>ERZ795045.3131-NODE-3131-length-15036-cov-5.818770_pt1 | contig 15036 bp, 12 predicted proteins | sample MGYA00375129_ERZ795045 | MGnify/ENA primary metagenome ERZ795045 (study PRJEB30174, sample SAMN05720166) | activated sludge metagenome | isolation source: anaerobic digester from wastewater treatment plant | place: Japan | collected 2015-05-15 ... | reverse complement strand
TACCTCCACGAGCTTGCAGCGGAGAGAGAAGCCGATATCCGCCAGCGGGCCTTCGCGCAGGTACGCGCACCAGTACTCATCGGCCTTCTGCTGGCAAAGAGAGCCCTCCTCAAAGAGCCACTGCCCTCCAACACCATGCCACTGCTTCGGTTCATCCGGCTTTCGGAAGTCGAGAGCGACCTGTCCGAACTCGGCCGCGGCACCACCGCCGGCGAAAGCAAGGAGAGAGACGAGGGTAGCAGCAACGAACGCCAGACGTCTCATCAAAGCACCCTCCCATTCTGCCGGAGCATGGCCCGATGCCGGGTGGGCGCTCCGGCCATCACGGGTGCCCCGCCGGCCGGCGGGGCAATCTCGGTTCTTGCCGCCTTCATACGGCAGTACTGCCCCCATCTCCTCGTTGAAGCCCCTCGGTAGAGGCGAGGGGGCGACCGCAGGCCGTCGCCTCTCGCGGCCAGGGGCAGGATCGGGCCGGAGAGTAGCCAACCAATCAGTGGAGAGCCGGGTCGGCCGCCTGCCGGCAGGGCGCTCGATGGAGGGAGTTGCATTCGATGAGACGATCTGTGTGGCTGTTTGCCACCCTCATGGCACTACTGGGGAGGCCCCAAGCACTTCCAGCCGAGCCCACGACCGCGTTTACCGTGGTGAACGCCGGCCGGAGTGTGTGGCAGGGGAGCGTGCTCATGCCTCTGCGCATGGAGCGCCTGCGGGGTATTGCCGCCGTGCGAGAGGGCGCGACGCCTCTCGCCTGGCAGCCCGCTGAAGGTGGCGTCCTCGTCCTCTTGCCGGGGACGACTTCCACGGGGATGGCGCGCCGGATCGTTGTCGAAGCGGGCAAGCACGCGGATCCTCCGCGCAGCGACCTCCAGGTGACGGAGACGGCCAACACCATCACGATCGCGAATCTCTATTACCGGGTCGAGCATCCAAAGCGGGGCAACGGGGGCTTCCCGACCTCCATCCGGTTCAACCAGTCGGGAGTGGTGGAGAAGGGGTTTGTTTTCGAGGACCGGCTTTTCGAGAAGACGCGCGGCTCTCAGGCGTGGCGCTCGGATGCCGAGGCGACAGCGCGCGTGCTTGAAGCGGGTCCGGTGCAGGTGGTCATCGAAACGCGGGCGAAGGCCGCGAAGGAGCCAGGCAATCCGCGCGCCGTCTATCGCTATCATTACCGGGCTTCCTCGCCCGTAGTGGAGGTCACAGCCCGTATTGAGCGCGATGACGACTTTACCTGGAGCGAGCTCCACTTCTTGCAGATTTCGCGCAAGGATAGCAGCTTCGGGCGCTGGGCGGGCGGCGAGCCGCTCCAGACCGGGGTGTTTACCGATGCCCGGAAAGGCTATGCCCTCTCGAGATGGGCGATGATGGCCAACGATGAGGATGCCATCGGCCTGAGCCTCAACGGCACGGTTTCCCTCTACGATGGCGCCAACAGCTATTACAACTATATCCAGCAGACGATGGGCCCCTTCCGGGCGCCTGCCGCCGATCTGCGCGCCCGCGTCTACCTCGGGCCGGCGCGCGCGCCGGAGGAGATCCGGGCGCGCCTGGCAGAAGAGAGCCAGCTGCAGGTGCACGAGGATGTAGCGCCGGGTGGCCATGACCGGAGCGTTCCTTCGCCGCAGCCGGTGAGCATCGCGAGCGGCAGCCTCCGCCTTGGCTTCGCCCGTCCAGAAGAGGGGTTGGGGGCCACCAGCCTCTTCAGCCATCGGACCGGCCTCGAGTTCCTCACGCCGTCCGAGAAACCCCTGGTGTGGCGTTTGGTCCTACGCGGCCGCGATCTGCCTGATTTGAGGATTGATAATACGGCGGCGGCGCGGTGCTCTGCCGCTGAAACGCCCTCGAAGGATGGGAAGCGCCTGGAGCTCACCTGGGAGGACATCGATACCGGGGAGGAGAAGGGGGCGCTGCGCGTCCGCGTGACAGTGGACCTGCCCAAGGCCTCGCCCGGAATGTCGTTGTGGCGGATCGATGTGGACAACTCCAGCGAGCGGTATGGGCTTTGGGAAGTGCACTTCCCTCTCTTTGCCCGCCTCTCCGAGAAGGGGATGCCGGACGTGGCGGTGCCGCGAGGCAACTGGGGCTACCTCTACCGCAGCGCCAGCGCGCAGATCTTTGGCTCCTACCCGAGCGCCGACTGGCCGATGCAGTTCCTTCTGGTCAACGAGGGGGAGCATGGCCTCTATCTCGCCGCGCATGACCCGGGCGCCAGCCCCAAGCACTTTGCCTTCACGCCGGGCGGCGAGTTTCGCCTCACCACTCCCGTCGAAGGGATGGGGGTACCTGGGTCCGATTTCCGGGCGCCTTTCCCAGTGGCGATTGGCGTCTATCAGGGCGACTGGTGGCAGGGGGCAAAACGGTATCGCGAATGGGCGCTGAAACAGCCGTGGACCCGGCGCGGCCCGGTGGCCACGCGCAAAGATATGCCAGAGGCGATGAAGCGCCTCGGTCTCTGGATGCTCGCAAGCGGGACGCGCGAGCAGGTGGTGCCGCGGATGCTTGAGGCAAAGCGCCTGTTCGGCGTGCCGATGGGCGTCCACTGGTACAACTGGCATCAGATCCCGTTTGATGTCCACTATCCCGACTATTTCCCCACAAAGCCCGGGTTTGCCGAGGGCGTGCGCGAGCTTGTCAAAGAGGGTATCATCGCCATGCCCTACATCAACGGTCGGCTATGGGATACGGCGAATGATAACTTCGCGGTGGGGCGTGCCGCCGCGTGCAAGCAGCCGGATGGCACCTCGACCTACATCGAGGAGTATGGCAGTGGCGCCAAACTCGCGCCGATGTGCCCCGCGACAAAGCTGTGGCAGGAGAAAGTGAATGAGATCGTCGGACGCCTGATCCGAGAGTGTGGTGTGAATGCCATCTACCTCGACCAGATTGGCGCGGCCAGGCCACAGCTCTGCTTCGATCCCACGCATGGGCACCCGCTGGGCGGTGGCCGGCATTGGGTGGATGGCTACCGGGAGATGCTCGACCGCGTACGTGCTCAAACTGCTGGCCGCTTGGGCATCACCACGGAGAACAACGCCGAGCCCTACATGGATAACGTGGATGCTTTCCTGGTCTGGAACCCGCGCCGCGACGCCGAGATCCCGATGATGACCGCCGTCTACAGCGGCTACACGCTCTACTTCTCCAGCCCGGCGCGGACGATGGAGCCGCTTGCCTTCCGGATGGTTCAGGGGCGTGATTTCCTGTGGGGATGCCAGCCAGGCTGGATGGGCTTCGAGCTGCTCGATCCGGCCAACCGCGAAAACGCCGAGTACCTGCGCGAAGTGGCGCGCTACCGCGCGGTAGCCGCGGAGTTTGTGGTCACAGGCGAGTTGATCGGGGAGCTCCGCCCGGTGGCGCCGTTGGCCTCGCTGGAGGCCGAGTGGTCAACCGGGCGTGGAAAGGCGCCCGCGGCGCTACCCGCCACACTCGGAACGGTGTGGCGCGCGCGCGATGGCCACGTCGGACTCCTGATAGCCAACCTTTCGGATAGCTTCCAGCGCTACGCTTTCCGCTTCGAGCCGGGGGCGTGGGGACTATCCGGCAGTGATCAATGGGTCGTTCGCCGGCTCACTCCAGGAGCCGGAAAAGGCCACGCGGCGTCCCCCATCGCGCTGGTATCGGCGAACGACGAATCGCTGACTCAGGCACTTGCCCCGCGCGAGATCCGCGTGCTGGACCTCGCGCCCGTCCGCCCCGGACAGGCGTCCGCGATTCGCGCACGCATCGATCGCGACGGCCAGGCAGCGCCAACCCCCGAGGAGCTCCCGCAGGCACCGCGCACCGACGTCCGCTTCGTGACCCCGCCGCGCGCCGGCGAGACCACCGAGCTGAACGTGTGCGTCTGGGGAGGCGCGAAGCCGGTCACCGACGTGCGCCTGCTGCTTCATCTGCCGGCATCCTGGAGCGTGGAGCCCGGGCGTGCGCTGGTGATCGACCGGCTGGAGCCGGGCGAGGTGCTCTCCTTCCCGGTACGCTGCCAGGTGCCCGAAGGTGCCGCGGGCTCGGTGACGGTCCGCGCCGACCTCGTCACTCCCCAACCGGAGCGGCGCGTTCCTGTGGCGCCGGTGCGCCCTGCAGCTACAGCCAGGCGGTTTGCCCAGCCTCCCACTCTAGATGGAGACCTCTCTGAGTGGCAGGGGGTGGAGCCCATCGCCGTAAGCGCTCAGGCACAATCGAAGGTGAACGGGTGGAAGGGAACGACGGATCTCGCTGGCAAAGTGCGCGTGGCCTGGGATGCGAAAAACCTCTACGTGGCTGCCGAAGTCACCGACGACCATTTCGACCAGAGCTACCGGGAGAAGGAGATCTGGCGAGGGGACTGCATCCAGATCGCCTTCCGGCCTTCCGGTCCGGCACCCACTCCGGGATATGACGGCGTGCATGAGTTTGGCCTGGCTTTGACGCCCGGCGGCCCGCTCATCTGGAAGTGGCTGCCAGACGAACACACGGTCACCACAGGGACACTGGTGATCAAGCGCGTGCCGGGCGGCCTCGTCTACGAAGCCGCGATCCCCTGGTTGGAGGTGGGCCAGGCGACGCCTGTGCCCGGCGGCTGCCTCGGCTTCTCCTTCACGATCAACGACGCCGATGGTGACGGCTTCCGCGGTTGGATGGAGTGGACCCCCGGCATCTGCGGCGACGGCAAGGATGCCTCGCCCTTCGGCCGTCTGAGCCTGTTATCGGAGTAGGGGAGTAACCCCGCACGATCCAGGAGGCGCCTTCCGCGCCTCCTGGCTTGCCTTCTCCGGGGCCCGTGCTGCGTGCATCGCGCGGGTGAACACCGCCCATCCTGTATCGCGCGGCGGTTCGCCTCCGCGCCCGCCTGCTCTCCCCGCGTCTGGTCTCGTGTTTGCGTGTGACGGCGCTCCCGTGGTAGAATGAAGCCGGCGCGCCGCGGGTGCGGCCGGCCACACGAAACCACCATGCGAATCGGGCACGTCACCTATGGATATCGGCCAACTCTAGGGGGCGCAGAGACCTACCTGGTTGAACTGATTCGCGTCCTGGCCGAGGCGGGGCATACCCAACGGGTTTACCAGCGCAGCACGGGAGACGCGGGCCCGGATATTCTGCGGGTGCCAACCTGCCGGCGGCTCTCGCCCGGAATGCAGTTCTGGTCGTTGGCGGCCACCCTGCCCCTGCGCTGGCCCTGGCTCGCTCGCGAGGATCTCCTCATCGTTCACTACCCGCTCTACGCGCTGCCCGTGCTATGGCACCCGCGGATGATCGGGCTATCACATGGGGTGACCTGGGACGACCGGCCCGGATCCCGCGCGGCTCGCTTGAAGAAACGGCTGGCCCGGATTGCCTTCGCGCGCAGCCGTGCCTATGTGGCCAACGATACCTTCTTCCTGCGCGAGATGGGCCTGAATGCCCCGCCGGGCCAGGGGGCGTTCCAGCAGGTTGCCCCGGGGCGGTGGTTCATCCCCAACTGCGTCGACACGGAGTGGTTCGTGCCGACGCCGGGGCAGGATGAGCTCCGTGCCCTCAACGCCGTGTTGGTGCCGCGCAACCTCTACCGAAACCGCGGGATCCACCTCGCCATCGCTGCTTTCCCACGAGTTCTGGAGGCCTATCCGGAGACCCACCTGGTGATCGTGGGGGGGGAGGGCGACCCTGGCTACGGGGAGGAGGTGCGCCGCCAGGTCGCGAATAGCGGAGTGCAGCACCGCGTGCGTTTCCTCGGAAGCGTGCCCTGGCGTGAGATGCGAGCCGTCTATTCGGCAGCGCGCGTGACTGTGATCCCCTCCATCTGTGGCGAGGGCACCTCGCTTTCCGCGTTGGAGAGCATGGCGTGCGGCACGCCCGTCGTGGCAACCGCCGTCGGTGGCCTGCCGGATCTCCCGGCATGGCTGGCGGAGCCGAACCCCGATGCGCTGTCAGAGGCGATCCTGTGCGTGCTTGCCCGGCGAGACGAGGTCGCGCGCTCCCAGCAGGCCACGGTGCGCAAGGGATACCACCTGGGACGTTGGGCTGCCGCGTGGCGGCAGGTGGTGAAGGAGGCCATGGAGTGATTGACGAGAAGCTGCTGAGTATCCTGGCATGTCCCGCTTGCGATTCGCGCCCGCGCGTTCTCCTCAAGGAGAGCGGGCTGGTCTGTACGGAGTGCGGGCGTGTCTACCCCATCCGCGATGGGATCCCGGTCATGCTCGTGGATGAAGCGACTTTCCCGGGAGAGGAGGCCAGGCGTGCGGATACGGGTGATTCACGGGCCTAACCTCAACCTGCTGGGGATGCGCGAGCCCGATCAGTATGGCTCGGAGACGCTGGAAGCGCTGAACGCCCGCATCGAGGAGCTGGCGCGTTCCCTTGGAGTGGAGGTGGAGATCTTCCAGTCGAACTCCGAGGGGGAGATTGTCGATCTGATCCAGCAGTGCATTGGCCGAGCAGACGCGCTCGTCATCAATCCGGGGGCCTACACGCACTACAGCATCGCGATTCGCGACGCCGTGGCCGCCATCCGCCTGCCCGTGGTAGAGGTCCACCTCTCCAACGTCTACGCGCGCGAGGAGTTCCGCCACCACTCGGTGATCGCGCCGGTGGCGCGCGGGCAGATCGCGGGCTTTGGGGGCGATTCTTACCTCCTGGGGGTGCGTGCAGCGATACGACTGGTGGAGGAGGGACGCGCGTGATCGTTCAAGAGGGACCCGGCGCTCGTCTGGCGAAGCTGCGCCGCCGTCTGGAAGAAGAGGGAATCGGCTGCCTGCTGGTCACCGATATCTTGAACGTGCAGTACCTCTCTGGGTTTACCGGATCCGCGGGGCAGGTGGTGGTGACTCCCGAACGGACCCTCTTCCTGGCCGATTCACGGTATCACCTTCGCGCGGAGCAAGAGACGTCCGGGTGCGAGGTGGTGCGCGTCGAGGGCCCGAAGAAGCCGTTCCAGGCGGTGGCCGAGGCTTTGTTGGGATTGGGCCTGACGGAAGTCTATTTCGAGCCAACGCTTTCCTATGGCACCTACGCAGAGCTGGCAAGCGAGCTCCCTGGGGTCGCGCTGAAGCAGGGCAAAGACCTGGTTGGCGAGCTCCGGATGGTGAAGGATGCCGGCGAGATCGAGCGGCTTCGCGCTGCAGCCGCGCTCACCGATGCGTGCTTCGACTTTGTTTTGGGGCTTCTGCGCCCGGGCATAACCGAGTGGGAAGTGGCCGCCGAGATCGAGTGCTTCTTCCGACGCAACGGCAGCGCGCGCGAGTCGTTCGAGACGATCGTGGCATCGGGGCCGCTTGCCGCCAGCCCGCACGCCAGCGCGACGGAGAAGCCGATTGCGGCGGGCGATCTGGTGCTGATGGACTTTGGGGCGATCTATCGCGGCTACGCCGCCGATATCACGCGAACGGTTGCCGTTGGGCATGCGGATGACCGCCAGCGCGAAGCGTACGCGGCCGTGCTCGAGGCGCAGGAAGCGGCCATCCAGGCGATCCGGCCGGGCGTTAGGGGCCGCGATGTGGATCAGGTGGCGCGCGACGTGATCACCGCCCGCGGTTTCGGCGAGGTATGCTATGCCCATGGCCTGGGCCACAGCCTCGGGAAGCACGTACATGATGGTCCGGCGCTCTCGCGCACGAGCGAGGTGGTGCTGGCGCCAGGGATGGTGATCACCGTGGAGCCAGGCATCTACGACCCGGAGTGGGGCGGCATCCGGATCGAGGACGATGTGCTCGTGACGGAGACCGGGTGCGAGTTGCTGACGCATTCACCGAAGGAGTTCACGGTTGTCGCGGCCGGGTAGGAGGGGTCCCATGCGCATCTCGGTGGAGCGGATGCAGCTATCAGATCTCAATGATGTCCTGCGCATCGAGCGCGCCAGCTATCCGACGCCCTGGCGGCCCGAGACGTTTCGCTACGAGATCTGCGACAACCCGAACGCCTACTACGTAGTGGCGCGCGTCCACCTCCCAGAGGGCCCCGTCACGGTAGGCTATGCCGGGATGTGGCTGATTATCGATGAGGCGCACATCACCACGATCGCCGTGGATCCCAACTACCGCGGCCTCAAGATTGGCGAGCGCCTCCTGTTGACGTTGTTGACCGCCGCGACCCAGAAGGGCGCCTGCCGGGCGACTCTCGAGGTGCGCGAGTCCAACCTGGTGGCGCAACGGCTCTATCTCAAATACCGCTTTGGAGCCGCCGGCATGCGCCGCGGCTACTATACTGACACGGGTGAGAATGCCATCATCATGTGGATTGAAAACCTGCACGATCCCGGATTGCAGCGCTTCATGAACGAGCGCCGGCGTTGTTTGGAGGAACAGGGTGCGCTTGCTCGGTGTTGAGACGAGCTGCGACGAAACCTCCGCCGCCGTGGTGGAGGACGGTCGCCGCATCCTCACCAATATCATCGCTTCTCAGGTCGATGTTCACGCACGTTTCGGCGGCGTAGTGCCGGAGATCGCTTCGCGCCATCATGTGGAGAGCATCGGTGCTATCCTTGCGGCCGCGGTGGCGGATGCCGGCACCGGCTTTGATGGGATCGATGCTGTGGCGACCACGGCCGGCCCCGGCCTCCAGGGGGCGCTCCTAGTGGGGCTGACCGCGGCAAAGGTGGTCGCCTTCACGCGTGGACTGCCCCTGGTGGGCGTTCACCACATCCACGGGCATGTGGCCGCCAATTTCCTCACGGACGAGCCGATCGCGTTTCCTGCGCTGTGCCTGGTCGTTTCAGGCGGGCACAGCGACCTGATCATTGTGCGCAGCGAGGTGGATCTCGAGCCGATTGGGCACACGCGCGACGACGCGGCAGGCGAGGCCCTGGATAAGGGCGCGCGCGTTCTTGGCCTGGGCTACCCTGGAGGCCCGATCATCGACCGGTTGGCTCAGCAGGGGGATCCGACCGCTGTTCACTTCCCGCGCGCGCTGCTCCCGGGAACGCACGACTTCAGCTTCAGCGGGATCAAGACGGCGCTGTTGCGCGAGGTGCAGTCGGGCTCTGGCCACCGGGTGGAGGACCTGGCGGCGGCCTACCAGCAGGCGATCGTGGAGACCCTGGTGCAGAAGACCATTGCCGCGGCGCGCGAGACCGGCGTGCGGCAGGTGCTCCTGGCCGGGGGTGTGGCATCCAACTCGGAGCTGCGTGCCGAGATGCAGAAGGCGTGTGCCGCCGAGGGCCTTCCCCTCCACATGCCTCCGCGTAGCCTGTGCACTGACAACGCCGCCATGATTGCTGCGGCGGGCTATCACCTCCTGCGCGCCGGCAGAGTATCCGACCTTGACCTCAATGCCACGGCCAATCTAGAGCTCGGGGGGTAGGCCGCTCTCGTGTCTGGCAAGAGTTCAGGAAGGCACGGGCGGCTCTCCCTGGCCCGCGGAAGGGGAAACCGCGCTCAGGACATCCTCATCCGTTCGCGCGATGGGGGCCGTGCCCAGAAAGCGGCCGGCGTGCTCTTTCCGCATGCATTCCTGGCGCTCCCTTTCCTCTCGCCCCGTTTTTGTGCTATAATCAGGCTGATGCCGGTAGCGTGCCGGCCGGTTGCTGTATGATAATCCCCGTGTTGGCACAAAATAGCATGAGGAGGGTATGTGATGGAGAGCAATGCGCGCGCGATCCTGCTGATCGGTGATGGAATGGCAGACCGTCCGGTGGCGTCGCTCGGGGGCCGAACCCCGCTAGAGGCGGCGGATACCCCAAACATGAATCGCCTCGCCCGGGAAGGGGAAAGCGGTCTGATGGATCCGATCCGGCCGGGCATCCGCGTGGGGAGCGACACCGGTCACCTTGCCATCCTCGGGTATGATCCGTATAAGATTTACACCGGCCGTGGGCCCTTCGAGGCGGCAGGCATCGGCATGGATGTCTCGCGTGGTGATGTCTCCTTCCGATGCAACTTCGCCACGGTGGATGCGAACCTGAAGGTGCTCGACCGGCGTGCCGGGCGGATCAGCGAGGGAACGAAGGAACTCGCTGATGCGATCAATGGCATCACCATCGACGATGTGACCTTCTTCTTCAAGGAGTCGGTGGCGCACCGCGGCGCCCTGGTGATGCATGGCCCCGGCCTGGGCGCCCAGGTGAGCGATATCGATCCGCACCGGGAGAACGAGCGCATCCTGGAAGCGGCACCCCTCGATGAGCAAGACAGCGCGAGCAAGAAGACCGCGGACCTGCTGAACCAGTGGGTCCTCCGCACCTACGAGATTCTCAAGGACCATCCGGTCAACAAGGCGAGGGAGGCCCAGGGGCAGCTTCCCGCGAACATTGTCCTCCCCCGAGGCGTGGGCATCGCCCCCGATATCGCTGAGTTCGACACGCTGCACGACGTGGTCAGCGCGTGCGTGGTCGAGACCGGCCTCATTCGCGGGATCGCTCGCTATCTGAATATGGATCTCATCGATGTGCCGGGGGCGACCGGCGGCCTGGATAGCGATCTCATGGCGATGGCCCATGCCGTCGTGGATGCGCTGGACAACCACACGTTCGTGCTCTGCAACGTCAAGGGGCCCGATGTGGCCGGCCATGACGGCGATGGGCAGGCGAAGGTGGAGGCGATCCAGCGCATCGATCAGATGGTGGGCTATCTGTACGAGAACCTGGGAGATACCGATGTGCTCGTCGTCACTGCCGACCACAGCACGCCCTGCGTGGTGAAAGACCATTCCGGCGACGCGGTGCCGATTGTCTTCTGGAGCCGCAGGGGCCGCATCGACGACTGCACTGAGTTCAATGAGCGCGCCGTCACCCGGGGCGGTGTCGGGCGCATCCGCGGCACCGATGTGATGCCGTTGATCACGCAGCTTATGGGCGTGCAGGAGAAGTTCGGCGCCTAGCCAGTCTCTCAGGAAAGGCGCGACCGCGTGCTTCTCCTGAGTGACGCCCATCTGCCGAAGAGATTTCCCCGCGGCTGTCAAGGAGCCTTGCCGGCCGCGGGGGGAATCGTTGAGTCGCACCATTCGGGGCGCCGGCTGTGCCACCGGATGCCCCGAGCTACTGAGCGATGGGAGGTTCGAAGCGATGTATCTTAATCGCAGGAGCGGGTTTACGCTGATCGAGCTGCTCGTCGTGATTGCCATCATCGCTATCCTGCTTCCCTACACGAAGAACACGCAGGTCTATTACTGCCCCACCCGCGGCAATAGCTATTGGGGCTACGGCTACAACACGGTGCACCTGGGCACAGGGGTCACTTTGGCCTCCATCGAGAAGGTCGCGGATCTGGTCGTCATCGGCGATGACGACAGCAACTACCGCACGCTCTACTGCCCGCAGTGCAGCGCCTTGTCAGACTGGAACAAGATGCCGGACGACCGGCACAGCGGGATGGTCAACTGTGCCTTCGCGGATGGGCACGCGAAGAGCATGAAGAAGTCGGTGCTCTACAACAACGGCAACCACAGCCCGTACTTCAACGGGAAGTAGCCCACCTAGCGAGTGAGCCTCCCGCTCCCGGCGATCGAGCCAGAAGGGCGCCGTAGGGAGCACCGGATGGCGTGCGAGTGGGACCACGCTCTGGGATCTGGGGTGCTGCCCTCGCCGTGGCGACCGGCGGCACCCCATGCGTGCGAATCCGCCATCTGGAGAGAGCCACGCGGCACGGCAGGAGGGCTCCTCGCAGCCGACGGGAGGCATCACCATAAGCCTTGAGCCAGCTGGCGCGTCTCTCTCTCGCCATTGACGCGTCAGTCGTGACGATGCTATAATCCGGTTGGCGGGGGGATGGCGGAACCGGTAGACGCAGGAGACTTAAAATCTCCCGGCCGAGAGGCCATGCGGGTTCGAGCCCCGCTCTCCCCACCAGGCCAAACCTAGCAATGATGCGGGTTTCCGGCATCTCCACGTTTCCGGCGGATTGTCCGTTTCATGCCGCGATCTAATAACCATCTAATAGAAGCCCTCCTCATCTTGCTCTGTCTCATCTTGCTTTGTGTTGAAGAGGTTGTCGAGGCGCCGAGCAGCGGTGTCGTCCATCTCCTGTAGCACGTGCCCGTAGCGGCTCGAGGTTGGCCACAGGCCCGGCAATCGCCGGGCCTGTGGCTTGTACGCCCCTCCAGGCAAGACATCCCGCGCTTGGGGGCCAGGGTGTGCTGCGCAGCAAGAACTAGGATTGAAGTGCAGTAGGGAAGGGAAGGATCGCCTCAAGGATCGGCATCCCATCGGAAGGTGCCCTGGGGACGTGGGCGAGCGGCGGCGCCCGAAGGAACGACGCGGATGCGGCAGATAGGAAGGGTGAGAGCCGATGTCTAGACGCCTGCCCCGTCACATGCGGAGCAAGGAGAGCCGGCGCCAGCGCAGCGGTGCGCAGGCACCTCGTGGCGAGCAGACGGCCCCCGAATCGCCGGCGAGGCGGCCGGCGGCGCCTTCGACCCGGTCGGGCCGGCAGACCCGGGGTGGGGTGGCGACGGCCCGGCGGTCACGCTCGGCGGCCGGCGTCACCGCGATCCTGGTAGCGATACTCCTGGTGGCCGTGGCCCTACTTTACATGTGGCGTTTCATCAACCTGGGCGGCCCCTGACGGCGCCCTTCCAAGCCGCGCGCCGTCTTCCCGAAACGGGCTCGATGGCGAAACAAACGGGATTGAAGAGTAGAGCGCGGCCTCACGCTCGTTCTACCCACCTCTTGCCGGCTGCTTCGTACCCAGGGTGCTGCTGCTCACGCGCTCGTCATCGGGCTTTACAAACTGGGCGGGCTCTGGTATAATGGTAGCGGGCGACCGTATCCCTTCTGTCAGTTTCTGTATAGCCGCCCTGGAATGCGGAGCGACGCACATGCGAAACGCAATGCTGTACGCCAGGCAGTCTATCCCTTCTCTTCCCGTGACGGCTATAATCGGGCCCCATGACTAAACCGGTTGCCTCGCCGCGAGCCTACGTGTGGTAAGCTCTCCTTCTTGCGAGCCTGTGAAAGGAGCGCAGCAGTGAGCAAACAGTACATCGAGGGAGCCGACTTCTCCTTGGAGCGGCTCACCGATAGCGTGCCACAAGATGGCCGCTACTACCTCCTGAAAGACTCCCAGATCATCGCGGTGTTCGATTCGCCGGAAGAGGCGCAGGCCTACTATAAGCGATTGTGCCTCTCCTACTGGACCCGCATGCTGGGAAGTGATGACCTGACCCTGCGCTTGCAGGCAGCTCGTGGGCTTCTCCGCCGCGACCGTACCCATCGTCCCGCGCTGGAGACACTGGCCGCCTATGGCGATTCGAAGGAGAGGAGCTACGCGGCCGAAAGCTTGAGACGTTTGGAGCGCCAGCAGGCAACCGCCACCCCGGCGGAGGCCTGATTCCCCCGGAGGATGCGGTTCCACTCCTCTGAGGCGGGCGATTCCTGAAATGGCGAGGCGCCTGAAGCGCTGCTTCTGCATCGGCAGGAGAGTGGCGATGCAGAAGCAGCGCGCGTTTCCTCTGGGGTCCGCCAGGCCGCGCTCGATGGCTCGCCCGTGTGCGTCGAACGGGGCCGGCCTCGCTCGATTGCGATACCATCGTTGCCGGTTGTCTCCGCGCCTCTGAAAGGGCTGCAGCGAGTGAGAATCTTGGAGGTGGAGTACCTGGGCCCGCCGGCGATGGGCGGGGTCGAGCTCCTGGTGGAGGCGCTCCACCGAAAGTTCACGGGCGCCGGCCACGAGGTCGAGATCTGGTGCAGTGACCTGGCTGGCTTCGACGGCTCGCGCCTAGCGCCAGGCCACGCCGAGGTGAACGGGATGCGCGTTCGTCGCTTCCCCACGCGCCGGGTGCGCCCGTGGATCTTCGACCCCCACCACCTGGTCTGGTGTGGCCTTCGCCAGGCCCTGATTGAAGCCGCCGGGCAGGGCGCGGTGCTCCATGTCCACTCCTTTCCCTCCGATCAGGTCCTGAAGAGCCTGAGCGCGATGGCCGCGGGCGGGCGGGTGGTAATCACGCCACATCATGACACGGAGTCGCTGCGCCGCTACCTGCGGCTCTGGCGAGCGCAGGTGATCTGCCGCCGCCTCGTCCGAATGGCCCGTCGCCATCCCCGGGTGAGCCTCACCGTGCATACTCCTGCCGCGCGTGACCTATGGGTGAACGAGATCGGCTGGCCGGAGGCCCAGGTAAGGGTCATCCCTAACGGCGTAGACCTGGAGGAGTTCGACCGGGTGACGCCGGCCGAGATCGATGCTGCCACTCGCTACTGGCCCGGGTGCGACCTCCGCGTGCTCTTTGTCGGGCGCCTGGCGCGTTCCAAAGGGGTAGACACCCTCCTGCGCGCCCTCGCGCGGGTGCCGGGCGTTGGGTTACTGGTGATCGGCCCAGACGCGGGCGCGCGTGAAGAGTTGGATCGATTGCGACACGAGCTGAACCTGGAGGAGCGCGCCGTGTTCGCCACGATGCCGCGCCGGGAGCTCTGCGCCGCGTTCCGCGCGTGCGACCTCTTCGTCTTGCCCAGTCGGTTTGGAGAGAACTTCGGGATCGCGGCCGTCGAGGCGATGGCCGCCCGCAAGCCGATCCTGGTGAGCGACCGCGGCGGGTTGCCCTCGCTCGCGGAATCGGGGCGCAACGGGCTGGTTTTCACGGCCGAGTCGGTGGAATCCCTGGCCGATGCCCTCGCGCGTCTGGCCGCGTCCGAGGAGTTGCGGCGCCAGCTCGGAGAGGCCGGCAGGGCAGCCGTAGAGGCACGCTACACCTGGGATCACGTCGCGCGGGCGTATCTTGACCTCTTCGCCGCGGTAAAGTGACGCTCGCCCGATTCTCGTAAGGAGACCCCGACAGGCTGGGGATCACTCTCCAATCAGGTGGTGAAGGAGCATCTCGGCCCCGGCCTTATCGAGGGGTTGGTTGTTGTTACCGCACTTGGGCGATTGAATGCAGGATGGGCACCCGCTGGTGCAAGGGCACTCCTCGATCGCGCGTAGCGTGGCGCGGAGGATCTCCTCTAGAAGCGTGTAGGCCTTCTCAGCAATCCCCACGCCCCCCGGGATGGCATCGTGGATGCAGATCGTCGGGGCTCCCGTATCCGGGTGGTGCGCGTGCGACACGCCGCCGATATCCATCCGGTCGCATAGGACGTGCAGGGGCACGATCCCGATGGTGGCGTGTTCCACCGCGTGAATGCTTCCCGTCAGGTCATACTCCTCAGCAACCAGGCGCTCGGTGAGA
>ERZ795045.3126-NODE-3126-length-15057-cov-8.525663_pt1 | contig 15057 bp, 6 predicted proteins | sample MGYA00375129_ERZ795045 | MGnify/ENA primary metagenome ERZ795045 (study PRJEB30174, sample SAMN05720166) | activated sludge metagenome | isolation source: anaerobic digester from wastewater treatment plant | place: Japan | collected 2015-05-15 ... | reverse complement strand
AGGGCGTGAGGTTACCGGAAAAGTGGGATAATTCTCTGCTCTTATTCCACTTTTTAATCTTTGTTAGCTTTAAGAATAACTTTAATGTTATTATACTACACTTCATCTCAACCCCGGTAATCCCAAGTCTCTCATACTCTTGTAAAAAGAGTAGGATAATTCTCCTCAGTAAACACCCCAGGCTGAAAAAGTTAAGATCAGCATGGATCTTTTTCAAAAATCTGTAATCCTGTTTTGACAAATACACATGGATCCTTGCATCCCCATCTATTCTTTCGTATTTATTTCCATCTTCTTCACCAAAACAATATATCTTTTTTACTCTATTGGTATATAGTTGCAAGATATATACAATAAGTCCAGAAAGAGATATGTTGAATTTTTTTGCAATATCTGCAAGCCTTTTCTTCATAGCAGAGTTAACCACAATATGTAACTCATGATCTACAGTATAGTTTTCTAAAATTTTACAAATGTTATTCATAAAAAAATCCTCCTTAAAAATATTATAAAAATTATTTTCTATATATTAATCACAAAATTTTTGAAAAAATCCTTTACAACTTTTAGAAAAAAATTTAAAAAAATTTTGTCTAAAAATAAAATCGCATCCTGGCACATTTTAATTTTCTTAACACATAATTATAAATTAAATTTGACTTTTAAGATAAAATATATTAAAATTATTAATGATCTGAGAATTCTTTTAACTAAAGAATTTGAGGAGTTTTTCTAAAAGATTATTCTAATCCAGAGGAGTTTTCTGATGGAGAGGAGATTAGGCGTAATAGCTATTCTAGTCTACTCAAAAGAGGCAATTCAATCTCTTAATAGTATTTTATCAAATTTTAGTGAAATAATTTTAGGAAGAATGGGCTTACCTCTTAAAGAGAAAAATCTTCATATTATTTCATTAATTGTTGAAGGAGATACAGATCAAATTGGTTCTCTTACTGGAAAAATCGGAAAACTCTCTGGAATTAAAGTAAAATCTATGTTTACAAAAGATTAAGGAGGCATAAAAATGAATCTTAAAATTCAAAATCCCAAAAATATTGAAAAAAACTTTATTGATAGAGAGAAACTATACTCTCTTATAAGAGAAAAAAAACCTTCCAAAAATGAGGTAAATGAAGTTCTAAACAAGGCTTTAAAACTAAAAGGATTAACACTGGAAGAGGCAGCAATTTTACTATCTGTTAATGATGAAGAATCTTTAAAAAATATTCTGGAAACAGCAAAAATTGTCAAAAATCTTATCTATGGAAAAAGGCTTGTTCTATTTGCACCTTTATACATTGGTAATGTATGCTCTAACAACTGCCTTTATTGTGCCTTTAGAAAGGATAATAAGACTTTAAACAGAGTGATCTTAACAGAAAGTCAGATAGAACATGAAGTGATCTCTTTATTAAAAGAGGGACATAAAAGAATATTAATGCTATGTGGTGAATCAGAGGAGAATAGCCTTGACTATTTTCTTGAGGCTATAAGAATTGCTTATAAAGCAAGATACAATAATAACAACATAAGAAGAATAAATGTAGAAATTGCTCCTCTTGATGTAGAAGGATTTAAGAGACTTAAACAGGAAAAGATAGGCACTTATGCATGTTTTCAGGAGACATATGACCCAGTTCTTTATAAAAAATATCATCCCTCTGGGCCAAAGGTTAATTATGAATACAGGCTTACTGTAATGGATAGAGCCATGTTAGGAGGAATAGATGATGTTGGTATTGGAGCACTTTTTGGGCTTGCTGATTATAGATTTGAGGTGTTAGGTTTACTCGAACATGCAAGACATCTGGAAGAGACTTTTGGTTGTGGACCTCATACCGTTAGTGTACCAAGGATAGAGCCAGCAGAAAATGCCCCTCTTTCTAAAAAAATTCCTTATCCAGTAAGTGATTTTGACTTTAAAAAACTTGTTGCAATTATAAGATTGGCTTTGCCATGGACAGGGATTATTCTTTCTACAAGAGAGAGCGAAGAGTTAAGAAATGAATTGTTTAACTATGGTGTAAGTCAGATATCCGCTGGTTCACGAACAAATCCGGGGGCATACTCAAAAGAAAAACCAGACTCTGGAAGTCAATTTTCACTCGGTGATCACAGGAGTCTTGATGAAGTTATAAATAAATTAATAGATATGGAATATATTCCATCTTTTTGCACCGGCTGCTATAGAAAAGGGAGAGTAGGAATAGACTTTATGGATCTTGCTAAACCCGGTTTAATTAAAGAATTCTGTATGCCAAATGCAATTTTTACCTTTATGGAATATCTAATCGATTTTGCAAAACCAGAAACAAAAGAAAAAGGCTTAAAATTAATTGATAAATTGCTTTTAGAAGTGGAGAAAAAAGAACTTAGAGAGAAAATGATCCAAAAATTAGAATTAATAAAGGCTGGTAATAGGGATGAATATTTCTAATATTTCAGTTGATAAAAATGGGGCTATTTCTCTATATAAAAAAGGTGATGATTCTATTTTTAAAAAGGCACAGGAGATATGTAATTCTATTTATGGAAATAAAGTCTTTTTAAGAGGACTTATTGAATGTTCCAATATATGTATAAACGATTGCCTTTATTGTGGAATAAGAAAGAGTAATAATAAAGTAGTAAGATATAAATTGACAAAAGAAGAAATATTAAATACAGTAAAAAAAGGATATGAATATGGTTTAAAAACATTTGTCCTTCAGTCTGGTGAATTTTCCTACTCTGTAAAAGAGTTATGTGATATAGTTGAGACAATTAGAGATAAATATTATGATGTAGCAATAACATTGAGTTGCGGGTTAATGTCAAAATCTCAATATAGAGAATTAAAAAATGCCGGAGCAAATAGATATCTTATGCGTTTTGAAACAAGTGATGAAAAATTGTATAGATATTTAAGAAATGATTCTCTTAAAAGAAGAATTAAAGGTCTTATGGATTTAAATGATCTTGATTTTGAAGTAGGCTCTGGCTTTATGGTTGGCTTACCCGAAGAGACAGAAGAGACCCGTATTAATAATGCCACGCTCTGTTATGAGTTAGGTCTTGATATGGTTGGAATAGGTCCTTTTATACCTCATAAAGAGACACCTCTTGGCGATTGTCTTCAATTACCAATAGATTTTACAATAAGAATGACTGCTTTATTAAGAATTCTTCTACCTTACGCCAATATTCCAGCAACAACCGCTGCTGGCACTCTGAGTCCAACAGGTAGAGAAAAAATGTTATGGGCTGGTGCCAATGTTTTAATGCCAAATATAACCCCAACTCAATACAAAAAAAACTATCTCTTGTATCCAGATAAAATCTGTATTGATGAGAGTGGTTTTGAATGTCTGGGATGTCTTTCTAACAGAGTAAAAAGTATTGACAAAGAGATCTCCTTTAAAAGAGGGGATTCATATAGCTTTTTATTAAAAGAGAAAAGTGTAGTAAAAGCTTATAATTAGTAATTGTTAGCATTTTAGAGTCTGATTCTTTTACTTATTTTTAAATAATTATTTACAAAAGGCGCTGTTTTATTTTTAGGCAATTTAAAAGATAGATTTATCCTTAGGTTAACTTTGTTTGAGAAAGGATTGTGATAGTTTCATTTATTTTTGGGGTAGAATTTTAAATAAATTCAGTCAATAATAGGTCTCAAAGCCTATTACCTGATAGCAATCATTGTAGATTGCTTTATAAAATGGAATGAAATTCCCTTTAAAGTGGGACAATTCTCTGCACTTTCCCCACCTCTTTATCTCTGTCAATTTCAGCCAGAGTCTCAATGTCACAAGACTGCATTTCTTTTCAAACCCAAGCATTCCCATTTTCTCATACTCTTCAATGAAAATTTCAAGTATGCTTCTTAACAATTTTGCCATGCTGAAAAAATTTAAGTCAGCATGAATTTTTTTCAAGAATCTATAATCCTCCTTAGGTAAATAAAAATGTATAGAGGCGTCAGCATTTAGTCTTTCGTAAATATTTCCATCTTCATTACCAAAACAGTATCTCTTTTTAACCCTATCAGAAAATTTTTGTAAAACATATAAAATTAACTTTGATAGAGAAATATTCTCCTTTTTAGCAATCTTTGCAAGTTTTTCCTTCATAGTAAAAGTAACTACAAAATGTAGTTCCTGATCTTTTTTGTAATTTAATTTTGTATTCATAATAATTCCTCCCTAAAAAATAGTTTTTATTAATTAATCACAAAATTTTTAAGAAAATCCTTTACAACTTTTAAGAAAAAAATTAAAAAAATTTTCACCTAAGAAGGGAATTACGCCTATTATATCAACAAATTATAAGATAAATATCCCTGCTTATTAATAAGAGATTCCTCTTGCCTTAATTGAATATGCCCTAATAAAATTCAGATATCCCAGTCATTATCATAATTTATAAAAAATTTATTAGTTAATTCTAATAATTTTTTTAAAAAGTATTTCTGAAAAATTTGTATACTATATTAATATGTGTTATAATATATAATGGAGGATATTATAATTTTATGAAAAAAATATTTTTTATTGTATTAATATGTTTTCTTTCATTTAACATTTTTTCTATAGATTATACATGGACTGGAGCAGTGAATAGCAACTGGAATAATGAAGCTAACTGGGATGATGGTAATGGATATAATCCAGGTGACGGTTATCCAGATGATGCAGGTGACACTGCGACAATTGGGGCATTAAATAATGTTACTCTTAATGAAAATAATCTTACCATTGGGGACCTATTCTTAAACGGAACTCTTGATTGTGGAACAAATAATTTTACTATTGCTAATTTATCCGGAACAGGCACTTTTAATTGTGGCAGTGGGGCAATCACTATAAATGGAAATGTCACTATCTCTAATTTTAATGGGGATAGTGCGACAATTGTTATCTCTGGAAATGTAAATAATACAAACTTTACTGCATCGAGTGGAACAACAACTATTGCAGGAGATCTCACAATTTCTGGAACTTTTAATCATAACAATGGGACAATTGTTTTTAATAATAATGGTTCAATAAATCAAAACACCTCATTTAATAATATAACAATAACTTCTGGTACAAGAAATGCTTCTGGAAATATTACTGTTTTGAATAATATGATAGTTAATTCTATATTTAATTTAAATAATAACACTCTATCAATAAGCGGTAGTTTATCCGGAACAGGCACTTTTAATTGTGGTAATCAGGATATATCAATAAATGGTAATGTAACAATATCAACAATCTCTTTACCAAATAATGCACTCGCCAACATTGGTGGGGTATTTATGCCAGGAAGTTTTTCTCATAACAATGGGACAATTGTTATGAATGGCTCAAACTCACCAGTAGATTTAAAATCTGGTAATTATTATAATATCACAATTAATAAAACAAATCCAACAGATATTGTAAGAAGCAGTGGTCTAATAAATATTGAAAATAACTTAACAATTACACAGGGTATTTTAAATCTAAATGGAAATAATATTGATATAAATGGTAGTGTGACAATATCTCCAAGTGGAGAATTAAGATGTACAGGAACAGAACAGATAAATGTTGGCGCCAACTGGAATAATAGTGGGATATTTACACTAGCATCATCAACTGTTATTTTTGATACTATTTCTACAACAACTATTTCTGGCTCTACAACATTTAATAATCTTAGTTGCACAACTGCTGGTAAGATCATAAATTTTACTGCTGGAACTACACAAACTATCAATGGCACTCTTACTATTACAGGTGCAAGTGGTAATCTTATAACTCTTCAAAGCACGACTGCTGGAACTCAATGGTCTATTGTAGACAATGGGGTTGAAACAATATCTTTTGTTATAGTCAGTGATGGGAATGCCACAAATAGTATTACAGCATTAAGCAGTAAGAATAATGGCAATAATACAAACTGGATATTTTCTCCTACTACTCTTACCTGGAATGGTAGTACAAATACAAACTGGAATGTCGCTACAAACTGGGATCTCGGATATGTCCCAAATGATAGTGATAATGTGGTAATTGCAGATGTTGCAAATGATCCTATTCTTACTGGTAATGTAACAATTAACGATCTTACAATAAATGCAAATGCTATTCTTGATACAAATGGTTTTGATCTTACTGTTTCTGGAACATTCTCAAATAATGGTAGATTAAGGACAAACGGGAGTGAAACATTGAGTTTAATTATGGATGTTGACTCTGGCGAAGTAGAATATAAAGGGGGAACTGGTGGGAATATATCATTTACAGAGTTTTATACCCTTATTATAAATGGGACTGGCAACTTTACTCTTTCTGGAAATACTATTATAAATAGAGATGTTACAATCTCTTCTGGAACTCTTGACGGAACTAACAGAACAATAAATATAAAAGGCAACTGGACAAATAGCGTTGGAGCAGCAGGTTTTACAGAGAGTAACTCAACTGTCATTTTTGATGGGACAATTACCCCAGTAAATGTCTCTGCTGAAACTTTTAACAATGTGGAGATAAATAAAACAGGGACAGTGAATGCTACTGGAATATGGAATGTTTCTGGTAACATAACATTAACTTCTGGAACATTTAATCCTAATAATTTTACTCATAATGTTGCTGGTAACTGGCTTGAGACTGGAATTACATTTACACCTGCAACTGGAACAATTAATTTTAATGGGGCAAGTAATATTACTCAAAGGGCTGGAAATAATTTTTTTAATGTTACAATAAGTAATAACGCTACTCTCCTCTCAAATATGACTATGACTGGATCCTTAACAATAAATGCTGGCGCCTCTCTTACTATGAATAACTTCAATTTTATAAAGACTGGTGCTGGTGCTGGAATAATCTCTGGCTCTATATCCAGTAATAATGGTAATTTTAGTTATGGTGGAAATATAACCATAAATGCTACTGGCTCTATAGTAATATCTGGTATTGGCACTCTTACTATTTCAGGAACAACTACTAATAGTGGAACAATAACGGCTGGCACTGGAAATCTTACTTTTACAGGTAATTATACTGTTAGTAATAATGGAGTTCTAAATGGTGGGACCGGATCTATTACTTTTAGTGGAAGTTATACATCTAATAATAATGGGGCTTTAAATATTGGAGCTGTTCCTGATGGGAATACTGCTATCACATTTAATGGAAATGCAAGCTTTAATGCCACTTCTACCTTTAATTGTTCTCCTACAACAAATCCGATAATAATAGTAAATCGCAATCTTACATTTGCAGCAACAATTACATATAATCAAAATAATGATACAATACATTTTCAAAGTGGTAATGCGACTAATTTAAATAGTGGTGGCAAGACTTTTCATAATATTGTTATAAATAAAGGTGCTGCTGGAACAACCGTAACACTTGGAGCTAATTTAACACAGGCAGCAGGATATACCCTTACAATTACTCAAGGGACATTGAATCTTAATAATTTTCAATTTAATTTAGGGGCAGATTTTTCTCTATCTTCTGCAAATGGTAGAGTAACAATAGGTGATGGAACATTTAATGGCACTGGATATAACATAAGTCAATCAAACGGAATAATTAATCAAACTAACGGGACACTTAATTGTAATAATTTTACTAAAACTGGTGGGACATATAATATAACTGGAAATGGGACAATAAATATCGCAAATAATTTTAGTCAAACTGGAGGAACAGTAAGTATTACTGCAAGTCCTACTTTCAACATAACAAATGATTTTAGTCAAACTGGTGGTTCATTTACTGCAAACTCAAGTAATATCAATATAGGCAATGATTTCACATTATCTGGTGCATATACATTTAATGCAAATACATCAACAATATCAGTTAGTGGCAATGTATCAATAAGTGGTGCAACATTTAATTGTGGAACCGGGACAATTGTAATGACTGGTGCTGCAAATAAGACTCTTTCATCAAATCAAAATCTCTATAATCTTACAATAAACTCTACTGCAACAAAGACATTATCGACAAATATCACTCAATCTGCTGGTGGAGTTCTTACTATTACAAATGGCACACTTGATCTAAATGGCAATACTCTAACACTGGGAGCAAACTTTACACAGAGTGCTGGAACATTGATAATAGGCTCTGGAACATTTAATGGTGGGAGTGCCTACAATGTTACTATCAATACTGGTGCAACGGTTACTCAAACTACCGGGACACTTAATTGTAATAATTTTACTCAAACTGGTGGTTCATTTACTGCAAACTCAAGTAATATCAATATAGGCAATGATTTCACATTATCTGGTGCATATACATTTAATGCAAATACATCAACAATATCAGTTAGTGGCAATGTATCAATAAGTGGTGCAACATTTAATTGTGGAACCGGGACAATTGTAATGACTGGTGCTGCAAATAAGACTCTTTCATCAAATCAAAATCTCTATAATCTTACAATAAACTCTACTGCAACAAAGACATTATCGACAAATATCACTCAATCTGCTGGTGGAGTTCTTACTATTACAAATGGCACACTTGATCTAAATGGCAATACTCTAACACTGGGAGCAAACTTTACACAGAGTGCTGGAACATTGATAATAGGCTCTGGAACATTTAATGGTGGGAGTGCCTACAATGTTACTATCAATACTGGTGCAACGGTTACTCAAACTACCGGGACACTTAATTGTAATAATTTTAGTGTGAATGGCACAGCCACCTGGACAATTACTGGTGGTCCTACATTAAATATCGCCGGTGATACGACAATTGTCTCTCCAAACTGGAATGCCGGATCTTCTACAATAAACATGACTGGTGCTGCAAAGAGTATAAATGCAAGTAGTTCTTTATACCATCTTAACATCACTGGAACAGTTACTATAAATACAAATAATCTTGATATAAATGGTAACCTAACAATCTCTGGAACTTTTAATGCAAATACTCAGGACATATCTATTGCCGGAAATTTTGAAATTATCGGAGCTGGAGTATTTAATGCAAGTACAAGAAAGGTTACTTTTGATGGGGCTGGAGATCAGATATTCAGGCCAAGAATATCGAGTTTCTATGACATCGAAATAAATAAAACTGCTGGCTCTGTTAATCTTACCGGAACAGATCTTACTATTAATAGAGACTTTACAATTACTTCTGGAACATTTGATACTAAAACCCAGAATATTACAATCACAAGAAATTTTATCATAAATGGTAGCTCTTTTATCCCAAATAATCAGACAGTTACCTTTACAGGTGCTGTGGATTCTACTTTTAAGACAAATAACTCAAGTTTCTGGAATATTGTAATAAATAAAAATGCTGCTAATTTAAGAGTAACTCAGAATAATAATCTCTTATCTTCAAATAATTTTACCATTACGCAGGGGATATATGATATAAATGGAAATAACTGGACTGTTAATGGAACATTCTCAAATAATGGGATTCTTGAATTAAATGGAAATGAGACAACAGTTTCGGTTACAAATGATACTGATAGTGGGCTTGTTAGATATAAAGGAGCTGGTGCTGGAAGTCTCAAAGTTGGAAATACATATTATAATCTTGAATTTAATAATGGCGGTGGAACATGGACATTATCGAGCAATATTATAGTGAATAATAATTTAACAATTACTGCTGGAATAGTTGATGCTGTATCTCATCAAATAGATATTGGTGGAACATGGACAAATACTGGAACATTCTCTTCAAATGTTGATCAGATTGTAAGAATATTCAATTATGGAGCATCAACACCTACACTGAATACAGAAACAAATTTTAAAAGATTAATAATAGATGCATCTGGTAAAAATGTTACCATTCAGGGTAATATCACCTGTAACTATTTTGCACTTTACAATGGGACTCTTATATTTTCTGGAACAAGAACTCTAACTGTAAATGGAGATTTTCTTGCTCTCGGAAATAATGGTTATATAAACGATACAAATACTCTTGATCAATGGAGTGGACCAGTCCGCATTATTGATCCATCTGCTCCTTACAGTGGTGCAATAAACCTTGGTGCTACTGGAAGCTCTATTATAGTCTCAAACGACTTTTATGTAAATGGATGTAATCTTCTTGCCACAGCAAACTGGAATTTAAATATTCCAGATAATAATGATGATGTAAGAAAGGCAAGAGCATACGGGACAATTACAGTCCAGAGATCACAGGCAAATTATTGGGTTGCTGCAACAGATGGACCTATTGATGGGGGTGGTAACACAAATTGGGATTTTAATAGACCTTCAATAACAATTGCAGAAACAAGATCTGATACTGTTATATATGTTAACTTTAATGATACCATAGAAAATTCAAATAATGAGTTTAATAATGCTATTGCTTCTGGATTTATCAGATACAACAATGATACAGATACATTTCAGGGAGCATATACAGATGAAGCATGCTCAACTCCTTTGCCAATTGGTGATTTTACCAATTGTTATCTACTAATTTCTGATACAGCAAACAGAACGTGGAATACCTCTGCAACTGGTGTAAGTAGTGGGATAGGAACAGATAGGAATGGCAATGTAAGAAACATTATACCAAATCTTACCATAAGGAATAATTATATTTTAAGAGATAAGGCAAAAAATAGGATTCTGTCTTTACCATTTACATATAATGGGACAATTGATAGATGTAAACCTGTTCTAATAAGTAGCGAGATCGATACAGAGACAGAAGCTCCAAATACATTTAATATAGTTAGGCTCGAATTTTCAGAGCCAATTCTTGCTCCTGGTATAAATACAAGCTATCAGAATAGTGATGGGACTGTAAATATATCAGCTGGTGGAACTGGTGGCGGCTTAACTGTTGCAGGTAATTTTAGCGGATTTGGAAGTTCCACTGGATCTGGCACAATTATTACACATTCAAATACAATGAATACGGTTAAAGCAACCGATGCAAATAAAAGAATATTTATAATAAGATTGGGTGGAAATATTAGTGGAGGCGGATGTATATATTCTAACTCACCACCCACATTTACCGAGATTTCTGGTAATTTTCAGCCAAACGCTAATTTAAGAGATGTAAATGGAAATACTATTGATACAACTGTAACAAGACCAATTAATGTTACAAATAACTGGGAATTAACTCCGCCAACATTTTCGCAAATAAAAACAGATGAAAGATCAGGCCAGATAAATGGATTTATAGATAATCTTATAATAGATTTTGATAGAAATGTTCAGGTTTACGATGCTCTTACTAATTTTGGGAATAGTAGTGTTATATGGGGGGCAATAACTTATACTGTGGATAATGTTAATCATTCTCAAAATAGCATACTGAATAATTTTAATCTTAATCTTATTGAAAATACAACACTACCTTATGGGGATACCAATTCTACACCTACTATCACATACATTAATGACAGTAACTTTAAATTTATAGCAAATGTTGGTCGTGTTGAGATGCTTTCCGGGGATAATATGGTAGCAATAGATAATTGTAATCCAGTTATAACAGGGGTAAGTTTTGGAATAGATGATCCATCCTTATCTTTTAAGAGTGCACCATATTATGATACAATTACTGGTAATGTAATTGATCCAGGGGCGCCACCATATAACTTTAATATGCATTCTGGAACTGGCAATACTACCCTACTCCCAACTCAAAAGACATATCATAATTATATTATGTTTAAATTTTCTGAACCAATAGCTAGCTTAAATGGCGTAATTACTGACTCAAGCAGTGATGGTTATACTTTTGATAATAGTCAAAGAAGCAATCCTACTTTTGGAGACTTTACAACTGCCTCTGGCAATGTTACAGTAGAGGGATTTGGCCAGTTTCAAGGGAATATTACAGTTGATTCACAATCAAACTTTATTCTTTTTGATGATTCTCAAACATGTTTTATTCATGTTGCTGGTTTTTATGATACAATAAATTCTAACTTTGTAGGACACATTACAAATAGTAATGTAATTAATGTCCCTAATTCTTCTGGCACACACTATTTTACGACAATTGTCAACCCAAATATTATTGATAATGCTGGATTATCGTTAAGAGAAAGGGATACGGGTGGAGCAAATGCAAATAAGATTGAGATAGATTATATAAAAGATTGGGATATAATTTATCCAGTATTTAGATATATACCACCTACTGCTCTTTATAAAGGGGATCCAGTATCTTCTGAAATTCCACCAACAACACTGGCAAATGGTGCTGCAACTGGCTCACCTCTTTTAAATAGAGTAGAGTTTATAATGAGTAAAGCAATAAGGGATTTTAATGATGGATTTGATATGAACGGCGCATTTGTTTTTACTCTTGAGAAAGGCTCTCTTTCAATCCCTGCATCAAATCTTAGTTATAATACTACTGTGAATAAATTAGGAGATCTTATAAATAGTTATACCGGAACATCATTAATTGATTCTGATAAAGATGATCAGGGTTTTTCAATAACTTTTGATGAAGAGCCAGGAATGACTGATGATGCACGTATAAAATGGACATATCAACAGGTTGCTGGAAAAATCATAACAGATTTAAGAGGATTAAGACTTCAGCCTGTATCAACAGAAAGGTATACTCTTGAAAATAAACCACCTTATATTAAAGAGACAAGAGCAGTTGTTGGCTCGAATAAAATGTATGTGGAATTTAATGAAAATGTTTATCATAATCCAGGGATGACAGATATTTTAGTCTCTGATTTTACTTATACAAATGTGTTTAGTAGTGGAATAACAATTACAAACATAACTCCGATTGATAAAAGAAGATATATTTTAACTCTTTCTCAAAGAATTTATCAGGATCATATTGCTGAGGATCTTATTAAAGCAAATCCAAATTCAATTCAGGATTCTTTAAATAATGTAATAGTAAATGATATAGACAATCCAGTGTCTTACATTGGTATAAATTTCTTCGAAGATGTTATTATGGAAGATTATGTCCATAAAGGAGAAGGATGGAGAATAACTAATTTTGATGGAACTGAAAGAATAACTATACAGAATATAAGAATACTTGCTAAAATTAATGTCCAGAAATTTAATGGTTTTAGACCAATTCTATATTATGATGTTATTGATGGAGAGGAATCTAAATTCTGGTATCCATCAAAGAATAAAGAGGCAAGAATGGTTCTTGGCATAAGTAAAGGTAATAATATCTGGGAATTCAATATACCTTCCAATGATTCTGAATTAAAAACCGGAAAGGAACTTTCATTTGTATTTAAGATAGGAACATTGTATTGTTATAGAGCACCAAGAAATGTTAATGATCCAAAATTTTCACCGTATGATGCTGAGACATACAGGATTAAGATAGCAGAGTTAAAAGAACAGAATAATAAAGTTTCTATTTATAATAATGTGATTAATCCGAATAATAATGAAGAGACAAGACTCGTATATTTTCTTGAAAAATCAGGTCCGGTAAGCATAGTTGTATACGATCTTTCTGGTAATATAGTAAAAGTTCTTGTAAGTAATACAGAGAGTGCAGGTAAACATATAATTAGCTGGAATGGCGTTAATGAAAATGGAAAAATTGTTACAAGAGGTGTATACTTTATAAGGGTAAGAGCACCGGGTATTTTTAATCAAATAAGAAAGGTGCTTATTGTAAAATAGAGGGGTTTTTTATGAAGAAAAAGATAATTTTATTTATAAGTGTTATATCTATATTCAATTGTACTTATGAAGACCCATTTAAAGAATATGATGGGAAAAATCTTATATCAAGACTCGATTTAACATCTGATTGGGTAATAGATAGTGGGGTTCAAATAGATGCCACAGATGAAATACCACCTTCAGGTTATAATAAATGCTACTATTTTTATTTTATAAATCTACTTGATGAAAAAAGTTCTAATTTTGAAACATCGATAAATGCTGGAGATACTGGAAATTGGATTGCATCAGCTAATAATCCTGGAGTGTCAGCATCCCCATCTAATTTTGAAGTAGTTCCTAATCCCTCTGACAAGCTCGAAGGTAATAAAAGTCTATATATAAAACTTGATAATAATCCAGATCCAAAGTATATCTATTATGAATTTACACCAGTTATATCTACAAATTATACTTTTAAGTTTGATTATTATAGCCCTGGAGCGAGCGGGATTGGAATTAGTTTTGGGCTTTCTGATAATAGCAATGACGAACAAATTTTTAATGATACAAGCCCGGCAAATACAAAAGACTCTATTTTTATTAATTTTGTAAGTCTATCGGCAAACCCTTCTCAAATAAAATTTGGCTTTAAAGAGAATAAAAACTGGGAAAGTGGTATTGATTTATATATTGATAAAATTGCTCTTTTTGCTTCAAGTAACCACTCTGTTTCTAAATTACTTAATATTGTTGAATCCAAAGATCAAACAAACGATGGAACAGGAGAAATTTTCCATGAAGGGGTATATAGATTTTTAATATATGCAAAATCTTATACATCAAATATTCTTACTATGAAAATAGGTGGGGCTACGAAAGAATTTACTCTGACAGACAGCTGGAAAAAATATAATGTTGAAGCTCAAATTTTAAGAACCGAGGGATTTCTAAAATTGGAGATTTTGCCAACCTCAACAGATGATAGTAAAAAATTCCCAGGGGGAATTTTTATAACAAAGCCAGAATTATATTTTCTATATAATCAGCCCAATCCTAATTGAGTAAAAGGTATTAACCCAACTTTGTCATAATAAATTTCATATCTTCTTTAAACATCGATAGTTATATCGATTTTTGATTCTTTAATAGTACCTACAACTTATCTTTTTTTTGTATTAATCTTAATTTATATTATATTATATTTTATTTTAAAATTTTCACGGCATCTTAAATATATTTCTAATGCTCGGTAACTAAAATATATTGTGATGCTTCTTGCTTTCTCTTTCTTATTATGCTAAAATAATTTTACTTTGTCAGAAAATTAAAGTATCGTGGTTTGTTAAAAGCAGAGTTATGCTAAGAGTGGTTTTAGTGAAGAGTAATAAAAAAAGAATGTGTTTAAAAGAATGCCAGTCTTTATAAAAATTGAATCTGTTTTAGACAAAAATCCG
>ERZ795045.3112-NODE-3112-length-15119-cov-141.955523_pt1 | contig 15119 bp, 12 predicted proteins | sample MGYA00375129_ERZ795045 | MGnify/ENA primary metagenome ERZ795045 (study PRJEB30174, sample SAMN05720166) | activated sludge metagenome | isolation source: anaerobic digester from wastewater treatment plant | place: Japan | collected 2015-05-15 ... | reverse complement strand
ATAAAAGCCCTCAACGGAAAGGGCTACCCCGTTTCGCTCATCATCGAGGCCCCCTTTTCCCGCCCCCAGGATGTCGCCGCCCGCCCCGCCCCGGATTCAATCAACGATGGGTACTTAACCTGGCACCTTCTCCTCCCAGCGGGGGAAGAGAAAACCATTGAAATAGATGCCCCCTCGGAAAGAAAATAGAAGTGGGGGGCACATCCGTTCCCTCGTCGATTTATAGGAAAACGGCCATGGCCGGGTTTACGACGCTGGGGAATCCTTCACCACCCGCCAGAGAGCGGCAAAATCGAGATCGCCCAAGCCTTGCCCCCGGGCTTTCTTGAACAGTTCATTGACCACGGCCGCCGCGGGGAGGGCCTGCCCCGTTTCGTCTCCCATAAGCAGGGCAAGCCGCAAGTCCTTCTGCATGTGCTTCAAAGGGAAGGCAACGGGGAAATCATCGGAAAGAACGAGCCCACCCTTCAGGCGGAACATGGGATTCGCCATGGCGCCCGCGTCGAGCACGTTTAGCACATCCTTTAAATCCAAGCCCACCCGATTAGCCAGGGCGAGGCCTTCGCAAAAAGCCGCCATCATCTGACCCATGATCATGTTCACACAGAGCTTCATCTGGGTCCCCCTTCCCACCTCCCCCAGGTAAAGGGTCATTTTCCCCAGGCAAGCGAAGGCCTTCTCTACCTCATCGTAGAGAGAGCGGTCTCCCGCCGCCATGATGATGAGGGTCCCCTCTTCGGCCGGCTTTCTGCTTCCCGAAACGGGGGCCTCGAGGAACCTACCCCCCGCCTCGGTAACCGCCTTGCCTATTTCCCTTGCCGTTTGGGGGTCAACGGTTGACATGTCCACGTATCCGCGCCCACCTCCTATACCGGCCAGTACCCCTTCCGGGCCGAAGCAAACCTCCCGGCTCGCGATAGGGTCGGCCAGCATGGCAAAAGTCACCTCACAACTTTCCGTTACGGCCTTAGGCGAGGGGCCCCATTTGGCCCCTAACGCCAAAAGCTCTTTGCACTTCTCGGCCGACCGGTTCCACACAGTGACCTCGAATCCCCCCTTTAAGAGGTTTGCTGCCATGGGCTTACCCATGATGCCTGTACCTATGAAACCTACTTTCTTCATCTTCTCCACCTCTTCTTTAGATTAGCGGTTTATCACCGTTCAGCCATTCATAAACGCGGATGTAGGCCGCGATCATGTTACTTACATCATAGCGAGCCCTAGCCTCTTGCATGATCCTTCTTAACTGCGGCTCCCTCACCTCCGGTGGGCGGCGGTGGAAGTTGAAGGCCTTTTCCAAACCATACCAGAGGCCACCGGCATCGTAGTCACGAAAGAGAAAACCGTTTCCCATATCCTTAGGTGCCCCGTCTATTTTCAACTGTAATTCCGTTATCTTGTCATGATAGCCCCCGGTGTCCCTATTGGTTGCCGTGGCCCCGAATAGATTTGCCACCTGGTCGATCTGCCCGCACGGCTCATAGAGGGAGGCGCCGAATACATCACTGGCCGCCCCGTAGCCCAACATGGAAAGGTCCTCGGAGAATGGGTAGTAGGCTATTTTCCCTCCGGAAGCCCAGGCGATGCGTCCCAAGATCTCTTGGTGGTAACGGTCGTTTCCTACCCCATCCGCGACGATGGCAATCTGCACTTCCGGATGGGCATCACAGAAAGGTTGGGCAATGGCTTCGAGGAGTTCCACTCCCTTCTGGGCGGGATCGAGACGCGATGGCCAGAAAAATAAAATAGCGTCGGGGTTTTCCATAAGGCCTGTCCTGCGCTGGAAGGCCACGAGATTTTCCCTCTTGGCGACTAGAATATCATCCGCCGGTCCGAACCTTCGTGCCAGGTACTCACAATTTTCCGGATAGAGAGAGGGGCTTGGGGCGTTGATGATGACCCGCACGGCATCGTTGTAATACTTGACTTTTATCTCCTGCCTCACACTGGGAGGGATGATGGGTCGATCCCAGAAATAGTCGCTCACGATCTCTTCGAGAAACCTTTCGCCCACGAAATTGATGAGAGAGGCATTTTTTATGGCCGTCGCCTGGGCATCCATGCAGAGCCGCCCCCCCTCGATGGTGAGAAAAAGCCTCTCGTAGATTTGGTTTATATCGATGCCCTCCAGTATGGGAAGGGGAATATGGGCGGTAAATACGTTGTGAACCGTGTGCAGAACGGGCAGATCCGTGGCCCTGGCATAGGCTGTAATGACACCGCCGGCCATCCAGTCGTGAGAGTGGACGATGAGCCTTCCCTCGTGACGGGCGCGCACGTCTTTAATCACGTAATTCACTATCTGGCGCTGAAATTCAGCCGCTGTCGGCACCGGATCTCCCTCGTAGGCATGCATCTTGTCGGCAAAAACGGCCGAACTTACCAAGTGGATGCGCCCCGGCGGGATATTGTACCTAATGGCCTTCCATTCCTTTTCCCCGATCTGGCTTTCCCTCTGAAACCTCTTTTTTAGATTGAGCGTGGCCAGGTGCACATCGATACCTCTGGCCAATAATCCCTCGCAGAGGGCCGCCACCACCTCCCCCTGCCCTCCGCTCTTCCCGGAAATGAAGCGGGCCAGCCTGCCCATGCCTTCCGGCAAGCGGCCCGTTTCCGGAGAAATCATGAGAATGGCCGTTCTTTCCGCCCTCTTCAGGATTTCAAAACGGATAAGGGCCATCCTCAAGCCGTCCACCTTCTTTGTCAGCACATAGGCAGCCTGAGTGCCGGATTTTTCGTACGGATGGTCGTCACGGGTGAAATCGGTTATGTATGAAAGGTGATCCGAGGTGGTGAGGTAGCGCCATCGGCCAAGGAGGTCCCTTCCAGCCCTCTTCGCGTCCTGTTCCATGGCCTCGATTTCCCGGAAGAGGGCAAGCTGCGCCCCATCGGGAAATGCTTCCTTTAAATCGAAGGCCCCTATTTCCCATTCCGGACAAGACGAAAAGTCAAAACGCTCCGGTATTTCTATCGGTGTCCGTAAAGAGATCTCCTGACTTTGGCGTAATCGGGAAAAAAGTGCGCCGAGGAAATCGAATGAAATCCCCCCTCCGCCGATATCGTGCCACCAGAGCAGTCCTTCGGTACCCTTTGCCGCCAGGCAAGACAATACCTCGTTTACCTGGTCGGCAGGGCTTGTCTTCTTCTCGGGCATGAAAACGGGCAAAATGAATAACTGGCCTTCCTTGGCCCTGTACAATCCCATCTGCCCTTGATTTTCCCCACCCAAGATGACCTTAAAGCCCATGTCCCCCACCGTGCGGATCAATTCGTCCGTGAGCATGCGACCCGGATGGGCAAAGGTAACGGGCAAGGCGTTGAAAACCCTTCTCATCGTTTCCCGGTGCAGGGCCACCTGATCCCGGAATTCGTGTTTTTCGGGGTCGGTAAAAAGTCCGGAAAAAGAGTGATAATAGGTCTCGGCTACGAACTCTACCTGTTTTCGCTTCTCCGCCAAGAGATGGAGTTCTTTGAGAGAGGCTATGACCGGTGGGTGGTATGCCTCTGCCTGTTCCAAAAACGTGCCCGAAATCCCCACGGAAAAACAAAACGCCGGATTCTCTTCCACCTCTTGCGCGAGGATTTTTATGAGCGGCAGATAAATGCTCTCCGCCCGGTTAAGGAAAATGTCCCGGTTTAGTTCTTCCCACAGAAACCTATCTCCTTCCGGATGCAGACGCATAGGTTCGTGAAAATTTAGATGGAGAATGAGGCCAGGCACGAAAAATTCCCTCCCTCGGATGATTGAAATATTATGTCAGCGAGAGGGGTGTTTTGTCAATTATTGACAAGCCTTACGTGCCTGTGAAATATGAAAACCCATGATTTGCGTGCCTTCGAGGATTTCTATAAAGTACAATGAAAGCCTTCCCATTTTCTCCCGGAAAGATGAGATCGTAAGTGCCATCCGAGACTCTCAGGTGGTCATCATCACGGGGGAGACGGGTTCGGGTAAAACGACCCAGCTGCCCAAGATGTGTCTGGAAGCGGGCCGGGGCATAAACGGTCTCATCGGTTGCACTCAACCCCGGAGGGTTGCCGCGGTCTCGGTGGCCTATCGGATCGCCGAGGAGTTGGGTGAAGAAGTAGGTCACACCGTGGCCTATAAGATCCGCTTTGCCGAAAAGGCAGGCCCCCAATCGAAAATCAAAATCATGACGGACGGCATCCTCCTCACGGAACTGGCTTCCGATCGGCTCCTCAAAAAATACGATACCATCATCGTAGACGAGGCCCACGAAAGGAGTATCAATATTGACTTCGTCCTGGGCTATCTCAGGTCCATCCTCCCCCAAAGGCCCGACCTCAAAATGATCATTACCTCGGCCACCATCGACACGGAGAAATTCTCCCGCGCCTTCGGGGGGGCACCCATCATCGAGGTAAGCGGAAGGCTCTACCCGGTGGAAATCATCTGGCGACCTTTAGACCCGGAACTCGAAGAAACGGGAGACTACACTTATATCGAAGGCGCCATCGAAGCCCTGGATTTCCTATTTTCCCAGGCCCGACCTGCCGACAGTCTCATCTTCCTCCCCACAGAGCAGGACATAAGAGAGACCTGTGAGATCCTAAAGAACCGCTGGAAAGACGAGGCCGTTGTCCTTCCCCTCTTTGCCCGCCTCCCCATGTCGGAACAAAGGCGCATCTTTGCTTCCTCTGCCCGGCCAAAGGTCATCTGCGCCACCAATGTCGCCGAAACTTCCCTCACCATTCCCGGTATTCGCTACGTCATCGACTCGGGACTCGCCCGCCTATCTTGGTACAACGCCCGCACCAAAACGGCGGGCCTTCCCATTAGGCCCATTTCCCGAAGCAGTGCCGATCAGAGAAGCGGGCGGTGCGGTCGCGTGGCAGATGGTATCTGCATCCGCCTTTACAGCGAAGCCGACTATCTCACTCGGCCCATCTTTACCACCCCGGAAATTCTGAGGTCCAATTTTGCCGGGGTTCTCCTTCAGCTTATGTATTTGAAGCTCGGCCACGTATCGGATTTCCCCTTCATCGATATGCCGTCGAAAAAGCACATCTCCGACGCCATAGATACTTTAAAAGAGCTCGGGGCCTTAAGTTCCGAAGCCGGGCTCGAACTTACCCCCTTGGGAAAACTAATGGCCCGCCTGCCTCTCGATCCCCGGGTGTCGCGGATGGTAATCGAAGGCATCAGGCGGGGCTGCCCCGAGGAAATCATCACCATCGCTTCCGTTCTCGGCATCGGCGACCCTCGAGAAGTATCAAAAGACGGCCGTACCGAGAGATTTTCCGATCCCTCTTCCGATTTCATTTCCCTCTTAAAAATCTGGAAGGAAATGGAGGCCCATTTGGGCGGCGCCCGGTCTCATACGAAACTGAAACGCTACTGCCGCGAAAAACGCCTCTCCTTTAGGCGCATGAGGGAATGGATGGAGGTAAGGGAGCAAATAAAGACCATCCTGGCCGAGGATCCCCGCCTAATGAATTTACCTCAGGCACCCCGTGAAGACCTCTATCCGGCCCTCCACAAGTCTATACTGAGCGGCTACCTCACCCACATCGGGGAGAAGGGCGAAAAGAACAGCTATCGTGGCACGAGGGGCCGCGAATTTATGATTTTCCCCGGGTCGGGCCTCTTCAAGGGGGGAGGGAAATGGGTCGTGTCCGCGGAGCTTGTGGCCACCTCGCGCCTATACGCCCGCATCAACGCAAACATCGAACCGGAATGGGTGGAAGAGGTGGGAAAGGGCCTCTGCCGTTATACTTATGCCGAACCGTTCTGGGACCGGGAACGGGAAGACGTGATAGCCCGGGAAAAGGTTTCTTTCTTAGGGCTTATCCTGTGTCACGGAAGAAACGTCTCCTTCAGTCGCCTCCATCCCGAAGAGGCCCACCCCATCTTCATCCGTGAGGGACTGATGAAAGGGGAGATAAAAAGCCGCTTTCGCTTCCTCCGCCACAACCAGGACCTCGTGGAGAGGCTGCGCGCCATCGAGCACAAGACGAGAAGAAGGGGCCTCGTTGACGAAGAGGCGATATTTTCCTTTTACTCGGAGCGCCTGCCCGGGATGGCCAACGTGGCCCAGTTGAAAAGACTCATTCAAAAGAAGGGGGGAGACGGATTTCTAATGCTGAAAGAAGAAGACTGTCTCGCCCAAGAAGTCCCGGAAGATACCTCCTCCGCCTACCCGGACTACGTCTCCGTCTCCGATCACATGTTGCCCCTAACCTACCGATTCCATCCGGGTGAGCCCGAAGACGGGGCCACCCTTTTCGTTCCGGCGCCGCTCATCGTCAAAATTTCGGCCTCCCTGGTGGATAGGCTCATCCCCGGGCTCCTCAAAGAAAAGGTCGAGCTGCTCATCAAGGGCCTACCCAAGGAGTATCGCCGCCGGCTACCCCTCGCGTCGGAATGGGTGGAGCAGGCCTACGAAAAAGTGAAAAACGATACCCTCCCCCTCCCTCAATCCTTGAGCCGCTTCGTCAAGGAAAACTTCGGTTTCTCCATACCAGCGCAAGCCTGGCCCATAAGCAGACTGCCCGATTACCTGAAGGTGCGCCTCACCGTCCTGGACGAAAAGAACTCCCCCCTTGCCACCGGCCGGAACATTGAGGAGCTAAGGGAGCTCGTGATCGAAAGCAAAGAATCAGAGGCAGCAAGGGAACTTAGCCGTTTATGGGAAAGGGAGGGCCTTTCGAGTTGGGACTTCGATGATTTGCCCGCCAAGGTTTCCCATGAGGGCCCGGCCGGTATTACCCTCGTAAAATACCCCGCCCTCACCGTATCTAAGCACGGGGTGGACATTAGACTCTTTTCCTCCTTTGAAGAGGCGGAGGCCAACCACAGAAGAGGTGTTGCCCGACTTTACGAGCTGAGCCTGCCCCACGACGTAAAACAACTCAAGAAAACCCTGAAGGTGGGTGGAAAATGGAAGGAGTGGGGGGAGGTGTGCTGGAAGGCGGGCACCCTCGAGGCCGTGCTCTACGAAAAAGTCGTTCGGGACGTCCTGGGCAAACCCGTAAGGAGTCGTGAAGAATTCTTAAGGCAGAGAGATGAACTAAGACGCCTGCTCATCCCCCGGGCCTACGAAGTCATGGAAATGGCCCTGCCCGTAGTCGAGGCGGCGGCAGAGGTGAAACGCGCCCTGGAAAGGATTCGCGAGAAGGAGGGGAAAAGCCCTGCTATCGAGCAGTTTTGCGCCGACCTCGAAAGAGAATGCTCGAGGCTCGCCCCTCCGGATTTCCTCTTAACATATCCGGAAGAGCGCCTTCCCCACCTGGTGCGTTATTTGAAAGCCCTAGCCATCCGCGCCCATCGCGGCGTCTTGAACCTCGAAAAGGACAAGAAGAGGAGGGAAGAGATTCGCTTCTACGAAGAAAAGCTGGCCCAGCTTAAAAAACTAACTGACGTCGATAGGACCTTTCTCGAAGAATTCCGCTGGATGCTGGAAGAGTACAGGGTGTCTCTCTTTGCCCAGGAGATTAAAACGGCCTTTCCCGTTTCTTCCAAGCGCCTAAAGGAGAAGCTGGCCGAAATAGAGTTTTGACCTAAGCATTTTGGGCGAGATACTTCCGAATGTAGCCTTCCGCCCTCTCCCGGGGTTGAAAAATGCCGAAATGCCCTTCGCAGAGGATATCCATATTCAGCTTAAGCAGGCGGTTCATGGATGCCCGCCAGGCCTCCAAATCGGAGCCAAAGGCGGAAAGAAAGGGACCGTGGATGTCCTGGCCGAAGACGACCCTCCGCCCATCCCGATCCAGGTAACAGGCGATGGAACCCGGTGTGTGGCCCGGCGTGTGCAGGATGTGCAAAACATCTTCCCCCACTTTGATCGTTTCTTCGGGGCCGGAGAATTTCACGTCCACCTTTAGGGGTGAAAGACGGCGTCCGTACCAGGAAGCCGCCGTTTTCGCTACATCTGCCTGCTCCACCGGCGGCGCGTCCAGTTCGTGCATGGCGATGCGGGCCCCGTATTTCTCCCTCAGGTAAGGGGCACCCCCGATATGATCGATATGGCAGTGGGTGAGGACAATCCAAGTTAGTTTTCCTGGATCAAGGCCGAGCCCTTCCATGTTGCGCACGATGAGTGCCGTGCGTCCACCGGCCCCCGTATCGATCATGGCGAGTGTCCCGGCACTTTCCACCACATAACAGGCGGCATCATCCACATGGGAAATGCCCGGCCCGCCTACGATGTAAACACCCCGTACAATCTCTTCTCCATAGCCCATTGCTCCACCTATTCCCCTTCAAAGGTCCCGATTATATCCTTGACGCTTCCCAGACCCTTCTGTGCAAGGTAGCCGCGAAGGCCCTCGATTATCTTTTCTATCGCCTGGGGATCGACGAAATTGGCCGTACCTACCTGGACCGCCCTCGCCCCCACGATCAGAAATTCGATCGCATCTTGGGCGGTCGCAATGCCGCCGATACCGATTACGGGAATGGAAACGGCCCTCACGGCTTCCCAGACCAGGCGCAGGGCAATGGGCTTGATGGCGGGCCCGGAAAGGCCCCCCATCACCCGAGAGAGCCGCGACCTCCGCGTATGGATATCCACGGCCATGCCTAAAATGGTGTTGATGAGGGAGATGGCGTCGGCCCCGGCGGCCTCGACCGCCCTTGCCATCTCACTTATATTCATCACCTGGGGGGAAAGCTTCACCACCACCGGCAGGTCGGTAACCCTCTTCACCTCTCTTGTGACTTCGGCCGCCGCGTCGGGGTCGAGGCCAAACGAGAGCCCCCCTTTCTTTACGTTCGGGCACGAGATATTGATCTCCAGCGCCGCGCAGCCACCACTTTCCGTCAGGATTTCCGAAACTTCCCGATACTCCTCCACCGTCTCTCCGTAAACGTTGGCAATGATGGGTACCTCGAACCTTCTCAAGCGGGGGAGCTTCTCCTTCACGAACACCTTGACCCCAATATTCTGTAAACCAATGGTATTGAGCAAGCCGGAAGCCGTCTCAACGATCCGAGGCGGCGGATTCCCCGGCCTGGGCTCGAGGGATAGCCCCTTCACCACAATTGCCCCTATTTTGCTTAAGTCTATATAATCCGCATATTCTTCCCCGTAGCCGAAAGTTCCAGAGGCGGTCATGACGGGGTTCTTTAGCGTAAGTCCGGCGAGCTCAACGCTCAAATCGGGAAGAGATTTCATCTCTCCTCCTCAAATATGACATGGCGGATGTTAATGACGGGCCCATCGACGCAGACCCGGCCGTAGTACATGTTACCCTCCCTGCCCTTCAAGGCCACCACACAACTCAGGCAGGCCCCGATACCGCAGGCCATCCTTTCCTCCATGGAGACCTGGCAAAAAACGGGCTTCTGATTCAGGAGGGCGGCCAGGGCCCTGATCATACCCCGGGGGCCGCAGGCATAAATGGCCGTCTGATCCGTTAGTACCTCCTCCAAATCTTCTTTCAGCGCCTCTGTCACGAGGCCGGCAAATCCCGCTGTTCCATCTTCCGTGCCTACAGTCAGACGGGAAGAAACCCTCTTTAGCTCCGGGAGACAAAGTAAATCCCTTTCCGTTTTGGCCCCCACGTAACTGAAGATTTCCCCCTTCCCTCTCTCCCGATAGAAAGACTGGGCGAGATAAACGAGGGGTGCCACCCCCACGCCACCGGCTACGAGGCAGATACGTTTGATGTTCACCGGTATGTGAAAACCCGTGCCTCCAGGCGGGCTGGTGATAACCTCGGCATCTCTCTTCAGACGGCTCATAATCTCCGTTCCCCGTCCCACCACGCGGTAGAGTATGTCGAGGCGGGCACCCTCCTTCTCCCGATGAAATTGGTGGATACTGAAGGGCCTCCTCAGAAGGGGATCGCTGCCCACCCCCAGGCGTACCATCACGAACTGCCCGGGTGCGGGCACGGGGTAACCGCCGGGCAGGGCAAGGGATAACACGTAGTGCCCCGGCGCCACCTCCCGATTCGAATGAACCCGTGTCTCAAATGTACCCATCACGCGCCGCCTTTAAATCGAGGCTACCATGAGAAAGGCATCCTCTCCTCCCGACTCCCGGTAGTATCCGGGGCGCCTTCCCTGAATGGAGAAGCCCATTTTCCGATAGAGGTTCAAAGCCGCCTCGTTTCCCGTCCTCACTTCCAGATAGGCCCTCTTTATACCTTCCTCTTTCGCCTGTCCAATCAAATGCTTAATAAGCAAGGTGGCGATGCCTCTTTTCCTGAACTGGCCCTTCACCGCTATCTCCGTAATCTGCATTTCACCTTGGAGAAACCAGGCGTGAATGTATCCCATCACTTCACCTCCCTCTTCCCATTCGGCCACCAGGGCGCGCGAATGACGGGAAATGAGTTCACCCAGCCAGTAATGCTCGGAACAGACGGTCAGGCCCGCCTCTTCCTCTATGCGCCTCACCTCGCTTATGTGAGATGCGTTCATATGGGTTATCCTGACGGAAATGGGTTTCTTAGAGATCGAGGCCATAAACCAAAAGGCACACGAGCCCCCCTAAGATGCCGGCCATAATAAACAGCTTCCCTTCCCCCCTTCCCCAGGCGCCATGAAGGGCACCTCCCAAAAGCACCGGGGGAAAGAAATAGAAGACGAAATCGGCTACCCTTAAGGCCCAGGGTGCCGAATGCTTAAGCAAGAAACGCAGGGCAAAAGCCCCCAAAATGCTCATCGTGACCATGAAAAGGGTAGAGATAATGAGGCCCCGGGCAATGGCCAGCAAATGCTCTCTTTCCACCTTCTTTTCCTTACCTTCTTTCGCCGCTAATTCTGCCCTTCTTGCACTAACCTCGTTGCAGGTAAAGATCCACGTATCCAGCCCTTTACCTAAATATGCCACAGGAAGGAGCAGAAAAATGGTAAGGACGAAAGTTAGGTGCGCGTGCTCACCCTTTCCCCCCGCAAGTATCATGGAACCCACGGCAATTACGGCGAGATAGGAGGCGGCGGGTGGTACGTAGTTCCCCATCGGTACTTTATCAATCCACATGAGCTCAAGCCACGCGCCGGCCAAAAGCCCTAATCTTTCTTCCCCGAAGATGAGGCCCAGCACCGGGGCCACCACAATCGGCCTCGAAATCATCGTCTTCAGGGAAAGATGGTCGAGGCCCACCAAGGCGCCGGCAAAGGTAAGAAGCAAAATATCGCTCAACGGCCCTCCTTTTTACATGCCGTCCATGATATCGGGGATGGCCGGTAAATTCACGGGTCGTTCCTTGGGCACCCGCTGGAGCTCAATGCGCACGTGTGAGCGAAGCAGTTCCTTCAAGCTTGCCACTTCCCCCTCATCCAGCTGAACGCAAGAGGAAAGGCGCCGACGACAGTTCTCGTTGTAAACGTTTCCCAGGTTAAGACGGGAAAACTCAAAGCCACTCCTAAATGCCCTCATCGCATCCGTCACCGAAGCAAAGAGCACGATGGCCCTCCGGTCGTCATCTTTGGCCGGCGAGATGGTACTGGAAAAATCTTCCACCCCGTGGAATTGGACTTCTACCCCCTGGGGCACGGCCATTCTGATTACCGTCTCCCGGAAGAAATCGTTTGCCACCTCGTCGTTCACGACACAGATACAGTTAGCCCTCAAGTGCGGGACCCAAGCCTCTATTATCTGGCCATGTACCAGCCGGCTGTCTACGCGCACGAGAACTATCTCCATGGCCTTTGCATCAACCTATCTTTTTGTCCAGTATTTCGCTGGCCACGTAGATGTTCTTCACCCCGTATTCGCGGATGAAACGGGCGAATTCCTTGAGGGGCATCTTGTCACGGCCCTCGGATATCTTGAGCAGCATGGGTAGATTGACACCCGTGACCACCTCCACTTTCCCCTCTTTCATGAAGGAAAGCGACACGTTGGCCGGTGTTCCCCCGAAAAGGTCGGTTAGGATAAGCACACCATCCCCCTCATCGAGCTTTTTGATGGCGGCACTAATCTCGTTTTTTATCTCTTCCATGCCGGAAGTTTGATCAATGGAAATGTGCATCACACCCGGCATTTCTCCCTTGATCATTTCGGCGGCCCGAATGAGCTCGCTTCCTAAGCCGGCATGCGTGGTTATGAGCACCCCTATCATTTTTCCTACCCCTTGTCCGCCCCGGGAGAATTTAGAGTCGTAGGCTAATTTAAGACTCAAGGGTTGTCAAGTTTATAACGAATAAAACAACGGGGGTCCTCTGCCAGATAATCTCCCGTATAGGCGTGGGCCCTACCCCGGCACCCGCCGCAGACGGTCTTGTAGTTGCATTCCCCACAGAGCCCCTTTAAGGTTTCTTCCCGCCTCCTTAAGTCTCTGAATACCTGCGAATGATGGTAGATTTCGTGGAAGCTCTGGTGGCGTATATTTCCTCCGCTTACCTCTACGAAGGGACAGGGCCATACGTCGCCGTTGGCCTTGACGTAAACAAAACCCCGGCCGGCGGCACAACCGTGAAAGACCTTGCCCGCCACCTTTAGAAAAAAACCGTTTTCTATTCCCTTTTGACTGAGGAGGTAAGGCCAGTATTGCGGTCCCGCCACAGGCTCGACGATGGTTCGGGCTGATTTCTGCTCCTTTCTTATGATTTCGCTCAGATTCCTATTGGCCGACTTTTTCAAAGTTGCCCGCTCTATCTTCTCCCCCCTCCCCACCGCCACGAGCTGGTACATGAGCATGATCCCGGCCCCCAAGGAATCGGCCAACTGGATGAGTTTCGGCAGTTCGGGCAGGTTGTATTCCATAGCGGTCGTGTTGATCTGCAGGAGGATACCCGCTTTCCTGGTCGCCTCAATGGCCCTCATGGCGAGGTCGAATGCCCCGGGGCGATTGCGGATCTTATCGTGGATGGCGGGGCTCGCAGCATCGAGGCTTATGGCATTACACACGACCCCGTTTTCCTTGAGCTTGAACGCCATCTCCTCATCTATGAGGGTTCCGTTGGTCGCAATGATATTCTTAAGTCCCGCCTTCTTCGCGTGGGCAAGTAGTTCAAAGATGTCGGGCCGCACCAGGGGCTCGCCCCCCGTGAAGACGAGGGTCCGGAATTCGTCTTCCTCCGCCAACATGTCGATTAAACGCTTCCCTTCCTCGGTGGATAGTTCGTCTCCCTCGGCCTGCCCACTGGTGGCATGGCAATGGATACATCGCAGATTACACGCCCCCGTCACTTCCCAGACGGGGTGCCCCGGATATCCTATGCAACCCATGCCCGTCGCCCCATTTGCCACGGGGATGGACTTAAATCCGTACCTTAAAAGCCATCCGGGAAACCGGCGCCACCCATTCAAGTAACCCATGAGGCACACGCTTCCCAACTGTCTAAAAAGCAGGGAGGGGGGATGGAAGAACGCCTTGGTCATCACAAAAACGCCAAGATGTACGAAATGGAGGTTCCGAGATTAACGGCAATATTGAGCCCGCAGAGCAACTCTAACTTCTTGGGGTCTCGGAAGCTTCCCCGCATCATCTCCCAGGTAATATAGGCCGCCAACAGGGCAAAGGGAAGGAAGAAAGCAAGCACCTTTACGGGCACGCCGACCAGAGGAGAAAGGACAAGGGTAAAAACGGTAAAGGCATTGATGAGGTTGAAAAGCACGCTCCCCTTTTCGTATCCCAGGCGAAAGAGGAGATTCTTCTTCCCCGTCGCCCTATCCGCTTCGTAATCGGGAAATTCGTTGAGGAGAATCACGTTGAAGATGGAACCGGCGATGGGAAGAGATATCCAGTGAATGATGGGATCTAATCTCGCCGTCTGGAGGTAGAAGGCCGCCGCCACGGGAAGCCAGCCATAACAGAAGGCGATGAAAAGCTCGCCCACCCCGCGCTTCACGAGCCTTACCGGCTCCGTCGAATAAAAAAACCCGGCCAAGGCCCCGATCCCTCCGAGTACGAGGGTCCACGGCCCCGTCTTAAATCCGAACTGAAGAATCATGCCTACGATACCAGCCAGGCAAAGGCTCACGACGCTGGCCACGAAAGGAGCCTTTACCTCTATTTTCCCCTGCGGCACGATTCGAGTGCCCCCCGCAAATCTGTTCTCATGCATCCGAAGGGAAATGGCATCTCCCGCCCGGTCGAAATACTCACCCGACCAGTAGGTGGAAAGCATGATGAGGATCACCGCCCCCACGCCCAACGCGAGGACCTGCCCGTTAAACACCCCTGTTAGGCGATAGGCGAGATACGTCCCCAATAAAAAAGGAAGAACCCCGACCGTGTGAAATGCCGGTCGGGAAAGGGTGATCCAATCTACGATTCTGGCCGATGTGCTGCCCATTTACCTATCCCATCTACGGGGGAAAGCCTCTAACACATGTCTACCCCCCTGTCAATAAAGGCTAAGCTTCCGACGGATGGGACCGGAAAAGGAGCTGAGGGAAGGAAAGTCTTACCCCCTTGGCCAGCAGGGCCCGGGCAATGATTTCCGCGGGGTCGAGGGCATCAAGACCCGTTAGGTGCTTAAGCTGCATACGGCAGGCCCCACAATCCGAGATGAGGACGTCGGCCCGGCTTTCTTTTATTCCCTGGGCCGCCCTCTCTCCGATGAGGAGAGATGTCCTTTCGTTTTCCGCCTTGAAGCCGTAACTTCCCGCCAGTCCGCAGCAATGCTCATCGTGGATGGATAGCTCTAAATCAGGGAGGCGATGGAGCAATTCCACGAGGGGATACCCGATGCCCAGGGCTTTGAGATGACAGGGGATGTGATAAGCAACCTTCAACTTCAATGCCCCTGAGAGGGAAGCGAGATCTTTTTCGGCGAGGGTGCTTAAGAGGTAGTCGTAAAGGTAGTAGGTGTTTTCCGCTATCTTCTTTCCCCCTTCCACTTTGAGGAGGCTGGGATAGTCGTGGGTCAAAGTCAGTCCACAGGAGGTACAGGTATAGAGGATATCGTACCCCGCATCGACGTACGGCGACAGGTATCTCACATTCTTTTGCGCGTACCTGGAAGCAAGCTCTTCATCGTAATTTCCCAGAGCCGGAAGCCCGCAGCACGTCTGCGGGGGAATAACCACCTCGTATCCTAAGTACGAAAGCAGATTGCGGATCGTTCTCCCCACGTCGGGCCGGTTGAAATTCATGAAGCAGCCGTAAAAAAGGGCAACTTTTCTTTCCCGCCGGCCCGTCAGGATACCGGGATGCTTCCAGCTGCGCTCCAACGTCCAAAACTGATAGGAGGGAAA
>ERZ795045.3105-NODE-3105-length-15129-cov-3.528194_pt1 | contig 15129 bp, 12 predicted proteins | sample MGYA00375129_ERZ795045 | MGnify/ENA primary metagenome ERZ795045 (study PRJEB30174, sample SAMN05720166) | activated sludge metagenome | isolation source: anaerobic digester from wastewater treatment plant | place: Japan | collected 2015-05-15 ... | reverse complement strand
GAGGGACAGCCCCGCGAAGCGCTACGCGCGTACGGGCGCGGGTTGGCCGCTCACGCGCCGACCGTGCTGCCGGAATGGCACCGCATGGTCTACGCCGTGCTGAGCATGATCGGCCTGGGGCGGCTGGGCGGCGTGTACCGCGGCGTCCGGCGGCGGCTGATGCTGGCCGGCCGGGCGAGGGAGAAAGGAACTGGAAATGATTGAGCGGCCCGCGCGGCATTGGCCGGTTTTTCTGGCGCTCGGGCTGATCTTTCTGGCCGGGCTGGCCATTCGCCTGTACGACCTGACCGACCCTCCGCTGGACTTTCACCCGGCGCGCCAGTTCCACTCGGCGCTGATTTCCCGCGGGATGTTCGCCGCTTCGGGCGGCGGAGATTATACGGACTGGCAGCGCGAGCGGGCGGTGGCCATGGGGCAGGCCGAGGCCATCATCGAACCGCCCGTGCTGGAGACGCTGGTCGCCTGGACTTATCGTGCCATGGGGTCGGAACATCTGTGGGTGGCGCGGATCTGGTCCAGCCTGTTCTGGCTGCTGGGCGGGGTGTTCCTCTGGTCGCTGGCCTCGCGCTGGAGCGGGCCGGCCGGCGGGCTGGCTGCGGCGCTGTATTATCTGGTGCTGCCCTATGCGGTCTTTGCCTCACGCTCCTTCCAGCCGGACCCGCTGATGGTGATGCTGATCCTGGCCGGGCTGTGGGCGCTGGCCGGCTGGCTGCGCGCCCCCTCCTGGGGACGGGCCGCGGCTGCGGGCCTGCTGCTGGGGCTGGCGCTGCTGGTCAAGCAGGTGAGCGTGTTTGTGCTGGGCGGGGCGGCGGCCGGTCTGGTGTTGGCCAGCCTGCCCTGGCGCAAGGCGCTGCGCACCCGCCAGCTGTGGGCCATCGTTGTGCTGGCGGCGCTGCCGGTGGCGGCCTACAACCTGTATGGTCTGCTGGGGGCCGGCTTCCTGGGCGGGCAGTACAGCCTGCGCTTCTTCCCCCGCCTGTGGATCGACCCGGCCTTCTACATCCGCTGGGCGCAGAAGATCGACCAGACCGTCGGGCTGGGGCCGTTCCTGCTGGCCGCGCTGGGGACGCTGCTGGCCCGCTCAAAGCTGTACCGCGGCCTGCTGATTGGCTGGCTGGCCGGGTATCTGGTTTACGGCTTCACCTTCGCCTATCACATCTCCACGCACGATTATTACCAGCTGCCGCTCATTCCCTGGGTGGCGCTGGGGCTGGCCCCGCTGGCGGCCTGGATCTATGACGGGCTGCGCCAGGCCTGGCCGCGGGCATTCGCCTCGGCGGCGCTGGCGGCGCTGCTGGCCGCCGGCAGCCTGTTCAGCCTGTACCAGACCCGCTCAACGCTGAAGAAGGCCGATTACCGCGCCGAGCCGGCGCTGTGGTACGGCCTGGCCGGGCAGATGAATTTCGATTCGGGCGCGGTCATCGGGCTGTTCGACGATTACGGCGTGCGGCTGCAGTACTACGGCTACCTCAACCCGACTTACTGGTTCTCCACCGGTGATCTGGAGATGCGCGCGCTGGCCGGCCAGGAGCAGGCCCGCGAAGAGTTCGCTGCGCTGACCGAGGGCAAGGCCTTCTTTGTGGTCACCCATCTGGAGGACTTTGAGCGCCAGCCGGAGCTGAAGCAGCTGCTGGAAAGCTATCCGCTCTTCGCGCAGGGGCCGGGCTACCTGGTCTATGACCTGCGGCCGTGAGCGTTTTCAGGGTACAATGGGCCTCGCTGGAACATGGAACATGAAACACCTTCTCTCCCGCCTGACCGATTCCCGGCTGATGCAGCGGTTCACCCTCCACGTGATCTCGATGAGCGCGCTGGCCTTTCTGGTGCCGCTGGCAGTCTACGGCTACACCGGCTACTTCACCCGCTACCTGGCCGATGATTACTGCTTCACCCAGGTGGTGCAGGACTATTCCTTCTGGGAAGCGCAGGTGGTCTTCTACCAGACTACCTCCAGCCGCTACCTGGTGATGCTGCTGGTCAGCCTGAGCGAGGCTTTTGGCCCGAAGGCCATTCAGGTGCTGCCGGCGGTCAACCTGGGGCTGCTGTTCCTGGGTTTTGCGCTGCTGCTGTTTGAGCTGCGCATGACGCTGTGGCCGAAGCTGCCCTGGCTGAGCGGCCCGCTGCTCTCGCTGGCCTCGCTGTTCTTCCTGGTGCTGATGGCCCCCAACCGCCTGCAGTCCTTCTACTGGCGCTCCGGTCTGCTGACTTATTCCACCCCGCTGATCTTCCTGCTGCTGGCCGGGGCGCTGTGGCTCAGCTGCCTGCGCCGCCGCTGGGACCCCTGGTTCGTCTTCCCGGCGGCCTTCGGGCTGGCCTACCTGGGCGGGGGCGCTTCGGAGACCTACGCCGCGCTGCAGACCACCATCTGGGCGCTGGCCTTCCTGGGTGCGGCGCTGCTGATGCGCGGCAGCAAGCGCAAACAGTCGCTGCTGCTCGTGGGGACGCTGCTGGCCGGCTCGCTGCTGGCGATGGCGGTGCTGTTCGTCTCCCCGGCCAACGCGCTGCGCCAGGTGCACTTCCCCGAGCCGCCCGGCCTGCCCGAGCTGGCCCGCATGACGGTCACCTACGGTCTGGCCTTTGTGGTCGACTCGCTGCGTACCCAGCCGGTGCCCCACGCGGCGCTGCTGCTGTTTGCCCTCTTTACCGGCGGAGCGCTGCGCCTGAACACGCCGGAAGCCCCCCGGACGCCCGTCCGGCGGATGCTGCTGTTCCTGGCCGCGCTGTTGGCCTGCACGCTGCTGCTGGTGATGGCGGTGGTCTCGCCCAGCGCGTACGCCCAGAGCGCCTACCCCGAGCCGCGCGCGCTGGTGTTGGGCCGCTTCACGCTGGTGATGGCGCTGATGGCCGGCGGGCTGGCGGCGGGCTGGTGGCTGGCCGGCTGGCGCGGCGTGGCCAGGGGCAAGCTGGCCCTGGCAATCTCGCTGATGGGCATGGCCGCGCTGAGCCTGTACCCGGTGCGCGCCGGCTGGATGGCGCTGCCGGAGGCTTCGGCCGACCGCCAGTGGGCAGAGACCTGGGACGTGCGCGACGCCGCCATCCGCAGCCAGGCAGCGGTGGGCGCGGACGTGGTGGAAATCCGCGAGCTGGACAGCCGCGCCGGGCTGCTGGAACTGGGCGGCGACCCCGACAGCTGGGTCAACCGCTGCGCCGCCGAATATTACGGCGTGAGCGCCATTCGCGCTTCGCTGGAGGAAATGCCATGACCGGGCTGCCGCTCGTTTCGATTGTCACCCCGTCCTTCAACCAGGCCCGCTATCTGGAGGAGACCGTCCAGTCGGTGCTGGGGCAGGACTACCCCAACCTGGAGTACTGGATCATCGACGGGGGATCGACCGACGGTTCGGTCGAGATTATCAAAAAGTACGAAGACCGGCTGGCCGGCTGGGTTTCGGAGCCGGACCAGGGGCAGACGGACGCCATCAACAAGGGCTTCGCCCGCGCCCGCGGCGAAATCCTGGCCTGGCTCAACTCGGACGACACCTACCTGCCCGGGGCGGTCTCGGAGGCGGTGGCCTACCTGGAGCAGCACCCGCAGGCGGGCATGGTCTACGGCGACTGCAACTACATCGACGAAAACAGCCGGGTGATCGGCCGCTTTCCCGCGGCGCAGACCGACTACCGCCGTCTGCGGCGCGGCTACGTGCACATCCCCCAGCAGGCGTCCTTCTTCCGGGCCAGCCTGTGGAAGCAGGTGGGGCCGCTGGACCCGAGCTTCTTTTTCGCCATGGACTACGACCTGTGGGTGCGCCTGGCGAAGCTGGCCCCGCTGGACTATTACCCCCGCCTGTGGGCCAACTTCCGGCTGCACTCCGGCGCCAAAACCATCGCCGCCGACGACCGCTGCTGGCCGGATATGCTGCGGGTGCACTACCGCGAGGGCGGCTCGCGCTTCGCGCCCATCGTGTGGAAGTATTACCTGCGCAAGCTGGCCAGCCCCTATATCAACTGGCGCCGGCGGCGCATGTTCACCCGCTGAACGCGCCCGCCTGATAACCTGCCCGCTCCCGGAGCGGGGCCCGGCCTGCATCTCCCGCTATAATGGATTGAGGAGGTACAGGATGTCCGCTTATGCCCGCTCCCGAACACTTGTGGCCCTGGCCGCGCTGCTGCTGGCGGCCTGTTCTGCCGCGCCCGGCACGGAATCCGCGCCGCTGCCCTCGCCGACGATGGAGGAAGCCTCCGGCGCTCCGCTGCCCACCGAACCGCCGGCCTCTGCGGCGACGGATCCGGTCGAAACTGAGCCGCCGGAAGCCGGACCGGCCGAGCCGGAGGCCTCGCCCACACCGGAGCCGACCCCGGTGGTCAACGTGGAGACCTTCCCGCCGCTCAACGCCTTCCGCTGGGAGCCGGTGGTCACCGGGCTGGACCGGCCGCTGGGCCTGGTGGACCCGGGCGACGGGTCCGGGCGGCTGTTTGTGCTCGAGCAGCCCGGCATCATCCGGGTGATTTTGAACGGCGAGTGGCTGCCGGATCCGTTCATGGACATCCGCGACCGGGTCGGCTCCCGGGCCAACGAGCAGGGCCTGCTGGGCATGGACGTGCAGCCGGACTTTGCCGAAAGCGGCATCTTCTACCTCAACTACACCGACCGGAACGGGAACACGGTTATCGCCCGCTACCGCACCGCGGAGGGGGACCCCTCGCGCGGCGACCCGGGAAGCGAGCAGGTGCTGCTGCGGGTCGAGCAGCCCTTCGCCAATCACAACGGCGGCGGGGTGCTCTTCGGGCCGGACGGGTATCTGTACCTCAGCCTGGGCGACGGCGGTTCTGGCGGCGATCCCCAGGGGAACGCCCAGAACCCGGACGTGCTGCTGGGCAAGCTGCTGCGCATAGACGTAGTAGACCAGGAGACTTATGCCATCCCGCCGGACAATCCCTTCGTGGAAGGCGGCGGCGCGGCGGAGATTTACGCCCTGGGGCTGCGCAACCCCTGGCGCTTCTCCTTTGATACTGCCACCGGCGACCTGTATATCGCCGACGTGGGCCAGAACGCCTGGGAGGAGATCGACTTCTGGCCGGCCGGCAGCCCGCCCGGGCCGAACTTCGGCTGGGATTATATGGAGGGCAATCATCCCTTCGAGGGCACGCCGCCGGACCCGGCCAGCCTGGTCCCGCCGGTGTGGGAATACTCGCGCGACCTGGGCTGCTCGGTCACCGGCGGGTACGTCTACCGCGGCCAGCGCTTCCCCGAGCTGCTGGGCATTTACCTGTACAGCGATTACTGCAACGGCACCACCTTCGGGCTGCTGCGCGGGCCGGACGGCGCGTGGAGCGCTCAGCCGCTGATCGAGCTGAACGCCGCCGTCTCCTCGTTCGGGCAGGACCGCCAGGGCGAGCTGTACCTGTTCAGCCACCGCGAGGGCACGCTGTACCGGCTGGAGCGGTCGGCCGGCGGCAGCTGACCTTGCGCGATCGGGACTGCGGGGGTATAATCCCGGTTGTGAGTAATTTCACAAATAAGGTCCATATAAACGTCATTCATCCGCCGTATCGATGACAGGTGACACTACAGCCGCGGCGGTCAATCGCGTACGATTAAGATAGTCTTCGTTTAGATTTATGGAGGTTGTAATGGCGATCCAGCGATGGGATACTCTGAAGGTTCAGTTCTGTGAGCGCGCCGGCAAGAAAGTGGCCCTGCAGGCCAATCTGGTCTTCCCGGCGGAGCACCTCCCCGAACAGCCGCCGCGCATCACCGCGCACCGCTGCTCCAACGGGCTGGAGTGCAACCAGTTCAACTCCCCGACCTGCACCTGGGCCGGCACCGTGCCCGCCTACGACCCGTTCCAGAAGTAATCCCGCTTTCTTACCGGTAAAAGCGCTCAGAGGGGTCGCCGCCGCACGCTTTTTTCTGGTATGCAGAAAAATCACCCCCGCCTGGTGACTGGCGGGGGTGTGTCTATTAACCGGGGTGTTGGGCTTAGATCACGCCCAGCTTCTTGCCGACCTGCTTGAAGATCTCCAGGCCCTGGTCGAGGTCCTCGCGGGTGTGCGCAGCGGAGATCATCACCCGGATTCGGGCCTTGCCCCGCGGCACGGTGGGGAAGCCGATGGCCATGGCGAACACGCCCGCCTCGAACAGCTCGCGGCTGAACTCCTGGGCCAGAGGCGCTTCGCCAAGCATGATCGGGGTGATGGGTGTCTGGCTGGCGCCGGTGTCGAAGCCCATTTCCTTCATGCAGGCCTTGAAGTAGCGCGCGTTCTCCCACAGCCGGTCCACCAGCTCGGTGGATTCTTCCAGCATGTTGATGCCCTCGATGGTGGCGGCCACGTCCGGCGGGGTGACGGCCGAGGAGAAGAGGAAGGGGCGCCCGCGCTGGCGCAGCCACTCGATCACCTGAGCGCGCCCGGCGACCACGCCGCCCACCACGCCGAAGGCCTTGGAGAAGGTGCCGATTTCCACGTCGACTTTGCCGTGCAGGTTGAAATGGTCCACGATGCCGCGCCCGCCTTTGCCCATCACGCCCTCGCCGTGGGCATCATCGACCATCAGCATCAGGTCGTTGGCGCTGGTGACCTCGTAGATCTTGTCCAGCGGGGCGATGTCGCCGTCCATGGAGAACACGCCGTCGGTGATAACCAGCCCGCGGCGGTACTGGCCCTGGTATTCGCGCACTTTCGCCGCCAGATCGTCCGCGTTCGCGTGGGCGAAGCGCACGATTTTGGCCCCCGAGAGGCGCGACCCGTCGATGATGGAGGCGTGGTTCAGCTCGTCTGAGAAGATCACGTCCTCCTTGCCCACCAGGGCGGGGACGGTGGCCAGGTTGGCGTTGAAGCCGGACTGGAAGGTGATGGCGTCTTCCACGCCCTTGAATTCGGCGATCCGGCGTTCCAGCTCGGTGTGGATGTCCATGGTGCCGGCGATGGAGCGCACCGCGCCCGGGCCGATGCCGTACTTGTCGATGGCCGCTTTGGCCGCCTGCAGCAGCCGCGGGTGGTTGGCCAGGCCCAGGTAGTTGTTGGAGCAGAAGTTGAGCACCCGCTTGCCGTCCACCTGCAGCCAGGCCCCCTGCGGAGACTGGAGGGTGCGGATGCGGTTGTACAGTCCGGCCTGTTTCAGGTTGTCCAGCTCTTCCTGAATCCAGTTCAAACGAGTCGACATGGTTTCACCTCGAGTGGAATAGGGATTTTCCTTCGGAGAAGTCCGGACGGAGTTCGGACAAAGAACGGACAGAGTTCATTATAGCTGACTTCCCTGGCCCTCCAGCCGGGCGGCGGCCAGGTAGCCGGACTCGGCCAGGGCCTGCAGTACCCTGTCCCCGGCGCCGGGGCGCACCAGGCAGGTGGTCGGGTTGAGCTCCTCGCCCAGGAAGCGGGCCGCGCGGCTCTGGCGAATGGCAGCCATCACCTCCGGGGAGGAGGCGCGCAGCAGCAGCACGCCTTCCATCCGGGCCTGAGCGCCGTGCTGCTCCCAGCGCTCCATAGCCTGCAGCAGGCCCGGCGGCAGCGGGCCGGCGGCGTGCTTTTTGAGCAGCGCGATCAAATGGGCCGGCCGCAGGCCCTGCTTCCCGGCCCGCTCCAGCGCTTCGGGGGTGACCCGGTAGCAGTAGTCGCCCTTTTCGGGGGGCAGCCAGGCACAGAAGCGGGCGATCTGGTAGCGCAGCGCGCGCGGGGCCAAAGGCGGCACGCGAATCAGCCCGCCGGAGTTGACCCTGACCGGCTGGTTTTCCTCCGCCAGGCCGGACGGGGCGCGCCCGTTCCACAGGTCCGCGGCCCAGGCGGAGGTGCGGAAGGCGGTCGGGGACTGGCCGGGGGCCGGGCCGGCCAGGTCCAGCAGGCCCAGCCAGTGCAGCGGGCCAGTGATCAGGTGGCGGATGAGGGCGCCGTCCACTTCGTCCCAGGTGGCGAAGCCGCGCAGGTACTGCTCTTCACCCTCGCGGCGCACGAACCAGGAATCGTAATCGCCGCCCGGGCGCTGGAAGTCCGGCTCGCGCTCGCGCACGGCGGCCACGAAGGCGGGCAGGCTCCACCAGCTCCCCGGCTCGATGTGGCCCAGCATGTCCAGGATCGTGTGGCGGGCCGAGAGCGGGTCGTTTTGCCAGGCGCCTTCAAAGACCAGCCCCGGGACGTGGTGCAGGTCGTTGAAGCGCGGGCTGTGCATCCAGGCTTCGGCCAGCAGGGCCAGGGCCTTGCCGCGCGGTGCCTCCAGAAAGGCGCGGGTCGGCTCGGGGAGGGGCACGTGGTTGGCGTCCAGCAGGCCGGCGGCCAGCAGCAGCTCCACCAGCACCTGCGGCGGGGGGCCGCTCTCTTCCAGCGGGAGCGAGGCCGGGTCCAGGCCCATGCGCAGCGCGGCCAGCAGGGTGCAGGCCTGGTCCAGGATTCCGTCGGCTGCCGGGCGGGGGTGGGCGCGCTCGGCCGGGGAGGCCGGACGGCCGTACACCGCGGCGGCGGAGCGGGCCAGCGGGGCCAGCTGCTCGAGCAGCTCGTCGGGAATGTAGGCGTACTCCTGCGGCTCGGCGGTCAGGTTGAGGAAGGCCCGCCCGATGAGCGCCCGGTACCAGAGCATTTCAGCCGGCGAGGCCGGGCGCAGGTCGGGCCGCTCGCGGTCGCGCCGGGCGGCGCCCATGGCGCGCACCTCGCCGAAGCGGCGGGCAAAGGCTGCCCAGGGCAGCCGGCCTTCATTCTCCAGCAGGGCCTGCACGGCGGCCTGCGCGTCCGAAGGCAGCGCTTCGTACAGCTCGCGCGCCAGCCCGGGCCCGGTCACCTGCTGCACCAGGGCAGGCAGCGCGGTGCGGGCGTCCGAGGCGTTCAGTTCCACGCCCCAGAGGCCGGCGACCATCCGCAGGAAGGTCAGGTCATGTCCTTGAAGGGTGTGGGTTAGATCTGGCATGGCGGCGGCGGGTCCGATTCTACTTGATTATACTCCCCGGCCGGCCTGAAGCACGGTGACGCGCCTAACCATCGGACGGTGATGGATGTCATTTGACAGCTCCGGGTACCTGGCCTTATACTAAATACAGACAGACCGAACGGGGAGCCTGGTATGGCAGGCTGAGAGGAGGGCTGCAGCCCTCGACCCGCAGTACCTGATCCGGATAATGCCGGCGGAGGGAGGTGTCTATGGGCCAATCAGGCTTCGCGACAACCCTCCCCGGCGGAGGGTTTATAGCATGCACAAACGGGCGATAATCTTTGTCAACGGCCAGATCCGCAGCCCGGAGGCCGTGCGCGCCATGATCACCCCGCTGGATGACCTGATCGCCGCCGACCGGGGGCTGGAGCATATGCTGGCTCTGGGGCTGACCCCCGATCTGCTGGTCGGTGATCTGGATTCGGTCGCCCCGGCTGACCTGCGCGCGGCCCGTGAGAAGGGCGTGCGCATCGAACGCTATCCGGCGGAGAAAAACGAGACCGACCTGGAGCTGGCGCTGAAATTCGCCCTGCAGCGCGGCGCGGACACCATCCGCATCGTCGGCGCGGCCGGCGGCCGGCTGGACATGATGCTCAGTCATGTGCTGCTGCTGACCGGCCCGCAGCTGCGCGGGCTGGACGTGCGCCTGGACGACGGGTGCGAGCAGGTCTTCCTGATCACCGGCGAAGCCCGCATCGAGGGAAAAGCCGGGGACCGCGTCTCTCTTCTGGCGGTTAGCGGGCCGGCCGAGGGCGTGGTCACCGAGGGCCTGTATTACCCGCTGAAGGATGAAACCCTGCTGCCGGAACAGGGCCGCGGGCTGAGCAACCGCATGATGGGTACCGAAGCAAAGGTCCGCCTGCGGCGCGGCCAGCTGATCTGCCTGCACACCCGCCTCCCAGGAGACGAAGAAGGAGATTGCGATGCGTAAATATCGTTACCTGATTGCCCTGATCCTGCTGGCGCTGCTCACAGCCTGCGCCGGCGGGCAAACCGAGACCCCGGCCTCGCCGGGTGAAACCGTTCCAGCCGGCGAAGGCGGCACGCTGACGGTGATGACCCACGACTCGTTTGCCATCAGCGAAGAGGTGATCGCCCGCTTTGAGCAGGAAAACAACGTCACCGTGGCCTTCGTGCCCTCCGGCGACACCGGCTCGGCGCTCAACCGGGCCATCCTGGCCAAACAGAACCCGCTGGCCGACGTGTTCTACGGGGTGGACAACACCTTCCTCTCGCGGGCGCTGGCGGAGGACCTCTTCCTGCCCTACGAATCGCCGCTGCTGGCGCAGATCCCCGATGCCTTTGAGATGGACCCCGAACACCGCGCCCTGCCGGTGGACTACGGCGACGTGTGCATTAACTACGACCGGGCTTACTTTGCTGAAAACAACCTGCCCCTGCCAGAAAGCCTGGAGGACCTGACCGGCCCGGCCTACGAGGGCCTGCTGGTGGCCGAAAACCCGGCCACCTCTTCGCCGGGGCTGGCCTTCCTGCTGGCGACCATCGAGCATTTCGGCGAGGACGGCTATCTGGACTTCTGGCGCGGGCTGAGCGACAACGGTCTGGTGGTGGTCAACGACTGGAACACGGCCTACTACACCAACTTCAGCGGTTCCTCCGGGGCCGGCCCGCAGCCGCTGGTGGTCTCCTACGCCTCCTCCCCGGTGGCCGAGGTGGTCTTCGCCGAGCAGCCGCTGGACGAGGCCCCGACCGGCTCGCTGGTGGGCGACCAGATGTGCTTCCGCCAGATCGAGTTCGTGGGCATCCTGAACGGGACGCAGAACGAGGAGCTGGCCCGGCGCTTCGTCGACTACATGCTGGACGTGACCTTCCAGGAGGACATCCCGCTGCAGATGTTCGTCTGGCCGGTGAACGAGAACGCCGCGCTGCCTGAGGAGTTTGAGCGGTTTGCCGAAGTGCCCGCCAACCCGGCGCAGCTGGACCCGGCGACCATCGACGCCAACCGCGAGGCGTGGGTCCAGGCCTGGATGGAGACCGTGCTGCCGTGAAGACGATTGGCCGGCTGAGCAGGGGGCTGCCCGCGCCCGGCCTGTGGCTGTGGGCGCTCCCGCTGCTCTTTCTGGCGGTGTTTTTCTTCCAGCCGCTGGGGGCCATCCTGCGCCTGGCGCTGGAACAGGCGCTGGTGGAGGGCATCTCAGCTTACGAGTGGGGCCGGGTCTGGCGGGCGGTCAGCTTCACGCTCTATCAGGCGCTGCTTTCCACCCTGCTGACCCTGCTGGTCGGGCTGCCGGCGGCTTACGTCTTCGGCCGTTATTTATTCCGCGGCAAGGGCTTGCTGCGGGTGCTGACCACGCTGCCGTTCATCATGCCCACCGTGGTGGTGGCGGCGGCGTTCAACGCCCTGCTCGGTCCGCGGGGCTGGCTGAACCTATTCCTGATGGACTGGTTTAACCTGAGCCAGCCGCCCATCCAGATTCTGGGCACGCTGCCGGCCATCCTGCTGGCGCACGTGTTTTACAACACCACCATCGTGCTGCGCGTGGTGGGCGGGGCCTGGGCGCAGCTGGACCCGCGCCTGGAGCAGGCCGCCCGGGTGCTGGGGGCTTCACCCTGGCGGGCGCTGCGCGAGGTGACCCTGCCGCTGCTGCGACCGGCGGTGCTTTCGGCGGCGCTGCTGGTGTTCCTGTTTGACTTCACCTCCTTCGCGGTCATCCTGCTGCTGGGCGGGCCGCGCTTCGCCACGCTGGAGGTGGAGATCTACGTCCAGGCGCTCAATTTGCTCAACCTGCCGCTGGCCGGTCTGCTTTCGTTCATCCAGCTGCTGTTTACACTGGCCATGACGGTGGTGTACTCCCGCCTGGCCGGGCAGCGAGCGGTGCCGCTCTCGCCGCGCCTGCAGGGCGAGGGCATGGCCTACCCGATGACCTGGAAGCAGCATCTGCTGGTCGGAATCGTGGTGCTGGGGCTGCTGGCGCTGCTGGTGGGGCCGCTGCTGGCGCTGGGCTTCCGCTCGGTCACCACGGTCGCGGCCGATGGGGGCATCGGCTGGACCACGGCCTACTATCAGGAGCTGTTCGTCAACCGGCGCGGGTCGCTGTTCTACGTGCCCCCGGTGGTGGCGGCGCGCAACTCACTGGTCTACGCTGCCGGGACGGTGGCCATATCGCTGCTGCTGGGGCTTCTGGCAGCCTATGCGCTGGCCCGCCCCAGCCGCCTGAACCGCCTGATCGACCCGCTGCTGATGCTGCCTCTGGGCACCTCGGCGGTGACGCTGGGTCTGGGGTTCATCCTGGTGTTCAACCGGCCGCCGTTCGACGTGCGCTCCTTCCCCGCGCTGATTCCCATCGCCCACAGCCTGGTGGCCTTCCCCTTTGTGGTGCGCACGCTGCAGCCGGCGCTGGTCTCCATCCCGGCTCCGCTGCGCCAGGCGGCGTCGGTGCTGGGGGCCAGTCCGCTGCGGGTGTGGTGGGAGATCGACATGCCCATCATCGGCCGGGCGGCGCTGGTCAGCGCCATCTTTTCCTTTACCATTTCGCTGGGCGAGTTCGGGGCCACCACCTTCCTGACCCGGCCGGAGGTGCCCACCCTGCCCATCGCCATCTACCGCTACCTGTCGCAGCCCGGGGCGCTGAACTACGGGCAGGCCATGGCCATGTCCACCCTGCTGATGCTGCTGACCGGGGCCGGCATCCTGGTGATGGAGCGCTTCCGCCTGCCCGGCAGCAGTGGGGGAGACTTCTAGCCCGGCGTTCGTGGCAGCACTGCCGCAGAAAGAGGATTCATGCTCGAGGTCCGCGATATCCACAAAACCTACGAAGGCCAGCCGCTGCTGCGCGGCGTCTCGCTGAAGGTGGACGAGGGCGAGACGGTCTGCCTGCTGGGCCGCTCCGGCAGCGGCAAAAGCACGCTGCTGCGCATTATCACCGGGCTGGAGCAGCCCGAATCCGGCGACGTGCTGTGGGACGGCGCCAGCCTGCGCGGCGTGCCGGTGCACGAGCGCAACTTCGGGCTGATGTTCCAGGATTTCGCACTCTTCCCGCACCGCAGCGTGTTTGACAACGTGGCCTTCGGGCTGCGCATGAAGCACGCCAGCCGGGCCGAGGTGGAGGAGCGGGTGATGGAGGTGCTGCGCCAGGTGGACATGCAGGATTTCGCCCGCCGCCGGGTGACGGACCTCTCCGGCGGGGAGCAGCAGCGGGTGGCCCTGGCCCGCGCGCTGGCCCCCCGGCCGCGCCTGCTGCTGCTGGACGAGCCGCTGGGCGCGCTGGACAAGACCCTGCGCGAGCAGCTGGTGGAGGAGCTGCGCCACCTGCTGCACGTCAGCGGCACGCCGGCGGTGTACGTCACCCACGATCAGGAGGAGGCTTTCGCCGTGGCCGACCGGCTGGTGCTGCTCAACCAGGGGCGGGTGGAGCAGCGCGGCACCCCGGCCGAGATCTACAACAGCCCCGATACTCCCTGGGTGGCCCGCTTCCTGGGGCTGACCAATCTGGTGCCCGGGGAGGTGGTCAGCAGCCAGCCGCTGCAGGTGCGCACCGACCTGGGCCTGTTCCAGCCGGCCTGCCCGCCGGGCGCAGAGCCGGCCCCCGGCAGCAAGGTGACGCTGCTGTTCAAGCCCTCCGGGGCGAGCGTAGCGCCCGCCCCGCAGCCGGTCAACGGGCTGGAGGGGGTGGTGGAGGATGTGGTCTTCCGCGGCGAGGCCTTCCGGGTGACGCTGGCGCTGGACCATGACTATCGTTTCAGTTTCAATCTGGAGCAGCGCCCGACCCAGGGCCAGCCGGTCTCGCTGGCGCTGGAGGATGGGGCCGTGCTCTGCCTGGGGTGAGGAGATGAACGCAGGCGATCCGGTGGTGGTGATCAAACAGAATCTGGCCGGGGAGGAAACCTGGCGCTATTCGGGGCGGGTGCTGCGCATCGAGGACCACAGCGTGATCATCGAGGCGCCGTTCAACCGGCCCGACTCGCTGTTTCACGGCCTTCTGTTTCGTGAGAATGACCGCTTCGTGGAAACGTTCTACACCGACCGCTGGTTCAACATTTTTGAGATCCACGACCGGGACGATGACCGCATAAAAGGCTGGTACTGCAACATTACCCGCCCGGCGGTGATCGAGGACGGGCGGATCTCGTATGTGGACCTGGCGCTGGACCTGCTGGTTTACCCGGACGGGCGCCAGCTGCTGCTGGACGAGGACGAGTTCGAGGCGCTGGGGCTGGATGAGGACACCCGCCGCAAAGCGCTGGAGGGGCTGGCGCAGCTGAGGTGGATGCTCAGGCAGCTGGGGTAATTTCCGGGAAAGGGGGAGCCTGCCCCTTTCTCACGTAGTCAGAGACTGGTTCCCACCCATCCCCCACCTGCCCCCATGGGGGTGAACCCCCCTTCCCGTAGTGACCCATCTCCGCGCCTTGGGTTCCGGGCCGGGAAGGGGGTAGGGGGGATGGGTTGGAGGCTCCCCATACCTGAAGTGAAAGGGAAATCCCTTCGTCTTTGCCCATGAGGGTAGTCGGGAGGACGGTTCCCTGACGGGGCTACTCCCCGTTCGGGGGGTAAGGGGCCGGGCGGTTCCTAGGGGCCCAGTGTCACCGGGCGGCTGGTCAGGTAGACCGTGCCGGGCAGGCGGGTGTCCGACTCCTGCCTCAGCACCAGCAGCGCCTCGGTGATTCCGCTCACCTCGTAAGGCACCAGAACGCGGAAAGGCTGGTGCGGGCCGCCGGGCAGGCCCAGATCGGCCTCGGCGTCGCCGAGCACCTTGCCGTTCTGGTCGATCAGCTCGACGATGAGCGGGCTGGTGTTGACCGGCCGGGCCAGCCCCTCGACCTCCAGCACGCCGCCCTGAACGAAGGTGCCCGGGTAGGGGCTGCGCACGGAGAACGGCTCGTAGGCGTCCTGCGGGGCGCCCAGGTCGTGGTTGTCACCCACCTGCAGCAGAAGCAGATCGATCGAGTCCAGGTACTGCACCCGGCCGTAGCGGTCGTAGGAGGTGAGCGTCAGCCGGCCCAGCTCGGCGGTGCCGGGCAGCTCAAACGGGACAAAGGCGCCGACGATGATGCGGTCGTTTGGATGCTTGCTCTGGTCGATCTCCTTGCGGTAGATCACCCGCCCGTCCTCGCCGGTCAGCTCCAGATGGATCAGGCCGTCCGCGCCGCGCATGACCACCGCCTCCATCAGGAAGGGCGAGATCACCCGCGAGCGCTGCCCGGGGCTGAAAATGCGGTGCAGGGCGTCGGCGGGAACCGGCGTGGGGGTGTACATCCAGGCGGGGACGGTCGGCCCGGGCGGCAGGCCGGCGGGCGTGGGGCTGGCCGGGTCGGGTGTG
>ERZ795045.3102-NODE-3102-length-15140-cov-7.615114_pt1 | contig 15140 bp, 14 predicted proteins | sample MGYA00375129_ERZ795045 | MGnify/ENA primary metagenome ERZ795045 (study PRJEB30174, sample SAMN05720166) | activated sludge metagenome | isolation source: anaerobic digester from wastewater treatment plant | place: Japan | collected 2015-05-15 ... | reverse complement strand
CAACAGACGAGTCTACCCACTGAGAGAAAAATACAAACAAATGCGTGGAACCGCTCTGGTTTGAGGGGGTCCTTTTTTTCACGGGGCGCAATTGGGGCGCCCCAATCCATTTGTTGCGCACCGGGCGCCGCTTGCGCGGGCTCGGCGCGGGCATTGATAACCTACCAGAAGGGGGAACCGTCTGTTGACACCCATGAAGACTCGCGACAGCGAGTCTATCGCAAGCGAACACCAGCGGCTTCGGACCACTGATAGGATCTGCAGTTTCCTATCCATCCATTCGCACCGGCTCAAGCGGGTTGTGGCGCCTTTGGCGCTCAGCATCGGCTTGCTGGGAGCCGGAGCACTCGGTCCCAGTGAGACCACCGGCAGCAGTCCGATTGCAGGAGCGATTTCATCGGCGATCGGATCGCCTGCCGCAGCGGCTACGAAGAGCAAGCGCGACCGGCTTGTATCGCGCGGCACCGTCAGCATGACGACGATCAACCGGATCATCCTCCAGGCTTCACGCCGTTACAAGGTGGATCCCGCGTTGATCCGTGCCATCGTGCGTGCCGAGTCGCGCTTTGACAACCGAACTCTCTCGCACGCGGGAGCAATGGGCCTGATGCAGTTGATGCCGGAGACGGCACGCAACCTGGGGGTTACCAATCCCTGGGACCCGACCCAGAACATCATGGCGGGCACGCGCTTCCTGCGCTGGCTGCTCGATGAGTTTGGGAGCACCCGGCTTGCTGTCGCCGCCTACAACGCGGGCCCCGGCGCCGTGAGGCGCCACGGCGGCGTGCCTCCCTACGCGGAGACTCAGAAGTACGTGAATAAGGTGCTCGCGTACCGCGCCAGAGGCGGGTAACTGCTGCACCGATCGATACATGCAGAGTGCCCAGAGCGAGGAAAGGCGCGCCCGATGGGCGCGCCTTTCCCACGAAGGGCGTGCCTCTACTTCGTGAAGGCCGCGTCGAACTGGATCTGTGAGGGCGTGAAGTCGATATCCCTCACAAAGGCCGCTGCCTCGCGAGCGCCATGCTCGCGGTCCATGCCACAGTCTTCCCACTCTACCGAGAGGGGGCCCCGGTAGCCCACCTGATTGAGGGCTCGGATGATCTCCTCGAAATCGATGCCGCCATGCCCTGGCGAGCGGAAGTCCCAGCCGCGGCGCGGATCGCCAAAATTGAGATGCGAGGCGAGGATGCTGGTGCGGCCGTCGAGGGTGCGCGCGGCATCCTTCACGTGGACATGGTAGATGCGGTCGGGGAAGGCGCGGATGAACTCCACCGGATCCACGAACTGCCAGTGGAGGTGGCTCGGGTCGAAGTTGAAGCCGAACTCAGGCCGGTTATCCAGCGCCTGCAGTGCGCGTTGGGCAGTGTAGATATCGTAGGCGATCTCCGTGGGATGCACCTCCAGGGCGAACTTGACGCCGCACTCTCGGAAGACGTCGAGGATGGGGTTCCAGCGCGCGGCCAGCTCTTTGAAGCCATCCTCGATCGCCTCCGGCGGGACCGGCGGGAACGAGTAGAGGAGGTGCCAAATGGACGAGCCGGTGAAACCGTTGACGACGTTGACACCGAGCGCCTTGGCGGCACGCGCCGTATTCTTCATCTCCTCGGCTGCGCGCTCGCGCACTCCCTCCGGCTTGCCGTCGCCCCACACGCGCTCCGGCACGATCGCTTTGATCCGCTCGCTGGGGATATCCAGCACCGCCTGGCCTACCAGGTGGTTACTGATTGCCCACACCTTCAGGTCATACTTGGCCAGGATATCGTGACGGCTCTGGCAATACCCGGGATCCGAGAGCGCCTTCTCCACATCAAAGTGGTCGCCTGAGCAGGCGAGCTCCAAACCATCATAGCCCCATTCATGGGCTTTCTCCGCCAGCGTCTCCAGCGGAAGGTCGGCCCATTGTCCCGTGAAGAGTGTTACCGGTCGTGCCACGTTGGTCCCCTCCTTCGTGAAGTGATCTGACAGGGTACAGCGTCAAGCGGACGGCAGCCAGCCAGCGGCCCGGGCATTGCCCGCGAAACCGCTACTAATAGATAACAGAAAGACGGGCGTCCGTCAAGGGCCAGGAGGAGCCCCCTGAGATGGGGAATCAGGATTCTCGAAGGTGACGCGCAACCCGGCGCGCGGAGCTTCAGCCCTGCGCGTGTGGGCGGCCCGCTCCATCCATGTCCTTATCTCGGAACTCCAAAGTAGCCCCGGCCGCCAGGTAGATCGTCACGCGCATCCCTTTGTCGGGCTCGCTCTCTGCTTTCACCGTCCCGCCGTGCGCGTCGACGATCTCGCGGACAATTGACAGTCCTAATCCCGAGCCTCCCGAGTCCTTGCAGCGCGACCGCTCCGCGCGGTAGAGGCGGTCGAAAAGCCGGGGCAGATGCTCGGGAGCGATCCCGCATCCCGTATCGGATACCCGGATCCGGATCTGCTCTCCCGCTCGGGCGGCCTCCAGCTGGACGCGGCCCCCAGCCGGGGTGTGCCGGATCGCGTTATCCAGCAAGTTGCCCAGAACCTGCGCCATGCGTTCCTCATCGCCCATGAAGAAGAGCTCCTCGGCCAGGGAGCTCTCGAGAACGATTCCGTGTGCCTCGGCCTCTGGGAGAAACCGGCGGATGCTCCGCTCGAAGAGGGCGGCGACGCTCACCGGCTCGCGGCGCAGCGGGAGTTGACCGCTGTCGATTCGGGAGAGCGTGAGCAGGTCCTCCACCAGACGGGAAAGGGCGGTCGTCTCCTCCTCGATGGCGCGCAGGCAGCGCTGCTGCCTCTCCCCGTTATCTGCCACGCCATCCACCAGGGCATCGACAGAGGAGCGGATGACGGCGAGAGGCGTCCTCAACTCATGCGAGACGTCGGCGATCAGCTCGCGCTGCCGGCGCTCGGACTCGGCGAGGCACGCGTGTGCGATCTGGAGGCGCTCGTGCTCGCCTGAGAGCCGCGAGACCAGCTCCTCAATCCGATCCGCCATGTGGTTGAACCGCTCCGAGAGCCGCCCCAACTCGGTGTGAGGCGGTATGGCGACGCGCTGGCTCAGGTCCCCGCCGGCCATCGCTTCGGCGGCGCGGGTGAGGGCATCGACAGGGCGAAGCAGGCGGCGGGAGAGAGCCAGACCAAGAATCCCCGCGATCACGAGCCCCAGGATGATCCGCGGGATGAAGGTTGAGGGGCTAAAATAGCTCGGCCTCTGGCTGAACCGGCTGACGAGAAGCACCCCGAAGGGCTCCCCCTCCAGATTGATTGGCGCGGCGGCGCGAAGGAGCCGGCCCTCCCGCTGCACGGCGAGCCGGCCATCGGGGGCGAGCGGCCGGCCATAGTTGGTCGCGCGCGCCGGGTTCGCGGGAAGCGCGCTGCCCGGCGCCACGCCGGTATCCACCATCACCTGCCTGTCGCGGTCGATCAACACGAACTGATAGGGCGTTCCTTCGGCAGCCACGCGCAGTAGATGGTCGAGCTCGTCCACCGAAGCACCCTTTGCGAGCGCATCCTGCACCACGTTGCCAACCACCCGCGCATGGTAGGGCAGCGAGGATCCGTGGTTCCCCGAGCGCAGATACCGCCCGAACGGCCCATAGAAGAGGCTGATGAAGAGGAGCGGCGTCACCAGGATGACGAGGAAAAAGCTGACCACCAACTGCGCCCGAAAGCTTCTGAACATGGGTGCCTCTCTTTGCAGTCCAACGCCACTACGTGAGGGCCTCGAACTTGTAGCCCGTTCCCCAGACGGTGTGCAAGTAGCGCGGCCGCGAGGGGTCGTCTCCCAGCTTGGCGCGCAGGTGGCGGATGTGCACGTCCACGGTGCGCGTATCGATATACTCGACCCCGGTGACGTGCTGGATGATCTCATCGCGGCTGAAGGCGCAGCCCGGGTGGCTAGCCAAGAGGAGCAGTACCTGGAATTCCGTCGGCGTCAGGCGCACCGGGCGACCGTTGACAGAGACCTCCTTGCCGGCGCGGTCGATGACGAGCCCGGGAAAGACGAGCGGCTCGTCGCGAGACGGCTCCGAGTAGCTGGCGCGGCGCAGGAGGGCTTTCACTCGGGCGACCACCTCGCGCGAGCTGAACGGCTTGGTGACGTAATCATCCGCGCCGATCTCCAGGCCCGTGATTTTGTCCATTTCCGCATCGCGGGCGGTGAGCATCAAGATGGGCGTGCGCGATTCCTGGCGGAGCCGGCGGCAGACTTCCATCCCATCCAGACCAGGCAGCATCAGATCGAGGATGATCAGATCGGGCGCTTGCTGGCGCGCCAGTTCCAGCCCGGTGATGCCATCATGCGCAGACAGCACCTCCCAGCCCTCACGCTGGAAGTACCAGGTGAGCACATCGACGATGTGAGCCTCATCTTCGATGATCAGAACACGGGCGCGGGACATGAGTCAATGCCTCTCTTCGTGCCTATTGTATCATGCCGGCGGTGGGGATGCAAATCGCTGCCCGGCACTCTTGGGATTCCGGCATAAGGAGAGGGCGCCCGCGCGCGCGGAGCTCGAAGCTCCGCGCTGCTTTCCGGCAAAGCCCCTTCGGTGCTTCTCCTCTCAGCTACTGCCGTTTTGAGACATCTGGGAGTATCCCCAACCCAGCCCGGCAGGGCTTCGCTCGCAAGCAGCGCGGTGATTTATCGCCGCGCGCCGGGTTGCGCGCTGCCTCCCAGGCTTCGGATTCCTTATGCCGGAATCCCAGCCGGAACTCGGGATGAGCGTTTCAAAGGGGGGGCCATCGTGGCCCCCCTCCCGATCTCTCGCGGCCGGGCCGCTCGCGTCTATGGCGCCCCGATGATGCCGTCGGTAGGCCCGGTTCCTCCTGCCGGCTCGGGAGGCGTGTTGACCGCCTTGATATTTCCCGCGCGCAGGGGATATTGGTTGTGGTACACCACGCCCTGCAAGCCCCAGACCACCATCCCGTTGCGCTCAAACGTGCCGCCATACGGCACCGCAGGCGAGTAGATCGTGATCGAGAAGTAGTCCCGCCCGGTTCGCGTGTCATTAGGATCCTCGGGGTTGCTCCGGTCCTCAATGAAGATGGCGAAGGTGTGCCCTTCGACACCGTTCACGACGGCTTCCCCGCTGATGACAGCCCACCAAGAGCGCTCGTGGAATGGGTCGTTCCGATAGCCGGAACGATAGTAGGTGATGACGCGGCTCTCCAGGGAGAGGTTGCCGCCTGACTCATAGACCAACCGATTCGGATAGCTGAGTCCCGTATCGGCGAAACTCACTGGCACAGCGACCGTGTGAGCGTTCGAGTCCGAGAACTGCACGTTCCCGCGGATTTCCCGCGGTCCCAGGAACTCGATTCCGAAGAGGCCGAAGAGTGCTCTCCCGGCGAACGAATCGGCTGCTGGACTCTCGAAGATTGAGCCACCCGTGAGGGCGCCGCGGGCAGCGCCCGGAATCTCGCCCCCGCCGTTGAAGGCGGCGAAGAAGTCCGGCGCCATCGTATCGACGTCGGTGCTCGGTCGCTCCTCGATCACCGGGTCTGCCGGCTCCTCAATCTCCTCTTGGAACTGGTCTTCCTGGAAATTGCTTTCGTCTGCTTCGACCAGGGCCGGCGGTGGCGGCGCGGTCTGCGGCACCTCCACCGGTTGCACCACCTCGGGGGCGTGCGTCGGCGGCGAATTGCCGGCATCCGAGCCCCCTCCCCCACATCCCGCGAGGGCCAGCACCAGGCAGGCCCACACGATATGCGTTAGCTTCATTGTTCTTTCCCCCTTTTTTCGGCGCATCCCTGTTCCGCGAGCGGGGAACGCCGTGGGTGTGCCAGACAAGCGTGCATGAACTATGCCGTGTCGTGGCTGGTTCCACCCCCAGGGAGATTGGGCTCGGTCATCGCTGCTGGCGAGAGCACCTTCTCCAGCTCCTCGGGTGGGAGCAGGTGGCGCTCGCGTACGATCTCTGGAACGCTCTTGCCGGTGAGCAGAGCCTCTTTGGCGACCTCCGCGGCCGCGTGGTACCCAATGTAGGGGTTCAGCGCCGTCGCCAGCCCGAGACTTCCCTCCATCCAGCTCCGGCACTTTGCCTCGTTGGCGGCGATCCCGCGCACGGCCCGGTCGGCAAAAAGCTGCACCGCTCGCGCCAGGTAGCTTTGCGAGTAGAGCAGCTCGTAAGCGATGAGCGGCATCATCACATTCAGCTCTAGCTGGCCTGCCTGGGCCGCGAGTGCTACCGCCAGGTCGCTGCCGATCACGTGGAACGCCACCATGTTCAACATCTCTGCCATGACAGGGTTGACCTTGCCCGGCATGATCGAGGAACCGGGCTGCAGCGCTGGCAGCCGGATCTCATCCAGCCCCGTCGTCGGCCCTGAAGTCATCAGGCGGATGTCGTTGGCGATGCGCGTCAGCGTGACCGCCAGCGTGCGTGTCGCCGCCGAGGCCTCCAGCGGATCCGCCATGCTCTGCATCGCCGCGAAAAGATCGCCAAAGGAGCGCAGCGACTCGCCCGTCAGTTGTGAGAGCCGGGCCACCATGCGCGAGTGGTACTCCGGATGGGTGTTGAGGCCAGTTCCTGTGGCGGTGCCCCCAATCCCGATGCGGCGGAGGCTCTCTCCCGCCGTGACGAGGCGCTCGCGATCGTGGGCGATGGCGGTGGCATAGGCGCCGAACTCCTGGCCGAGGCGGACGGGAACGGCATCTTGCAGGTGAGTGCGCCCGGCCTTGAGCACGCCGTCGAACTCTTCGGCCTTCATGCGCAGCGCCTCCTCCAGCGATTCGAGGGCGCGGAGGAGATCCGGAAGCACTGCGAGCGCCGCCAGCCGGATCGCCGTCGGGATCACGTCGTTGGTCGACTGCCCCATGTTCACGTGGTCGTTGGGGTGGACGGGCCGGTAGCTCCCCTTGGTACTGCCCAGAAGCTCGTTGGCGCGGTTGGCGATCACCTCGTTGGCGTTCATGTGCGTCGAGGTGCCGGCCCCGGCTTGGAACACGTCTACGACAAACTGATCGTCCCAGACGTGATCGGCGACCTCCTGTGCCGCCTCACTGATCGCTTCGGCCAGCTCGCGATCCAGCAATCCAAGATCGGCGTTTACTTCAGCCGCGGCACGCTTGATCGTGCCGAGGGCGGCGATGAGCGCCGGGTGAGCGCGGTGGCCGCTGACGGGGAAATTCTCCATCGCGCGCGCTGTCTGCACCCCGTAATAGGCATCCGCGGGCACCTCTTTCTCGCCCAGCGTATCTCGCTCGATCCGCACATCCGGCCTCTCCATCCAGTCTCCCTCCCGCACTGCATGGCGGAGCCCTCGGCTCCTGCCGGGCCCGGCGCAGAAAAGGTGCCACTCCATCCTGAGCCGGGGTGCGAGTCGCCGTCGGAACCTTCCCCAGAGGCGTCGAATCCTCTCCCACAGGGTACCTCGCTCCAAAGGGCCTGATCCGCGCGCGCCTATGGGAATCGGCGCCGCAAGGGAAGATGGGGCGAAAACGCCAAAGAGAGAGTAGAGTCGGGCGAGCATTCGCCTAGCTACGGCAGCGAGAGGCAATCAGATGAAAGAGGAGTTTCATGAGGAGCGGCGAGCGGTCGCCCGTTGCATGCGGCGCGTTTACCGCTTGCGGCTGACCAGCGCGACGGGCGGAAATATCTCGTGTCGCGCGGGCGCGGACCGGTTTGCTATCACTCCCAGCGGCATCGATAAGGCGCGCATCCGGGCGCGTGAAGTGGGGCTCATCGACCTCGAAGGCCGGAACCTCACCCCCGAGCTGAAGCCCAGCTGCGAGTGGCTGATGCACCTGCGGATTTACCAGCGTTACCCGTCGGTTGGCGCCATCGTCCACGCCCACCCCGTTACCCTCAGCGCCTTCTCCTGCGCCGAGACCCCGATCGATATCGGGCTCCTCTCGGAGACGTACGCCCTTCTCGATCCGCCGGTGGTCGCTCCCTACGCCCTGATGGGTACCGAGGAGTTGGCGGAGATCGTCGCGGAGTGCGCCGGGCGCTCGTCCGCGATCCTCCTGCGCAACCACGCGGTGGTCACCACGGGGGCGAATCTGATGCAGGCGTTCAGCCGGCTGGAGGTACTGGAAGAGGCGGCCCGGGTGACGCTGATCACCCGCCAGCTCGAGGGGGTCCGTGGGCTCTCGCCAGAGCAGCGCGCCGAGTTGGACCGTTTCATGGGGCGCGACGTCCGCCCGGCGAAGACGGACGAGCTTCCATGAATCGTGTTGCCCAGAGCGTGAGTCCCTTCCTCCAGCAGCTGCCCAAGGTGGAGCTGCACCTCCATCTGGAGGGCGCCATTCCGCCCGAAACGCTCCTTGGCGTGTTCCGCCGGCATGGCAATACCGAGATGGCCTGCCTGGAGGACGTGTTGCGCCTCTACCAGCACCGCGACTTCTACGACTTCCTGGCGCACTTCCGCACGATCCTGGAGTGGCTGCGCGATGCCGATGACCTGGAGCCGATTACCTACGACGTCCTCTCCAACCTGGCGCGGCAGAACGTCCGCTATGCCGAAGTGATCTTCTCTCCCGGCACGCTGCTCCACTTTCACGGTCTGGACCCGGATCGGGTTCTGGATGCGATCCAGCGCGGCTATGCGCGCGCCCGGAGCGAGCACGCGATTGAGATGGCGCTCCTCCTGGACCTGACCCGAAACATGGGGTTGGAGTATGGCTGGCGGATGGCGCGGTTTGCCGCCGGCGCGCAGGATCGAGGCGTGATCGGCATCACCCTGGGCGGCAACGAGCGTGACTTCCCCGCCGCGCCCTACGCGGAGATCTATCAGTGGGCGCGCGACCAGGGCCTGCGTGTGACGGCGCACGCGGGCGAGGCTGCGGGGCCGGAGAGTGTGTGGGATTGCATCCGGCTTCTGGGAGTCGAGCGCATCGGGCATGGCGTGCGCATGGAGGACGACCCCCGGCTGGCCGAGTACGTCGTCGAGCACGGCATCGCCATCGAGTGTTGCCCCTGGAGCAACGTGCTCACCGGCGCGGTCGAGTCGCTGGAGGCCCACCCGGTGCGCCGGTGGTTCGAGCGCGGCGTGAGGCTCTCGATCAACTCCGACGATCCGACGCTGTTTGGCACCGACATCACGCGTGAGCTGGCGCGGCTGCAGGCCGCCCACGGCTTCAGCGACGGCGAGATCCTCCACATCATGGCGCAGGCGGTGCAGATGAGCTTCCTGCCCGAGGGAGGGAAGGCCCGCCTGCGGCGCCTGCTGGCCGAGTTCGCCGTTCAAAATGGATTTCAGACTCTTTAGCAAGAGGAGCCGTTGCGGCGATAAGGAATATGGGAGTGGTTCGGGGCCGTGCCGATAGCGGCACGCCGGTGCTCCCGACATAACCGGAAAGGAGAGGTACGAATGAGGGTGACCACCAAACCCAATCAAATCGTGCGCCGCGCGCGAAGCGCCTCCCGATCCGGTAGCCTTCCGGCCTAGCCCCTGCTGAAGGCATGGGCTCCCCTTTCGCCCTCCCTGGGCAAGGGTCTCTTCCGGAGCGCTACCGGTAGGTGGGCGCGCGCGCCTGCATTCTGATACCGCTTTCGAGGAGAGACCAACAATGAATTCCCTGTTTGAGCGCGCGAGCGCGGGGGACGCGCACGCCACCCGCATGGTGGTCGATTCTCTGCGCCCGCGGCTCGCGAAGATGGCTGCCTACTACGCCCGTCGAACCGGCGAAGAGGCCGATGACCTCCTGCAAGAGGCGTGGCTCGGCTTGCTGGAGGCGCTGCCCGGCCTGGACGTGCGCATCGGCAGCCCGGAGCAGTACCTGATCCATCAGGCTCGCTGGCGCCTGCTCGATGCCGTCCGACGCGCGAGCACGCGCCGCTTCGCCTCGCTCGACGATTCCGCCCTTGAGATCGAAGCCCGTGAGGAGTCGCCGGCCGGCTATGCCTGCGTGGCGGAGTTTTCCCGGCGATTGAAGCCGGTCCAACGGCAGGTGCTCAGCCTGTTGGTGGATGGTTTCACCTGGCGCGAGGCGGGCGGCACCCTGGGATGCACATCAGCGAACATCGCCTATCACGTGCGCCAGATCCGCCGGTGCTATGAGGAATGGCTGGGAGAGGCCGGCCCGGACGCTCCGTGCATTTCGCAGCCTAAGAGACGATAGAGAGGGGCGGGCATGGAGTATGTTGTCATCGAGAGGACGCTTCGGCGGGCGGTTGGCACGACGGTGCCACCGCGCGGTGATTTCAGGGGAGAGAGGGGGGAAGAGAGATGCGGTTGGATGCGCTAGGATGGAGCGGGTTCTACGCCGGGCATTTTGCGGCGCAGGCGGGCGAGGATCATGTGCCCGGACGAGTGATCGCCGAGCATAAGGGCCAGTACCGGGTGCAAACGGAGGCCGGGGAGATGGCGGCTATCCTGCCCGGCAAGGTGCTGCATGCCGCCACGCGGCGAGACGAGCTGCCGGTCGTGGGCGACTGGGTCATCCTTCAGATACTTCCTGAAGAGCCGCCAAAGGCGCTGGTACACGGCATTCTGCCGCGTCGGAGCTGGCTGTCGCGGAAGGAGGCTGGGACCAAGCCTGGCGAGCAGCCGGTGGCCGCGAATATCGACACGCTTTTCCTGGCCGTTGGCCTGGATGACAACTACCGCCTGCGCCGCATCGAGCGCTACCTGGCGGTCGCCTGGCAGAGCGGCGCCGATCCAGTGGTGCTGCTCACGAAGGCGGATCTCTGTTCGCAGCTCGAGGAGCGGCTTGCCGAGGCACGGGCGGTGGCTGGCATCGCCCCGATCCACGCGGTGAGCGCGCTCACGGGCGAGGGCCTGGATGCGCTTGCCCAATACCTCGTCCCGCGGCGCACCTTGGCGCTGCTTGGGTCATCTGGCGTGGGGAAATCGACGCTGATCAACCACCTCTTGGGAGAGGAGGTACAGTCAACGCAGCCGGTGCGTGCCGGCGATAGCAAGGGCCGGCATACGACGACCTCCCGCCAGATCTTTCTCCTCCCTTCGGGCGCGCTCGTGGTGGATACTCCAGGTATACGGGAGCTGCAGATCGGGGACGCATGGGAGGGGGTCGCGGAGGCGTTCCCAGAGATTGAGGAGTTGGCGTTCGGGTGTCGCTATGCCGATTGCCAGCACGAGCGCGAGCCAGGATGCCGGGTCCGAGCGGCACTGAGTGATGGCACGCTGGATCCGGCGCGGTTTGAGAACTACCGGCGAATGCGTCGGGAGCTGGCATACCAGGAGTCGACGCGCGACCGGAAGGCGGAGCGAGAGCGCAAGCAGCAGGCCAAGAAGCTGTGCAAGATGATCGCGCGGCTGCCAAAAAAGGGGGAATCGGGCCGCTGAGACGAGCGTTCCTCTTAGCTTTCCTGCCCCGGGACCGGGATCACGGCGCGCGCGCCGGGCTCAGGCTATCGCGGTTGGGCGCCCGGGCGGAAAAAGCACGGCGGGACCCTCCCTGGGGATCGCCTGGAAGACGCTCAGGTTTGGCATAGGAACCGCCCGGGTAAGCCCGATCCGGGACCCACCTGGCAAAGAGCGTATGCTGTGGCGGCGGAACCATCCGCGTGACGCATCAGGAAGAGGGCACACATCAACGGCTCCATACTGGGATCTGCGGACGCCTCCATTCGCATGCGCGTAGGGTTCGGAAAGGTGGCAAGGAGGGCGATGATGGGTGGCCGAATGTGCGGACACATGCATCCATGGAGGGGGCACGCGGGCATGATGCACAAGATGGCCTGGCTCCACCGCTGGGAGCATCTGGACCTGAGCGATGCCCAGAAAGAGCAGCTCCGTCAGATCCTATTCAACACGAAGAAGGAGATGATCCGCCGGTGGGCGGAGGTTCGCGTGGCCAAACTCGAGCTAAAGCAGATGCTGATGGAGGACGCGCCGGATCGCATGCTCGTGGAGCAGGCGGTTCGCAATATCGGGCAAAAGAAGACGGAGATGGGCCTGCTGATGGCAAACGCCAAGCTGGATGCCCTCGCAGTGCTCACCCCTGAACAGCGTCGCGAGCTCCATGAGATCTCGCCGCACACCGAGTGCCCGGAGTATGGGCACAAAGGTGGTCTGGCGGGTGCCCTTGGCGAGGAGGATGAAGAGGAGATGGGTGAGGCGTAGCCCTCTCCTGATTGCCGCTTTTCTCCGGTCGCGTGCGTTTTGCGCGCGACCGGACTTCATCAATCCGACGTTCCGCCGGCGCTGATGCCGTCCTACGAGCTACTACGCCGCAGCGTCTCACCCACGCGATGATGGCGGACAGGTGAGATCCTGCCGCCGGCTCCCGCGGCAGCCCGAAAGCCGCCCCAAACGATAAGGGGCCGGCCCGATTGGACCAGCCCCCAACAAACAAGGCCCAGCGGCTTCCACCGCCAGGCCCCATGCACTGCCCCGCCTGTAGGGGCGAACCCCCTTGTTCGCCCTGCCCTCTATGTTCATCCTGCCAGAGCAGGATGCTCTATATTGCTGCCACACCATATTGCTCGCGCTGCAGCCTCACCGCTTCCTTCAGCACTTCATCGCGCACCGCTGTGATCGGCGAGTACACCGGGATGAACTTCCCGTCCACCTTGATGCCCACGTCGCTCCCGGCACGCAGGTTCGTCTGCACGGCGCGCTCTGCCTGCTCGCGCGAGAACCCATACTGCTCCATCAGGTTCTTCACGTCCTCCTGCATCAGCAGCTCGTCGCTTGTCACAGGATCCCCTCCCTCCGGGCAAACTCGTCATCGAACTACTTCAGCAGCGGCTCGAAGTCGGCATCACCCCATTGTTCGGGATAATACATCTTCCGGCCGTTTCTGTCAAAACGCCTCTGCCGGCACTCCTCCAGCTGCTCCAGGAGCACGGGGTCGCCGCTCTTCACGGTCACATACTGGGCATACGCCCGGGCGAAGATGTCAGAGTGCCGCCACAGCGCCCAGGCAGCTCTATCCGTATGCTATGATATGGTGAAGCTCGGGGGGGATGGCGACACTGGCCCTGGCAGTGGATGGCAAAGCGAAGTCATCCGGGCGCGTGCTCTTCCCTGCGGAGATCAAGAAACTTCTGGGCGCGCAATTGCCTTCAGCGGGGTCTAAAGGAGTAGGGCGTCGCGGAGCGCCCGGTGTGCTCCGCGATGAGATGGGTGGAGGGCTTCTGAAGCATGGAACAGCTCCTCAGTTCGATGACCCGCGCCGTGGAGGGATCGCCGGGCATCGCGCTCGGTGCCGCTGCCCTCTGGGGGGTGTTGAGCGTTCTACTCAGCCCGTGCCATCTGGCCGGCATCCCGCTGATCGTGGGCTTCATCGGGAACCAGGCGACGATGAGCGCGCGGCGCGCATTCGCACTCTCCCTGGCCTTCGCGGGGGGAATCCTGATCACCATCGCCGGAATTGGCGCGATCACCGCCTCACTGGGACGCATGGCCGGCGACGTGGGCGCCGCCGGCAACTACGTGGTGGCCGCGCTTTTCTTCGTGGTGGGCCTGCACCTGATGGATGTGATCCCCCTCTCCATCCCAGCCGTTGGCCCCGGTAAGATACGCCACCGGGGAATTCTGGCCGCCCTGCTCCTCGGGCTGGTTTTTGGGATTGCCCTGGGGCCTTGCACCTTCGCCTACATGGCGCCCGTGCTCGCGGTGACGTTCAAGGCGAGCGCCACGCAGCCGCTCTACGGGGCCAGCCTGCTCATCGCCTATGGGGCCGGCCACTGCGCCGTCATCGTGGCCGCCGGCGCGTCCACCGAAGTCGTGCAGCGCTACCTCCATTGGAGCCGCGAATCCCGCGGAACGGCGCTCCTCAAGAAGAGCTGTGGCTTCCTCGTGCTGCTGGGCGGGCTCTACCTGCTCCACACCGCGCGGTAGGAGCCGAGCGGAGGTGGATCGTCCTGTCCGTTGCCGCCGGCACTACGGCTGCTGCACCTCGCGATCGCAGTAGGCGCATTGGAGCGCCCCCTCGTGCCCGGCAACGCTGACAAACCGCGGGGTGAGGTAGGGCTCGTTCCGGGTGACGCAGCGTTCGTTGGGGCAGACCAGGCCCGGCGGAGTGTTCACCGGAGTGGCGTGCGTCTCCGGGGGATGCGTGCCGGGACCAGGATCCTCGGCGCCAAGGAGTAGCGCGGAGAGCGCCATGCGGATCGGCACGCCGTTGCCTGCCTGGCGGAAATAGGCCGCCCGGCGGTCGCGGTCGATGCGGTAATCCAGCTCATCCACCCGGGGGAGCGGGTGCATGATGAGGGCGTCCTTTTTCGCTTTGTCGAGCATCGCCCTCTTGATGGAGTAGCTGCCGGCAGCCGCTTCATACTCGGCGTGCGTGCGGAAGCGCTCTCGCTGCACGCGGGTGAGGTAGATCACGTCGAAGAGCGACATCAAGTCCCATACCGGCATTAACTGGTCGCTGCCGGCCGCGTCAGCGACCTGGGTCGCCGGCACCTGGAGGTGGTAGATCACCTCGCGGTCGGTCACCACCTGGTCGAGGGAGGTGAACTCCGCCGGAGTACAGTCGTAATCACGGCGAAGGCGGTTGCGCACGTGGTCTGGCATCTCCAGGCCCGGAGGGGCGACACAGGTGATCCGCGCACCGAAGCGAGCGAGCGCGTAGGCAAGCGAGTGGACGGTGCGCCCGTAGCGGAGGTCACCGCAGAGGGCAACGTTCATTCCCTCGATAGAGCCCTTCTCCTTGCGAATGGTGTAGAGATCGCAGAGGGTCTGCGTCGGGTGCTCGTGCGCGCCATCGCCGGCGTTGATCACCGGCACGTCGGAGTACTCCGCGGCCACACGCGCCGCACCGTCGAGGGGGTTGCGGATGACGATCAGATCCGAGTAGTGCTGGACCACGCGCACCGTGTCGGCAATCGTCTCGCCCTTCGCGGCAGAGGAAGAGCGTGCGTCCGGCATAGAGATCACCTGGCCGCCGAGGCGGAGCATGGCGCTCTCAAAGGAGAGCCGGGTGCGCGTGCTGGGCTCGAAGAAGAGCGTGGCCATGATCCGGTCACGGCATGGGCCAGACGCGGTACGCCTTTCCAAGCGGCGGCTCATCTCATCCGCAAGATCGAAAACCGCCCGAATCTCCGTATCGCTGAAGTCATTGATCGAGACCAGATCCCGCCCCGCCAGGTTCATGGTGCCACCTCCTTCTCGATCACCACGGCATCTTCGCCGTTCAACTCGCGCAGCATCACGCGCACATATTCCCGGCGGGCGGTGGGCAGATTCTTGCCCACGTAATCCGGACGGATCGGCAACTCGCGGTGCCCGCGGTCGACCAGGACGGCCAGCTGGAC
>ERZ795045.3099-NODE-3099-length-15150-cov-92.108778_pt1 | contig 15150 bp, 13 predicted proteins | sample MGYA00375129_ERZ795045 | MGnify/ENA primary metagenome ERZ795045 (study PRJEB30174, sample SAMN05720166) | activated sludge metagenome | isolation source: anaerobic digester from wastewater treatment plant | place: Japan | collected 2015-05-15 ... | reverse complement strand
ATCCAGTTACTAATAAGCCTGTCACAGATTCTAAACATATAAATTTTTATCAAAAGCAACTACGTATAGTATTACGTAACTGCGGTGTAATAGATCCTGAGAATATCGAAGAATATATTGCAAGAGATGGATATCTAGCATTATACAAATGTTTAAATGAATTAACCCCTACTGAAGTAATAGATATAATTAAAAGATCTGGCCTGAGAGGTCGTGGTGGTGCAGGTTTCCCAACAGGTGTGAAATGGGAAATAGCAGCAGCTAGTCCTGGCCCAGAAAAATATGTTGTTTGTAATGCCGATGAGGGAGATCCTGGAGCATTTATGGATAGAAGTGTGCTAGAAGGCGACCCACATAGTGTGTTAGAAGCTATGGCTATTTGCGGTTATGTCATAGGAGCTCCCCATGGGTTAATATACATCAGAGCAGAATATCCAATGGCAATTAAAAGACTCAAAATAGCTATCAAACAAGCAGAAGAATATGGTTTGTTAGGTAAAAATATTTTTGGTACAGATTTCTCTTTTGACATAGAACTACGCTACGGTGCTGGAGCTTTTGTATGTGGCGAAGAGACTGCTCTCATACATTCAATGGAAGGAAATAGAGGTGAACCAACAGTAAAACCACCTTATCCAGCTGTATCAGGTTATAAAGGTAAACCTACTAATGTTAATAACGTAGAAACTTTTGCTAATATTTCTCCTATAATTTTAAAAGGTCCTGAATGGTTTGCTTCTATAGGTACTGAAAAAAGTAAAGGAACCAAAGTATTTGCCCTAGCAGGAAAAATAAATAATGTAGGTTTAATAGAAGTACCTATGGGCATCACTTTACGTGAAATTATATATGAAATCGGTGGTGGTATAAAAAATGATAAAAAATTTAAAGCTGTTCAAACAGGTGGTCCATCTGGCGGTTGCCTTACAGAAAAACATCTAGATACTCCTATAGAATATGAAACTTTAGTAGCAGCAGGCTCCATGATGGGCTCAGGCGGTATGATAGTAATGGATGAAGATGACTGTATGGTTTCTGTTGCTAAATTTTATCTTGATTTCACAGTAGAGGAAAGCTGTGGCAAATGCGCTCCTTGTAGAATTGGTAATAAAAGGTTAAATGAAATTTTAGATAAAATCACTAAAGGTAATGGTACTATGGAAGATATCGAGCTACTAAAAAATCTTTGCATGGTTATAAAAGATACTGCATTGTGTGGATTAGGTCAAACATCACCCAATCCTGTTCAATCTACTTTAGAAAATTTCTGGGATGAATATGTAGAGCATATAGTAGATAAAAAATGTAGAGCAAGCAAATGTAAGGATTTAATACACTATTATATTGATCCAGAAAATTGTACTGGTTGTATGGCTTGTGCACGTAAATGCCCTGTAAATGCCATTGCAGGAGAACGTAAACAAGTTCATGTGATCAATCAAGATTTATGTACCAAATGTGGTACTTGTTTAGAAACATGTAAATTTAATGCAGTTTATATAATTTAAAAAAGGGAGATACAATATGGAAACTGTTAATATAACAATAAATAATATACCATTAGAAGTACCTAAAAGTACTACTATCTTACAAGCAGCAAGGATGATAAATATAGAAATTCCTACTTTATGTCATATGAAATTAGAAGATTTCTGTATAGAAAATAAACCTGCTGGTTGCAGAATTTGTATGGTAGATGTAAAAGGTCGAAGAAACTTAGTTCCTTCATGCGTTACAGAATGTACTGAAGGTATGGTAATAGAAACAAACAACCCACGTATTATCAATGCACGTAGAACAGTCTTAGAATTAATTTTAAGTGACCATCCTTTTGAATGTCTCATTTGCCCTAAAAATGGAAAATGTGATTTACAATCATTAGCTCAAGAGCTTGGCGTTAGAGAAATTAGATATACTGGTGAACAATCTACTTATAGAATGGATACCTCACAAGCTATCATCAGAAATCCTGATAAATGCATTATGTGCCGTAGATGCGAATTGATGTGTAATACAGTTCAAACTTGCGGTGTATTATCTGCTGTCAATAGAGGCTTCATGTCTGTAGTAGCCCCAGCTTTTGAACAAAATCTCGATCATAGTCCATGTACTTATTGTGGACAATGTGTAGCTGTTTGCCCTACTGCTGCCTTGACAGAAGTAGATCAAACTGGTAAACTTATTCAAGCTTTAGCAGATCCAGATAAGGTTGTTGTAGTGCAAACTGCTCCCGCTGTCAGAGTAACGTTAGGAGAAGAATTTGGGATGAAACCAGGTACTATAGTTACTGGTAAAATGGTTACTGCTCTTAAAAAACTAGGATTTGACTATGTTTTTGATACGGATTTCGCTGCAGATTTAACAATTATGGAGGAAGGTACTGAGTTATTAAATCGTTTAACAAAATATTTGAATGGAGATAAATCTGTTAAATTACCAATTTTAACCTCTTGCTGCCCAGCATGGGTTAATTTCTTTGAGAAAAATTTCCCAGATCTAATAGATATACCTAGCACCGCGAAATCTCCACAACAAATGTTTGGCGCTATAGCAAAAAATTATTTTGCTAAACAACTTAATATACCAAGAGAAAAATTAGTTGTCGTATCAGTAATGCCTTGCGTAGCTAAAAAATATGAAGCTCAAAGAGAAGAATTCAGAGTAAATAATGATCCAGATGTTAACATTAGCATTACTACACGTGAACTAGCTACCTTGATAAAACAAACAGTTCAAGATTTCAATAGTTTGCCAGAAAGTGATTTCGATAGACCTTTAGGTGAATCTACAGGCGCTGCTGCTATTTTTGGTACTACAGGTGGTGTAATAGAAGCAGCTGTGAGAACAGCTTATGAATTATACACTAAAAAACCTTTACCGAAAATTGAATTCGAAGAATTACGTGGTATGGAATGGATCAGAAAAGCAACAGTAGATTTTGATGGTCTAAAACTAAACATCGGCATTGCTCATGGCTTAGGTAATGCACGTAAACTTTTAGAAGAGATACAAGCAGGTAAAAGTGAATTTCACGCAATTGAAATAATGGCTTGTCCAGGAGGCTGTATCGGAGGTGGCGGACAACCTCAACATCATGGCAAGAGTGAAATAATCAGAGCTAGACAAAAAGCTATTTATGAAGAAGATAGAAGGTTACCTCTCAGGAAATCTCATGAAAATCCTTATATAATTAAATTATATGAAGAATATCTCGGACAGCCTATGAGTGAACTTTCTCATGAATTACTTCATACTGAATATTTCCAAAAACAACCAGAAATTATTATAGAAAATGATTAAAAAAACCAAGGAGGTATTATGTCTCATATCAAAATAAAATTACACGAAAATCAATTGCAGTTCATTAAAGATACTTGTAAAGAATTTAATTATGAACCAGGTGAATTAATTAATATTCTTCATAAACTGCAAGATAAATTTGGTTACTTGCCAAGTGAAGTACAAGAAGCTGTAGCAAATGAATTAAAAATACCTACAGCTAAAGTATATGGAATAGTTACTTTCTATTCTTATTTCACTATGATACCCAAAGGAAAATATCCTATTAACATTTGTCTAGGTACAGCTTGCTATGTGAGAGGTGCAGAAAAAATATTAGATGAATTTAAAAAACAACTAAATATAAAAGTAGGCGAAAGTACTCCAGATAGTAAATTTTCACTTAACTGCTTACGTTGTGTTGGTGCTTGTGGTCTAGCTCCAGTAGTGATGGTAGGTGAAAAAACATATGGTAGAGTCGCTCCTGATGATGTTAAAAAAATCCTAAGTGAATACCAAGATGATTAATTCATTAACTTTAGCAAAATCTACTAATTTCTAATTCCTATAATATTTTGTTTTTTGTAAGGGATAATTTGAAAAAATTATCCCTTTTTTAATTGCTCTATAACGTTTTGTATGAGTAAAGATTAAAAAAGAGTAATTTTATAAAAAATTTTTTTATTTATTACTGAACATTTAAATATTAACCACAAAGTTCTCAAAGAAGGCACAAAGAACACAGAGAAAAAATGTCTGAACTGAGATTTGCGAGATTCAAGGATTGTGGGATTTTGTTTTTCAGGGCTAAAGCCCGTAACTTTTTTTATGTTCTACCTCGACCTAAAGGTCGAGGTTAATTTTGTGTTTATTTGTGTTCATTTGTAGACTAATATACAACTAATATCAAACTAAACTCCTTATCCCATCACTTATCACTAATCATTTACCACTAATCACTAATCACTATTCAACTCCTCAACTTATCAACTTATCCCCCCTCCCTCCCAGTCGCCTCGTCTCCCAGTCTCCCATCACTCTCATTTGTGTGCATTTGTGGATTAATAAAAATAAACGTTATATAACCTTTTTAATTACAATAATTTAGAAATCTTTAACTACAATTCAAAGAATTTAATCTCTTTGGTTTTCTTCAAATTTTTTAATAATTTTAGATACTAAAGGATGGCGCATCACATCATTTTCATCGAGAAAAATGAAGTTGATATCATCAATATTTCTAAGCATTTTACATGTTTGTAATAATCCAGATGCCTGATGTGGTGGTAAATCTATTTGAGTTACATCACCAGTGATAATAAATTTTGAATTCTCGCCCATACGAGTCAGAAACATTTTCATTTGTCCTAAAGTAGCATTCTGAGCTTCATCTAAAATGACAAAAGCATTTTCTAAAGTTCTGCCACGCATGAAAGCAAGTGGTGCTATCTCTATTGTGCCATCTTCGAAATAAGAATTTAGCTTGGCTGCTGGCAGCATATCATTGAGTGCATCATATAGAGGTTGCATATAAGGATCGAGTTTTTCTTTAAGATCTCCAGGTAAAAAACCTAAATTTTCTCCAGCTTCTACTGCAGGTCGTGTAAGAATAATTTTTTTAATTTTTTTATCTTTTAAAAACTTAACAGCTAGAGCTATAGCAGTGTATGTCTTGCCAGTGCCAGCCGGACCTATACAAAACATCATATCATATTTATATATGGCACCATACATGCGTTTCTGATTTGGTGTGCGTGCTTTTATCGGAATACCATTGCGTCCATATAATATTAAATCATCACCATTCAAATTATTAGAGCTCTGCTCATCTTGGTCATAAAGCATCAAATTTACAATTTCATTATTTTCTATCTTACCTTGTTTATCAAACAAATCTAACAATAATTGAAACCTTTGATAAAAAATTTCTATCTCCTCATCCTCTCCGATGACTTTAACCATATCTCCACGAACGATAATTTTTAACTTAGGAAATAGTTTTCTTATCAATTCAATATTAGAATCTTTGATACCATAGAAGCCACTATGATCAATCAGATGCAAATCAAAAGTTTTTTCACTCATTCAAATAAAAATTTTTATTTTTACACATTAATAATGCAAAATTACAAATAAAATTATTTAATGATAATGCCGTATAATATAACTACAATCACTGATTGGGGAATTAATAACCAGTATTTTAGTATTTTTTATGGTGAGTTATTAAAGAATGATATAGATGCTACTGTCATAGTAACATCTAATGATATACATCCTAATGATTTTGCTACTGCACATTATTTATTTAGCTCTACCTGGCATCATTTCCCTGATAATACGATACATTTGATTTCGATTAATTCTAATATTCCTCCAGAAAATGGATTCCTTTATATTCGAGGTTTTAATCATCATTTTATTTGTCCCAATAATGGTGTTCTTTACCATTTTATTAATAATAATTTTTTGGATTTATCAATTTATAAAATCAAAAATGAAACAATCAATTATAGTTCTTTTTATGAATTAGAATATTATATCTTTGCTATTACTAATATATGTAATAGAATAGAAATAAATAGCTGGACTACTCCAATAACTGATGAAAAATTGATAATACCATATTTTTTTCCTAAACCTCAATTTAATAATAATGTAGCAACTGGAGAAGTAATACACATTGATAATTTCGGAAATATTATCACAAATATTAATTTTGATTTTTTCAGCACTAATCTAATGAATAATAAATGGCAAATTTCTCTAAGGCATTATAAAATTTATAATCTGTATAATGGTTATATAGATGCAAATGATCAAAATATATTTGCATTTTTTAATAGTCAAAATTTACTCGAGCTTGGTATAAAAGGATACAATGCTAGTGAGCTATTAGGAGTCAAAAAAGGAGATAAAATTTATATTAAGATAATCACTTAGTTTTTTTGATATTCTCTAATAATTCATTATAATATTTTTTGAGAAATCTTTTAGAAGGAAAGTAGAAAGAAATCGTATTATTTTTAAAATCTATTTTGGCATTAAATAAAGATAATAAATCTATACCTAAGACAGCATCAAATGATTTGAAATTTTCTAATGAACTTTGATTTTTTATAAAAGAAAAATTAGTAGCTACTACTAAAATATTATTTAATAATTTATCACCAATCAAGAAATTTTTGATAGGAACGATAGCAACTTCCTTAATAGTATCACTGAAAGTGATGATAGGATTTTCATTCAAATTAATGCATTGACTAAAACTTTCTAATTGCTTAGCGAGCTCTATGGAAATGACAGTATTAGTAGCTCCAGTATCTATCAAAAAATCCACAGCATGATCATCTATGGTTAAATTAACAAAATAATGAGCTCCGCTCATATCATATGAATGTTTATAAATAGGAAGAGTAATCATAAAAATGTATTAAAAAAATTAAAATCTCATGCTAAGACTAATGCTAGGCATTGCAGGTAATTGATAAACTGTTTCGCCCGTTACTCTATCAATGTAGAATATATTTTTTCTATTATATACATTGGAAATACTAGCGACAGCATCTAAAGTTACAGTTTCAGAGATATGAAATTTATGAGTGTAGCTGATGTCTAGCCTATGATAAGTAGGTAATCTGCCATTATTAATATCGCCATATAAAATTCCTAAAATATCATTAGTACTTAAAATATCATTGTTTAAATTAGTAAAAGTAGCTTGAGGATAATAACCTGCAGTTTGAGTAAATGCGAATCCAGAGCCGAAGTTCCACCTTAGAGATACTTCATTATTGTTTAATTTGCCCCATTTATAAGTTGACAAGAAATTAAGATTATGACGTCGATCATAATGTGGTGGATAAACTGTATAACCATCATCTCTATGTATAAAACCTAATGAATATGCTATCCAAATATAAATAGATTTTTTTTCATATTTCACGGACACATCTACACCCTCAGCATCACCAGACTCTATAATAAAATCTTTTTTTAGCTCGTCAGGTTTATCAGAATATTGTTCGATATCATCGTAGATTTTATTTCTATTGAGGTTTTGTAAAATAGAAAAGTTTTTAAAATACGGTTCTATATTAATAGCAAAATAATTATTAGGATTTATTTCGAAACCTAAAATAATATGTTGAGCTTTTTGTAGACGAGAATTGACTGGTTCATCTTTATAAGTATCTGGCAGATTATCACTACCTGATAAAAAACCATAAAATAAGTTCACCACATCTCTATCATCTGAAGCACTTATGAGATTCTGAGAATAAAGGCCAGCAGCAAATTTAATTCTAAATTTTTCTGATAAATTATATTTAATAGCTAACCTAGGCTCTGGTGAAACTTCTGATAAGCTACCATAATATTGAAAACGAAAACCAGGTTCTATAATAAATTTTTTAGCAAAAATTTTCCCTTTAACAAAGACACCTATTTCGGTAGTATTTTCTGCCTGACTTATCAAACGCAAAGCTTCTGTATAGTATTGAAAATCTGTTTTGTAACCATATAACTCTATACCATAGTTGATTTGAGAATTTTTTTGGAAATAATTAGTTATATTTAGACCAAGATTAAATCCATTAATATCAGATTCTTTAGGTAAATTAGTAGGGTCTGTGAGAGTGATAACATAGTCTGAGTATGAAAATCTAAAATTCAAGAGAGAAAGATTTCCCTCAGGAAGAATAAAAAAATTAGTACCTATGCCATTAGATTTCCATTTAAAATCAGCTATATTACTATATTTTACATGATCATTAAAATTAAATCCATTCACAAATATTTTAGAACCATTAGGCATAGAATAGGTTATTTTACCGTAAAAATCTTGGTAATCAAAAGGTAAGCCATCCTCCTCAATATATTTATAAAAAACTTTAGAAGATTGTGGTAAATAAGAATTTTTAGCAGACAATACGAAGGTGAGAGTACCTTTATTAGGGTCATTATTCAAATTACGAATAATAGGTCCTTCTAATAGAACATTAGCACCAAAAGTAGATAAGCCAACCATACCAGAAAACTTTCTAGCATTACCATCTCTGAAATTAATATCCATAATAGATGAAATCCTATCACCATATTCAGCATTGAAGCCACCCGTATAAATATCAGCATTACGTATCAGCTCTGTCTCTATCACAGAGAATAAACCTATAGAGTGAAAAGGATTATAAACAGTGATGCCATCAAGTATCATTTTATTTTGTACAGGACTACCACCACGTATATACAGCTGCCCACCTTGATCACCAGTAAAAATAACTCCTGGTAAAACTTGAATGTATTGAGCAATATCTGGCATACCAATAGATGGTAAACTTGAAACTTGCTTGGCGGTTAATTTAATTACCGAAGTTTTAGTTTCTAGAGTATCTTCACTATGCATAGCTGTTACTTCAACTTTTTGCAAATTTATCGATCTCTCACTTAAATAATATTTTCTTGAAATAATATCTCCTGCTTTCAGATTAATCTCTTCTTGCAGAGTATCATAACCAATAGTTGTAATTTTCAAAGTATAAGTACCAGGTTTAATGCCAGCAATAACAAAATATCCATTAATATCTGTGCTAGAACCATAGCTAGTGCCTGCTAAATAAACATTAGTAAATAATATAGGCTCACCTGTTGCTTTATTATAAACAAATCCTCTAATTGTGGCTGATTGACTATAAATATTTATAGATAAAAATACAAATGTCATCAAAATCAAACTTATTTTTCTCATTGTATATCAAAAAATTAGTAATTATTGCACAAAGATAAAAGAATTTTTAGAATTTTAAGCAAAATTTTTAAACTATTTCGACTACTTTCAACAATTGCTATTGCTTGTTATATCTCAAAGTGGTTTGCCTATTCTATTTTGCTGGATAAAGGATTACGTAAATTCTCATATTCATACAATTCTGCTCTAACATTTCCTAATCGTATTTTGGCTGTTACATAGATAGGAATCTGATTATGATCAGCAGTGAAATATGCTTTAATAGCATAAGGATCTTTAAAAACATTGCCTACTTGCACTTCTGGCATAACATAATAACAATCAAAGGTTCCATTATCTATTTTTATTTTTTCTTTACCCCCAAAAGCCACCCTCGATGTGTAAATCTCATCTTCAAAAACATATTTTACTTCAATAATACTATCTGGTTTCATTTTAGAAAAATCGATATTCCTTCCCCAATAAATCGCTGAAATCATATCTTGCATATAAGGATCTATTGTAAAAACCGAATTTGTATTTTTTATTTTATCAATAAATTGAGCTTGATTATTAAATTGATTTATGTTTATCTGTTGGTCAGCTCTATATTTACCTTCTTTTGCATTTCTCAAAGATATCCACGGTACTAGGGCCAAGGTATCTATATAAGTATCAAATCTATCATCCACATATATTGCCCAATCCCATTTTTTAAATGTTTTGCCACTAACAATAGCATGGTAGCAAGGTCTATTATTTATATATTCTACATTAGGTGAAACCATCAAAGTAGCATATGCAGCAAATATTTTCCCTGTAATAAATGAATCAAAATAAACTACATATGTTAATTTTTCTCCTTGCTTAAAAGCTTTATTATTTGTTTGCTTTAATTCTTGTGATTGAATATTTAAAACAAATAATATCAAAGATATAAATAAAATCACTTTTTTCATAATTCTTTATTTGTGAAATTTTAATACAAACTTTATGCCAGTAAAAGATATTTATGATTTTTTTGTATTTTTGTATTAATAAAACTACAATCTTATGAAAGAAGAAATAACTCACGAAGGGGTTATAACTCAAATAAAAAAAGATACTATAGAGGTAACGGTACGTGCTACTGGTGCTTGTGGATCTTGTGAGCTTAAAAATACTTGTATTTCTACCGAAAGTGCCGAAAAAAAGATAATTGTCTCTCGTGAAGGGTATGAAGATTATAAAATTGGCGATAATGTCATTATTAGCTCTTCAACTAATCAAGGCTATATGGCTGTTATTTTAGTTTATGTTTTACCAGTAATATTAATGGTGGCACTGTATTTTATAAGTTTCTCACACTTTAAAAATGAATTAATATCAGCTAGTATTTCTGTGGGTTCTATTATTATTTATTATATTTTAATTCATTTTATAAATCCATGGATAAAAAATAAGGTTTCTTTTAAGCTAAAGCATAATAATGTTTATTAAATTTTTGAGAAGATAGTTTTGCTTTTAATTTCGTGAGAAGTATTGAGCGACGGGGAGACGGGGTGAGGGGAAGACGAGGTGATGAGTGATAGGTGATAAGTGATAAGTAATAAGTTGATTAGTTGATTAGTGATGGGATAAAGAGTTTAGTAAGATATTAGTTTCAAGCTAGTCCACAAATGAGCACAAATTGAAGATAAAGGTTGATTAGTCTGAGTAAACTTTTTAAACTATATTAAACAACATTAAATTATTTTTAAACTTTTATCTTGGTTTTGTTTAATTGTAAATTAATCAGTAAACTTGTTTTATGAAGTAGCATGATGACTCAAAAATAGATTAGAATTTGAATGCACTAGAAGTGGAAATAATGCATGATTTATATCTAAAAAATTAATTAAATTCATTATAATACAAGCCTTTTAAATTTGAAGTCTCAAATAAGTTAAAACTAAGGATATCAATAGTACATGGGACCCAAATATCATAAATCAAATAAGAATAATGTATAAAATGTGGATCTTTTGCTATAAAAATAACTTCATTATTAGAGTCAATGTATTTGCAACAATCATTACTAAAAAAAGAATATATTTTCATTTTATATTTATTTCCTATTTGAATTTTTTTATTTTTATCAATAAATTTTTTATCTAATGGTTCAATGGATATTACTCTAATATAGTCAGAACATGTATCATTATATATTTCTATACATTCCAAATCTATATAATAAATTTTTCTTTTTACAAGTTTGTTACCTATTTTTTGATAATTATTTTTTTTCTCTATTATATTTTTAATTTTAAATATACCTACCAAACTATCTGGTATAGTTATATTATATGAGATTTTATCTTCTTCATTTTTATAAAAATTATAATCAGGTATTTTTATCTTTCCATGTTTATCAATAGATTTCAATGATGTATCATTATTTACAAAACTTAAATATTGTAACAACTGTTTTCTTTGATTTTTAACTACATGCTGACCATTAAAGTAATAATATCGAATACCATATTTACATTTATCATTTTGTTGATATAAATTTTTAGGGAATATACCTATTAACATTATTATCAAAAATATATTTTTGATTAATATTTTTTTCATTTATACCAATTATCTGTATTTTTAATCTTTTTCCATGTATATTCTTTACTTCGCTTTAACCTCTCATTTTCATTAGCAAACCTGACAAATGAATGTGCATCTTCTTTTATATAAACAAAAACGTTACCAGCTGTATCTACTTCTAAACGTGGTATTTTGTACTTCATAAATGTTTGTGCCAAATGTTTAAGTCTTATCGTATCTAATTCTACTTCTTTATCTGTGCATATCCAATGCATATATGGAATGCTGTAATCTTGTGTATCCATTTTTAAAGTATAATCACCAAATTTTAAAGAATCATTTTTTAAAAATTCTATAGTACCTGTAATTATTATTTTCCCACTATCGTCATAACTTCTAATCCCCATATATACACCTTTAAATTGTGAAAAATCCTCGTATTCATATTTATTCAAAAATTCCTTTTCTCTTTTATGTTGCTCACAACTATTATATAATAAAAGTATTATATGTAATAAAAATATTGCAAAAATGATGAATATCAAACTCTTTATTATCTTCATCATATTTAATTTTTTATTAAGGGATGAACTTCTACTCTGTAATACATATCTTTATAATTATACTTGTTTGCATGTAGAACTCCCATACATATAGAAAGTTGATCATCTCGTGAATCTATTTGAGGTTTGTATCCATTTGCCTTAGGATTAAATAAACTATTACCATGTGCTCCCATTAGCAATTCTGGTAAAGTTAAACCAATAGCTTTGCCTGCTGCTCCGAATAAAAAGTTCCCAAAATTCATTTGATTGTGAGCTACTCCATCTACTAAAAATAATGTTTGATCTTTGGTTATATTTGGATATTGATATTTTAATCCCCATTCTTCGGTTGTAGCAAAATCAAATTTCCCTCCACCTTTTCCTTCCTCTCCAATGTAGTCATATCTATTAAACAAGTCGTTACTTGCGGTTTTATTTTCTTGATTAAATGCCCCTGCTCTAGATAGCATACTTATAATCTCTTCTTCTTGAACAAAATGTATTTTATTTATTTTTCCATCTATTAAGTCATTTACATCATTTTTAGGATCGGCAAATTTAAATTTTTGTGTAACATTACCATCGCTATCAACAATACGTCCTGTACGTCCGAAAAATGTATTATGAAACCAATTATCTTTTTTCGTTCCCAAATAATTACCATTTTCATCAAATTCTGATATACTTGTCCCATTCGGATCCACCAGCACCACCGGATTATCTGCACTATAACAATATGGCGATAGCGATGGATACTTATCACTCATCGGATCCACGCTCAGCCACGCACTAAGCTCACTATCATAGTATCTCGCTCCGAAATATGTGTAGCTGGTCTCGTTGTCTAGCTCCTTGGCGGTGAATTTGTACCTGCTATCAAACTCATCAGTGTTTCTCTGCGAGACGAAGAGCTCGCCATAGGGGAGGTATTGGAGGTGCTGCATTACTGAAAGTATGCTTAGCCTTTGTTTTATATCGCTTATTTCCATTTCTAAATAACTTTGATGTTTAATTTTTCTTTACCTGCCAAAGCGCATTGACCTCAGGTCAGTTCAAACACATAAACTCCAGCAGACAACTTACTTCCATCAATTTCTACTGTATTTCCATAAATTTCATTAATTTCCATTACTACCTTTCCTGTAACATCTGTAATAAGCAATTTGTATTTTTCATTTTTCGGATTATCAAAAGTTATTATTGCCTTTTCTGTGAATGGATTGGGGTATATTGACAGTAAATTGTAATTTTCTATTTTATATATTCTCACCGGCTCATTTATTAAGTTTAACTACCCAAGCGTCACTAGCTCCATGATTACCCGATACATCGCCGTCATTGGACACTGTGAAACCAGCCACAATAAATCCCCCATCACTTGTCTGCTGGATGGAGTATGCTCTATCATCAATTGTTCCGCCGAGACATTTTTGCCAGAGAATATCTCCTGAACTGTTAAGTTTCACTACCCAAGCGTCATAATCTCCTCCATGATACCCCGACACATCGCCGTCATTGGACTCTGTGTAACCAGCCACAATAAATCCCCCATCACTTGTCTGCTGGATGGAGTTTGCATAATCATTATTTGTTCCGCCGAGACATTTTTGCCATTCGATATCCCCTGAACTGTTAAGTTTAACTACCCAATAGTCAAAATATCCATGATACCCCGACACATCGCCATTATTGGAATTTGTACTACCAGCCACAATAAATCCCCCATTACTTGTCTGCTGGATGGAGTATGCATAATCATAATATGTTCCGCCGAGACATTTTTGCCATTCGATATCCCCTGAACTGTTAAGTTTCACTACCCAATAGTCAAAATATCCATGATACCCCGACACATCGCCGTCATTGGAAAATGTGTAACCAGCCACAATAAATCCACTATCACTTGTCTGCTGGATGGAGTATGCATAATCCTCATTTGTTCCTCCGAAGCATTTTTGCCATATAATATCACCTGAACTGTTAAGTTTCACTACCCAAGCGTCACCAAATCCATGATTCCCTGACACATCGCCGTCATTGGAAAATGTGTAACCAGCCAAAATAAATCCAGTATCACTTGTCTGCTGGATGGATCGTGCATAATCATCATATGTTCCTCCGAGGCATTTTTGCCATAGAATATCTCCTGAACTGTTAAGTTTCACTACCCAAGCGTCATAATATCCATTATTCCCCGACACATCACCGTTATTGGAATTTGTGTAACCAGTCAAAATAAATCCCCCATCACTTATCTGCTGTATAGAGCGTGCATAATCATTACCTGTTCCTCCGAGGCATTTTTTCCATAGAATATCTCCTAAACTGTTAAGTTTCACTACCCAAGCGTCACTTTTTCCATGATTCCCCGACACATCGCCGTCATTGGACCTTGTTTCACCAGCCACAATAAATCCACCATCACTTGTCTGCTGGATGGAGTTTGCAAAATCATCAGCTGTTCCTCCGAGGCATTTTTGCCATTCAATAGCTGGTGCCTGGGCATGGGATTTATTATTGACCCCATTAAATAATATTAATGCTAAAAGCACTGTAATAAATGTAATATTACTCACATGGTCCTTGTGAGTATTTCTTAATGTAAATTTTGAATTTTTCATATCCATTTAATTTTTTATGGTTTGACGTCGTAAAATTATAAAAATTTTTTAATTAAAAAAATATTTTAATCTTTAACAATATAAAACATTATAGAACCAAAAAATTGGATTTATTTTTTTAAAAAATTATATATTGTTTTTCCAATATCAGCAGGATTATCTATAATATTGATACCACAAGATTTTAAATAATTTTTTTTAGCTTGAGCTGTATCATCTTTACCACCAATAATAGCACCAGCATGACCCATGGTACGACCTTTTGGAGCAGTTACACCTGATATAAAGGCAAATACTGGTTTTAGAGGATGCTCTTTTACGAAATCTGCCATTTCATTTTCAGTATTTCCGCCGATTTCACCAACCACGACAATTGCTTCAGTATTATCATCATACATAAAAAGTTCAACTATTTCTTTCA
>ERZ795045.3097-NODE-3097-length-15161-cov-4.153780_pt1 | contig 15161 bp, 8 predicted proteins | sample MGYA00375129_ERZ795045 | MGnify/ENA primary metagenome ERZ795045 (study PRJEB30174, sample SAMN05720166) | activated sludge metagenome | isolation source: anaerobic digester from wastewater treatment plant | place: Japan | collected 2015-05-15 ... | reverse complement strand
TATCTCCTGGCAGTTCTATCGTCTTCCGGGCAAAACCCTGTCTTAGCGCAATCCTTTCTTCTTTCCTCTGAACCAGCCGGTCGTTTATGTCATAGACAGAGTAAGCAAAAACCACTGTCGTCTCACCCTGGCCGGAAAAAAGGACCTGCCAGGTGACATTTTTCCCCTGAAGAAAGACCCGGCCCACTTCTGGCCAGAGAAAACCGAGACTCACTGGATTCTTCGGTTGATAAGCCGTGGGCTGACCTCGTTCCAGCTGCACCGCGTCAAGCCAGACAGGTCCGCTAACTTCTATCTTAATCATGAGCTCTGCGAGCCTGGCCGGCACTTCGCCGGTAAGGACCAGCCGCTGCCAGCCCTGTTCGGGACTAAGAGTAAACTTCCTGTGAAGAAAACTTTTCCAGCCCATTTCTCCGGTGAGGGCCAGAGAAACCTCCTTGGCCTGGACTGTCTTCGCCCACAGAGAAAGAGAATACACCTGGCCGGCCTCAACCTGATAGGGCCGGGAAAGCACACTCATCGGTCCGGGCAGACGCAGGCTGCTCTGGCCATGGTAGGCCTGTGTTAAATCAATGTAGCCCGGCAGGAGAGCGTAACCACACTGATAGGGGGTGAACCAGTCGGCCGTCAGGCCCTCAAAACTGCTGTTTTCCACTAAGTTTCCAGGAGGCGCCACTTTACCCTCAGACGGCAGGACTGATTCTATCCTGAAAGTATCAAGGATTAACCGCTCGTGGGCTTTCAAAACCTCAAGAGAAAAAAGGTCTCCGGGCTGTTGCGTCACCACCTCACCGGAAAGCCAGTGCCGCTGTCCAGCCGCCACTGTCCTGTCAGGCCAGGAAAGAGTAGTGGCCGCACCGTTAAGGGCCAACCGTACCTGATTGGCGTTCTCCGCTCCTTCCGCAAAGGTCAACAGAGAAAGCCGGTACCGACCCGGGGGAAGAGAACATTCCAGTTTTTTCTGGAGCCGGCCATGGCTCTGACCGGCTTTCCAGAGAATAATCATATACCCTTCACCCGAATAACTGCCTATGTTCTGGTGGATGCGGAAACCGCCTGGTTCCAGACTGCAGTCTTCGGCTTCAATGGTCCGCTGGTAACCCCGGGCCTGACTGAAAGGAAATAAAACCAGCCCGAGAAAAAAAAGGAAAAACTGAGCGGCTTTCATTTCTCACCTGAAATTTTTCTTAAAGCAGAGCCGTGCTGAAATAGCGTTCAGCCCGGTCAGGAAGCACGGTGGCGATATTGCCGTCTAATTCTGCCGCTAACTGCCTGGCTGCCCAGACATTGGCTCCTGAGGAAGTGCCTACCAGCAGACCGTGCTGCCGGCTGAGCCAGCGGGTGGTTTCAATGGCGTCTTCATCACTGACTTCTATCACCCGGTCCACCAGAGAAACGTCCAGGATGGCCGGAATAAAACCATCGCCAATTCCCTGAATACGATGAAGCCCCGGCTCATGGCCTAAAAGAGCCGAGACACCCTTTGGTTCTACTGCTGCCACCAGTATTTTCGGTTTTTTGTCTTTCAGAAACTTGCCCACGCCCTGAAGTGTCCCGCCGCTACCCACACCGGCTACAAAGGCGCAAATCTCGCCGTCCATCTGTCGCCACAGTTCCACCGCCGTTTGTTCATAATGACACCTGGGATTGTCCGGATTTTCAAACTGCTGGGGGACATAAATTCTTGGGTCCTGCGCCGCCAGTTCCCTCACCTTTTCCACCGCTCCGGCAATCCCGGTACGGTCCGGCGTCAGGATAAGTTCTGCCCCTAACGCTCTGATAATTTTTTTCCTTTCCTCACTCATTCCTTCCGGCATAACAATCCGCACCCGGTAACCCTTAAGACGGCCAACCAGAGCCACAGCGATACCGGTATTGCCAGAAGTTGGTTCCACGATAATGGAGTCCGGTTTTAGCCGGCCCCGGCGCTCGGCGCCTTCAATCATAGCCAGGGCTACCCTATCCTTGATGCTGCCGCCAGGATTGAGAAACTCAGCCTTGGCAAAAATTCGTTCTTTGCCCAGACGCACCAGCGCTGTCTGACCAATCAGTTCCAGCACACTTTTCACTTCCACGAAAACCTCTCTCAGGGTTTTTCCACTTCAGGGCAGTTTAATCTTGTTAATATCGGTGGGGATTCCCGTGGCGGGAATAATCCGGCTGGCATTCTGCCGCCGCAACTCCTGCAGCTCCGCATGAAGGTCTCGTTTGGCACTTTCAATTTCGGCTTCAGCCCGCTCGGAAAATTTAGCAAAGGCTTCCTGAATGGTAGCGGCCTCAATCTCAAAGGTCACCGGAATAGTCGTCATTCCCATGGGTGTCTGAAGCGCCAGGCTAACCCGACCGATAAACTTCTTCACCTTCCCGTCAAGAGAGGTTAACTGTTCAATCTGCTTGATGGGAAACTTGCTGTCCGCAGCATTCTCTTCAATATACTCCTCATGCTTGTAAATCATCGCTTCTCCTTTCCATCAGGGTCGCCGTGGTTATAAGGATAACATAACTCACCTGAGCAAGCAATTAGTTCCATTCTTTTCAGTCAGATAATTTTTTCCTTGACAGGTTCAAATAGGCGATTAAAATATCCGTTAGAATTTCTGTTCAGCAGAGGTCTGTGATAAACGATTGGCCTGCTCTGTCCGTCAAAGGAAACTGAGACAGATTTTTACCCGGAGGAAAGAAAAATGAAAAAGGCCAGGAAGTTGTTTCTTCTGGTACTGGTGCTGCTTGTTCTGGCTCTTTTCGGTAAACAGGTTTATCAAAAACTCGCCAGAGCACTCAGGGGGCCGGCCGGTAAGCCAGCCCGGGGTCCGGTCGCCGTCAGGGTGGCCCCGGTAGCAAAGAAAACCATTTCGGAAACAGCCCGGTTTACCGGTTCCATTTTGCCGCAATCCCGGTTTGTGGTAGCGCCCAGAGTTGCCGGTAGACTGGAGAAACTGCTGGTGGATGTGGCAGACACGGTCACCCAGGGCCAGCTGGTGGCTCTCCTTGACAGCCAGGAATACCAGGAGGAGGTGGAAGCCGCCCGGGCGGAATTAGAAGTGGCTAAAGCCAATGTTCTTGACTGTGAAAGCAGTCTGGAGATGGCCAAACGCGACCTGGAAAGAACCAGGCTTCTCCGGGAAAAGAAAATTGCCTCCCAGGCAGAATTAGATGAGGTTGAGGCCAACTATAAAGCCCGGGAAGCCAGGTATAAGGTGGCCCTAGCCCAGGTAGAACAGAAAAGGGCGGCGCTGAAGGCGGCCGAGGTAAGACTCTCCTTCACCAGAATTCAGGCCACCTGGGAAGGTGGCAGCAAAATTAGAGTGGTGGGCGAGCGTTTCGTTGACGTCGGCTCCATGCTGCGCGCTAATGACGGCATCATCTCCATTCTGGATATAGATACTGTGAAGGTAGTTCTCCACGTAGCCGAGGAAGACTACTACCGGCTACACCGGGGTCAAACGGTGACCTTCACCACTGACAGTTGTGCCGACAGAAAATTTGTTGGCCGGATAGTCAGGATTGCGCCGGCCCTCAAGGAAGAAGCGCGGGCGGCCCAGGTGGAAGTGACCGCGGCCAATCCAGGACATCTGCTCAAACCAGGCGGCTTTGTCCGGGCAGAGATAGAACTGGCCCGCCATGAGCAAGCCACGGTAGTGCCCTTTTCCGCCCTGACTAAACGGGGCGAGCAGCCGGGAGTTTTTCTCCTGGAGGAAAAGGAGAAAAAGGTTCGTTTTGTCCCGGTGGAAACAGGCATTATCACTGAAGAAGAAGTGGAGATTACCAGGCCCGCCCTGGCTGGCTATGTGGTAACTCTGGGGCATCACCTGTTGAGCGATGGCTCACCGGTCACTTTACCGGAAAAGGAGTCTTCCGGTGCGGCCACCACTGGCCATGGCAAAAGTTCCCGCCGCCAGGTCGCTGGAGGACGTCCGTGAACCTTTCTGCTTTCTGCGTGCGGCGGCCAAAGCTGACCATGATGGCGATGCTGAGCGCCCTCATCATCGGCGGTATTGCCTTAAGAAGACTGCCGATAGACCTCATGCCGGATATCAGCTACCCTACCCTGGTCCTTTCTTCCACCTACGAGAATGCCAGTCCGGAAGAAATGGAAGAACTGGTCACCCGACCCATTGAAGAAGCCGTGAGCGCTGTCCCCGGTGTGGAAGAAATCTCTTCTGAATCTTCTGAAGGCCGAAGCCAGGTCCGGGTATCTTTCTCCTGGGGAACAGACCTTGATGTGGCCGCCAACGACGTCCGGGACCGGGTGGACAGAATTATTTCCCGTCTGCCGGAAGATATGGACCGGCCCAGATTGATGAAGTTTGACCCTTCCAGCATGCCCATTCTCATCATGGGCGCCTCCAGCGTGTTAGACCCTATCCAATTGCGGAAGGTCATTGATGACCAGATAAAGTACCGTCTGGAAAGAATTCCGGGTGTGGCTTCCCTGGACATCCGGGGAGGTCTGGAAAGAGAAATTCGCGTCAGTCTGTACGCCAGCCGCATCAAAGCCCTGGGAATACCGCTGGAGCAAATTCTCAACGCCATCAAAGCCAGCAATGTCACCCAGCCAGCCGGCAGTGTAGAACGCGGCCATTACGATGTCATCATTCGCACGCCAGGAGAATATACCAGCCTGGAGCAGATTCGGGAAACAGTGGTGGCCGTTATTGGTGGCGTCCCGGTCAGGCTGAAGGAGATCGCCAGCGTGGAGGACCGGGCTCAGAAGGTCACCCGGATTGTCCGGGTCAATGGCCGGCCGGGAGTTTACCTGGCCGTGACCAAACAATCAGGCAAAAACACCGTAGAAGTGGCCCGGCTGGTCCTGGCCGAAGTGGAAAAAATCAATCGGGAGATGCCGCAGATAGAACTGGTGCCGATTGTTGATTCTGCAGACTATATCAAACGTTCCATCGCTTCCGTGGGTTCCTCGGCTTTCTACGGCGGCGGCTTTGCCATCCTGGTTCTGCTCTTTTTCCTCCGGAATATTGCCAGTACCGCCATCATCGCCATTTCCATTCCCACCTCCATTATCACTACCTTTGCCCTGATCTATTTTTCTGGCTTCACCCTGAATATGATGACCCTCGGTGGCCTGGCTCTGGGCGTGGGGATGCTGGTGGACAACTCCATTGTCGTGCTGGAGAACATTTACCGCCTGCGGGAGTCCGGTCTCAGTTCGGAACAGGCTGCAATTCAGGGCAGTCAGGAGGTAGCCGCAGCGGTCATCGCCAGCACCTTAACCACCGTGGTGGTTTTTCTGCCGCTGGTCTTCCTGCGGGGCATGGCCGGAGCGCTGTTCCGACAGTTAGCCATAGTCGTTTCTTTTGCCTTGCTGTGTTCTCTAATCGTCGCTCTTTCCGTTGTTCCCATGCTGGCTTCAAGGTATCTTCACCCGTTAGACCTCTCCACCTGGTCCCACGAGACCCTCGGCCATAAACTCATTATAATTACTGGAAAAATGTTTGAACAGATGGAAAAGGCTTATAAACAATCTTTACACTGGGCACTCTCGCATCGGCGCCGGGTGGTGCTCAGCGTCCTTCTGTTGCTGGCAGGCAGTTTCCTGCTGGCGCCTCTCATTGGCGTGGAACTGATGCCCCAGAGCGATGAAGCTGAAGTTCGGGTGGAGGCTGAGGCTGAGGTGGGAACGAAACTGGCGGTGCTGGAGGAACAGTTCCAGGCCATGGAAACTGTGGTCAACGATGAAGTCAAAGAGAGGAAAAGCATGGTAGCCACCATCGGCGGCGGCTTCGGTTATGGTTCCACCGGAAGCCACAGGGGTCAGATGCGGATTGCGTTAAAGCCTAAGAGTCAGCGAAAGCGTTCCAGCGACCAGGTCGCCGCAGCCTTACGCCGGAAGTTGTCCAGCATTCCCGGACTGACCATCCGCACCCGGGCCGGCACAGGGATGTTTACCATGATGCTTATGCGCGGCTTTGGCGGCGGCGGCGAAAGAGTCCAGGTGGAAATCAGAGGTTATGACCTGGAAACAGCCGATGGCCTGGCCGCCCAGGTGAAAAAAATCGTGGAGGATGTGGAAGGCGTGACCGATGCCGTGATCAGCCGGGAATCCAGCACTCCGGAGGAACTTATACTGATTGACCGGAGCAAGGCCGCGGATATGAAGCTCACCGTCTCCCAGATTGCTCAGACGCTGGAAACCACTTTGGGAGGCAGTATCGCCAGTTACTACCGCGAGGGCGGCAAGGAATACCGGATACTTGTCCAGTTTAAGGATGCTGACCGGATGGCTTTAAGCGAGATTCTGAATCTGACCGTGACCAACTCCCGGGGAGAAGCGGTGCTTCTGAAAAATGTGGTGAAGACTCAGGCGCACCGTGGTCCTGTCAGCATTCAGAGAAAGGACCAGGAGCGGCTGGTCACGGTTTCCGCCAATATCAGTGACCGCGACCTCGGCTCCGTTTTGAGGGATATTAAAGAGCGGCTCTCCTCGCTCACCCTGCCGGCCGATTTCTCCATCGGTTTTGGAGGCGAGTATGAGCAGCAGCAGGAGGCATTTCAGGAACTGGTACTGGTTTTCGTATTATCCCTGGTACTGGTGTACATGGTTATGGTCTCCCTGTATGAGTCCCTGCAGGACCCTTTTGTGGTCATGTTTTCTGTCCCGCCAGCGGCCATCGGCGTTCTCTGGTTGCTTTTCCTGAGCGGGACAACCTTTAATCTGCAGTCCATTATCGGCTGTATCATGCTGGGCGGGATTGTGGTCAATAACGCCATTGTGCTGGTGGACCATATTAACCTGCTGCGTCATCGTGACCGCTTCCAGCTTAAAGAAGCCATTGAAGAAGCTGGCCGGCGCCGGCTTCGGCCCATTCTGATGACGGCCCTGACGACAATACTGGCACTTGTGCCTATGGCGCTGGGTCTTGGTGAGGGCGGTGAGTTCCAGGCGCCTTTAGCCCGTGCGGTCATCGGAGGATTACTCAGTTCCACGCTGATTACCCTGCTTTTCGTACCGGTCGTCTATCATTTCTTTGAAAGTCGTCTCAATCAGGGGAAGGAGGAAAACCATGCCTGAAAGAAAACTATCCGGGTGGGTTTCTCAGAAATCAGGGAAGGAAATTCTCCTGCTGGTCAGCATCCTGTTTCTGACAAAACTTATCGGAACTGAGGCGGCCCCCTCCTTAAGTTCCGCCACCAGGTCAGAGACTGCCCTGGCGGCGAAAACGCTCACTCTCGGCCTGCGGGAGGCCGTGCTTCTGGGGCTTCAGAACAACCAGGCGCTGCGGGTGGAGAAACTTACTCCAGCTGTTCGCAAAACATACGAAGAAGAGGAAAAGGCAAGGTTTGACCCGACCCTTGAAGCCGGTCTTTCTCTTTCCCGGCAGCACGCTCAAACACCCTCCCGGACCACTGGCGCCTTAACCGGAACCACCAGCAGCCAGGTTAACTTAAGTGGTGGTTTCAGCCGTCTTCTGCCTGGCGGAACCAGTTTCGTGACTGAGTTAAGCACCGCAAAAGACTGGTCCAGCCTTTACAGCAACCTGCACACCACCAGACTGGGACTGACGGTGACCCAGGCGTTGCTGCAGGGTGCTGACGTAGAAGCCAATCTGGCCAGACTGCGGCAGGCCAGACTGGACAGTTTTGCTTCTGAATACGAGTTGCAGGCACTGGCGGAAAACATCGTGGCTGAGATTGAAAAAACTTACTGGCAGTATGCTTTAGCCAGAAGAGAGATAGAAATCTACCAGGACTCCCTGAAGTTAGCCGAGCAGCAACTGAAGGAGACTGAGGAAAAAATCAGTGTGGGCAAACTGGCTGAGATTGAACTGGCCGCGGCTCAGGCAGAAGTGGCCCTGCGCCGGGAAGCGCTTATCAACGCCACCAGCAAAATGGAAAGTATCCGGTTACAACTGTTAAGATTGTTGAATCCGCCAGATGGCTCCTGGGAAAGTGAAGTTATCCTTAAGGACCTGCCGGCTGTCCCGCAGGTGAAACTTGATGCCATTGAAAACCACTGTGCCCTGGCGCTGCGGCTTCGTCCGGAACTGCAGCAGGCGCGTTTGAGCCTTCAGCGGAACGAGGTGGAACTGGTGAAAACAAAAAATGGTCTGTTACCTAAATTAGATTTTTTTCTGACGCTGGGAAAAACCGGCTATGCTAATTCTTTTGGTGGCTCACTTCAGGACATTACCGGAAAAGGTTATGAGGTTGCGGCCGGTCTGGCCTTTCAGTGGCCGGTGGGCAACCGGCAGGCTAAGGCCCAGTACCAGCGCGCCAGGCTGAGCCGACAGCAGGCTGAGGAAGCCCTGGAAAACCTGTCTCAGCTGGTCATCCTGGATGTCCGCTCCGCTTACCTGGAAGTGAATCGCACCTATCAGCAGATTACGGCGGTGGCAGCCACCAGAGTGCTGCAGGAAGAGAAACTGCGGGCCGAAACAGAAAAGTTTCGTGTGGGCCGTTCCACGCCCCTTCTGGTTGCCCAGACCCAGCGAGACCTTCTCTCCAGCCAGATTGCGGAGATTGAGGCTGTGGTGAACTACCTTACTTCACTGGTGGACCTGTTTCGGCTGGAAGGTTCCCTCCTGGAAAGGCGCGGCCTTTCCGTGGAAAAAGTCTCTCCCTGAAAATCGTGGACTACTGTCAGAAGTCGCTCCCGCCCAGGCAGCGCCGGCGCCAGCGCACTTTTTCCCTTTTCCCCGGGATTACGGCGCAACAACTTTAATCTCCAGGTGAATCCGTTGCACTCCTCTGGAACCACCGCCGGCATAAGGATTAATTGTATAGACGGCTTCCAGGAAAGCCTCACCATCCTGGGTCTTCCAGCGAAAGCCGGTTGACGGGCTGAAGATTCCCTGGCCGGTAGCGCCGGAAAGGTCAAAAGTTGCAAAATCCTTTATCGTGACCCGGGAAGAGTTAACCGGAATAGCCGCCGGAGCCGGCGCTGGCAGGGGAACCAGTTCGCCGTAGTCTTCCCGCAGTTTGCCGGCGATGATCCTTTCTCCCTCCTGAATAACAATTTCCCGGCCGGCACCAGCGTAGGTCACCCGGAAACGCACTGACTGCTGCACCGGGCTGGTTTGATTGTTGCTGTGGCTCCATTGAAGGGACACCCCCTCTGATGAGACCCGTACTCCTAACTGGATTAACTGGCCAAATTTCAGAAGAACCGAACCGGCGGTTCTGGTTTCACTGATTTCCACTTCAGGTTTCGGTAAGGCAGGATAACCGGTGAGGCGGTCCAGGAGTGGAACTTCCCGGTCTTTCTCCTTGCGGCTTATCCACAGGTAACCTGGCTCATCCGGGTTTATCCGGACAAGATAATTTCCATAAGTAAGCTGCTGACTCCGGCTGGCCACGCCCCTTTCCCCCTTGAGTTGACGGAAAGCCGCCAACGTTTCAGAAAGTTTCTCGGCCGGACACTCCGGGAAGATAACCGGCAACTGCTTGACGGAAAGTGAGCCGTCAGGTGCAACCACCAGCGGTTGTCCGTAAATGTCTTTTCCACGGTAGCGGCTGAAATCAATCCCGGAAAGTCGCCACTGACAATCAAAGTCCCTGGAGTTGAGGTCCACGGCCTCGGCAGTGGTCAGAACAATCACCGCTGACTTCTCGTCCCGGAAGGGGTAGGCAAAGAGTGGTTCTGTGGCTGTGGGATAGCCTTTCAGACTGAGTGGACTCTGGAAGTCTCTAACCGGCCGTTTCCCGGAAAGCCAGTATTTCTGCATGGCCAGCGCCTGCAGGCCAAGGGTGGGCGAGTTGTCATACTCCAGACCGGTTTTGCCGGCCTGCGGAATGTAAACGGCCTGGCCCAGGGTCCGCAGGTCATAGTAACCGAAACGCAGCAGCGGTCCGTGCCTGAATTCCTCTGTTCCGTAGGGACGGCTCAACCAGGCCGTCATCATCAACTGCCAGGCAAAAAGACCCGGCGGCGTGCCGCTGGCGGCCCGGTCCAGAATCAAGGAGGTCTTCCTGAGAACGCTTTTCTGTCCTACCCCGATGGTGTAAAAATATTCAGGAAAGCAGTTCTTCTCCCGCATAATGGTCAAGGTCTGAAGGGTCCAGGATGGCCGCAGATTGGTATTCTGGCTGACAAAATCAATGCAGGACGGACCAACCAGGTCAATGAATTTTGCCCACCACTCAGGTTTGGTGGCATTGATTCCCGAAGTAACCCTGATTCCGCATTCCCGGGCCACTTTTCTCACCGTCTCCATGGCGGCCCGGTAAATCCGGGCAACCTGCTCTATGGGATAGGCGCCATGGATTTCATCTTCAAAATGAACCACTGGAATCCTTTCCCGGTAGTGCCGGACAAAGGCTTCCACATAGGTACAGAAAGCACTGGTAAAACCGGCTTCGTCAACGATGGTGTTGCCCTTCATGTATTTCTGTCGCACCCAGGCCGGCGGGTATTTTAGCCCGAGAAAACCAATCACTTCCACGCCCTGCCTTCGCACCGTGTCCACCTCTTCATCGTGCCAGATGTATTTACCTTCTTCCGGATTGACCAGCAGCCAGCGGCCAATCTGACCACCGCAGGAAAGGGTGGTACCGTTCTTCATCCCTAACTTGCGCAGGAAACGGCCGGTGAAGTCAGAGGAAACAGAATTGATGGCCGCATCCCCGCCATAGAGGGGAAAGGCATCCTGAGAGATTTCGGGCAAGAAAGCGGCCAGGCCATCACCCAACACCGGCTGACCTTCCACTTCACAGGCGAAACGGTACCCGTTCCAGGGCAGGTCATGTACCGGCAGACGCCGGCGGACCGTTTTCCCTGCGGGGAAAACTTCCTCCACCACGCCTGACCTGACCGGTTCCTCAAGGTAATTATAAATTTCCCAGCGAACCCTGGCTTTCCGCTCCGGACCGTGGTTAGCAATGAGCAACTCTACAACCCTTTCCTCTCCGTCATTATAAATACCGGTCTCTTCAGGAACAAAAAAGCCTGCTTCTATATCAGCGGCCGGGACCATCTTCTCCGGGAGTTTATCTCCCGGCGTAAGACTCACCGCATCAAGAAACAGGCCTTCGCCTTCTTTCCCGGTGAGGGGGGCAATCTCCACATGGAAGACCGGCCGCACTGGCGCCTTGATGGTGAAACTCCATCCCAGCCGGTGAAGTCCTTCTCCCTCAGGCACAGAAAATTTTTTCCGGTACTCATTTTTTTCTTTGTCGCCGTAATAGTTCAGGTTTGTCAGAAGAAGACCTATCTCCAGAGGTTCCTTTTCAAAACCAGGGGCGCGTTTCACCCAGACACAGAGACTGTAGGTTCCTTCCTGCAGCCAGTAGCAACGGCTGGCCACCGTCTGCTTGAGTCTGACCAGACCATTGGACCAGGCTGACCGCCGATTGGGCCCGTAGTTGCCCCTGATTGTGCCCCAGTAGCCATTTCCATAACCGGTTTCCAGGCCGCCATCCCAGAGAATATTTCTCACCGGTTGAGAAAAAGACGGGCAGGCCACCACCAGGTAGAAAACTACTATCAGCCGAAGAGTCTTCTCCATCTGTTCCCTCCTGGGTTCTGTATTTTTCTTACTCTTGCCACTCCCGGGCTACCTTCAAAAGACGGCGGATTTTTTCTTCCTCCTGCAGCCGGCTCATATAAAAGGAAATCATCGCTGGTTGAAAACCGGCCAGTTTCAGGTAAAACTCTTCTAACTTGTCCGCGCTCATGTCCCGCAGATGCCAGGAAAGAATCCCTAAAGTGAAAGGGCAGGGGCAGTATTCTTTAAGAATCTCCGGAGTCAGATACTGGTCAGCGCTGGGGTCAAAACAACCAATGTTAACTTCCTTCAGATAACCCAGGTGTTCTGCCCGAAGAAGTTCGCTGTGAAGGTGGCGCTGGGTCGCCTGCAGTCCCCGGTATAACTTTTCCCAGTAAGGAAGGACAAACTCCTGAAAAAGAGCCGGCGGAAGAAGACCGGCAAAATCATCAGGTATCCCTCTGGGACCAGGCTCCAGTTTCTCGCCCTGGGTCTGAACAATTGCCCTGGTGTAATTCAGGGCACTGCTGACACAGAAGTCCAGTAACTTATGAGCTCGGGCCGGGTCATCATAGCAAAGGTAAAGAAATTTCTCGCCCAGGAGGAGCATGGCCGTAGTCAGCGGTCCTTCAAAAAGGTGACCGATGGAAGAAGAAGCCTGAGGGTCTTTTTCCTTTAACCGGGCAACCAGGTCCAGTCTTTCCCGGATTAACGGCGCAGCCAGGTAGTTACGGGGTTCCTTCAGGTGGTCTATCTCCTCCGGCGTCTTCAAAAGAGGCAGCGGCTTCGGTTCAGAATTTTCCGGGAAGACAATCTCCGCACCAAGGGCCGCCAGATGACAGTAAGCGAAACCAGGCAGGTGAAGCCGCGGGGCTTCCACTCCCAACCGTTCTGCCACCGGTTTGATTGCCTCGTGGGCTTTGAGAATTGCGGCTAAATCCCGGTGCAGCCGGTCCAGGCCGACGCCAGCCACTTCAGCCAGAAGGCTATCGCAAAAGCCGAAGGAAAATGGTTGTCCTTTGCCATCTAACCCTTTTTCTTTTTTCATTTTCACGACCCTGTTTAAGCGGAAACAACAGTTTTCCAGCCGGACGGACAGCGGGAAAAGACCAGCTTCCCTCTCCTGCTTCGCAGCTCAATCTCACCATCAACACAGGGAAGAACTACGTAGCCTTCCTCAACGCCTGGCAAAGGCCGGCCAAACCTCAATTGCCTCTGGTCAGCATCCACTTCCCTCAAGCCGGTCACCAGTCTGGGCAACCAGTAAGCCGGAGCCGCGCCAATCGCCTGGCAGAGGGCCCGGGTGGAACCTTTTGACACCTGCCTGGTCTCCCAGAAGGTGCCGGGTCCTTCTTTCATCATCGGAGAGAAAATGTCCTGCAACAGGACCAGCGCCGCTTCCACCTGGTCTTCCTGAAGAAGACTTTTCAGAGTAAAAAACAGAAACATGACATCGGTTCTGGAGCGGTGCTGGAAAATCTTCCTGGCCAGTTGGTCCATCTTCCCGGAGACAGCACCAGCCAGGGTGGCTGTCACCAGCGCGTGCTCCGGCAACCTCTCAATACTTCCTAGCCGCTTTATCAGCGCTGCTCTTTTCCGCTTTAAGGCTGAGGCAAGGCTGTGTTTTCCCGTCAGCAGAAAAAGCCAGGCCGCGGTACCTAAAGCCATCGCGTAGAAACCGTTCAGCGCCAATCGGGCCTCTTCTCCGGTCAACTGACCTTTTTCCTTCTGCCAGTCTATGAAGTTCCAGACGACCTTGCCGCCTTTCCAGTCAAACTGTTCTTTCACCCTCAATAAACCATCGGCCTCTTCCAGAGCGGAAAACCATTTCAGGGCTTTCTCTATCACGCTGAGGTACTGGCTGGCCACCGAGAAATCACGGGTATGCCGGCAGTATTCACCCACCGATTCAATCCAGAGAAGCGTCCAGGCTGGAATAATCTGGTTCCAGCACCACGGACCGCCTGACTGATGGCTACCGTCACTTCCCTGCCCCCGGGCAAAGTGGCGGAGAAACTGCCGCCACAGCGCCAGGTCCCCGAAGAGGTCAAAGGCGTAAAGTGACTGAAGATAGCCATCTCCGCCGTACTGCTGTCTTTCCCGGGAAGGATTATCCAGGTAGGTGTCCGCCAGGCACAGACGCAACGTTAGCCGGGCCATTTCCCAGCAGCGGTTCAGCCAGCCGTCGCTTGTCTCAAAAACAGCCCGGTTCACACAGGGATAGAGGATTTCCCGGGGCTGCAACTCCATTTTCAGGGACTGAAGGTCTTTCCCGTTAATCTGGACATAACGAAATCCCCGCAGGAGGAAAGCGCCGTACCAGCGGTGCCGGCCGACCGGGACTTTTAAGCGGTCACAGGAAGTATTGGAATTTTCTGGCTCAACTCCGGGTTCAATTTTCCCCCTGGAAAGTCGGTCGCTATACCACACTTTTAACTTTACCGGTTTCTCCGCCATTAGTTCCATTTCCAGACTGCCGGAGACCAAGCGCGGAGCAGCGTAAAGACTGAAGTTTTTGCCAGCCTTAACAAGCGTCAGGGGCGACAACAATATTTCTTTCAGAGGCGGAATCTGTCTTGGCTGGAGAAAACGCCTTTCTCCCCTGGCCGTGGCAACGACCACAGCCTTTTGCCATCCAGCCCTGTCACTGCCTGTCTCCCAGATGGCCCTGTCCCAGCGTCTGAGATTTACTTCTTCTGTGAAACCATTGTAAAGATTTACCCGGGGCGAGGCTGAGTTCCAGGCTGTTATTTGAACAGCTTCCCAGGCAGCCACCCCGGTGGAAAGCGGCTTTTTTCCGAGGGAGCCTGCAAGAAGGAAACCCGGCGGTGATAGCGGCCAGCCACCCACATTTTCCCCGAAGTAGTGGACCAGAGCGCTGAGGACATTGCGACCGGGCTGGAGCCAGGGCGCAAGTTCATAACGGTCCAGGCCGGCACAGCCGGACCATTCCCGGACCGGTCCCCGACCGAGGTAATGGCCGTTGAGATAAAGCCGATAAAGATTGCCAGCGCTGACCCAGACCGGCACCGATTCTAAAAATTTTTCTCCCGACAGCCCTTCAACCACCAGACGGAAAGCCACATACTGGTTTCTCCGGCCACCGGCTTCTGTCCAGATCCACTCAGGCTGGAAGGGCAGGGACACATTACTGACTGCTTCTTTCCCGGCAATCATTTCCTTTTCCTGCATCTGGTGGATTATAGTATACCAGCATTCTCCTGGCCAGGGTTAAACTTCCCAACAAGTTTAACCCGGGACTTCCATTTGACAGCCATCGGTCACCGCAGTATCATTCTGCGACAGAGTAACATGGCACCACTTCTTATTAATCATGTTCTCCCTGATCTTCTTCCTCTCGCAGAAATTTGCTGGCCGGGGGGCTAAGGAAAATTTTCTCTGGTTCCTCAGCCTTTTCTCCGTGGCGGGCATTGCCCTGGGAGTGACCACCCTGATGTTAGTTCTGGGGGTTATGAATGGCTTTTCCAACGAACTGAAGAAAAAAATTGTCGGGGCCAATCCCACCATCTACATTGAAGGAAGACCCCTTCTTCACGATTACCGCCAGATGATGAAGCAGGTTTCCCCGCTGGCCGGCGTTCAGGGAATAGCCCCTTTCCTTTCTTCCCAGGTGATTTATCGTTCCTCCCACTATCTGCTTGGTGGTATTCTGAAGGGGGTGGATCCGCTGGCTGAACCGAAGGTGACCAATCTGGCTGAATT
>ERZ795045.3087-NODE-3087-length-15216-cov-4.541851_pt1 | contig 15216 bp, 19 predicted proteins | sample MGYA00375129_ERZ795045 | MGnify/ENA primary metagenome ERZ795045 (study PRJEB30174, sample SAMN05720166) | activated sludge metagenome | isolation source: anaerobic digester from wastewater treatment plant | place: Japan | collected 2015-05-15 ... | reverse complement strand
CCATGACCGCCATAATCATAGCCGAAAACCGAACCATACAAGTCCGTAAGTCAAACTTATCAAATATCGTTTTCGTCGACATCGCTACCGGTATATCTTATTTCTTTGGTGAACTTAAATTTTTGTAACTTCGCTTACTATATGGAAAAGCTAACGGATAAACAGATGAAATTTTGCGACGAGTATCTAATAGACTTAAACGCAACACAAGCTGCTATACGTGCCGGATACAGTGAAACATCGGCAAGGCAGTTAGCAAGTGAGATGTTGACAAAACATAACATTCAGGATTATATAGCTGAAAGACAAGCTGCACTAAGGGAGAAGACATTAATTTCGACCGAATGGGTTGTAAATAGGCTAAAAGAAATATCAGACCGTTGCATGCAAGCCGAACCCGTTATGATTAGAACTGAGGATGGAATGGTTGAAAGTGGTGAGTATAAATTTGATTCAAGTGGAGCGAATAAAGCCACTGAGTTAATCGGCAGGCACATAGGTATCTTTGAAAAGGATAATAAACAAAAGGCTCAGCCTGAAGTTAAGATTACCTTTAACGGTGAAACAAAAGACCTTAAGACAAGTGAATGATAGCTGGTGCAATATGCAAGTCAATTTTAAACGCCTATTACAACGGCACTGAAATAGTTATACATCAAGGCGGCTCAAGTTCGGCTAAAACGCATGACATCCTAAACGCTTTGGTAATCCTTGCACTGCGAGAAAAAGACTTAGTTATATCAATTACAGGCGCATCTTTGCCAGGTCTTCGGAAAGACGCTATCCGAATTTTAGAGAGCATACTAAAAGAAGAGGGGATATACGAACCAACCAAGCACAATAAGACAAATTTAACATACGAAATAAACTCATCTATTATTGAGGTGTTTTCAGCCTATGATGATAAGATGAGCCGACACGGTAAGCGGCATATTCTTTACTGTAATGAGGTAAACTTGTTTGAGTTGGGCGTATTTAAACAAATGCACCGTAGGACTAAAAGGCTGTCAATAGTTGACTATAACCCTTCTGCTGCGTTTTGGGTGCATGATACCTATGTTGGTAATGAAGGTGTTGAGTTTTACATATCGACAATAGATAATAACCCGATCATAAACGAAGATAGCGAGCGCGGCGAAGACTTAAGAAAGCTGAGAAAAAAGTTAGATGCTGAAAAAGAAATAGACTTGGAAGCATATAATGTTTACAGGCTTGGTATGACAGGTAACGTTAACGGGTTAATTTTCAAGCATGTAAAATATGTGCCTAATTTTCCGGAATGTAAAAAGGTTTCCTATGGTTTAGACTTTGGCTACTCGAATGACCCAACTGTTTTAACCAAGTGCGGGGTGTATCAAGGTGAATGGTATGGTAAAGAGTTGTGCTATGAAACGGGTATGAGTGATGATGATATAATACGCGCTTTAGAAACGTCAGGCGTTAGAAAGTCTGACGTAATTATTGCAGACGGTTCAGACCCTCGATTGATAGCGAAGATAAAAAGCAAAGGGTATAACATCCGGGCGGCAAAAAAAGGGCAGGATAGCGTTAAGTATGGCATATCAGCATTAGGCAAATACAAAATGAATTTAACAGTGGATAGTGTAAACGCAAAAAAAGAGCAGCAAAATTACAAATGGAAGGAAAAGGACGGGGTATCTTTAAACGAACCTATCGACAAGTATAATCACTTTTGGGATTCGTGCAGGTATGCAAACGAGTATTTGTTGGACGGCAGTATAAGTGGTGTTCGCAGGTCTAGCGGTTCAACTGCGGCATAATATTTTTTTATTACCTTTGATTTATGAGCGACAAACAACTGATAATCAAAAACAGCATGCAAGAGGCTATCTCTGATGCTGAAGATAGGACACTTGAGCAAGTGTTAAAAAATTACTACCAAGTCGAAAGGCTGACTAAAAAACAATACAAGAGCGCAAGTAAAAAGAATGATAACGGAACGGGTTATGACTTGCTTATTAATCATATTCATGTTGGACGTATTGACATTTCCGTAATTTCAGATACACCCGGCGTAAGATTTACACCTAATGCTTAAAGTAAAAATAGATAAACAATACGAAGTCCCGACCTCGTGGCAGGATGTAACGTTCACCAAGTTTGTGGACTGGCTTAACTTCATGCCAAAAGAAACGGACGTAAAGACTGAGGTCGAAATACTTGCATTTACAACAGGAATAGAGCAGCATGTATTGGAGCAGTGCAGTATTGAAACATTAAACACTTTGACCGGGTTAATATCTTTTTGGTTTGACTTCGAGGCGTTAGATGCTTTTAACATTGTGGATAAAAAGTTTGCTGATGCTTTAGATTTTGACAAGCTGCCTTTCGGGAAGCTCGAACTAATCAACCAAAAAATAAAGGAATGTGAGGCAAAAGGGCTGCACCCGTTCACCGTAGCGTTACAATGTTTTGATATTTACTTCAAGCCAATGAATTTTGAAAAGGTAAACACTACATACGGATATGCGAACCTATTTTTTGAAAAGGTAGTATATCGCTTCAAATGGCAGCCTCACCTCGACAGGTTACAAGATAAAAAAATATATAAGATAAAGGCGTTAGTGGATTTTTTTTTGCAAAATTGACACTGTTCTTTGAGCAGTTCACATTTTCAAATGAAATTGATAACGATTTAATTGAAGCCGGTATTGAAGGGTTAAAAAAATACGGCGGTTTTGCTTCCGTTATAGGGTTAATAGAAACAAAAGGGCAGACTTTAGAGTATTGGCTCGAAATGGATAGTAGAACGGTTTATACGATATTGTTATTTGATAACGAAAGGGATGTGATTGCTCGTAATTTGCGAGATATAAAACATTCCAATGACCCCAAGTAGAGTAAAAGAAATAATAAAAACGGCATCAGAAGCAAGCGGAGCAACATTTTTCTATGGCAAAACCGTTGACAGCGCAATAGACATTATAACCGCTAATACGGATACTGGGTATTGCTTTATGGATTCTCAGAGTTCGGCGGTAACGGAAGATAGCGATTCATTCGAGATGCGATTTACGCTGTCATTTTTAAAACACGATACGATTGATAGTGCAAGTTCGGTAGAAAGTAATCAATCCGATAACGATAGCCGCGAGGATATTATGACCGATATGTATGACTTGTGGAAAACAGTTAAGGCTTACATCATTGATAATTACAGCGATGAGGCTGTTTTGCTTAAAGATGATGGTTTTTTTATTCAGCATGGTTTTGATGTTACTTCAGGTTATCAGGTTCGTTTAACAATTTATTCAACGTCAGAATGCCTCTAACGATAGCACAGGGTTTGTTATTAGATAAAACGAGTAAGCAAATTATTCGTGAAGTGAAAGACCGTCTAATTGAACGGGGGCATAAAGTTACCGGGCAACTCGAAAACAGTTTTGAGATTGTTAAAACAGAAAACGGGATACAGATATTTGTTAACGACTACCTATATGATTTGGAGTTTGGTAAAAGCCCCCAACGTGCACAGCAAGAAAACTTTAATTCACTTGCAACTGCATTGGCTGAATGGGCAGCGAATAAGGGCATATCGGTAAAGGGTAGCTATCAAAGTGTAGGCGAGGCAATGGCTCGAAAACAACAACGTCAAGGAACTGTTATATGGAGAAAAACAAAAGGGCAAAGTTCGGGATTATTCACCGGGATAATTGACGAGGCTTTAGCTTATGACCTTGCCGAACAGATAGGGCAGGAAAGGTTAACATATATTGCATCTCAGATCGTGCAAAGATTTTCAAGCATAACAAATATGAATAATGTATGACACTAACAGAGCAACCATATTATTGGAGTTCAGCGCATAGGCCTGTATGGTTTACATATACTTATGAGAGTAAAAGCGCAACCACGAACAGCAACGACGGAGGGTATGCACGTATTGAATTAGCTGCGGCTTATACTGAAAACTCAAGCCAGGCTCCTGCCGTTGGTGACAGGTTGTATATTAGCAATACGGCATCCGTTTATTACGGCGTGCACACCGTAAGGACTGTAAACAGTTCAACGGACTTCACGTTAAACACATCATATTCAGCAGGTATAATTGTTGGGCAGGGCGTTAAGTTTATTCGCATACCTGAGATACAAATTTATAAGGGTTATGACACGGGAGAGGCTTATGATACTGAATTACCTTTAACATTAATGGGCACGTTTACGCCGAGAAACTCTCCTAATTATAATTTAAGATTTGATGTAAGTGGGTATTTAAAAAAGATATTCCCGACTATTCCTGCTATATCTGCGGCAGGTGTAAATTATGAAATGTTCAACCGGTTCAGATTAAAATTTGACGGCTCACTTAAAGACCCGTTTTTCGTTTTAAATTCTGCCATTGAGCATATTGAACTAAACGAATATTTTGTTAATACAGGCAGGTATTTAGTAGGTGAGGCATACCCTTACTTAATGGACTGCGGGAAAAATGTATTGGCAAGGATAAATAACGATGCTGTGGAAATAACTTTTGATACATCCGATAACATTATAGACGTTTCACCATGATAACGAATAAAAGATATTTAACAATAGCTGAACTTGCTGGGACATTAACCTACTATGTGTATTACGGTAGTGCAACAATTACACTGCCAACAGTGCCAAGCGGGATAACATTAACAGATGCAACCCCTTCTGCGGGGTTTTTCCGCGTTCAGATTACTTCCACAACGTTAGGGGTGTTTAGTAATTCATACACTTACGCAACGATTGACGGGGTAGATTATAAGTTGTATTTTGATGTTGTGAGCATTGATACCCGGTTTAAAATCGTTTCAACATGCTGCACTGATAACAGAAATATTGCTTGGTTTAACAGATACGGCGGTTTCCAAAATTGGAACTTTACACGAAAAAGAACTGAGGGAATAAATATCGAAGGAGATGAGGGCGTATTTGAAAGTGATTTAACACTAACGACTTCCGATATTGGCAAGGTTTACCCGGTTGAAAGTATTGACGTATTGATTGGAAAGGCGCATATTGATGTGGTAAGCAAATTAAAAATATCAATACGGCATTATTTATACAACGATGAAACGGGAGCTTTTGACACTCAGATAAAAGTAGTTCGTGAATCATTCGACAAGTATAACAACGGCGGGAACAGGTATTTTGATTTTGGTTTTCAATATTATAAAGAAAGGCTTAACGTGCAATGCGCTTAATTATTAACTCAGTAGAAGTAGATGTTATCCAAAAGGATATAATCGGTAAATATACGATTGCTAACCTATTGGACTTTTCACCCGCAGCAACGCGGACTGAAGAAATCGACTTGCCACTAACTGCGAAAAATCTATCTGCGTTTGGAAACCCTGATATACTGCTGAATAGTTCTACTACGCCTTTTCAGTTATTGGAAGCACAACTATACGTAAACGGTATTGATATGCAGGTGAGCAAATGCTTACTTGTTGAGATTGACAAAACAATTAAGGTAAGGCTGTTCGGGTCAAATATTGAGTTCTTTGGGTTAATAAAGGATAAATATTTAAGTGAGTTAGATTTATCTGCACTCGACCATACAAGAAACCACGCTACAATAGTAGCTAACTTAACCAATACTACTGGATTTTGTTACCCGGCTATCGATTACGGTCCAATTTTAGGGGATGTTAATGAAATTGAAGCAGACGGTTTATTTCCTGCTGTTCACGCTGCGGATATATTAACGCAGATAATTGAGGATGCAGGCTATACTTTAGCAGGTGATTTGATTACTGATGAAGATTTGCTTACTGAGATGATACCGTATTGTAATAGTAAGACACGGTATATAACCGATGCCGATGCTTTGGCTCTTTATTTTAAAGCGGCAAATGTTTACATGGGAACAGGCTCTACATTGCAAACAATAACCGCAGGGGCGAATACGAGAATACAATATGACACACAAATAACAGGGGATAATTGGGATACAGGCACTTACGAATTTGTTGCCCCGAGATTCGGGTATTATATTTTTAACGTATTGCTAACCGGACAGGCAACATCCGGGACTTCCGCCTGTATTATTTCGGCTTACCGTAAACATGGAGCAGACCCTGAGGAAGAAGTATGGAGTAAGGGTAAAACGTTTACCACTTCATTATCCACATTTCAGGCGAATACTAATGTAATCGGGCAAAATGACGGGATACGATTAGAGGCTGGTGACTTGCTGTATATCAAATTACTTGCCGGTGCAAATAACGTTCAATTTGTCCGTTCAGAGGCTACCATGAACATCACTTTGCAAGGCATGAATACTTTGTCTTATTACGGTGATGAATGGATTACAGCCCTTAATTTGCCGATAATAAAGCAAAATGAATTTTTAAAACAATATGTAAGTGATTACGCTGCTTTGATTTCTGTTAATGACTTTACAAAAGTTGTTACGATAAAAAAGATTAGTTCTATTGTAAACGAGTTGCCTTCCGATTGGAGTGCAAAAAAAGATTTTTCAAGAAAGAGGGTAAGGTTTTTAAACGGGTTCGCTCAGGTTAACTCGCTTAAATATTTAGATGATGAAAACGTATTAAAACCAACTGGAACTGATAAAAATATACTTATTGACAACGCGGCACTACCAGCTCAAAAAGAGTTTATTAAATCTATTTTTGGGGCAACGATTACGGGTAATTATCTTACCGATAACTTAACCTTGCCGCGAATAGAAATAACCGGAAGCAACACTTTGAAACCGCGAAAATTGATACGTCAATTAACAACGGTAAGTATTGATATTGTGAGTGCTGCTGAATCATTAAGCACAACGGTAACAACTTTGAACATTCCGTATTTTGCAAGGTCAAGTGGTTTTGATTTGACTTATACTAAGATAGCGGAGCAAAAGTTGGATTATTTTATTTCATTAATCAGCACGCAGCGCATGGTTGACATACCTGTTATGCTTGACGAGATAGATATTTCGGAGTTGAACTATCTTACACCTAAGTTTGTGGATGATGTATATTTATTGGTTTTGGAAATAGAATTTAATTATTCACGCAGGATACCTGCAAAAATAACGGGGATAATATTATGAGCGATATTAAAAAAACGATATTACTTGAAGTCGATATTGATAATTCGGATGCCGAGCGCAGGATGGCACAGCTTACGCAGGAAATTGACAAGCTAAAAACTGCGAACAAGGAAAATACTAAAGAAACCCAAGCACAACGTATTGAGGTTGAAAAAAATAATGTTGCTATAAAGTCTGCACAGCAGGAATATAACAACTTAAAGTCAACACTTGTAAGTAACACTAACGCGGCTAAGGCAAATAAAGGCAGCTATACGGAGTTGTATAATCAGTGGAAGGCAGCAGAGGCACAGCTAAAAAATATGGCAGGTGCTTTTAAAACCAACGAAAACGGGGTTATAGAACTTACTCAGGAATACCATGACCAGAGCAAAGCTGTGGATGATTTAAAGAAAAACCTTTTGTTATTTAATGCCGGGATTAGTCAGGGGAATTTGAATGTTGGTAACTATGGAAATACGTTAGAGGGTATGCGTATGCAGTTGCAACAGATGCGAGCAGACTTACAAAAAGTTGAAATAGGTAGCCAAGCATTTGTTGAACTTAAAGAGAAAATAGATGCAGCAGATACATCACTTCAACAAGCAGAAGGTAAGATTGATTCTATGGGTCAAAAAATCGCTAAGAACCAAATAAAAGACGGGTTTAACGATTTGCAAAGTTCGGCTATGGCAACAACTGCCGCTATCGGAGTTTTGTCTTTAGCAATAGGCACTGACAGCAAGGCTGGTGAAACACTAAGAAAAATAACGATAGGGTTGACAGTAGCGCAAACAGCTCTGACAATCGCTAAGGCTAAGGATGATATTATTGGGTCTGCGTTGCTTATTAAAAATAAAGCCCTTGCAGCAAGTCAGGCTATTTATACTGCGGCGGTAGGTGCTTCCACAGGGGCGTTACAAGCATTTAGAACGGCACTACTCGCCACCGGTATAGGTGCTGTTATCGCGGGATTAGTATTATTGATTCAAAGGTTACGCAGTTCAAAAGATGCAACCGATGAAGCTGCTGAGGCGCAACAACGATATAATGATAAACTAAAAGAGGCAAAAGAGCGCGAGGATCAATTTGCAGAAAGTTTGGCGCAACAAAATAAGGGGAAAAAAAGGCAGATTGAACTCAGAAAAGCAGAGGGCGCAAGTGCTGAAGAACTGTTAAGGCTTAATAAGGAACTGTTAAAAGATGAGCAGGATGGTATTGACTTGGCTATGAAAAGTAATATAACCGATGAGGAACGCATAAAACTTCAGGAACGGTTATATGACATTACAAACGAGTTAAAAATATTGGATGCCGAATATTACAAACAGCAAACGGAAATAAACAAAAAACGCAATGAAGAACTTTTAAAAGCGCGACAATCTTCTACTGAGGCTATTGAGATGATTACCGAACCTATAAACAGGCAAAAGGAATTAATTGAGCAGTTTAAACCGCTTCTAACTTACTTATACGGAAAAGATGTAGTAGAGGGTGCTTTGGCTTATGTTGACGTTTTGAATGATGAAGAATATGCTTTAAAAGGTGTCGAACGGGTAAAGAAAAACTTGCAGGAAATCAATGACAAAGAAGATGCAGCTAGAGATGCAAGGTTGAAAAAACAACAAGAGCAAATTGATTTAACCGTTTCTGCTGCCAAGCAAATGGGCGAGGCTTTAGGTAACGTGCTGACCGATAGCGAGGATAGAGTAAAGGACTTCAATAAACAAATTTTACTCATAACCATTAAGGCGTTAAAAAACCAATTGGAGATAGCTATGGCTGCTGGTGTGTTAAAAGAATTGGCTTCAAAAGGTTTTGCAGGTATTGTAACGGGTGCAATTTTATCCGGTGTAATGGAAGCGGCTTTTGGTGTTGCGATTAATTCTATTGAAGGGTTTGCGACAGGTGGTAAAATTAAAGGCGGCACTCCAATTAACAGAGCCAACGGGGATAACGTTTTAATCACTGCTAAAACGGGTGAGGTTATTATGAATGAAACCCAACAGCGAAAACTGCAATCTGTGGCGGGTAGGGATGTGTTTACAAAATTGGGAATACCAGGATTTGATACAGGTGGCGTTATTGGTAATGGAATAAATACAACGGTAAATAATGCTTTGTCACTTGCAGAGATGCGAAGTTTAAATAGTATGCTGCGTAATCAGCCTGCACCGGTTATCGTTTACAGTGAATTTGAAAACTTTAAACAGCGTGTGGAGTTTGCAGAGCGGGCAGGTAGCTTAGTCTAATTTTTTAAACAGGGGCTTGCCTACGTATATTTCTCGCTTTATTCCGGTTCTTATAACCGATGCCTTACTAACCTCGTTAGCTTTACAAAACGCATCAAGGTCTTTAGCCAACTTTAAAGGAAGGTCAACGATAGTGGGTTTAACATTATTCTTTGCCATATAAAAAACAAAAGTATATAAAAAGTATTTAAAATGTAAGAAAGTGCATATTGAATTATCAACTTTACTATCAATATGGAGCAAACTATATTGATACATGGTAGAATTGGGAGCGAGGTAAAAGCTTCTGATATAAAATCTCAATTCGATAAAGCTATTGAAAGTAATGTCGATATTATCACATTAGATATTGAAACATTTGGCGGAGATGTGTATGAGGGTAAAGCTATTTTAGGATTTATGGATAAGGCTAAAACTTTGGGCATAACAATAAGAACCGAAGTATTCTCTTACGCTTATTCAATGGGAGCGGCTATTTTTCAAGGGGCAACAAAAGGTCAAAGATTTATAGGTGAGTTTGCTGATTTAATGAATCACCAAGCAATATCAGAGGTTAACGGAAACGCTGACGATATGCGTATGGCGGCAGAAGTATTAGATGATATAACTAAAAATCTTGCTTTTGTCATTTTAAGAAACGATAAAGCAAAGGAAAATGAATCTGAAATAATGGCTGCTTTAAAAACTGAAAAGTTCATAAACGCAGAGGATGCAATTAGATTAGGACTTGCTGACGGATTTATTGAAAAAGCTAAAGCAGTTGCACATTATAATAAAAATAAATTTACAAATATGAATTTTAAAGCAATATTAGAAAAACTTACTTCTATTGAAAGTAAGTTTAAAAACGAAGCCCCTGCGGGAGCACCGGCAATCGTTAATGAATCTGTTGAAACAAAAGAAGGTTCTAAAATTTATTTCAGTGGCACTATGCAAGTAGGCACTGCTGTATTTTCAGATGAGGCAATGGCAACTCCATTAGCTGATGGTGTTTACACTACTGACATGAATGTTATTGAGGTTGCTTCCGGTTTGGTTACGGTAATTACCGATGTGCAGGCTGACAATAGCGCGGAAACAATAGCTGCTTTACAGGCTGAGGTTGAAGCGTTAAAAGCTGAAAAAGAAACTTTAGCTGCTGCAAAATTAGCTGCTGAAAATAAAGTAACTACGATTGAATCCGAAATAAACGAAGTTAGAAATATGGTAGTCACGATGTCAAAGCCTGACCGAAATGATAAGCATGATGGCAAAGACTTGCCTAAGTGGAAAGTCGATATGATTAACCGTAAAAAATACGAACTGTCATGAAGTATAAATTAATTGAGGGCGCAGTTTATTATCCATTTGGATTGAACTGCAACCCGTTAACAAGTGAAATGCTTACCGATGATATGGCGGAGTTTTTACTTGCTAAAGACCCGGAACTATTAGGAACTGTAATCGAATTAATCAAGAAAAAAACAAAATAAAATGGCAATAACTTATTCAACAAAAGTGGACATTAAAGGTCAGGCGTTAGAGCCTGTGTTCAGCGAATTACTTTACCAAAACAAAACGGTAGGAGAGGGTTACGTTACCTTTGCAACAGACATTAAAGCTGAAACTATCATCTCTGAAAGTTCGCAGACAGCACCTTTTCAGGCTTATAGCTCAGGTGCTCCGAGTGCTTCCGGTGGTATCACAATTAGCGATGTGACTATTACACCTACGAAATTGATGTCTTATGCGGAATTTGACTATGAAACATTAAGAACTTCACGCTTTAAGCGCGGCATGAAAGCAGGGGCTTGGGAAATTGTATCTGATGAATTTGCACGTTTTGTATTGGATAATGTTTCCGGTGAAATTTCACAAAACGCTGAATCACAATTTTGGAACGGTATCACCGCAGCTACACAAACTGCAATCGCAGCTTTAACACCTGGCGCAGGTCAGGGTTCGGTAGGTGCTGCTGAGCAAACATACGCTGCTGCTGCAACTGTTAACCTTATTGACGGTGTTGTATCTCGCATGATTTACAATAACGGTGCTTTAGGAACTCGTGTAAAATTCTTAGGAACTACTATCACAAGTTCAAATATCGCTGCAGAGTATGCCAAAGGTTATGCTGTTGTTCCTGCAATCAATTTGCAATCCGGTTCACTGCCTTACATTTATGCGCCGTTTTCACACATGCAGTTGATTAACATTTATAATGTTACTGCAACTTACCGCGATCTGTTCAGTGTGCAGGGTAATAAATATTTCTATAATGGATTAGAAATTAAGTTTGTTCCGCTTCCTGAAAACTGCTACATCATTGCTAAACCTGAGCACATTTTATGGTGCACTGATTTAACAAGTGATATACAAAAATTGACAATCGACAAAATCGCAAATAACCGTGAGGACTTCTTCTACAAAGCAATCTTTACACAATTTGCTCATGTTGTTCGTCAATCAATGAATGTGCTTTATTTAGGTTAATTAAATAACGGGGGCTAATAACCCCCTTTTAAAATATACAATTATGTCTTGTAATACAGTTACACTTGGGATTGACCCGGCTTGTGCGGCTACCAATAAAAAAGGCGGTTTAAATAAACGCATATACATTACCGATAAAGCAAACGTTACGGCTTATACGATTGACGGAACGAGCAAAAAAATAACAGGCATCACTATGACAGTCTCTACTTACTTGTATAAATTCGTGTCAAAAGACAACATGCGAAATTCATACAAAGCAAGTTTAGTTCCGGGTGAAAATGCAAATATGTGGAATCACATTTTGGATGCCGTTTTATATGCCGATACGCAGTTAGAATATAACGCTATCAATGCTTTATGTAATGCAAATGAAGTTTTAGCAATCGTTCAGCGAAACTCAGGTGAGTTTATGATATTAGGGCTTGACACTGAATTGGGAAACCCTTCTGAACCGGAAGGCGGAATGAAGGCAGCAAGTGCTGAAATCACTTCAGGTATTCAGATTAACGATGATACTTCTATTAAGGTAAGTTTATCCGGTCAAATATCACATCCGCCAGTTCGTTGTTTCTTTGCGGCTACACAAACGCTTGAAATCGCTTATTTAGATGCCTTGCTCGCTCCTTGATGAAATAGAACAGGCTACGGCATCATTCGATAAAAATAAAAAGAGCCTGTATTTGCAACTGCATTTACAGGCTTTTCCATTAAACGAGGTCGATTTAGATTGCCCTCGATGCGTGGAAAAAATGTTTAGCAGATTGGTAAATTTTAAAAATAAGGAAATGGCAAAAAAGAAACCCGAAATAGAAACCTCGAACTATTCATTTAAAAAAGAATATGCCGGGCAGACAGTGCATGTTATAGGTTATGGTGTTGTTGACACAACAAAGGTCACTGATGACGAAATAAAACTTTTGATTAACTTAGGCAAAAATTTCTTATTTGATGTCAAATCGGAATCGTAAAAAAGGGTTAAAGGGTTCAAAGGGTTTAAACGTTGAAAACCGTTATATTAAGCGCAAGTTTGATGTAAACAAGAAACAATACACCTATGGTTCAGATGACAAACTACCACAAGAATTAATCGAGGTTCTTTTCTCCTCAAAGAACGCGGTTAAGGGGATGCGTAAGCGCGCTCGTTACATGGCTGCTTACGGATTTTCAGAGCCTTCACAAAATAAACTGGATGTTGGTAATGGGAAAAGTGCTTTAAAACTTTTAAAGGCTATAACTACCCAGCAGTCAATTTTTGGTGGCAGGGCTTATTTAGTAATGCGAAAAGGTGACGGAACGATAGGCGGAGTTGAAGAAATGGAATTTGAACTATGCAGGCATAGGGGCGACTACATTGGATATAACCCGACATTCGGTAGAACTGACTACAATAAACAAAAAGAAGTTAAGCACCCGATATTTATGGGTAACACAATTACCACTGCCCAACTGACAAAAATGATTAAAGACTACGATGGGCGCAGTGAAATATTCTACCGATTTTCAAAAGATGCTTTTAGCTATCAGTTTCCGGTTCCTGATTGGTTTTCGGGTGAGTTCACGGTAAGGACAGATGCGGAGTTGGATTTAATGGCTTATGAGCAGGCTAACAACGCGATGATTACTTCAGGTATGTTGGTTACTTACGGTGATGATGATGACCAAAATCCTGGCGATGACGGGCTAACTGCTTCTGAGGCTTTAGATAATGATTTAAGACAATTCACCGGCAGAACAAAAGACGAACAAGGCGTAAGCAACAGATATAAAATGCTGCGTATTTCAGTAGGTGACAAAGCGCAAGCACCTGACTTTATCGCATTACAAAATGAGAAAGTAATGGACAGCTCAATAACATTCAGAGATGCGATTGGAAGGGATGCTATACGCTTATTTGACGTTAACCCGGTATTATGTGGTTACTCTGATGCTTCAGTATTGGGCAACCAACAGGCACTCAGCAACGCATCAATGGAATTGGCTAACTCTGTTGAGAGTGAGCAAAACGATATTGAAGAAGATTTTTCTATATTGTTCGGTGGCACTTGGCAGCTTACTAAATTTATGCCGATTTCATTTATTCCTGATAAGGTTTGGGAAAAACTAACTGATGATGAAATACGCGCTATTGGTGGATATAAACCATTAGATAAACCTTTAAACAACCAAGTATGAGCGCACCTGCAATACAGCTAATAACTGCAACTGACTTTATAGGTAAGGTAATATTTACCGAAAACCTACCAGCAAACGATTTAAAAGGGTTCGTATTATCGGTTGTTAAGGATGATTTACAACCAAAAATAAAAGATACCCTTTATGAGCGGATAACAGTAGTGTATAATTTAACATACAACGCTGCTACTGTTTATACAGCAGGTCAGGAAATCGCTTATTTAGATCGTGGTTATGTTTGTTTATCCACAACAACAGCAGGTCAAAACCCTGTTTCACATCCTGCGAAGTGGGAAGAAATAGAAATATATTCAGTTTGGCGGGATTATATTAAAGAGTATTTAATACATAGAACATTCGCAAAATGGTTAACTTGGGGCGGCGTTAAGATAAGTAATGCAGGTGTGGTTACACATCAAGATTCAACTTACGCTCAGGTAAGCGATGAGAGAAGGGCGAGGCTATCAAGCATAGCGGATAAAAACGCTGACTTAGCATTTACGAAGTTTTTAAAGTATATGAGTGATAACCAATATGTAATTGACGGGGTAGATTACAGACCAAGTAACATTAAAAAATTCAAACCCAAAACAAGAATTTCAGTAATATAAATTTAAAATTATGGCAGTAGTAAAATTAGACCCGGTAACTTATCCAAAACATTGGAAAATTGTGCCTGATAACGCAAGTCCAAATGTGTTTTTTATCCTTAAAAAACCATTGCTTTTTTTTAAGCAGGCATCCACAACATCATTATTAATTTATGATCATTCGGGCATTGCGACCACAATAGCAACTACTGGGGCTGATGCTGTAAATAAGGACGGCACAACGCTTGCAACTGCGATAGCTCAAATTGATTACATTATATCAAATAACGATTGATGAAAAGAATATGCTTTATATTGTTTTTGTTTATCTCTGTTACGAGTTACTCTCAAACGTTTTGGTATCCGATTTGGATGAAGTCGACGGTTAAGATGACGGGCATACCTGGAACGGGAACGCTATTAGGCATTGACGGCGTTGGTAATGTGTCGAGGGTATTGGGTATTGTGGCAACTGGTGTAACGGGATTAACCCCTTATGAGTTGCTTGTGGGTGATGTTACGGGAACGATTTACCAAACCCCCCACCTGCAATGGTCTGATGCTTTTTTGTCGGACATCCTTTACATCACAGGAACTAACCCGTTAATAGATATTCGCGACCCTGCCAATAGTTTAGTTGCAAATTATAGTAACGTGGGTGTGTTTCTTACTGATGGAACTGGTGCTGCTATGG
>ERZ795045.3057-NODE-3057-length-15341-cov-7.383946_pt1 | contig 15341 bp, 13 predicted proteins | sample MGYA00375129_ERZ795045 | MGnify/ENA primary metagenome ERZ795045 (study PRJEB30174, sample SAMN05720166) | activated sludge metagenome | isolation source: anaerobic digester from wastewater treatment plant | place: Japan | collected 2015-05-15 ... | reverse complement strand
TATTGGAGGAGTATAGCGCTCAAAATGGCTGAACAAGTGCAAAAGGCCATAGCTCCCCTCGTGGGTAAAGAAGAAGCGGGTGAAATAATAAAAATGGGCGTTGATGGCACGCCAACAAAACTAATAGACCTTGTAGCTGAGGATGAAACCATAAATGTTCTGGAAAATACTGGGAGACCGGTCACATTAATCAGCGAAGAGATAGGATACCTAAAAATAGGAGAAGGAGATTCGGAGCCTCAGATAATATTCGTTGTGGATCCTCTTGATGGAACTACAAACGCTATCAAGAACATACCATTCTATGGCATATCCATTGCAATCGCAGAATACCATTCCAGTGATGTTCTACCTTCATTAAATGATGTGAAGATGGGTTTTGTTAAAAATTTCGCCACTGATGACATTTACGAGGCCATGAGGGGACATGGAGCATATTTAAATGATGAAAGGATAAAACCATCCGGACAGGAATCATTGGAAGAATCTTCAATGGGCGCCTTCATCTATGGTACTAAATTCCCCAAGATCGATAATATATGTCGTATTATCCGTAGGATGAGAATACTAGGCTCGGTGGCATTGGAACTTTCATATGTTGCCAATGGCGCATATGATGCGTTCATGGACTTGCGAGGAAATCTGAGGGTGGTTGACATAGCAGCTTCAAAGTTAATAGTCGAAGAAGCTGGGGGTATAGTCACCACCGAAAGGGGGGATCCCCTCAATGGTCTCTTAAATGTTAAGGAGCGTACTTCACTTATAGCAGCTGGGAACAGGCAATTACACCAGGAGATAATGAAAGCATTGGAGGTTATCTAATGCGTATGGGTGTGGTGGCACGCCTTGACATTCCCAGGGCCATTGAACTAGCAAGGAAGGTCATTGAATTTTTAATAGAGAATGGTGTTGAGGTATCCATTGACACTTCACTAGCAGATAAAATCCCGGAATTCAAGGACCTGGCAAAGGATTTAGAGGAAATGGACGTTGACATTATCGTGACCATTGGAGGGGATGGGACAATACTACGCACCCAAAGCTTCATAGAGGGGAAGGGGATACCCTTACTCGGAGTGAATATGGGTACGGTCGGGTTTTTAACAGAGATCGACCCCAAGAGTGTATTCCAGGAACTTAGGGAGGTCCTGGAGGGAAATTATATAATAGAGGAGCGAACACAATTGGACGTCTACCATCATGGTAGATTGCCATCAGCACTCAACGAAGTTGTTATGATGACAAGAGAACCGGCGAAGATGTTACACATTCAAATATTAGTCGATGATGAGGTTGTTGAGGAGTTAAGAGCTGATGGGATAATAGTGGCGACTCCAAGCGGCTCCACAGCATACTCCATGTCGGCTGGGGGCCCCATTGTGGACCCAAGAGTAGAAGCATTCATAATAGTCCCAATATGCCCTTTCAAATTAAGTGCAAGGCCCCTAGTAGTATCTGACGAGAGCAAAATCAGGATAAAATTATTAAAAAAGGGTAAAAAGGCCATAGCAGTGGTTGATGGACAATTCAAGGAAGAGATAAATTATATGGAAGAACTGATTTTTCAAAAGTCTAAGAACAAGGCCTACTTTGTAAGGTTGAGTAAAGACTTCTACAAGAAGGTTAGAGAAAAACTAATCGAGGGGGGTATAACACCCACTAGGGAGTAGGGGGGGATCGTATCCGACGACCATAGACCCCCACATGATGACACCCCCCAGAAGGTGATAGGGTCGTATAATAATGGAAGCACTGGTGGTGGATCTTACTCATGGTGGTGTCACAATAGCACTCGCACTCAGAGAACATTGTAGGAAGGTATTTGCATGGGACATCTACAATAGCCTCAATGAGGAAAATAAAAAAATCCTCACAGAAGAGGGGATAAAACTCGTTAACAGAATCCCAGAATCAGATAATCTGAGAATAATAGCACCAATCCACTGCCCCCTCAACCTAAAAGTCGACTACACACACCATGAAATAGTGAAATTCCTCCTATCAAAGGATGAAAAACTAGCTAAAACCCCTATAATAGAGGTTACAGGAGTTAAAGGTAAAACGAGCGTCGTATGGATGCTTAAAGAAATCCTGGGAGAAAAAAATCTCCTCATACTCAGCAGCCTAGGAGTTTTTTTATCCACGAAAAAACTTAAAGAGAATATCAGCATAACACCAGCAAGCATCATAGAAGCGGTGGAACTTGCCAGGGGCCTAGATTACCAAGCGTGCATATTCGAAACATCCCTTGGGGGAACAGGCCTCGCAGACGTGGGAATACTAACCAACATAATAGAAGATTACCCCATCAGAGGGGGAAAAGAAAAGGCGAGCAAGGCCAAATCCCAGATATTCAAAAGCAAAATAACATGCTGCGAACACACAGCCTACAAGGAATACTATAATCAATTTAAAAACGTGAACACATTCTCAATAAGAGAAAAAGATGCTAACATCTATCCTACAGACATAGATTATGGCCTTGAAAAAACCCGCCTAAAAGTACATGTAAACGGTCTTAAAACAATAACAGACAGGGAATATAATACTATATTCACCGTTGAAAGTTTCGCCCCGGGCCCACACTACCTCCTCAACCTATTAGCAGCAGTATCAGCCGCCTTAACCCTTAATATTAGTATAAAGAGGATACGGGAGGGTCTCAGGAACTTTAAAGGCGTCAGGGGTAGAAGTTCTAGGCGTCACGTTGATGGGAAGATAATAATAGAAGAGATAAACCCTGGTATAAATTCAGAGGCCATAAAATATACCCTAAAGATGGCCCAAAATTTCAATACCCCCATTATAATATTAGGTGGAGATTATGGGATTACCTGTGAAGAGATAGATGAAGACAAAACCGCCAGCATACTTGAAGATTTCACGGGAAAGATTATATTAACAGGAGAACTAGGCAAAAACATCCAAAAAAAACTCCAAAAGAAAATCCCCTACATTAAAAAGAGGGAAGATGCGCTTAAATATGCGCTTTCAACCGCCAGAAAACATATAATATTAATCTACCGTTCAGAATATTCTAAAATCCAGGAGAGATAGGGGGGATCATCAACTTGCGGATAGGGACAAGGGGAAGTCGCCTCGCACTAAAACAGACAGATGATATAATAGCCAAACTTTCAAGGATAAGCCCAACCAGGATAGAAAAGGTTATAATAAAGACAAGTGGCGATAAAATAAAAGATTCACAATTATATAAAATCGACAGAAAGGGCATATTCACAAGGGAACTAGACAATGCCGTGCTAGAAGAAAGGGTGGATCTTGCAGTCCACAGCCTAAAGGACGTTCCAACAGAAATAGACGAGGACCTGACAATAGCAGCAGTACCAGAAAGGGAAACACCCCACGAAGTATTAGTATCAAGGGCTGACTGGGACGAACTGCCACCTAATTCAAGAATAGGCACCAGCAGCCTCCGAAGAGAAGCCTTCTGCAGACATTACAAGAAAGAATTCAAACTAGAACCCCTACGTGGGAACATAGACACAAGGATAAGAAAGGTCATGGAAGGAAAAATAGACGCGACAATAATGGCAGAAGCCGGACTAAAACGCCTAGGATTAGAAGAGAAGATCAGGAGGAGATTCCCACTCAAATACATAACCCCACCCGCCGGCCAAGGAGCCCTAGCAATTATAACAAGAAAAGACAACCCAAACCTCAACCTAATAAGAAAACTGAACCATTATAGGTCACAACAGGAAGTTAAAGCAGAAAAAAGCGTCCTAAAGGAATTAGGAGTCGGTTGTCAATGGCCCCTTGGTGTGATAGCCCGGGCACAAAATAGAAAACTATGCTTATATGCTATCCTTTTATCAAGAGAAGGGGATATATTATCCCAGGTAACATTGGAGGGTCCCATCAACAAAGCCCAAGAATTGGGTGAAAGAGTCGCGAATGAAATGGAGGACTACATTTGAGAAGGGTAAATGTAGGAGTAATTGGTGTAGGGGCAATGGGTTACAATCATGCAAGAGTTTACCACCGCCTCAAGACAGCCAACCTCATAGCAGTAGCTGATATAATGGAGGAAACACTGCAAAAGGTCTCAAAAAAGTATGATGCCCGCGGTTACCTGGATTATGAGAACCTCCTTAAAATACCGGAGATAGAAGCCGTGAGCATCTGCGTGCCAACAACACACCACTATCAGGTGACCATGGATGCCATCGAATACGGAAAACATGTACTCGTAGAAAAGCCCATCGCATTCACCTTAAAAGAAGCGGAGGATATGGTTAAAAGCGCGCGGAAAAAGGGGGTGAAACTCGCCATAGGACACGTTGAAAGATTCAACCCAGCAGTGAAAAAAGCAAAAGAACTTATAGAAAATGATGTTATCGGTGACGTGGTATCAGCATCAGCAAAGAGGGTTGGACCATTCCCACCGAGGATAAAGGATGTTGGAGTGACGATAGACCTTGCAATCCATGACCTTGATGTGATGCACTACCTCTTCAACGAACCAGTAAGGGAAATCTACGCGACAATGGGGAGCATACTCGAAAAATGCCAATTCGAGGACCATGCAGAGATAATGGCAAAATTTGAAAGTGGCATAACAGGCATGCTAGAGGTTAACTGGTTAACCCCATATAAGAGGAGGAAACTAGCCATAACAGGCACTGATGGGATAATAAACATAGATTACATAGATCAGAGTATAGACGTTTATGGTAAGTTCGCCCAGAATGTTCAAATAGAACATGAAGAACCATTAAAAAACGAGATCAGATCCTTCCTCATGTCAATCATAAATGATGAAGAACCTGAAATAACAGGAGAAGATGGAATATACGCTCTTAGAACAGCCCTTGCAGCTATAAGATCTGCGAGGGAACATCGCCCCATAACATTAAACGGGGACCTATAAAGGTGTGTGAAATGACAGAAAAACTCATAAAAAAAGCCCAAGAACTCCGAAAAAGGGGCTTCACCACGGGAGAAATCGCAGATGAGTTAAACGTTTCAAAAGACACTGCGAGATGGTTAACACTCCAGACAAGTGTGAAATCTATAAAAGAAGCTCCATTAGATTTCGCCATAAACTGGGAGAGCCTTGGCAGAAGCTCCACTCGGATGAGACACGTTTCAGTTGCCATGGCCGACCTTGCATTAGAATATGGGGAAATAGATGTGGTGGTTGGAATAGCCATCAGCGGCATCCCATTCGCCACCCTCATGGCCGATGAGATGGTCTCAAAGTTGAAAAAGGACATATCATTAGCGGTTTTCCACCCCATAAAACATAGGAAGGGTAAAGACGCCAGGGGGGCTATAAGCAGCAATTTTGCAAAGGTTAAAAATAAGAGAGTGCTCATAGTAGATGATGTGATAACAAGTGGCAGGACGATAAAAGAAGCTGTAACGGTATTGAAGGGTCAGAAGGCAACACCAGTTGTAGTGGCGGTGCTCATAGACAAAAAGGGCATTTCAAAGGTTGATGGGGTTCCTGTCACGTCACTTATAAAGGTTAAGAGACTTGGATAAGGTGAACTTGAGCATACTCCACCTAAAAAAATTGTAGGGGGGATCCCAAGGGACTAAAACCCTAAAAAAAAGTTGGTTATTAGCAGGCCTCTATGGGGGGGATTATCCCATGCACTCCCTTTCCCCCTGGTGAGGTTTATCCTCCGGGTTATGGCCTGTACCTTAAGATCGCCCCGATACCACCAAAGGCTTTTAGAAGTTGGATTCCTTCCTCTGTCTCAGTTGATATTATCTCCACTTCGGAGCCTACTGTCTCGGCGATTTCCACAAGATCGTCAATGAGGTCCCTGGAGTCCACTATTTTCATTTGATCATTACACTTGGGACATTCCCTATATTCTTCCTTTTTTATGGTTATATCCATTTTATAGTTACAGGATGGGCACTGATAAGTGGCTCTTTTTGCTCTGAGATCCTCTGATAATAAAAGTACTTCCACAGCCCCCATTTGGAGATAATTTCGCACTTCTTCTTCTCCATAGGCTGCCAGTCCTTCTTCATTTATGAGTTCGGTGAGGAACCTCTGGACTAGTTTTTTCTCCCTCATCACATCAATTTCTGTTAGAACATCCATTGATTTGTCTATAACTTCCCTTATCCCGAATTCGCCGGTATAGGATGTGTCAACTGTTGTTATAATCTTTTTCTTAATCTCATGGTGTAGGTAATCTCCTTTCACGAAATCCTCCTTGGTATGACCCGGACCCCCGATGATAATCCCCTTGAGGTCGGGTATTGATAGGAAGGCTTCGTTCATATGATCTCCTATCCTTTTGAGGAATTCGTGTGCTGCCAGTTCTATCAGGCGGTCGAATCTCCGCTGTGACTGGCCTCCAGCCTTGTGCTTTCCTGGAACGCCACTTGTAAGGGTTTTCAGGATTTCAATCCGCTTACCCTTTAAGAGTGCTATTGTAGCCTCTTTACGGTCTAGAACAGCTAGACCATAGATTTCCTTCTCTTCTAGCATCTCCTTTAGGGGTTCGAGGTAAAATTCAGAATTACAGTGATATATATAGGTTTTTATGGGCTCTGGCGGTTCGAAAACGTATGTTTCCATCTTTTCGGTGCCTGGTCCTCCACGGGGTATCATACCAACGAACATCACAAGACCGTTCTCTGGTGGTTTGGGGAACAATTTCAAACGTTGCATTATAACTTCTATTGCTGATTGAACATTCTTCCTAGTCTGTTTACTCTTAATATTAGCACTTTGACTTAATTCTTCCCTCATATGCTTAGTCACGTCACTTATCTGCCTATCAGGTGGTATATACACTGATACGAGTTCAGTGCCCCTACCTTTCTTTTTCGCAAGCTCTTCTAAGGTCCTCCGAAATTCATAGAGTTTCTTTGATGATACTTTACCCAAACAGATCACTCCTCTGACATGATCTCTGTTATAAACATACTATCACAACTAATATAACCTTCTAGGTAGAATCTTCTCAGATTTCTTTTGCATGCTAGGCGTTTATGGACCAGGGTACAAATATACTATAAGGTGGGGATTCTAAATTCTTTATGGCAATTGTCAGCTACGATCCCATAGGAACATGGATTGTTTGATGGTGGGTGTCTAGAGAAATAGGGTGGCAGATGGGGGGATCTAGAACTTGCCTTAAAGAATGATGGGAATTTGCGAGGGTCTTTTATTCCACATTCTTGTGGGGGGGTATTGTCAGTGAAGTAATGTCATCTTCGAGGCGCGTGCTTTGATCCCCCCCTATAAGTTTATTTTCATGCTTTTGCCACCATCCCAAAGCCCATGCTGTTTTTTTCACCAAACCCGCACTCGTATCCGAATTTTATGAATCTTGGATCTCCCTCGATTGTGAATTTCATATGATATGCTCTGTGGTATGTTTCAATATCCTCCTTGGGTATCATGATTCTTTTTCTCTTGATGGAACTAGGGTAAGGGGACGACCTTGAGGTATTCATCACCATCATAATCCCCATAAAATTCCTTATACTCCCTTATAAGGTTCTTTTGCATGTTTTCATAAAATCTGATGTCATTTGGGTTCAAGTTCCACTGTTTAAGGACTCCTTTATCCTCTTTCACTGTTTTTATAATTATGGGGGAGATCGTCTTGAACTTCATATTCCTTTTGATCTTAGGGGGCTCCAGGAACTCAACATAGTCTACGTGGATTTTTCTTCTCAAAAAATCGATTTCAGGCTTTTCAATAAATCCTTCAACAAGATTTTTGATGAGCTCTATGTTTGGATGATATGAAAAAGTAAAATTTACCATCCTCTGATAGGAGGAAATTTTCAAATGATTTCCTTCGTGGTATGTTCAACTGGGAAAATGTGAAAAATTTAAAGCTGTTAGCAGAATGGAGTTCACTTGCGAGGTCTGGGTCAGCTATTCTCCTATAAATAATCGCAGATAAAATATGATTATAATTATATGGAATCCTGAATGGTCTTATGTCTGATTTGAATTCTATTCTAAGCCTCAACTATAACCCCCTCAATAATACTCTCTAATCTAAATTATTTAAAGCATTCAAATATAAATTAGTTCTGCTAAAACTTCAAACCCTTTAGATTCTGTTCTCCTGTTAATTTTAGTCCAAAGTCTGTGAAAATAACAAAAAGCAGGACCTTAATAGAATTTCAATCCCGTTTTGGTCTGATTTTAACCTAATGGAAAGATTAATAAGCGTGCTAAAGAAACAACAGTTTCAATCCCATTTTGGTCTGATTTCAACCCCATTGGAGTATAAGTTTGAGAAGGCTTATGACATGCGTTTCAATCCCATTTTGGTCTGATTTCAACTGGGATTGGGAATAGTAGCAAGTTCAAGGATTTGTATGGTTTCAATCCCATTTTGGTCTGATTTTAACTCGCCATCCACGACGTATAGGCACTCCTCTCCGTCAGTATGTTTCAATCCCATTTTGGTCTGATTTTAACAGGGCGGTTTTTTCCTTTAATTTGTCTGTTTCTTTCTGAAATTTCTCCTTTCAGGTATATAAATTTGTCGACCCTTGGTAATGCACTTTATTTATAAAGGTGGACGACTTGACAGGACATCTTCAAATCAAAAAATAGGAGACTAAAATAGTCTAAAGTAGTTTTTAGATGATTTTGGTGGGGTAGGTGGTTGTTAGGTTTTCATGGGTTGGTTATTGGCTAAGAGGGGTTAAAGTAACTTGTTGTTATTAAAATCTTCGGTCGGATTCTGATGGGGATAGACGACCAAATGAAAACCCCTTAAAGCAATTAAAGACAAACCATAATGGTCTAAATTAAAAAATAGGAAATTAAAACGTGCAAGAGGATATTAACATGTGTTGTCTGCTATCTTTGAACTTTGTCTCTCCAGGACTATTTACTAAGGTTTTTTTCAACACTTTTAGAGGTCTAAGAATATTTTTTTCGAACTTCATCTGAAAGCGATTTTAGGGCTTCTTCAAAGTAAGACCGTGGTCATTAACTTTAAAGGGAGGGAATTGGGGTGGGTGACCTTTTCGATTGTGGAGTCCCAGTCCTTGATTTTTTGTCAAATTGTGATGAGATAATACTCTTTAAGGTAGACTATGATGGGGCTATTTTTTCCATTCCTGTCATTACGGAGAGATTATTTTTTTCAGATAACCTTATACTTCATATACAACAAAAAGTGAACGTTCCCGTTGGGGTACTTATCGTAGCTTATATTCCTGTTATACGTGTATGCCTTTGTTAGACGCTTTTTAAGATCCTCTGAATAACTATTATCGAAAACCGTTATATTGGACGTATTATTTGTAGGATCTACTGTTTCAAGGGTTGTTCGATTAAATGAGGTAGTGGGGGGTTTAGTAGGTTGTTTAAGGTCTTGGTTGGCCGTATCCCCATATAATTTCCTATTCTGTGGTCATTTTATGTATCTTTCTCCACGTTTAGGTTGGTTCCATTAGATGTAACGTTCCAGGGTATTGAAAGGAAATATGTTTTCCAGAATATGTTCCTTCTGTCTGGTTTTTTAAGGAGGGTTGATTTTATGACTGGGAGGAGTAGTATTCCTAGCCGCATTCTTTGGAAAATTGGCACAGAATTATCAGCCTATGAGTAGGCCTATGAGTAGGATTAGTAGTATTTTTTAGGTAGCAAGCCCCTACATGAGAAAATATAAAAAATTGTTGATTATAGGATTAGGTGGTTGAATAATAAAAAAGGAAATTGTACGGGATTTTTATGGTAATTATGTAATATGTAACCATGTGTTACTTGCTTCAATGAGTGAGGTGAATTCTCCTATTTTTATTATATATGTAACCTTGCTTGATCTCTTATTACATAAGAACCTCTATGACCCTCATGTTCATTTTCATATATCATAGAAAAACTTTTATATATCCTAGAGAAGATAATTATTATTGTATTTTACTTCCCGTAGGAGTGGTGGATGTGGTGGCATCTTAGTAGATGGCGCTGCGTAAACTTCCATATCTGCCCCTTTTATGGGGCTAAAAAAGTGGGTGATAAGATGAGAATTAGAAAAACGAGAAGTGAAAGAGAATTTGATGAAGTGATTGATGAGTACTTCACTTTAGGTTATAAAGAAGAGGAAAAAGGAGAAAAAAGTATTAGAATGATAAAACCAAGATATGGAGGTCTCCTATCCCACATATTAATTCTACTGCTTACCTGGTGGACTTTTGGTATTGGCAATATTCTTTGGGCTTGGTACAATTATAAGAAGAATTCTGATAAAGTACTAATAAAGTTGGTTGAAGAAGAATAATTATAATCTTTTCTTTTTAATCTATGAATTTATGAAATATGTGTATTATCCTTCTTCTAATTCCATTTTTTTCTCGACCAACATCCGATCACACCTGCTCTAGTAGATATGTGGTTTTTTGTTTTGGATTCATATGATATTTATTCGTTATAGAGAACTTACGAATCCGCACGGCCAGAATAAACACTTAAGTAGTACTGTTAGATTAAATATTATTTAAGATTTTCCTTGAGGGCCTGGAAGTCATCAGAGTTGAACTATTTCTTCGACCATGCAATTGACTGCCAGTACCCAGGGACGGCAGATACCTCATGGAAAATGAATACAGGAAGGGGAGGATCCGTAATGAAAGGTACAGTTAAGTGTCTTAAGGAATGGAATGCGACCATAGAGGCCCTGGGGCATGGAAAACAAACCCTGCTTATAAGGACATATAGAACAAGCCTCAAAGAATTCCTGCTATACCCCACAGTCAGCTATGCCCTTAAAGATGATTACCTCCAAAGCTTCCAGGAAAAACACCGCCCATTCGTTGAAGAACACAGCATCCCACACAAGGATGATGATAAAACAGAGATCAAATACTTCGCCACCCTGGAAGAGATCATAGAAAGGCCGCCTAGTAGAATACCGTCAGAGGACTTCTCCATCTGGACAAGGGACCATGTAAGATCATACCTTAACGGTAGGAAGGCCTACATATGGGTGCTGAGGGTCCACAGGCTGAAGGAACCCTACATGGCCGAACCCACACCTGGAGCAATTATCTACGCCAACCTCAAGGAGGAGGTCCCTCTCGAGGGTGAACCAGTACTCACAGACAGAGAATTCTCAGAAACATTAGAAAAACTCAAATAACCATCAAGCCCTCATTAAAGCCCAAAGGTTGGATAAATAGTTTTTATTAAGTCACATGCCAATAAAAGCCCATAAAACTTATAATCCACATTTAATCCTCTAGTAAACAGACATATAACAGAATGATCCCTATATAACCTTCAGGTGAGGATTAGATTTCCACAAGTCCAGAAAAATTAAATAATAAACTATATACATGAAGGATTAAAATATCTACCAAGAGTTAAACCTCTCAATGAAATATGTTTTTCCTAGAATACGGTGAAAAAATGGTAGACCATGGTCCCACAATCATGGACAACACTGAGAACAGAGAAGTTGTGAAAGTCATAAAGGACCAGTTAGGAAACTGCAAAGAGGCCAAATTTGCAATAGGATACTTCTTCATAACCGGATTTTCACTGGTTGAAGACGATTTCCCTGAAGAATTCGAAAAAAAACCCTTCCTCAAAATAGTGATGGGGGATGAAACAACACACCAGACAGGCCAGGAAATCAAAGAGGGCTATGAACTCAGGGAACAATTCAAAGACAAAATGATAGGTGACCTCCAGCAAACAGACCTATCTGATATGCAGAAAAAGAACATCACACTTCTCAAAAAGCTCATTGCAGAAAATACAATAGAGATAAAGCTCTTCGAAAAATCAAAGCTGCACGCTAAATTATATTTATTCTTAACCAACCCTCCCTCAGAGTACCAGTCCCCAGGCCTGGCTGTCGTTGGATCATCAAATTTCACGAAAAAAGGTCTGACACAGAACAAAGAGCTCAACGTCGTATTAACCTCAAGAGAAGAGGTAGTCTACCTCAACCAATGGTTTGATGAACTATGGGAAGAGGCGACAGACTTCAGTGAGGACCTGATAAAAATCATAGATTACTCAGGAGTCACTGCCGAGAAAACTAAATATCCCAAACTTGGGGAACACATAGAACCCGAACTTCTCTTCAAGTACCTTGTATACCACTGGTTTGATGGGAGGGTGAAAAATCTTCTTAAAAAGGATGTCCTAATGGAATTCCAGTTAATAGGCGTCATGAATGCTATAAACTCAATTAACACTTACAATGGTGTGATCCTTGCAGACTCAGTGGGCCTTGGGAAAAGCTTCATAGCAGGCGCCATAATCGAAGAATACATCAACGGGAAACATCCCACCTGGAAACCAGAAAACAAAGAACCATCAGCACTTCTTATACTACCCCCATCACTAATAAATCAGTGGGAGGACCTCCTCCTCAACCAGGACTACTTCTTCCAGGGCCAGAGCAAAAGACTCTTAACAACCGGCAATGACCTGAACAGCGCATATGAAATCAGAGACAATGACAAAACCCTTGGAAAAATAGGATTCATGTCCCTTGGAAAGTTACAGAACCTGAAAGATGAAAACCTCAAAAAACTTGCTGATGAATATGATCTCTTCATAATAGACGAGGCACACAAATACAGGAACAGCAACACAAAAAGATGGAAAAACACCCGCAAACTCCAGAGAAAAAGCACTGATGAACAGAACAAGTTCATTTTACTGACAGCTACACCGATAAACAACTCAATAAGGGACGTTTATAACCTCATCAGACTATTCATGGATGACACATTCATGCCCTTCAAAATAAAGGGCGTGGAAGTCGATGAACTCATAAACAAATACACAAGACTAAAAAAAGAGATAGAAATCGATCCAGATCCAGCAAAGAAAAAAGAACTCAAAGAGACTGCCAATAAAATAAAGAAAGAGATACTCGACGAGATAATGGTTCTAAGGACAAGAAAATATATAATCGAAGAATTTAAGGACCTCAAAATAAACGGCAAACCACTAATATTCAAGGACCCCACACCATTCAGCATGGAATACTCCCTATTCTACAAAAAAGACTACACAGAATTCATCGAACTCCTCAAAGACATTCTACCCGAACTCAACTTTGAACACACCAAGCTCTACGGAGCAAGGTACATCCTATTCGAAGAAGATAAAATAGGTGATGAAGAACCTGAGAAAAAGCTCATAGAGATAGCAGACCTCCTGAAGCTGCTCCTGGGAAAAAGACTTGAAAGCGGAATATACCCCTTCGAAACAAGCCTAAGGAGACTATATGAAAAGGAGAAAATCTTCTACGAACGATTCAAGAAACAGTCAAAATGGAGCAAAACAACATTACAGAGAGTACTCGAAGCCGTGCTTGAAGAAGCAAAGATAAACAAGGATCTAAATGAAATAATAGAAGAATACGGTTTGGAAGAAGAGATCTCCCGGATAGATAGGATAATAGAAATCATAGAGGACTATGGAGACTCAGATATCAACCCCCTGGAATCTGGCATCAACGCAATACTGGAATCCATGGAAAAGGACCTCAAGGCCATGGATAAAATCTTTAACAGCATTGATAAACTCAAAGAAAAAGAGAGAACCGACTTTAAAACCTTTGGAAACCTGCCAGTGCAAGAAGAAGATATTATAGAGATACCAGTCTTCTCCTACAAGGATGACCCCAAACTCAGAGCACTCAAAAACATAATGGTAAACCCTGAATTCAGTTCAAAAAAGATAAAAACGCCCTCACTATACAAAAAGAAGATCCTAATATTCACACAATACAGGGACACGGCCCACTACCTGTACAGAAACCTTATAAACTGGATAGAAGATGAAGTAAACCTCCACCCATGGCTCAAAGACAAGGACCGCCTCAAAGTTGGACTGGTAACCGGTGAAACAGAGACAAAAACAAAGATAAACTTCATAAAGAGATTCTCGCCAAGCTCCAACAATGGCTGGGAAGAAGTTCGAAAATATGGTGAAATTGAAATCCTCATAACAACAGACGCTCTAAGCGAGGGTATCAACCTCCAGGATGCAGACGCAGTGATAAACTATGACTTGCCATGGAATCCAATGATCATAGTCCAGAGGGTTGGAAGAGTCAACAGGATAGGTAACGAGAAGGACATCACAGTGGTCAACTACATGCCATCAGGAGAAATTGAGGTCCTCGTAGGTATACTGAACAAGCTCAACGAGAAAATAGATGACATAACACTCATTGTGGGAAAGGATGTTAGAATCCTCTCACCTGATGAAAAAATCAACATAGAGACCTTTGGAGAGAAAATAAAGGATCTATCAGAGAATAATATGAGAGAACTTGAAGAGTATGGACTTTCAAGTGAGATCAAAGGATTCATATCTGAAAAAATGTCACAGGAACAGATTGACGATTATAAACTACTCAACATAATACAGTACGACCTTGAATACACTCCAGAGGACTTCAATGAAGTTAAAAACATGGATGGAACATACTACAGCTATATTCATGATGATAACTCCCTCGTAGGTGTATATGAATACTACAAGGGACCCTACAAGATAAAAAAACAGGTTCTGACATTAGAGGATGGCGAAGTTAAAGAAGCAAGTCCAATAAAACTTCTTGACCTCATCCGCAAAAAGGAAGCACCCCCCTACAAGGTAGATAAAGCAATTGAGGGCCTCGAAAAATTCGAAAAACATGTTGAAAATGTTCTTGAGGATCTTAAAGCCATAAGTGAAGATCAGAAAGGGTTCTTAAGGGTTCTGTCAAATACATTAACTCTAAAAATAAGTGATGTGACTGACAGGGAGAAATTTAAAAGTGTATATAATACGGTCTTAAGACTTCCTTTCAGATTATATTCCAGGGAAATAAAGTCCCTTCTCATAGATCATGGCCTCATAAAGATGCAGGGTAACCAGATCGATATAACTGATATAGATGAACTTGTGGACTCACTTTATGATTATCTCAATGATAAGGGCGTCCTTGGCCTTCCATCAGTGAGAGTTGAACATAAGATGAAGGGGTGGTACTGTGGATATAGCAAGAAACATTGAAAAGATCCTTGAAGAATACGAAACCAGAGAAATCAGTATAGATGGCAGAAATTATGATCTCTACATTGTACCTGAACTAAGCGAACCAGATCTGAACTTATTTCAAGGATTCCTACTTATCAGGGCAGAGGAAAGGGCTGAGGTCACGTCAATTAAAAACTATCTTGCACCTGGAAGTGGTTACACTCCACGCATATCATTCGTTTTTTATGGGGATAAAGTCCTTATAAAGGATTATCGTAAAGATAAACACATAATAAGATCAATAAATAAGATAAACAAGAGTTTTGAGAATAAAATCAAAAAAACGATAAAGGAACCCTCTGAGACCAACTTTGAT
>ERZ795045.3056-NODE-3056-length-15351-cov-4.330805_pt1 | contig 15351 bp, 12 predicted proteins | sample MGYA00375129_ERZ795045 | MGnify/ENA primary metagenome ERZ795045 (study PRJEB30174, sample SAMN05720166) | activated sludge metagenome | isolation source: anaerobic digester from wastewater treatment plant | place: Japan | collected 2015-05-15 ... | reverse complement strand
AAGCACTTTCCATTATTATTGAACAACAGGAAAAATTGGCAGAGAGAATTTCAATTCTTGAAGGAATGGAAGGATTAAAATCAAAAATTGATACGTATTTTGAAGAGAAAAAAAAAGAAATTGCAAAAATGTTTGAACCTCTTGAAAAGGGGGAAAGGTGAGAAAATCCATACTTTTTTTACCAATCGTTGTATTTATGGCTGCAAACGTAATTTGTGCTAATACAATTGTTCAACGTCATGTCATTAAGAAGGGCGAAACACTATCATCAGTTGCACAAAGATATAATACAACCATCGAACAATTAAGAAAGTGGAATAATCTAAATTCAAACAGAATATATCCAGGTCAAACTATTATCGTTAACAAATACGAAGCGATACAAAAGCCTGTTGATTCTCATTATTACATTGTAAAAAAGGGAGACACACTTTCATCCATAAGCAAAACAACAGGAATTTCAGTTGAAAAATTAAAGGCGTACAATAACATGAAGACAAATGCCATTATGCCCGGGCAGAAACTGGTGCTTGTTCAACAGGAAAAGACACAAAAATCTCATACAGAAATTCAGAAAAAAGACAACATCTCTGAAGCGAATGCGTACTTTGTGAAAAAAGGAGATACACTTTCTTCTATCAGCAAAAAAACAGGAATTTCAATTGACGAATTGAAAAAATTGAACAACTTAAAAAGTTCAAAACTTGCATTGGGTCAGAAAATCATTTTGAAAACAGAAGAAAAACTAACAGATTCTGATACACAACAGGTAATCGCAATAACAGAAAGCAAAACCCAGCAGGTTGCAAACGAAAATGCGCCCGCTACTCCTCAGGCAACAACAATATCCATCAATAAATATCATACCGTGAAAAAGGGAGAAACACTGAGTAAGATAGCGAGCAAATATCGCACTACTGTTGCCAGTATAAAACGTCTTAATGGATTGAAAACAAATACAATCAAACCCGGTAAAACGCTCATCGTTGCCAGAATAGTGAAAGAAATCCCTGCCCCTGTGATTAATCCCACTCCTATTGCTCCGGTTTCTCCAAAGGTTTATTATAGGGTAAAACTTGGCGATACCCTTGAATCAATAGCTGAAAAATTTGGTATCAGCGTATCAGCGCTCAGGGAAACAAATCTATTAACTGATGGAAAAATAAAAATCGGTCAAACACTGGTAATACCTGAAATGGCAAGTTATAAAGAAGCAACAGAAAAGGAAACCTCTCTGTCAAGCCAGGAGAAAATAGAGAATACCGGTTCTAACCTTCTTGCTTCAAGAATCATTGAAAATGCCCTGAATTTTATCAATACACCGTATCGCTATGGTGGATTATCCAAAACAGGAATAGATTGCTCTGGCCTCGCGAAAAAGTCCTATGAAGCAGCAGGACTTTCTCTTCCGAGAACATCAAGGGAACAGGCAAAAACAGGTGAAGTAATCCCTGTAAGTGCGCTGAAACCCGGTGATTTGATTTTCTTTGGTTACAAAGGAAGAATTAACCACGTTGGTATTTACATAGGAGACAATAAATTTATACATGCAAGCAGAGAATCAGGAAAGGTTGTGGTTGCCAATCTTGAAGACTCTTACTATCAAAAACATTTGATATGCGCCAGAACATTAGTCAATGGCGAACAGGCTTACTGGCTGGAACAGGAGTCAAATTAAATGTTTTCTAATAAAAAAGGCTGCCGATGGGCTTGTTATGAATGGAAACTCGGGAAAATTTTGTATATGGAGAATGAACTGTTACGAATAGGTATTCTGGTGGATAAAGGAACCGATATTGTGGAATTTCTTTATAAACCAACTGATATTGATTTCATGTGGAGAAGTCCGTTTCCATTGTACAGACAGGGATTTCCTGAAACAATTCATGGAAAACTTGGAAAATTCCTTGACTATTATCCCGGTGGATGGCAGGAGTGCTTTCCAAATGCCGGTAGACCTTGCGAATATAAAGGCGCTGACATCGGCCTGCATGGTGAAGTAGCAACCCTTCCATGGGAATTTGAGGTACTCGAAAATTCAGAAAGGTCATTGAAAATCAGATTCTGGGTGAGAACACTGCGAACTCCATTCTATCTTGAAAAAATCCTCACATTAAAATCCGGTTCATCTGAACTTACCATCGAGGAAAAAATAGTTAATGAAGCAGGAGAAGACATGGACTTTCTATGGGGACATCATCCTGCATTTGGAGAACCGTTCCTTGATGGAAACTGTATCATCAACATTAAAAAGGGTGCAAGGGTTGAAGTCATGCCAGGAGATGGGGTTTCTCTGACAGGCCTTAAGCAAGGAATTGGCTCATGGCCCGAGGTTGAAGGCATTAATGGAAAACCAGTTGACCTTGGCAGGGTTCCTGGACCTGATGCAAAAGTATCAGATATGATATTTATTTCTGAATTAAAAGAAGGGAAATACGAAATCATCAATCCTGAATTGTCTCTGGGGTTCAGGTTCGAATTTCCCGTGGATGTTTTCAAATACATATGGTTCTGGAGGGTTGCGCGTGGCAGTTTTGGATATCCATGGTATGGACGAACCTATAGTATCGCACTGGAACCTTTTTCCGGAAGGGCAATTCTGTCTGATGCAGTAAAAAATGGTTATCAATTAACCCTGACTCCTGGTAAAACTCTCGGCGTAACACTTTCAGTTACAGCCTTCCGAATCTAAAATGAATGAATTTCAAACAATTATTGGATTGGAAGTGCATGTTGAACTTTTGACGGAATCAAAAATGTTTTGCTGCTGTTCCACCAGATTTGGAAAAGAACCGAACACACAGGTGTGTCCTGTGTGTCTCGGACTGCCAGGAGCGCTTCCTGTGGTAAATGAAAAAGCAATAGAACTTGGTATAAAAACTGCTGCCGCCACAAATTGTAAAATCAATGAGGAATTCATTTTTGTAAGAAAATCTTACTTCTATCCAGATTTACCAAAAAACTTTCAGATATCACAGTATCGCGAACCACTCGCGGTAAACGGATATCTGTACGTTAATGGCAGAAAAATTGGTATTACTCGCATTCATCTTGAGGAAGACACAGGTAAACTGTTGCATGATGAAAAAACGGGAAACTGGTCGTGCATAGATTTTAACAGATCCGGTATTCCTCTAATGGAAATAGTGACTGATCCTGAAATTTCAACCCCGGAGGAAGCAGAAGATTTTCTTCGTCAGCTCAGGCAGATTATCTCGTATATCGGGGTAAGCGACTGCATCATGGAAGAAGGCTCATTAAGATGCGACGCAAATATTTCAATTAAAAAAACAACAGATTCACAACTTGGCACAAAGGTTGAGGTAAAAAATATGAATTCCTTCAGGTCTGTGAGGCGCGCCCTGACTTTTGAACAGGAAAGAATGATTGAAATTTTAGAAAAAGGACAAAATATAGTTCAGGAAACTCGATTGTGGAATGAACAGATGCAGGTAACAGAGGGTATGAGAACAAAAGAAGAAGCCCATGACTACAGATATTTTCCTGAACCCGATTTATTACCTTTCAGAATAGATGCTGAAACAATAAAGAAAATTTCGCTTGAAATAGGCGAGTTGCCCGATGCCAGGAAAAATAGATTTCAACAGAATTATGGTTTGTCGCTCTATGATTCTGAAGTTCTGACAGCTGAAAAACCCATATCAGACTATTTTGAAAAAGCCGTTTCCTGTTATCATAAGCCGAAACAAATAGCAAACCTGATTCAGACAGAACTTCTTGGTTTGTTGAAAGAAAATCATGTTAGAATAACAGAGTGCAGAGTCAAACCCGAATTTCTTGCAAGCATTGTTAAAATGATTGATAATAAAGAAATCAGCAGCACTGTTGGGAAAATTGTTCTCAGAGAAACATTTGTAAGTGGAACAGATCCTGAAATCATTGTCAGAGAAAAGAACTTAATTCAAATAACTGATACAGAAGAAATTGGGAGTATCATTCAAGAAATATTAAATGAACATCCGCAGGCAATCAATGACTACAGGGCAGGAAAAGTACAGGCACTTGGATTTCTGGTTGGGCAGGTCATGAAAAAATCAAAAAATAAAGCAAATCCAGGAGTTGTAAAACAAATCCTTGAAAAAAAATTAACCGATAGGAGTAATAATACGGAGGAAAAATGAAAAAGAAAATAATAGTCTGGACAGCAGGTTTTTTTCTGTTGAGCTTTTTACTCGGATTCAATCTTGAACTTTCCCAGGCAAGAAAAAACGAAGAAGAACTTTACAGAGAACTTGAACGGTTCGTCAGTGTTGTTAATATTGTAAAAAAGGAATATGTATCACCTGTTGATGACAAAAAACTTATCTATGGCGCGCTCAAAGGAATGCTCTCATCTCTCGACCCTTACAGCGCTTTCCTTGAACCTGAAGCATCAAAAGAATTGCAAATGGAAACATCAGGTGAGTTTGAAGGCGTTGGAATGGAAATCACTCTGAAAGACGGTATTATCACAGTGGTCAGTCCAATTCAGGATTCGCCTGCCTGGAATGCCGGGATCAAACCAGGAGATAAAATCATTGAAATAGACGGTCAATCAACAAAAGGAATGAATACGTGGGAAGCAGCACAAAAACTGAGAGGGAAAAAAGGAACATCGGTAACAGTAAGTATTTTACGTGAACACGCAACAAAAATTATGAAAATTACCCTGGTCAGGGGCGTCATCAAGGTTAACTCTGTAAAAAGTTCTATTTTACAGGATGATATCGGTTATGTAAGAATTACAAATTTTCAGGAACGAACCGGTAGTGACCTGGAAACAGTGCTTAAAGAACTACAGAATCAAAATGTCAAAGCATTGGTACTTGATCTAAGAAACAACCCCGGTGGTTTATTAAGTTCGGCAGTAGAAGTAAGTGAACTATTTTTACCGGAGAAGAAAATCATTGTCTCCATACAGGGGAGACGACCAGAAGACAAAAAAATCTATTATTCGCAAAAACCCCCATTGTGGAATAAACCAGTTGTCATTCTTATCAATGGTGGCAGTGCCAGTGCTTCTGAAATTGTAACCGGTGCTTTGAGAGACAATTTCCCTACGTTTAAGACAGTCGGATTAAAAACATTCGGAAAGGGCTCTGTGCAAAACCTTATAAAACTTGATGAAGACGGTACTTCTGTAAAATTGACAATCGCATACTACTATACACCGTCGGGAACAAAAATAGACGGAAAAGGAATAGGACCTGACGTAAAAGTCGAAGCGCCTGAAGATATGGAAATCGGTACCCCGGAAAAAGATATTCAACTGAAAAAAGCCCTCGAAGAGGTATCAAAAATACTTACAGCAAATAAATGAAGAAAAAACGTATTACAAAAGGGTCTGGGATTTTAATCCTTTTCCTTGTGTTTCTGATTCTGGTGACTGGACTTTTTTTGCTGGAAGAAATAAAAAAGAAATCATTACCTCTTCAATTTCATAAACAGTTACCATCTGAAAAACACACAAAAATTAAACAGGAAAAACTTCCTGTGAATCTGCCTGAAAAAACCGAGGGAGCAGGCCAGATTGCCCTAATACTTGATGATGTTGGATGGAATCCTGACATTATCAATCACGTGCAAAAACTTCAAATACCCATAACCCTGGCAGTATTACCCGACAGCCCATTTGGTTATAAAATAGCAAAACAACTGGCAAATAAACCAGATGTTGAACTGCTTCTACACATACCTCTCGAACCAGAAAATTCCAACTCTGAAACCAAAATTGCTCCGGATTTTCTGACAACAAGCATGGGAAACGAAGAGTTAAAGGAAAAAATGGATGATTGTTTAAAAAAATTTGAACCATACATTGTTGGAGTCAACCATCATATGGGTTCAAAATTTACAGCAAACCAGGAAAAAATGGAGGTCGTGCTTGAAGAGATTAAACGAAAGAAACTCGTCTATGTGGACAGTTTAACTTCAACACAATCAGTTGGATACACCCTTGCCAGACAGATGGGTATAAAAACCGGCAAAAGAGACGTTTTCATCGACAATTCAAATGAATACGACCAGATATCCAGGAGCCTTGAAAAAGCAGTTCTACTTGCTAAAGAAAAAGGTACAGCCATTGCTATTGGACACGCAAGAACAACGACCCTGAAGGTTCTTGAAAGCAAAATTCCTGAAATGAAAGACCGGGGATACAAGTTTGTTCCCATCACAAAAGTCCTCAAATAACATGTTTATTCTTGGTATTGAAAGCTCCTGCGATGAAACATCCATTGGAATCGTAAAAGACACCCAATTAATTGTAAATCTCATCGCAAGCCAGGAGGAAATTCACGCCTCGTTTGGGGGAATTGTTCCTGAACTTGCAAGCCGCGCGCATCTTGAAAAAATTGCACATATCTTCAACATTGCAATAAAAAGGGCTGGGATTTCACCAGAGCAAATAGACGCTATTGGTGTCACACATGCACCTGGACTGAAAGGAAGTTTACTGATTGGAGTAGCATTTGCAGAAGGACTCGGGTACAGTTTGAAAAAGCCAGTATACAATGTCAATCACCTGTATGCCCATCTTGCAGCATGCTATCTTGATTCATCCATTCAATTTCCAGCCCTGGGCCTTGTCATCTCAGGCGGTCATACAAGTTTGTTCTTACTTCATAGCCACACAGATTTAAAACTTATCGGTAAAACAAGAGATGATGCCTGTGGTGAAGTATTCGACAAGGTTGGAAGAATGCTAAACTTACCTTTTCCTGGTGGCGCATACATAGAAAAACTTGCTCAAAAAGGAAATGAGAAGAAAATTAAATTTCCAAAAGCATACATCAAAGATTCACTCGATTTCAGTTTCAGTGGAATAAAAACAGCGGTTTATTACTACATTTCAAAACACGGCATTGAAAACCCCTCAGATATTGCTGCAAGTTTTCAAAAGACCATGGTCGATTCAATACTGGCAAAAATCAACGATGCTCTTGACCTCTACCCGGTAAAAAATTTCTTATTTGGAGGTGGCGTCATTCGCAATAAATATATGCGGACAAGAATTGAATCCAATCTTGCTGAACGAAGTGTCAAATCCATTATTCCAGAACCATCCCTTTGCGCAGATAATGGGGGAAAAATTGCCATATTTACCAGGTATTTGATTCTCTCGGGAGCAAAACCCCAGCCATACAGAATTTCTGTTGTGCCGACTCAGTAAGAATACTGAATTATGGAAGTTTTTTCTCAGTATCAGAAAAAGAATCACCTGTAATATAATAATTTTTGGCGCTCAGGTGTTCAGAATAAGTGTTTGAAAAATAATGAGTACCATCACCTTTTGAAACGAAAAACAGATATGGTGTTTTTGCCGGATTGATTGCTGCTTTCAATGATTCCTTTCCTGGATTACATATAGGACCCGGCGGAAGTCCTCTGTGCAAATAGGTATTATAGGGTGACCTGGTTTTTATATCCTGCATGGTGAGAATTTTTTTGTTACCGATCACATACTTAATCGTGGCACAACTTTGCAGTGGCATATTTTTCCTCAACCTATTGTAAAAAATCCCGGCAATGACTGGCCTTTCTGAATTTATTTCAGCCTCTTTTTCCACAATGGATGCAATAATCACAATTTTCTTAAGTTCTGTTTGATTAAGTTTTGTAGCATCTGGATGAATCTGTTGAATAATCTCCCAGAATCTTTCAACCATTTTTTTTGCAACTGCTTCTTTTGAAACACCATATGGAAATTTATAGGTATCAGGGAATAAATATCCTTCAAGAGATTCCTTTTTTACAAATTCATCGAATTCAGAAGAAGAACAGATGTTCTCCTGTTCAAGAATTCTGCCTATTTCATGACACGTAATACCTTCCGGGAAAACAAGTTTTATGTAAGCAATTTCTCCCTTCAAAAGTTTTTGGATGACATCGTAGATATACGGTTTCCCACTAAACTCATAAATACCGCTACGCAGTTTTCTATCAGTATGATTTCTGTTGAGAACCTTTAAGAAAAGTCGTGTGTTTTTTATGATACCTTTTTCTTTTAATAGAACAGCAACATCAGAAGCCATCAAATTCTTTGGTATTTCAACAAGTGTTCCAGGAGGCTGAAACTCCCCATATAAACTTGCGTGAAACCTGGCAGCAAAAATGGCGATTGTGAAACCAGCAACAACAGTTCCAACAATAATCACAGTTCTCATAACTTCGTCTCCTGTATCACGCGGCGTAACAAATCAATACCTGCGAGCGCTGTCCTCATCTTTATTACAGAGCGCTGACCTGAAAACTGAAATTTTTTGGATATGATATGATTGTTTTTCAATGCAACCGCCATATATACAAGTCCAACCGGTTTTTCTACGCTGCCTCCTGAAGGTCCTGCAATTCCAGTTATGGCAAGAGAAACATCGGATTTTCCATATTTTCTCGCCCCTTTTGCCATAGCAATCGCAGTTTGTTCGCTCACAGCGCCATATTTTCGCAAAATCGTCTTTGGTACCTTCAGAAATTTCTTTTTCATTTTGTTTGAATATGCAACGATAGAACCATTGAAAATCTCTGAACTTCCAGGTATCTCAGTAATCAAATGTCCGGCAAGACCACCCGTACATGATTCAGCAAAACAACACGTCAGATTTTTTTCTTTTAAAAGATTGAACAAACTTTCTGGAATTGAAATACTACTACCTGTACCCAGAAAAGAAACCCCAAAAATCTCTTTCAATTGTTCTTCAACATCGCAGAATACATTCTTTTTTGATTGGGGAATTTTTAACCAGAGTTCAATTAAATAAGGAAGAGCAAGTATTGTCCAGATACCACCCTGTGATTCTATTTCCTTTCTCAATTTATCTGTTTTTTCTTCAACAACTGCTTCTGGTTCACCAACAATACCAAACCCCATTCTAACAAAAGATTTTGAAACCCTATCATTTTTTCTTCTTAATAATTCTGGAATAACCTGAAATTGCAACATTTCTTCAAATTCTTTTGGAACGCCAGGAAGCAAAAAGATAACCCTGTCTTTATATTCAACCATCATCCCTGGTGCTGTTCCAATTGTATTGGTAAGTTTTGTTGCGCCTTCCAGCATCATAGCCTGCTTTCTGTTTTTTTCAGGAATATTTTCTATTCCCCTTGTTCGAAATCTTTCTTTTATGTCCTCCCAGGCACTCTCAGAAAAAGAAAGATTTTTGCCAGTCAATTCAGAGACCGCTTCCCTTGTAATGTCATCAAACGTCGGTCCCAGTCCCCCTGAAATAATGATTGCATCTCCGTTGTCCATACAAAATTTCACAGACTTAATAATCTTTTCCAGATCATCAGGAACAATAACATTGTAGTTCAAACAGAAATCATGCATTTCAAGAATCCTTGTCGCTGTGTGAACATTCGTATTGGAAACGTGATAAAACAGTTCGCTTCCCACACACACAAGATTTACGTGCTTGATGTATTTTATTTCAGCCATTGTTATATTGAGACCAAAATTCAGTTGATCAGACTGACCCTTTCAACAACTGAACCGTCAATCAGGTTACGAAGCTCTATGGAATTGTTAGAAATCAAACCAATACCTGGAAAATTCTTTGGAAGGGCACAACTTCCAGGATTCAAAAATATAATACCATCCGTTTTTTCAAGACATGCTAAATGTGTATGACCGGTCACCACGATATTCACAGACCAATCTTTCGCCAGAGAAACAAGTTTTTCTTTCTCATACTTATGTCCGTGCGTAACCACAATTTTCCTGCCATCATGAAAAACGAATGCAAATGGGTCACATAGCGGAAACTTACTTATCAATTGATCTACATCAGAATCACAATTCCCTTTTGCACATATGATCGGTATGTTCAATGCATTAACGCGTTCAGCAAGAGAACCTGGTGCGTGTCCAGACGGGACAGGATTCCTCGGTCCAGAATAATATATGTCTCCAGCATGAAGCACGCAGGATGTTTCCGTACTGATATATTTTTCTATTTTATTCCACGCATCTAAAGACCCGTGAGTATCACTGATTACAACAATGTTCATTCTATTCCCCTTTTTTCAAAACCGTTTTTTTCGGTAGAATGTCAATAAAAAATTCAAGATTCAAAGGGTTTTTATTTTCCTGTTTCAAAGAAATTTTTATATTCTTTTTGCCTGTATCATCAAACTTTGCATTGAAAATGTACACATCTTCAATTCGAGAGATTTTATAATCAGTGATCCCTTCAACAACAAAAGATGATTCAAGACCACTGATACGATTCCCATATCTATCAAGAACACAAAATTTCACTTCAAATGTCTGTTGCTGAATCGCAACTGGATGAAACCCTAGCAATTGCAACTGCACAGGAAAAGATGGAATTACAGAAAAGCTGTTTGACCTGCCAGAATGTCCCATTCCATCGCTGATAACAATGCATGTTTCTGAAACCGCTTTTTCGAACGTGACTGTCTCCATCCATATGCCTGAAGACATGTCTTCCTGAACATATCCTGGTTTAAATGTATTATCATCAAAAATAAAACCCTTTACTCTATTACCATATTTGTCAAGGGCTTTCACTGTAATCGACACAGGTGTGCCAGCTTCAACAACCGATTTAACAGGACTGATTTCAAACCGCTCAAGAAGTCCAGATCTTACTTTCACCGAACATGATTCTCTGATGGTTGTACCAGCGATAGAAAAACTAACCCTGTTTTCTCCGGCTTTATGGAAAATGAAAGACGCTCCAATTTTTCCGCTGGCATCCGAAAAAAACTCAGGAGAGTATTCAGCTTCGTTGCTTGCAGAGGTTAATATTTTTATTCCTTCTTTTGTTAACGTATTGCCATAGGCATCTTTCAGTGTAACTATAAAGGTTGCAGGAATTCCTGCATAGACAAGAGTGGGGGGTGAAATCTCAATTGATGCGGGCTGACCCGATTCAACAGCAAATTCTAATGAACTTGACCACAATCCTTCAGGTCCACGTACTATAACAACGTTATTCTCACAGGCCTTTTTAACCCGAATCATAACATTACCGATACCTTTTTGAAGAACAACTTCAGAAGGTTCAATGGTCTGAGTGAGATCCAGTATTTTCACTTTCTCATCTTTTTCCACAACATTTCCGCCATTGTCAACGGCTTTTACAGTAATTGGCACAAATTTACCCGCCTGAATTCTTGGAGGTAGATTGATAATTTGATATGCGTCCACACGAACCAGAGGTTTTGTTTCTTGAACTTCTTCTTTCTTTTCTTCAACAGGCGGTTGTTCTTTTGGTTTTTCTATGCTTTCTGTTGAAGCAAGAGATGGTTTTTGAAAAGAAGGAAAAGTAATATTTTTTCCAATTGCAGCGTGTCCATCAGCATAAAGAACCCCATAACCACCAGTATGAGGGGTAGGAAGTTCTGGATAGAGTGACGTGATCTCAGTCATTAACCATACATTTGAAGCATCCGAGCTCTGTTTGCCTTTGACCGACTCATTCCAGAGATAATTGGTTCCGTATCTGTTAAACTCCTGACTTACTGCCGGGCAGAAAAATAACTGAGAAGTGGCACCATATTTCTTTAATAAATTGTGTACCCCGCGGGGGTCGTTAGTATCTTTAGGATAAAACACTGCTTCAGGAAAACCATCGTGATCTGCCTCGAACATTGCCAGCGCCTGGCCAATTTGTTTCAGATTGTTTATGCAAACAGAATCCTTTCCTTTCTTCACAAGTTGATAACCGCCGAGTGAAAGGGTAGAAACTATAGCAGCAACAGATGCTATTTCTACCAATGTAAATCCTTTTATCTTCATACATGTATTATAAAAATTTTTTGTCATTCGGTCAAAATGAAATTTTCGCATGAGTCAGAAAATTTGTTATAATTTATCAAAATTCAAAAACAAGGATTAACAATGAAATATCCTGATGTGTGGGGTGAAGGAGTAATTTTCGCATTTTCAGGAATTGAAGGAAAAACTGACTGGTCGCATCCATTTATTGCCACAACTGGTCCTGATTTTGGCCAATTTATTTTTGTATTCGATGAAAAAACACAATTTGGATTCAAAAATCTGAACCGAGACAAAAAAATTCGCGCATCAATTGTAAGTTCTGATATTTTTCTGACTGAGAACCCTGCCACTGCGATGATATTTGTAGAAAAAGATAAAATTATTGGAAGATATTCCTCAGATTTTGCACCATATCTTGGGAACCCGCCACAATCAAGATACGCAAACGAACCCGTTATTTCTCTTGAAAATGGAAATGTAGCTCTCTCAATTTTACCAGATAAAAAAATTTTTTCATGCGTTTTTGATTTAAAAAGCAAGGAAAGTGCGATCAGAAAAGCAAGAAAAATTTTAAGTGAGGTTTCCGTTGAAAAAGGAATAAAAAAGAAACTTGATTTTTTTAGAACACTCGATTATCCAGAATTCAATAGCGAGATTGAAGAAAAAACCTATCTCAAAGCAATTTCCATCATGAAGGTGAATTGCGAAAGTAAACAGGGAAAAATCAAGTGTCTCTGGACAACGCCTGATAGGTGGCCTCATAAACATATGTGGTTCTGGGATTCTGCATTCCATACGTTTGGAAATAAATTTATTTCCTATCAGATTGCTGAAAATACTTTGCTTGCTGTACTCGGGTGCCAGAGAAATGACGGGTTCATCTCCATCACGATGAACCCTGAAAAGGGCAGGGTCTATGAACACCTTACCCAGCCCCCTCTTTTTGCATGGGCTGCTCTGAATTTGTTCAGAGAAACAAGAAACTATGAATTTTTGAACACTGTGTATAACGGAATCTGTAAATACATCAGGTGGCTGTACACAAATCGAGATAGAGACGGTGATGGACTACTTGAATGGATTGTTGATGATAATCCACAATCAAAGTGCGGCGAATGTGGCATGGACAACTCCCCACGATTTGATGATATTTCTTCAGATGAACTCCTTGCGGCTATTGACTTAAATTGTTTTGCCATAAATGAAATGAATTGTCTTTCTCAAATAGCAAAAATCTTGAAAAAAATGGAAGAATCTCTTGTATGGAAAAACATTGCAGAAGAAAAGAAAAAACTGGTTGATAAATTTCTATGGGACGATAAAGATAACTTTTATTATGACAGGAAACAAAATGGACAGTTCGTAAGAGTTAAAACGCCAGCTTCTCTGCTTCCATTACTTGCAGAAATACCCAACATAGACAAAGCCAGAAAGATGCACAACACACTTATTGATAAAAATATTTTCTGGACAGATTTCCCCTTCCCGTCAGTTGCAAAAAATGAGAAAACTTTTTGTAAAGACATGTGGAGAGGTGGAACATGGCTCAACTACAATTTTCTGATTTACAAAGGCCTGATGAAATATGGGTTCAAGAAAACAGCCACAGGACTACTGTTAAAAACAAAAAACGCCGTCGAAAAATGGTACGGTGAAAAGGGTTCAATTTTTGAGTTTTATGACCCTGACAACAAGATTCCACCCAGAGACCTTCCGCGAAAGGACTGGCTCGGAACCAGAGGATGGACAAGAACAATAACTGATTATCAATGGAGTGCAGCCATTTATGTTGCTATTTTGCATGAATTGAAAAAGGATAAACATGGAAGTGAATGATTTTGAATTTAAAAAGAACTTTGTTGAAACTATAGAAAGGCACAAGAAACTCCAGTTCGCAAGAAAGGGTTGCCTTATCTCCACTTTTCTGCCTGAAGAGGAACACATTGCAAATTCGGTAAAAATCCCTCCACTTGAAGAAATTGATTTCAGAAAAGATGTTCTCCTGCTTCCAAAACTACTCTGTGATAGGGAAGAAAAACTTTACAGATACAGAAGTGATTATCCTGATGATTCAATACCCGTGCTTGCTTTGAGATATGGTTCTGGCATATTTGCGGGTATGATTCTCGGAACATTGAGGTTTGGCGCAAATACATCATGGATAGAACCTGTAGGAAAAACAATAGAAGAAACGATAAATTTCCCATGGAAGAAAGACAATGAATTCATTGATATTGCTCTTTCTGGTTTTCGTTATGCTACAAAAAGAATGAAAAATAAGTGTTATGTATATTTATCGGGCTATCATTCTCCTCTGGAACTGGCATTTATTTTGAGGGGTTCTGAGTTTTTTCTTGATGTGTACTCGTGCCCTGATAAAGTTCATACATTGATACAACAATGCGATAAAGCACTAAAATGGATATATCAACTATTAGAAGACAACGTCAGAAATGAAAATTATGGAAATATTGCCGGCTTTCTTTGGATGGAAAGATGCCTTCCTTTTTTAAGTGAAGACGCAGCAGGACTTCTTTCGCCACAACATTATAAGGAATTTGGCGTACCATATACCGACGAAGTGTTCAGGAGATTCGGTGGAGGATTCCTTCACGTACACACTCAGTCATATCATCAGATGGAAAACATTTCCAGTATGGAACATCTTACAACCTATAACTGGAGACCAGATCCGAATACACCAGAAGCCATTAGCATTCTTGAAAAACTGATTGATGGAGCACGAAAAAAAATCGTAGTAATCGTTGCAGACCCGCAATCCATTCAACAAAAGGTTGATCTTCTATCCCAGGGAAGATTTTTTTTGTTGTGCTACTGCAAAAATAGAAATGAGCAGAATTTTATCGTTGATTTTGTAAAAGAGAAATTGCAGATTAAATAAAATGCCCGTCCGCAAATACGTATTCTATATAAGTAAAATATGCCAACTATCCGTTTAAAATCAGGAGTAGGCGACAGAAAATTCCCATGATATGCGTGCCTTTTTTCAACGCAACCGTTGCAACTCGGAAAAACGTTTTTATGGATTAATCAGTAGAGAATTCACTTAAATTCCAGAATTTGTTTCCTTCGCCGGGAAAAGCCATATTTCAACTTTACATTTACAACAATGTTTTGCTACGCGCCATGAAAGGTAAAAATCCTTGACAGGTAAATACAGACATGTTATCATCTCTGACTGACTGGTCAGTCAGAAAAAGAGGCAGGATGAAAGATAAAAGGAAAACCATTATTGAAGCAGCATCAGCCATGATAGGTGAAAAGGGCTATTCCCTGACGACGATTGATGAAATTACAAAGAGAGCAGGGATTGGTAAAGGCACATTCTATATTTACTTCAAAAATAAAGATGCCCTTTTTTATGCAATTATTGAAGAAAATTTTACTAACTTTTTAAATGAAGTGAAAACCAGTATTGAAAAAATTGACGACTTTTCTGAAAAAATAAAAAAGGTTATCGAAATGTATCTTTCGCATCACGAAAAAAACTATTTCCTTTTCAAGATTTTGACCCAGGAAAAACCATCTCTAAAAAAAGGCGCGTTTATAAAATTCTGGAACACTTTTTTTTCAAGATGGGACTT
>ERZ795045.3050-NODE-3050-length-15371-cov-4.666297_pt1 | contig 15371 bp, 20 predicted proteins | sample MGYA00375129_ERZ795045 | MGnify/ENA primary metagenome ERZ795045 (study PRJEB30174, sample SAMN05720166) | activated sludge metagenome | isolation source: anaerobic digester from wastewater treatment plant | place: Japan | collected 2015-05-15 ... | reverse complement strand
GGCGATAGTTTCCGCCTCACCAGGCAGCTACAAGACACGCTGCTAAGTGTGGCGGAAACTATCGCCGAGCTGGTACCGCTGGGCACGGAGGTAGTAGTAGACGGTGTTGTCTACCGGACATACCGTTACAACTCGAACATCGGCAGTTTCCACACCGTTGTCGTTGTTGACCGGCAGTCCGCACGTGTTCACGACGACTTCCGCTCCGGCCCGGAGTGGGAGAATATCCCACTCACGTTCCGGGCCATCGACAACGAGCCGCCCGGCAGCGAGTACTACCTGCATCGGGATTACAGGCGGGTGGTTCACGTTGCCACCCGTGACGAACACCTCCACTTCGCCAACCACTTGCCCGAGATTATCCGAGCCTTCGAGGTGAAAGAGGAAGCGGTTATTGACAGCCTTCGCAGCGCGTTCGAAAAGCTGCGAAAACTGTCGAAACAAAAACCGTAATTTATGCCGTCGGGTTTTTAAACCCGGTGGGAAGACTTCCGACCGGGAAGGGAGGGAAGTCTTCCCACTATCTTTAGGGTGAAGATTTTCGTACACTTCCCACCCTCCAAAAAAGCCCTTAACCACGGGCTTTTTTGGACTTTTTTTGTACGAATTTCTGTATTTTTGGGCTTTTTTTGTACGAATTTCTGTATTTACTTACCTTCGATCTTATGTTATTATGTAATTACAGAAATTCGTACAAAAAAGGAGGCTGGTTTATGAAGGTGGCAAACCTTTTGTTGTCTGCGTTGGTTCAAATAGAAAAAATTGAATCAATGGCAGTCACTGTCGGGACGCACAAGCGGTGGAGTAATACTTACGAGTATGCGCCAGGGAAGAGAGGCAAAGCATCATGTGGCCTGGTGCTGCGCGAACTATCCGAGGTTAAAGAGTATATACAGGAGGCGTTGAAGTTACTATGATACAAAGGTCAAAGCGAGGAAGACATTCGATTAAGGTAACACTGCTGTTACCGGATACGGTTCAGCATCTACTTAAGAAGGATGCTGCAGAGCAGCGGTGCTCGATGAGCTGGATTGTGACCGCGCTGCTGATGGAACGCTATGGAATTGGTCCCAAAGACTTGGAGAAGTTAGAGGGACCGAGACCGCCGAAGAAGTTTGACGATCGGGTAGGCCTGTGGACTGCCCGCAAGAGAGCAGACACCACGGGCAATATGACTGTCGTCTGCCCGGGGTGTAGAGAAAGGTTTGAAGATTCAGAGAAAGCAGTTCGGGTACGCGCTGGATACTGCAGCGGGTGCTGGGACGAGCTGTCCATAGAGGAAAAGCAGACTATTTTGAGGAGGTGTCGCGATGATGGATAACTTAGACATAGGACTAACATTTTTAGGCGTCATCCTAGTCTGCGGGTTGGTTTCTTACATAACCGACCGGGACCGCAGACGGAGGTAGCCTATATTTATACTTACCGATTACCGCTTACCCATAAGGGGGTGATAGTTGAACAGGTTGGTCGAGCCGGTGTGTCAGCATCGGCTCTTTATAATAGATGTGCTTTACCACCAAAATAAATTATCTCAAGGAGGCGTTTTGTTATGCAAATCAAGTTCGTGAAGTTGGGTAGCCGTTTGATGGAGATGGAGGTCCCGGCAGGGACAACCCTAGGGGATGCCATCAAGTACTGCCTGGACGATGCAGAAATCATTGTCCAGGAGTTCGAGATCCGTCTCAATGGTCAGAGAGTCGAGCCGACCGCCGAACTGAAAGAGGACGACGTTGTGACCGCCGTCCCGCCGATTTGTGGTGGCGTGCAGTAACCACCGGATAGAGGGGAAGCCTGCCGGAAACCCTGGCGGGCTTCCTTCTCCGCTTATTATGCTCTCATATAATCTTTACTATATTCTGCTCTCTCTATTTTAATCCTTGAGAGAGCAGTAAGTCAAGCATAAACTAAAGGAGGTAGTAAAAATGTCTGAAGACTGTAAGTATTATGAGTATGCTGCTCTACTGGACCCAGGCGGCCTCTTTTATGCTTCTTTGAAGGGTCCTGCCCTGAAAGCGAGCGGCCTCTCCTGGGCCACCGACCACTATATTATCCATCCTGTGGAAGGTTGGACAGTAGTATGCTACTACCGGGAAAAGGAGGCCATGCTGGAGTACTTCGGATTAAAGGAGTTTGAGTACACCGAGGTAGAGACCTCCACCAATAGCACCTGTCTTATCCAGTTCAAGAGCACAGAAGAACACCCGGACCCGCTTGCTGAGGCCCGGGACAGGGCACAGAGAAGTGTCTTTGTAGCTATGTGCATAGCCCGCGAAGAAGCAAATTTGCGTAGGGCCAAAGAAGAGTATGATTCTGTGGTCCATTCTATCGAGCAGCGGACAACCCAACTGATTGAACTCCACCGGAAGAAGAAAGAGCTGTACCTGGATGTTCGGCGTCGTTTAAGAAGAACTACTCCTGACCGCGCACGGTTAGAGGCGGAGTATGATAAACTGGCCAATCTGCCTGGAGTGAAAAATGTAATTGTAACCCCCAACTCTCTGGTAGTCACTACCGAGCTGATAACTATTAACCACGAAGGCAAAGACTACGACATTGGCGAGTTTGAGATTACCTACCGCATCACAGACGACACCATTCGCTGTGAGAACATAAGCAATAACCGGCGTAACGGCTGCGAACACCCGCATATAAATAAGCCGTCCACCATCTGTCTAGGGAACATGATACCAATCATTGAGCTGGTAGCTGACCGGCAGTTTGTAGCAGCTACTATTCTTTTCCTGGAGTTTCTCCACAGCTACAACCACGAGGACAAGTATTGCTCTATCGAAGCGTGGGGAGAGCCGGAATACAATGATGACGAGAATGATGACGAGGAGGATTACGATGATGATTACGAGGACGAGGAATAAACCATCGAAGAAAGGGGTCGGTTTGATGAGAACACCGACGGCATCTCCTACGGTATATTTACCGTTGGAGATAAAGCAACAGCTTGATACCTATATCAAGCTGTCGCCCCTGGAAATCTCCGGCCTGGGAGAGGTAGAACTGTGCCCGGGAGGAGTTAAGGTGACTCGACTGCATCTCTTCAAGCAGGAATGCCATGCAGTTGGAACTGTTTTGTCCAGCGAGGACATCTCTAACTTCCTATGCGATGCCGTGTCGAGGGGCATAGACCCCTCTAACCTACGACTGTGGTGGCACTCCCATGTAGACCTGGGAGTTTTTTGGAGTAACACAGATAATGAGACCATCCAGAGGTTTCAAGCGGACTGGATGCTCTCTATCGTAGGCAACACACATAAGGAGTACCGGGCCAGGATAGATATGATGAAGCCGTTCGAGCTCACCCTAGACGACCTTAACATTGAGGTGGTATTCCCTGAGGACGCAGAGCTGAAAAAGGCTCTGCAGGAGGAGATAGACAAGAAGGTCAAACGTGCTGTCGTCCCGCAGAGGAAGTGGTATAAGGACGCAACAGGCGTGTGGCGCTTAGGCACTGTAGGCGACCCTGTTTATACAGGACCGAGCGCTCTGCTGGCCGGTTACTCAGAAGAATATCTCTATGGCGGAGAAGACGGAGACGACATCGTGGATGTAATTGACGTGAGTCTGTCCGATCTGCTGTACCTGGACTCGGACCCGGAAGATAAGTGTGTGAAAGGCAAGAGAGGGAGGGTACAAAATGAGTAGTTTGATGCACATGGATTTCCACAGGCAGCTTGGTATCCTGTCACCTGATGCCCTGGAGGATCTACAGGTGACAATGATAGGTGCCGGTGGGATTGGCAGTCCTACGGTTCTGGCGCTGGCTAAGATGGGCGTCCAGAATATCAAAGTGTACGACGCCGACTTTTTAGAGAAGCACAACTTGCCCAACCAAATGTACAGAACCACCGACGTCAGCCGCCCGAAGGTAGAAGCCCTGGCGGAGGTGGTAAAGGATTACACCGGGCTGGTCATCGACAGAGTCTCGGAAGCGTACACCAACCAACCTCTGGAGGGCGTGGTTATCTCCGGGGTGGATTCAATGGCAGCGCGAAAAGAGATCTGGAAGCAAGTGCAGGGTCAATCGTTTCGAGTGCCTCTCTATATCGAGGCCCGTATGGGGGCAGAGGTAGCTCGAATATACACGGTTGACCCTGAGGATACTCTCCAATGTGAGTGGTACGAGGAATTTCTTTACTCCGATGAGCAGGCCCAGAATGTTCCCTGCACAGAACGAGCCATTATTTACTGCACTTTTATGATTGCCAGTCTGCTGGCATCCCAAGTGAAGAAGTATGTAACAGGAGGAAATCTCTGCGGGGAGATTATCTTTGACATGGTTACTCTGTCCGTTTATGCGGAGTAACCCTGTAGTGTCTGTCCGATAGAGATGCATCTCTGATGCATCCCTGTCTTGAAGTTTGTCCCCTTTCCATGTGTGTTGTTCTGTGCCTGCTTAAGTGAGTGGTACCCACAAGAGAGGGAAGAGAGGAGGGTTGGCATGAGTAAAGCTAAGTTTACCTTAGGCAAGTTGGTAGCGACGCCTGCTGCGTTGAGCGCCCTTACGGCAGAAGATATTCTGTCTGCTTTAAGTAGACACGTCAGAGGCGACTGGGGGGAGCTAGATGAGTGCGATAGACGGGAGAACGACTACGCTCTGGAGAGACACTTGCGTATCTTCTCCGCATACGTAGCCGATAACGGAACCACGTTTTGGGTTATTACTGAGGCAGACCGCTCGGCTACCACAGTGTTACTGCCGGAGGACTATTAGTAGGGCTGTTAAATCATAAGAAAGGAGGATAACACGTGCAACTATACAAGGTTTTGAAACGCCGCCAGGACAGTCAGGGCAGTGCACTGTACAGCCCTTTTCGGTACCAGAGATACGAGCCGGGGGTTAGGTATACCTGTGACAGATTCAATGCAAATCGGAACCTAGACTGTGCAGAAGGCTTCTATGCCACGGATGTTGATGGGTTGATTTACACCTTCCGTAACCTGCCGGGTTACGAGGTATGGCTGTGCGACGTTGGCGGTAGAAGTGTAGAGTATGACCAGTTTAAACGTCGTTACGAGTTTATTACTCTACTCGAAGAAGTCCCCCTGGACCGGGTAAAAGAGCTGGCCGTAAACTGGGAGTCAAAGGTCGGATACAAGCTGTCCGAGGCGTTGTTTCCTATTAACCCTATGCTCATTACGCGCGACAGCAGTAATGTGACCCCGATAGAAATTGAGTGGTTGAAGAGCTGGGCTTCAGTCAGTGATTCAGTTAGGGATTCATTCGGAGCTTCCGTCAGTGATTCAGTCAGTGATTCAATCAGTGATTCAGTCAGTGATTCAATCAGTGATTCAGTCCTGGATTCAGTCAGTGATTCAGTCCTGGATGCAGTCTGGGCTTCAGTTAGGGATTCAGTCTGGGATTCAGTCCGGGGTTCATTCTGGGATTTAGTCCGGGATTCAGTCCGGGATTCAGTCCGGGATTCAGTCTGGGACTCAGTCCGGACTTCAGTCTGGGATTCAGTCTGGGCTTATATCTCCTCCCTGTTCTTCAACATTAAGGAGTGGAAGTATACCAACAATCTCAACGGGGATAACCCGTTTCAACCCGCTATAAATCTGTGGAAGGCGGGGCTGATTCCCTCGTTTGACGGGGACCTTTGGCGGCTACACGCCGGGAAGAATGTCGATGTTGTATGGAAAGGTTCCTTTAGTAGATGAGACAGAAAAGGATGTCTTAATAGAGATACCAGCAGACCAAGCGGATGCAGTATATGATGCGATTAAACAGGTAGCAAAGGAGGTGACTATGTGACTGAACCTATCGTTATTGCACTGGATTTAGCTGAGGAAGCAGCGGAAGACCATGAACTGCTCACGCAAGGGCAGCAGCTTGGTAAAACCTTAGTCGATACAATAGAAGAAGAAAATAAACGCAAGAAGCTGGTCCTCAGTGTGATTATGCTGGGACTATATCTTGCAATGACTTCTATTATTGAAGCTAAGATGTGCCAGGCACGAAGAACCAACCAGCATTAGTTCTGGACTGGTGCTTGACAGCATATTAAATTTATGATATAGTAAGTTTAACCGGCAGTTGTGCCAGGGGTTTACCAGGCGACCGCCCTTAGCAGTCTGCCGGTTAAACCTTACTGTTTAGGAGGTGACCGAGGGTGGTGCACATGACAGCACAGATTAAAGCAGAGTCCCACAAAAGGTTGACCGATTTGGCAAAGAACCGAAGTATGCCCCTCAATCTTTTGACTGCTGCTATACTTGAGTGGGCTGCTGGGAAGGATGTACATGAACTTATTAGGTTTGGTGTCCGTCTCCCCGTCTACCCAGACGAGCTTAAGCAGTCGGGTAATGAATCTTAAAGGCCCCTTAGTTGAAATTTCTACCAACAAAGGGGTCGTTGTTATTACAGAAAGCAAAATGTTCTGCGTACTGTGCGGTGCTGTAGCCACAGGGTTCTTAAATGGGAAAGGTTACTGTATCGCCTGTGCCAGAGATTTAAAAGGAAGGGAGTAATCTTACCTATGAGTGATGTAAAAAGAAGGCAATGGACACCCACGGAGGTAGAGGTGCTGCAAAAGGTCATCGACAAGGCTGTTAGAAAGCCGGAGGATATAGCTGGTGCGGCCCGTGATTTAGCTGAAAGCGATGTGCTGATCCGGACGCAGAATCAGATATATCAGAAAATGCGAGAGCTTTACGGTTTACGAGGCAGAAAAAAAGAAGAGGGTAATAAACCACCAGACGCACCGGTAGTCGGAGAAATAGCTGACTTCCTGCAGGAACACATAAATAGGATTGATTCCTGCACTGCAGACTTAATTGCTGAGTGTTCCAGCCTGCGCGAAGCGTTGGCCGAGCTAAGGCAGCTCGAACAATGGGCCGTGCAGACACTTGCTCTCAAGAGCAAGACACGCCGTTATGTAGTAGACGAGCGTGGCATGGTACACCTGCTACCAGATAACGGAAACAGTGAGTAGTTTCTTTCCTGCAGAGGGGAGAGGAGAGAGGTGCTTAAATGGGAAGTAAAACCCTGCTGGTTTGTGTTGGCAGCTTCAGCCGTGGTAACAATCGCTCTTATGGGCAACCACATAGCAAACCTGCAGGATGAGCTTGACGCTGCCAACATGCAAATAGCGGAGCTAACTATCGAGCGGGACGCTCTCGAAGCAGAGTTGGAGAAAACTACCGAACTGCTAATAGCAGAGTGTGAATACAGCAGGACGCTGCAGAACACGCTACGCAAGCTCCAATCGGTAGTATATGCGTCACCGCAGTGGTTTAAACATATCGACATTACTATACCCAGCCTGCTGACAGAAGAAGAAATACGCTTAATGCTCAGCGGTACGCCTTTAGAGGGTTTGGAAGGCGTACTAAGTGAGCTTGAGCGTGAGTATAAAGTCAATACCGTAGTGGTAGTAGCTATGATTAACCACGAGACGTGGTTCTGCCAGAGCAGGCTGGCACAACCTCCGTGGAATAACTTATTTGGGTTGGGTGCTTATGACTGCGACCCGTATGGTAACGCCTGGAGGTTTGAATCCTACGAGGACTGTCTGCGTACGGTAGTCCCGCTTATAAAACAAAACTATGTGGAGAAACGTGGGCTGACTACACTAGCCCGAGCTGGGCCTACCTACGCCACCGACCCCCTATGGGCAGACAAGGTATCTAATCATGTAGCTTATGCTTCCCGCGGGGTGTTTGAAAGGAGTTTGCTGTGATGCAATGTCTTTGTGGATACGGCTGTGTAGACGGTGCTGAAGAGTGTGTGGAGAGACTGAAACTCGGACTGCATATGTCCAAGCTGGGCTACTTAAACCTAATCCAGATGGACGCGTTTAAAAGTCCTGCTTTCGCTAAGTATGCAGAAAAACAGATTGCACGGATTGAAGAGTGCCTGTTGGAGAGACCGGCCAAAGAGGAGGAATTTAATTGATAGTGATGGGGTGTGACCCCGGCGGGACGACAGGACTATGTGTCTGCCGGTACGTCAATGAAGGTCAGACATTTACACTATTACTCTTGCACTATGAGCAGGTAGAGCATGGGTTTCATATGCCGGACAGAGTTAGTTATCTACTAGCTAGGTGGAAGCCTGATGTAGTAGTGCAAGAATCCGTAGTTACCACGGGGCAACTGAACAAGGACAAGATTGCCCAGGTGCAGGCACACGACCGCATTCAGGTAATCTGTAGAGCACGTGACATAATTATGAGGGAGGTAACCCCACAGGCTGTGAAGAAGGTCAAGTTTGTGCCCAAAGATATTAAGGGCACCCATGCCCGGGATGCTTACCGGGTAATTGTGGCCAACTTTAGAGCATTGGGACAATATGAGTCAGACTTTGTACCTGAGAAGGAAAAAGGACGGGACACCAGAGAGACTTCTGCTTGAGTGTCCATACGAAGAAAATGAAATAGCTAAGGAGGCCGGACTCGGTACTGCTGTGTGGCAGAACGCCTCAAAGCGGTGGAGTTATCCGTTGGACCCTGCTATCGTGCGGCGGCTGTTACGTTATTTCCCTAACCTACATATCACTGACGAGGTGTGGGATTACCTGCAGTGGCTTAGCGACAAGCAGGAACGTGTTATGCTTGCCACGCAGAACCAGGAACCCTTATGTGACCAGCCTCTGTGGGGTTTCCAGAGAGCGTCTGTACGTTTTTTGGAGGCAGCGCAGAGGTGTATTATTGGACACCAAATGGGGACCGGCAAAACGCCTATAGCCTGTACTGCTGTGGATTACCTGGGCGTGTCCAAGATTCTGGTTGTGTGCCCTAACTCGGTGAAGTGGCACTGGGTAGACCAGATGCGAGAGTGGGGTAGACGCGAGCACGTGTGGGTTATGGAGTCTAAGAGTCAGGCAGTAGACAATCGAGCACAAATCATCTCTGGTCAGAGCCTGAAGAGAGACACCGAGCTGGCTAAGTTACTTACCCACACATACGTTATGGTGCTGATTATTAACTACGACCAGCTAAGGATACACGTGGATACGCTTAAAGCGTTTGACTTCGACGTAATCATAGCTGATGAGGCCCACCGGTTAAACAACCGCAAGTCTCAGAGGAGTCAGGCTATGGCCGAAGTCGCTAAGCATACGCAGTATCTGTGGCTGTTAACCGGAACTCCAGTCCGTAACAACTACGCAGACCTGTATAATCTACTGGCCTTGTGTGACCCAGACAGGTTTAGCTCTTACTGGAACTTTGTTAATTTACACCTACAATCCATCCCAAATTTTCACGGCGGGGTAGACGTCATAGGACTGCGAGACGAAACTGAGTTCAACGCTATGCTGTCTACCTACATGTTCCGGGTCGCCAAGCAAGAAGCGATGCCCCAGATGCCGCCTAAAGTTTATAAGGAAATATGTCTACCAATGACTGTAAAACAAGAAGAAATATATCGGCGGATGGAGCAGGAATTTATCATGTATGTGGAGAAACAGGTAGATACTGGTGAGTCTCTGGAAGAAATTCTCTCCGTGGCTAACACTATTTCACAGATTATAAGGCTGAGGCAGATCTGTCTCACTCCAGCTATCATAGGGGGAGCCCGAGAGTCCGCTAAACTTGATTTACTACCAGACCTTATCGAAGACATCATAGCAGACAACAGACAATTTTTGATTTACACATGGTTTAGAGCTTTTGTTCCCTTTGTTGAGGGGGTACTTAAGAGTATGGGCGTCCCTTATGCTAAGGTTTTAGGAGGGCAGTCCAGCTATGATAGAGATCGGGCGGTAAAGGCCCTCGCAAACGGTGACGTAGCGTGTGTAGTTGGGACAATCTCGTCTATGGGCGAGGGGACAGACGGACTTCAGGCTGCTACAGTGGAAATCTTCTGTGATATAGACTGGGTTCCTGCGGTCAATGAACAGGCAGAGGACCGAGTTCATAGGGGAGAGATAACTGAGAGCCCTACCATCATACGCTTATATCACCCAAACACAGTTGAGGCAGACATAAGAGCTGCCTGTCGTAAGAAGGAACGTATCATCAACGAAACAGTGGGTAGGGTGGAGGTAATACGTCAGATGTTATTAAGAGGAAGGAGGTAATCGTCAGTGAAAGATTGTTTTGGTCACGAGTTACCCAGGTCTGCCTACATTATCCGAGCCACAGAGGTGTCCGAGTTTTTAAACTGTCCTCTTAGGTGGGGTATCATGAGCCACAACGGGCTTAACCTTGAGCCGGTTGTGACAAAGCCATCCCTGCGACTCGGAACTATTTGGCACAAAGTGCTGGAATGGTATTACAGTCCCAACGCGCCGGAAGACCGGGCGAGCTATGCTCTGCAAGGTTTAGAGATTGCCCTGGCTAAGGACAGGGAAGAACTGGAGCAGGTTTACGGCGACGTTCTGTATGCTCCAGAGATGGTAACCATGCTGGAGGAGGAAGAAGCACTGCTCAGAGCTATGTTTCAAGGCTATCTGCAGTGGACGGATAATCCAGATATGTGTCCTTACCCTGAGAGCGACTATCGTATGCTGTCTACCGAGAAGCGTTATCTGGTTCCCATCCTCACACCTACGGGCGCACGTTCTAAAGCGTACCTGGCTGTTAAGCTGGATGCTACTGCTGAGAAGGGCGACTTCCTGTGGGTTTGGGAGCACAAGACCAGAGGTAAGAGTAGTTCCGTCAGCAACCCGGAGCATTTAGACTTGGACCTTCAGATGGGACTACAGCTATTAGCTCTGCACAAAATGCTTCAAGCTAACCCCAGCCATATAGCCGTGAGAGGTGCAGTATACAATCTGGCCCGGAAGCAGATGCCTGGGCCGAGAGTGAAGTCTGCTTTGTTCGGTAGGCATGAAGTAATCAGGTCTGCTGAAGCATTAGAGCGTCTGGAGAGTTTTTTATACTCCGCCTATAGGGAGATGTACGAGTACTCTCTTCTCATTAAAGGCAAAGGGGTGCTGCCATGGAGGTATAACCCACAGGCTTACGGTGGTATATGCACTTGGGGTTGCGCAGCTAGGAACGTGTGCAGCGCTAAGGCTAACGGGGGTGATGTTGATTATCTCTTATCTGTAGATTTCAAACCCCGGGAAAGAGACATCTGGCAGACCCTAGAGGAGGAAATGTCAGACCAAGAGTAAAGGATGTGATGTATATGACAGATGATTTTGTAATCGAAGAATTAGGTCGCGGTGCTGTCGAGAGGGATCATGTAAACATGGTCATCTACGGTCGGTCTGGTGCCGGAAAGACCTACGAAGCCGCCACAGCGCCGAGTCCGTTCATAGCTGCGGCAGACCCGAGAGGGCACGACTCAATACCGAAAAAGCTGCCCGGCAAACTGATACGGTGTCTGGATGATATGGCTAAGACCATTGAGTGGTTTGAGAGCGGTAAACATGTAGAGCATGGTATCAGAACGCTTATCGTTGATGGTGGTAACTTTCTGTATGACATGTTCTACAACGAGATAGGACAAATCATCGTTGACCAGCGGAGAGCGCCGTCAGTGGACCGGTTGGCTTACGGTGGGGGTATGGAAGTACTCCGGCCCTACAAGAGGATGCTGGAAAGGCTGGTCAACCTCACTACTATCGAGCCAGCAGATTACCGCGTTAATGTTATCCTGACCTATCTGGAGGATAAGAGTGAGCCGACTGAAAGGATGCCGTATAGCCTTAACCCCTTGTTTGGTACTAAGGCCATGAATCAGACGTTCCCGGCTTTGTTCTCGGTTATCGGCTACATTGTGCCTGTAGGAGAGACAAAGCAGGACGAAAAAACAGGACAACTGGTGGTGGACCAAACCCGACGTATGCTCTTTACGGAGTATAACGGTATCCTGGCGAGGGACAGGCTTGGTATCTTTCCGCCGAGCTGCAACGCACCTAATCTGTCTGAGTATCTGAAGTAATGCTTGGTGTGACGGCACCTAATTAAAACTAAGGAGTGATTGTATTGAAGTTTGACTTTACGAACACTGACGACATGGGGTTTACCCAACTGCCTCCGGCGAAGTACCCGGTAGTCACAGAGCAGTGGTGGTTCTACAAGAAAGCTGAGTCGGGCAACCTGGTCGTCTCTGTCGGCACTAAGGTAACATCTGGTAAGTTTGCCGGCGAGACCTCCAGGTATTTCCAGACTCTCCGCTTAGGTGAGGGGGGTCATATTGACGCTAAGTCAATGGGCTTCCTACTCCTGATGCTGCGTAACTTAGGCATCATCCGAGACGGTGACCGTAAGGGTAAGGAAGGCAAACTCATAGCCGAGTTTATCTACGGCGAGACGAACGATGATGGACACATCCGTATCAAGGCCGTGAGCGTAAACGGTGAAGAGCGTCCGGTAGAGGGACTTAAAGCTACTGCTGTAGTAACCGTCCGTGATGACGACAAAACCAAAACCGGCATTAGCAGGCTTGACCCGCCGGACAATTCCAATACTGAGGTCACCCCCGCGGAGGCCCACGCGGTCGGTGGAAAATCTGGCGGTACTGGTGGGGAGTGGAACATCCCCTTCTAGCCACCGCGTCCAGAGGGGAGGGACAGAGTGAGTCTGTGGCTCTCACACCAGAGGGCCACAGACTACTCATCTTATGGATAAAGATAGATGCAGAGAGTTCCTTCGGCGGGTGTGGGGACCCTCCGAAGGGTGGGCCTTTATTGCCTACGCCGGTGCTGGGCAGTTCAAGCACCGGTCGTACCAATATCCTGCCCAATTAGATCTATTAGTAAACGAGCTTATAGAATTAAGCTCGTGGGCTAACGTGTGGTTTTGTCCGCACCTGTTTAGGACGAGTACAAACAGGTTAAAGAAAAATGCCCTACCCCCTAGAGCGCTGTGGGTTGACCATGACCGCCCTGACTACGATAACTTAAAACCTAAACCTACTATATGCTGGAGCACTTCGGAGGGTAAATACCAGGCTTTATGGTTGCTTAACGATGAGGCACCCCCAGAAGAAGCAGAGAGAGTTAACCGCTTCTTGACCTATACCAATGCTTCTGATAAGGGGGGTTGGCATCTTAATAAGGTTCTCCGCTTACCGGAAAGTACAAACTACAAGTACCAGCCGCCTACTGAAGGCTTCATATTATGGGACGATGGCCCTACATACAATTTAGAGGACCTGCTACCGCCGGAGGTAGACGACCTACAGGAAGCATTGAAGGAAGCTATACACAATCAAACACCACCTATGCCTACAGAAATCCCGTCGTTCTTGGAGGCTCTCAGAAAATACGGTAAGAATATACCCAAGACTGCTTGGGACTTACTTAATGCCGACTCATCCGGCAAGGAAGACTGGTCCGAGGAACTGTGGAAGTTAGAACGGCTACTCCTGGAAGCTGGTATACCTAAAGAAGCAGTACTATCCATAGTAAAAGAAAGCCCCTGGAATAAATATGCCAGGGACAGGAGGCCGCTGGAGCATCTGTGGGCGGAGGTTTTTAAAGCAAGCCAGGAGAAAGGACCTTTCCAGGAGAGTCCCACAGAGCTGCCGTGGGTGGGTATGGGGGAACTTATGCTCTACTCCGAACATCCGGAGTGGATGGTTGAAGGAATCTGGATGGACAAAAACGTGGGTTGGATAGCCGGAGTCGGCAAGAGCTACAAGTCTGTTATCTCCTTAGATTTAGCCTTGTCTGTAGCATCTGGAAAGCCTTTCCTTGGACGTTACCGAGTAAACCTACCGGGTCCTGTACTTATGGTGCAGGAGGAAGACCCGATCTGGAGAGTGGCCCACAGGGTGCAGGTGATGAGCCACGCCAAAGGGATTAGTCAGGCTGTGGTAAACGAGAGCGACTACTCTCTTGTGTTCCAGCTACGAGAGGAACGTATACCCCTGTATGTTTCTGTCGGCGGCGGTTTTCTGTTCCAGGATGAGGAAAAGACAATCGCTTTGGAGAGAGCCATTGACCGATACAGGCCCAAACTCGTTGTCCTGGACCCGTTGTTTATGATGGCCGCAGGGTTGGACGAGTACAAATCCGGGGACATGGTATCAGCTTTAAACTTAATGAAGCGGTGGCGTAACGATTATGGTTGCGCTATAGCGGTGATACATCACTACAACAAGGCCGGTAACGGCAGAGGCCGGGAGAGGCTCTATGGCTCGATGGCCCTGTATGCCTGGTCTGAGAACAGCATGTTCGTGTCCCGTGCAGAAGGTAACACTATCATTATTGAGCGGGACATCAAGGATGCGTTGATAGGCGCACAGGTAGCCGTCGATTTTCAGGATATTGATGAGACCTACAGCTTCCTGGCGAGAGAGATAGAAGAAGGAACCTTTGCAGGCAGTGCTAGCCAGAAGATAGCGGCCTTCTTACTTAGCTGTGACGTAGGAGCTACGGTTACCAGACAGGTTATAGCGGACGCCACGGGGTTAACTACTAAAACTGTCAGCAAGATTCTAAAAGATATGAACGAAGACGGGCTAGTTCTTCTGGACACTAAAGGCCCCAGCGGACAGCTACGGGTTACAGCTACATCTAAGCTGTGGGACGCCAAGAAGGGAGTGGAGCTTATCATATGATACAAGAGCCTAACTGCCGGGAGTGCACGTTATCCGATCCAAAGGTTTACGGTCGCGGCAGTGATGACCCACGGATAGTCTTTGTAGGTGAAGCCCCCGGATACCACGAAGTAGAACAGGGGATGCCGTTTGTGGGAATGGCTGGCAAGGTTATTCGCACTATTATAAGCTACCTGGGTATCCCGGATGATGCTGTATACTTCACAAATGTTTGTTTGTGCAGACCCCCTGAGAACAGGGACCCCTCTGCACAGGAAATAAAGGCTTGCTGGCCCAGACTTAAAGCAGAGCTTTTACAATTAAACCCAGAAATGGTAGTAGCATTAGGCGCAGTTCCTTCCAGGGTATTATTCCCAGAAATGAAATTAAAAGACGACCACGGTAAACCAACGAAGAACGTCTTAGGCCAGCAGGGGATTATAACTTACCACCCGGCAGCAACCCTCTATCCCAAGGGAGAAACTATCTTTCCCTTCTTACTGCACGACATTCAGAAAGTCTGGCGCACGCTGTCGGGTGGAAGTTTACCCCCCGAGTACACAGACCCACACACTGAGGTGTTTATAGCGGACACAGACGATAAGGTGGCCTCTGTAATAAAGAGGATGATGGAGCTTCCCTACGGAACAACACTAGCCTTTGACTGGGAAACTACAGGCACCAAGCCACACATAGCTGTGGGCTTCTGCTTAGGTTTTAGCTGGAAGCACGGTACTGCGGTTGTGGTCCCTGATGCTTTGCTGAGAAGGCATATTAGGCAATTCGTGCAGGTGTTCCAGAGATTCACTCTTGCGGGGTATAACGCCCTGCTGTTTGACTCTCTGTTTAATCGTAAGCTGGGGCTGTCCAGCGATGTAATCTATGACGGACAGTTACTTCACTATATGATAGAC
>ERZ795045.3042-NODE-3042-length-15411-cov-7.437484_pt1 | contig 15411 bp, 14 predicted proteins | sample MGYA00375129_ERZ795045 | MGnify/ENA primary metagenome ERZ795045 (study PRJEB30174, sample SAMN05720166) | activated sludge metagenome | isolation source: anaerobic digester from wastewater treatment plant | place: Japan | collected 2015-05-15 ... | reverse complement strand
AAAAACTGTTTAAATAATTAATATTCAACATATTAAATAATTTTATTCGGATGAAAATATCAATGTGTCTTGCCTTAATAAGACAGCAAAATTAATACACTTACAATTCTTAGTAAATGCAAAATGCTGTTCACAATCGTTTGACAATCTAACTCCCTTGATCGTATCGTTTGAAATTATATTATAATTGATACAGCAATCATTCTCAATTTGTTTTTGAGCAATTAGATCAATCTTTATGCCTTCCAGTCCTTTAATATTTATTTGACTATTACTTGAATTTTCAATTGAGATCTTAACAACATTTGATTGCTTTGTAGCAGAATTATAAACCCAACCATTATAAATACCATCAAAATTTATAGAACTTTCCTCATTTTTTGAACATGATAACAGTCCAGCAAAAAGACAAAAGTAGATAATTAAATTTATGCGTTTCATAATAGATAAGTTTAAAGGTTAAACAACCCTAAAATAATAAAATATTTTTAAAACTCAAAATATACTAAAAATCGAAATCAAAATGCCCAGCAGTAGGCATTCCGAAAATGGTGTCGTAGGGGATTACCTATCAAGTTAAACGAAAAATCCAAATATGTTAAATTTGGTGCAGCCTATGAGGGATTACGATTTTTGTTGCCGTCCGCTTATATTTTAAATTTTATAACAATTTGTAAATATTGATTAAAAACTTTTGACTCGCCAAGACTTTCGCCCAATGCATTAACCCATGTAACTTTTGACGTGTATATCAATCCATGATTATATCTTAATCCAACGTCGAGTTTGTCATTTATTCTATAATTTATCCCCACTAAAGCAGACAACTCAAACCTTCTATCATATAAATCAGTTATATCGCTTGATTTGAGTTTCGCATTTATCAAGTAGCTCAATTCCGGCCCTATTGAAATGTAAAATTTATCAACAAAATAATAATCAAACAGTATTGGCAATTGAATATAGTTAAGATTAAGCCTGATATAATCACCTGAACTCTTTTGCCTACCACCTTTTTGTATAAATCCTGGTTCAAAAGATAATCCCCATAATTCAGATTTTTTATATCCTATATATCCGTTAAAATTATATGCAATCATAGGATAATAAACTTGATCGTTATCAACCCCGTCAGGCTTATTTGTTAAACGAGCATTGGCAACATCAAATCCAGCAGCAAGTCCCAATTTAAAATCTTGTGAAAATACTGTCAGGTTTGAAATTATCATTAAACCAACAGCAAAGAATATTGTCTTTTTTTTCATATAGTTAAATTTTAAGGTTACACTTGCGTTTTATTTAATTAGCAGTAAATGTTAAATGTTGGTACTATGAAATGTTGTGGCTTGCATGGCTTCGAGCCTGTCAACAACTAGAACCACTATCGGCTAACGATGAACTTGCCCAACCTTTCAAACCACAATATTTTATAACAAATTTTGGCATCAATAATTTATTATTTATTTTTCAACACATTATCTTTAGAATGCAACTCAATACTTACGAAGACGTACCATGAACAATTATGCACGCCGGCATATTGTCCCGCATCGGCGTAATGAATTCAGAATTGGCTTCCACCATAAACTATCCCTTCACAACTTAATTCCCATTACCAGTACATCATCGGTCTGATCGTATGGTCCTTTCCAATCCTTATAGGCTTTTTCAATAAGCTGTTGCTGCATTTCAATGGGCTGAGCATAAATTTCGCGTAAGATATTCTTGAAAGCCACCGATTTTAGTCTTTTTTCGTTTTCACCGCCAATTTGGTCTTTGTATCCATCGGAAAACAGAAAAAGTTCGTCGCCTGTGCTAAAGTCGATTGTTGCTGTGGTAAAGCTTTCGTCAACTTTTACATGCAAGCCAATAGGCATTTTATCGCCCTTCAGCTCCATTATCTCCCCACCCCTGATCAGGTAAGCCTGGCTGTTGGCCGCCGCAAATTGAATTTTCCTTTGCTCTACATCGATAAGGCAAAAAGCAATATCCATTCCATCCTGTGCCTGTTGTTCCTGATTTTCTCGCATCAAGCTGCCTACCATTTTTTCCCTCAGACGATTCAGAATATCGTGTGGGGGTAAAGAACCGTCGTTGAGAAAAATTTCGTTGAGAAACGATATGCCCAGCATGGTAAGGAATCCACCAGGGACACCATGTCCCGTACAGTCGGCCACTGCTACATAAATCTTATCGCCCTTTCGTTTAGCCCAATAAAAATCGCCCGATACAATATCCTTAGGTTTGTACAGCACAAAATACTGCGTAAACACCTTATCGAGCTCTGCCTTATTGGGCAATAACGACGACTGTATATGACGGGCATATCGAATACTATCGGTAATTTCTTTGTTGATAAGCTCTATCTTGCCCTTTTGCTCAAGAATAAGTATATTCTGCATGGCCAGCGCATCGCGTTGCGAGAGAATTTCTTCTTTCTGCTCCTCAATCTCTCGGGTTCGTTCTTTAACTTTTGCCTCCAGTATGGCTTTTTCGCGTTCGAGATAACGAATTCTTAACCAAACCAGTCCACCAACCAAAAGTATAGCAATGGCACCTATCATTACATAAAACCACCATTGCTGGTAAAAAGGTTTCTGGATTTTTATCTGAACCAATTTTTCTTCACTCTCTTTTCCAAAAACATTTTTTGCCTTTACATGAATCTTCCATTGGCCTGGCGGTAGGGTCATGTTAAACTCGGGGGATGAGCTCCAACTGCTCCATTGTTGCATGAGATTTTCGATATAAAAGGCATACTGCGTTGTAGCCGATTTTATGTATGCAGGTGCAAACACCACCAGCTTGAGAAAGTTGTCGGAGGGACTTAGCTCGATTCGATCCAGCGAAAACAATTGCCCATTATTGCCGATGAGTTTTTTAATGTAAACCTGAAAAGAAGTCTGCGTTTTTGCCAATTGTGGCATTGTTATTCGATAGAGATTCTGGCTATTTTCAATAACCCAGAGCAGGGTGTCGGTCTGTGCCAGATAGCTGATATTATCGAAAAGATTTAACCAGAGGTATGGGGTAGTTTTTGTGCTATCATCGGGCGAAAGAGCCTGCCAGCTACTGCCAACATTTACCCATAACTTTTCGGATTGTTGCGTAAGTATTTTGTTCGCATGCATAAATTGTTCGGAAAGTCGTGCACAAGCTTGCAGGGTATCATCGACAATGCGAAAGACCCCGCTACTCGAGATAACAAAAGGTGCCCCCTGAATATTTTTAAGCAAATATCTCTCAAATTTTCCCTTCAGGGGGATAGCTTTGTATTGCAGAACGGGCTGAGAAAGATCGATTTTTAGGATTCTTTTTTCCTCTCCCACCCACAAGATATTTTTGGTGAGGGTAAGCGATACAGCAGCATCGACTTTACCGGGGACAAGATCTACCAATTTAAAGTCCGTCCCCATTTTTTTAGCACCCTGTGTGCTTGCCAGGTATACCAACTGGCGGGGTTGATCCACATACGCTGCGCTGACAGGTATATTGCGAGCTATTGATACAGCCTTGCTATCCTGAATTCTGAAAATTTCGTCGGGAGTGATGGCAATGAGGATATTGTTGAAAATCACAAGCTGTTTGCACTTTTTGTTTAGTCCCTGTATTTTTTCGTACTGATAAGAAACTGATGTCAAACGGTAGGTGATTTTGGGAGTAGGAGCCTTGCGTTGCTCTGCAACTATAACATCCTTTTTTTCGGTTGTTGAAGGGCGTTCCTCAACGACTTCTCCCTCTTTCGTTTTCTTTTTTCCGAAAATACGGGCAAACAATCCTTTTTTAACCGGTTCCTGTGCCTTTTTCTGTGTTTCGGTCAACTCAACCGGTGGGGTGGAAACCGTGGTTGAGGGCACCGATTTTTGGAGAGTGGGCTGCTTAATAGCCTGATAGCTTGCTTTCCTTACCAGTCGAAACACGCCCTCGTTGGTACCCACATAAAGGGTATTCTGAAACATAGCCATGCATTGGGGGCGTCCCTGCAAACCAGGATAGGTACTAAAATTGCGCACCGGCAGTTGCAAGTCGGCACGAGTTAAGCCATAGAAATGTCCCAGCCAGATACCGCCATCGGTGTCGGATGTCATGCAATATATCTCGTCATCGGGCAAACCCGTTTGATAATTAATAAAATGAAGTGTTCGACCAGTTTTATGGTCTACCACAAGGCATCCCCCATGATTGGTAGCAAAAGCTATGTACAAATCGGTTACCATAACCTGATTGATTGCCCCCTGATTGAGATAAGCCTGATCCTCAATTTCGAATGGGACAATACTGCGCCCATTAAAAGTATAACAGCGATTATCGAGCGCCACAAGAAATAACTTTTTGCGCCCGTAAGGACGAGCAAAGAGCACTTTGCCTGCCAACGGAAAAGACACTGAGGCCTTTAAGCCACTGCCTGTAATGGCCGAAAGCTGGGGGGATCCATCGTCGACATACATTTTACTGTCAAGCGGCAGCAAAACCTGAAAAGTTTTTCCCCGACGAGCTGTTGTAGTATGTAAATGACTAAAATCGTGCCTGGCAATGATAATCTGTTGAGGAGTCAAGAAATATACGAACGAGTCGGTTGCTTCAATTTGCATAACAATCCCTATCGAATCGTGCCGCAAAGAATTATATATGTACTCGCCCGTGTTTTTTCGTTCAACCCAACCCAACATATTTCTACCGCCAACAATTACCTTTTCCTGACCTGGAAGTGTAAATAAAACTGTTGGGATATCGGGAGTGGATATAAGTTCCCATTGATAACCATCGAAAATAAGAATTCCCCGCTCATTGGCGAGCATTACATGGCCATTGGGCTCATAGATCATGTTCAGGTTAGCAGTATATGTCTCATTTTGCGGAAAATAATGGGTAAGAAAAAGCGACCCATCCTGCGCAAAAATTTGCTGGGAAAGTATCCCCAAAAAAATGGTAATAACCCAGGATACCCTATGATGGATTTTACTCATAATCAAAAAGTTTAAGGTGGTCTGTAAAGGTATATTAGAATTTTATTAAATGCAGATAAAAATTGGTCTCAAATTGAAAATGATTTTGTACCTGATTTTCAAAAAAAAATGCAAAAAATTAAAGCTAATAACTACTACCTAAAACACAGAAACATAAAAATTCTAATTATAACAACAAAAATTTCAATCTATATTTGGGCGTTAAAAATAATTCATTATTTTGCACAAAAATTTTGCAATGAAAAATTTATTTCAACGAAAAACGGGCACATATAGCCACACGTATTAGGGAACTTACGTGTGGCTACAATCATCTCTACTCCCAGCCTATTTATACCAATAATTATTTAACCTAAAAATCAATTGTTTATGAGAACTGTATTATTCTTTATTCTTTATTCTTTATTCTTTATTCATGTACAAAAGAAAGTATATCTTCTGAAGCTTCTTCCGAAGAAATAGACAACAATTATCAACCTTTTTTTTATGTAGAAAAGGGTGATAGTATTCCCAAAGGCATTTTTCGCCAAAAACCCGACAACAAGGATAACCTTCAAGTGATTGAAGTCTTTTCAACTGAAAATAGTAAGTTAAAGGCTACAGGCAATTCTACGGGCAATGGTTATATTTGTTCATTGATGACCTCTGTTCGTAATGACAACACAGCGCCTAACATAATGGATGGTTATTCCAAAATTCCTGTCGATCTGAATGAAGGAGCTGGAGGAAAATATATTTACTTGTATTACAAGAAAACCACACCATTAGAACCTAATACTACCCCCATTACAGAATTAGACGTAATTACCAATTGTTGTATGGCGATACTTTTTCCCCCATATTCCTGGAATATATGTGGACAAAGTTTTGGATCCGGTGGATGGACTGACCTTAATCAAGGGGCAGGTGGTGATTATATCTATCTTGTACAACGAACGAAATGGCTTGGTCAGCGTTTTGTCGATCCATTTTACAATGTTCCTCCAATTAAAGATATACTCATCATATCTTCAAATCAAAAATTATCTTCATACCCAGGCTGGACATTGATCCCCGTTGACTTAAACAAAGGTGCTGGAGGAAAATGGATTTATTTGTGTTATAAAAGATAACAGCATTCAGGTTCTGAGTCATTGGTTAGACTCAGAACCATTTTTAAAAGACAGAGTATGAAAAGAATTTATACAATACTTTTTACGCTTTTTTGGCTTGATGGCATTGCTTGGTGTCAATCTATCAACATTACGGGATTTGTAAAAGATTCAACAACGCAGGAAGTACTGGTAGGCGCCACAGTATTTGATTCTACGGGTCAGTTTTTCACTACTACCAACCAATATGGGTATTTCACCTTAGAGGTACCCTCCAATAGTACCCTGATCGTTTCGTATGTTGGATACCGGCGAAAATTTATTAAAACAGATACCTGCCAAAACATATTAACCATTCCCATGGTATCGCACAATGAGATTGAGCCCGTGATAGTCAAAAGTGATCAATCGGCGCAAATACACTACCCCTTACCAGTTGTTGAACGAATTCAGGCTAGTACCTTAACCCAGCTTCCGAGCCTATTAGGCGACCCAGATATAACCCGAATCGTACAGATATTGCCAGGGGTGAATATATCAGCTGAAAATTCTACAGGCTATTACGTCCATGGAGGCAATTTCGACCAAAACCTAATGCTTGTTGATTATATTCCCATCTATAATGCATCGCACATGTTTGGTATGTTTTCGATTTGCAATGTTTCTACTTTCAACAATGCTAAACTATATAAAGGAGCTATACCTGCGCAATATGGTGGCAGAACATCTTCTGTACTGGATATCAGTATGCGCAACGGTAATAAAAACAAGTATGGTGGAGAAATAAACGCAGGAACATTTTCATCACGTATCCTACTCGAAGGACCGCTGGTAAACAACAAAAGTTCATTTATTTTTACCTATCGCCGATCGATGCTTGATATTGAACCAACGTTTATAAAAAATTATACCATTTGGCTCACCGGCTTAGATAGATCTTTTGATATAATTCAGATGGATAAATATAAATTTTACGATTTTACGATGAAAGTAAATTATAGTCTTTCAGATAAATCGTCTCTATCTTTCAGTTACATTGGTTCATCCGACGCATATCCCACCGACAAAAAATATCTCAGTAACGCCTTCAGCTACCATAATCAAGGACTCTCAATACAGTGGCATACAATATTTTATCCCAAACTATCATCAACGATTGTCGCCTATCATTCTCAATTTTCGAATACTGCCACCCTGGGCAATAAAATTTATTTTGCCACTGAAAATCAATATGAGGGGAATTACCTCGACATTGAGTCCCAAGTATCGGAAGATGCTCTCAGATGGTTGTTGGATTGGTCGTCGGAAAAACATAGAATCCAGGGAGGACTACAATTGGGACAATATCAAATAAATCCCCTACTCAAGAGATTTTCAGGTGTCGCAGGAATTGATAAAACTATTCAGCAGAACGCGACAAACTACAGTATTGCATTTTTTGCTTCGGATGAATATCATATCAGCGAACGATTAACAATAGTACCCGGAATTCGAATGGAATATTACCGTTTTACAACACAAACGGTATACCTGCAGCCACGTTTTTTTGCCACCTATAAAATCACACACAGAATGTCGGGGAAAGTGTCGTACTGTCGAGTAGTACAAACCATGCAACAAGTAAATAGCCAGAGCTTGTTAACAGGCAATGTTGGTATCTGGTTGCTTTCGAATCATAGCCGGCAACCGTTGATAGGTAATGATTACATTGTTGCATTGGAATGGGGTTTAGGTAAATATCGAGCAAATGTGGAAGGTTATTTTAAAACCATGCACAATTTGATTGCCTTAAAGGAAGGCGTTAGTATACTTTACGACAATGTAAGTTTTGAACAACTTATTGAAACCGGTAGAGGTACAGCAAAAGGAATTGAAGTATCGATACATAAAGATTTCGGCAATACTACTGGATGGCTGGGGTATCATTTATCATCAGCTCAGGTACAATTTCCTCAAATCAGGGAAAGTAAAAAGTTTGCAGCGCCTTACGATAGGACCCATACACTGACGGCTGTTCTATCACAAAAAATAACTGCTTATTTATCAGTCGGCACCCAATGGATCTATACCACAGGAATACCTATTAACCTATACAATGCAATGTATTACATGGCCGAACTATCTTTTACTCCAAACAACACCTATTTGTTCCTTAACCAATACACTGGCCGACAACAAGCTAACACACTTCGATTTCCTTCGTATCATCGGCTCGATATAAACATGTCGTTCAATAAGCAATATCAACGTTGGAAGCTCGAATATCAGATTGGGGCATTCAACCTGTATAACCGTACTAATGCCTATAAAATTACCCAAAGTGCTGAAGGTATTCGCTACATCGGGTTATTTAAAATTGTTCCCTATTTTTCTATAACTGTAAAATTTTAAATATGAATCGATATCTTAGCTACATTTTATTCATCTATTCATTTTTTTTCATTCATGGATGTCGCGAGGAAGAATTTTTAGATTATGATCTTCCTTCACCACCGAAGTTGTGTGTGATTTCGGGCTATATTTGCGAGGATAGTACTTGTATAATCCTTACCCGTAACTTTAAATGGTCGGTAAATTACCAACCCGATACTTCTACATTTTTCCTAACGGGTGCTACTGTGATGTTGTATGAAAATAATTCTTTCCTGGATACCCTCCATTTGATTGAGGTAAAAGACCAGATATACTCTAACGTTCGATACTATTATCAGAGTAAAAAAGGAGGACAAGCAGGGAAAAAGTATCGTATTGAAGTACAGTATGAACAATTACCAGTAGCATGGGCCGAAACTTACATGCCTTCCCCACCAATCGTAACTATTGATACAACTGTAACCATCCATGTTGGGCATCCATATGAAAATGAAAATGGGTATGACACAACAAAAAGCATGGTTGGATATCAGATTGATTGTGTGTTATCCATACTCGATACTGACGAGTTATCTAATTTTTTTCAATTACGCACTGACATGTTATACATCAAGCCCAATCCAATTGTTGAAAACTCATACTTAGCGTCAAAAAATGAAGATTTCTGGCCACTTTTCAGCGACCGAATTTTCGCAGGCAAATCAACACAATTTCAATTATTAGACTGGTTATTCGAGAATGAAACTTCAATGCTAACCATTTTGAGCTTAAGTGAAGAAGGCTACCGGTATTACCTTTCAACATCGACATACAAACATCAACAATCCGACTTCACCACCGAACCAGTAGACCTATATTCAAACGTTCATAACGGGATGGGTATATTTTTTGGCCTTAGTGCTCGGTCTTTTACGTTGGGGGTGCCCAAATAAACTGTACTAACGTTTATAGCCTCAACCGTATTTGCATGAGCTATTAGCACAAAAAATAAGGCTACCTCAAATGGTAGCCTTTTTCCTGTTATGATTAGTAGATATTAGTAACGATAATGCTCAGGTTTATATGGACCTTCGATGGGTACACCAATATAAGCGGCCTGCTTGGGGGTAAGCACGGTAAGTTTTACGCCCAGCTGCTCGAGATGCAGGCGAGCCACTTCCTCGTCAAGCTTTTTGGGCAAACGGTATACACCCACCTTGTAGTTGTTTTGCCACAGCTCAATTTGAGCCAGCGTTTGGTTCGAGAAGGAGTTGCTCATCACAAACGAAGGATGACCTGTAGCACAACCCAAATTTACCAGACGACCCTCGGCCAGCAGGAAAATCTCATGCCCATCGGGGAAGGTAAATTTATCGACCTGGGGCTTAATATTGGTACGTTTTATTTTTGGATCGTTCATCAGCGCATCGACCTGAATTTCGCTATCGAAGTGACCGATATTGCAAACGATGGCCTGATCTTTCATCTGGTACATATGCTCGAGCGTAATCACATCGCAGTTACCTGTTGCCGTAACAAAGATATTCCCCTCCTTAACGGCTTCTTCCATGGTGGTAACTTCGAAGCCCTCCATAACAGCTTGCAGGGCATTGATGGGATCGATTTCGGTAACAATAACCCGGGCACCATACGAGCGCATGGAACGAGCACATCCCTTACCCACATCACCAAAACCGAGTACCACCACTACTTTTCCAGCAATCATTACATCGGTGGCACGCTTGATACCATCGGCCAGCGATTCGTGGCAACCATACAGATTGTCAAATTTCGACTTGGTAACCGAATCGTTGACATTAATAGCCGGTATTAGAAGTTCACCTTTTTCGAGCATCTGGTACAACCGATGTACGCCCGTCGTAGTTTCCTCCGATACGCCTTTCAGCTCTTTGGCCATCCTGTGAAAACGCTGAGGGTCCTCAGCAAGCGATTGCTTAAGTTGGTTGAGAATGATACGTTCCTCTTTGTGCGACACTTCGCGGTCGAGGAAGGATGGATCCTCTTCGGCACGGTATCCCCAGTGGAAAAACAGGGTAGCATCGCCACCATCATCTACAATCAGGTTGGGACCCTTGCCATCGGGAAAACGCATGGCCATATCGGTACACCACCAGTATTCCTCAAGTGTCTCGCCCTTCCATGCAAAAACGGGTATTCCTGCTGCAGCAATAGCCGCTGCCGCATGATCCTGAGTAGAAAATATATTGCAGCTTGCCCAGCGAACCTCCGCTCCCAGTTCTACCAGCGTCTCAATGAGTACAGCTGTCTGAATTGTCATGTGCAATGAACCTGTAATGCGTGCCCCACGCAACGGCTTCTGTCCAGCATACTTGCGCCGAATAGCCATCAAGCCCGGCATTTCTTTCTCGGCAATTTCAATTTCCTTTCGCCCAAACTCCGCCAACGATAAATCTTTGACTTTATAAGGCACTTCCTGCCTGGTAAGTGTCATGTTTTCCATCATCATTGTATTTTATCCTTTAAACATATAAAACAAAAAGGAAGGCAAAATTCCTTCTCACATAAATTTTTTTTTTAAAATTTTTGGTAAAATTACAATTAATCGTTTTGGGAAACAACAGGTAAAGCTATTTTTTACTCATCCTTCTGTAGTTACAGCCAATCCAAAGATGATATTACAGCTACCCCCGACGGCTTATTTCTGCCAGTTCGGTTGGATTCAATACTTCAATGTCCCGATCTTTGAGACGTATAAGTCCATCCCGTTCAAACGACTTGAGCAATTTCACGGTGCTTTCGACCGACAAAGCAGCAAAGTCGGCTAAATCTTTCCGTGTAAGTAACGTAAATAGTTCAGGAAAATCATTTTTAATTTCATTGAGGTAACCGATTGTTTCGGCCAGGCGACCATGCATTTGCTTGAAAAGGACTTTCTTCAGGTTATCGTACAACAACTCATTCTGCGAGCAGTAACGTCTGATAAGATTAAAGGCAAATTTACTGTTGGCAGCGGCTACACTGGTTATTGCTTCTTTTTCAATCAGGTATGCCTGACATTCGGTAATAGCATTGACGGTATAGGGAAAAATATTTTTTTGAAACACTGAAGCCAATCCCACAAAATCTCCTGGCTTTATTAAACAAAGGTTATAATTTCTATCTCCTGTATCTTCGATGTATTGTATTGCCAACCCACGAATCAAAAACAGCACATAAGAAGCAAAGGCACCCTGCTTGGCCAGCTGATCGCCCTTTCGAAAAACGATTTGCGTTTTACTCGATCGGATAAGCTCCATTTCTTCGGCCGACAACAGTTGAAAACAGGGAGCGGTAATATCACAAAAAAAATCCTGATCCCCCTCAACAATGGTTTTCATATTCTCTTATTTGCGACAAAGTTAGGCCAACCGATGCTAAATTACAAACCCATGCTTCGTACAATGACCCTGAACTGTCAGGAACAGCGTTACATATACATGAAGACGTGAAAGATACCTGTATACTTCACGAATTAATACATCAATCCTTATTTCGAAAAAGAAAAAAACGCTTTGCACACAAGTGCACAAAGCGTTAATACAATGGTACCCAAAATAGGCAGATTCTTTTGAATATGTCAGCAAGTTATTTTCCTATCCCCGCATTCGCGCTTATTTTAGGATACACAACTAAATTTCTTCTGTTTCAACAATTTTAGCCAGGATATCCGAATAAGGCAGAAGCAGGTATTTATTTCCCTCAAATTCTATCTCAATACCAGCATAGGGTTTGTAAAGCACAGTATCACCGGGTTTAACCTCGGCATTATCTATTACACTCATCCACTTAATTTTTGCCATCTGTGGTTTTTCCCCAGCTGTATCGGGGATAATTATTCCTGAGGCTGTTTTCTTTTCGCCTTTGCTTTCGGTAATATCCAACGCTACATACTGGTTGATAGGCTGTAATTCCTTCATATGCAATACATTTAAGTTATACATTCTTTAATATTATATTTCGAGTAGTTCTTTCAATTTCTGTTGATTAAAACCGACGACAATTTGACCATTGATATCGGTTTGTGGTACTCCCTGCTGACCCGATCGACGAACCAGTTCACGGGCAGCATTTTCGTCGCGCGAAACATCCACGTCGGTGAAGGGAATTCCATTTTTTCTCAACCAGGCTTTTAGCGTATTGCACCAGGGACAGGTAGGGGTAGAATACACGGTTACCCTTTTGGGCTCCTTGCCCGATGCTTTTGCTTTGGCCTGATATACTGCCTGGGTAAAGATGTTGCGGTAAAAGCCTGCCTCCTGACAACCTTTTACCATGTTTAACATTTCACCCTTTTCAAAGACCAATAGCGTCGGAACGCTGGTTACCTGATAACGGGTATGAATATCGCGCACTGTAGTAACATCGGCCGCAAATAGCTGAATTTCCTCACCACTTTCCTGCAAAGCTTCTTCAATATGCTCAATAGCACAGCGACATAGGTCACTATCCTTTTTATATAAAAGCAGGAAAGCTCGTTCAGCCCCTTTCGCCTGGTTATTAAAATCGTCGAATGATGTAACCGTTTTCATAATTCACTCATTTATTTTGCGCAATTTGTTTATGCAGATATTCTTTCGTTTTTACTCCCACAATCCGCTGGACTTCTACGCCATTTTTGTATAAAATAAGCGTAGGAATGCTTCGAATCCTGTATTGCTGGGCAAGGGCAGGATAACGTTCAATATTAACCTTGCCTACGTAGCAGTTACCTTCAAGTTCAGCGGCCAGTTCATTGAGTATGGGTGCCATCAGTCGACAGGGGGCACACCATTCTGCCCAAAAATCGACCAGGACCAACTTATTTTTTAGCTGCGACTTAAAATTAGCATCGTTCAGTTGCAACACCCGCGGATGGTCGGGGGGTAATGGCGTACGTTTTATTTTTACCCGTGCCCATACATTAGCTACCACAAAGATGGCAAGCAAAATAGCCAGTACTATAAATGTTGCTGTCATTACGATACCATTTTAAGTTGTTTGCGTTTTTCATTGACATATTCAGTAGCAGCAAGGGCTGCAATGGTTCCGTCGCTTACCGCTGTGGTAATTTGTCTATAACGTTTTGTAATAGCATCACCTGCAGCAAATACACCCGACAGTTTGGTTCGCATATTCTCATCTACTACGATCTCTCCGCGTTCGTTCAGGATAGGATAATGTCGTAAAAACTGCGTATTGGGTTCGTATCCGATAAAGATAAATGCTCCATTTACCCGAAGCTCACCTTCTGTTCCATCCAATACGCTTTTGTATTTGACATACTCGAGAAAATCGTTTCCACCAAATTCAGTAACTATCGAACTAAGATAGAACTTTATTTTAGGATTGTTTCGAGCCTCCTCCACAGCATAAGGGAATGCCTGAAAATGGTCGAACTGATGAATGAGATGCACCTCACTGGCATACTTTGTAAGCGAAACCGCTTCCTCGAGTGCCGAATTACCACCCCCTACCACTACTATCGCTTTGTCGGTAAAAAACTCACCATCGCAAGTAGCGCAGTAGGAAATACCACGTCCTCTGAAAGTATCCTCCCCGGGCACATTCAGCGAACGGGGTCGGCCACCAGTAGCCAATATTATGGCATCGGCACAAAAAGTCCGACCATCGGACAAAACTACACATTTTTCATCTTTATCAATATCAACGCTATCAATGACCGCATTGGCTATAATTCTGGTACCAAACGACTCTGCTTGCTTTTTCATAACGTGCGCCAGCTGATATCCACTTACATCCTCAATGCCCGGATAATTAACAACCCGATGGGTAAGAATCATCTGGCCACCCGGCATACCCTCGCTTATGATCAGCGTATGAACCCTGGCGCGAGACAGATAAATACCCGCCGCAAGTCCCGCAGGCCCTCCGCCTAATACTATAACATCGAATTTTTCTACAGCTTTCATCCGAAAATATTTTTTAATTCTTTATAGCGGTCGGATGAAACTCGCAGAAAATGAACTTTTTCCAAATTGGAAAGCAAGTTTTTCATGCACGTTCACCCGATATCCTTTATTGTAATCCATTTTTAAAATGCCCATGTTGCCCTTTGCTATCGAATCAGCATTAAAGCAACATGGGATTTCTAACTTATGCGGTAACGGGTGCTCCAAAATATTCATCCAGTATGGCACGAACCTGCTGCATGGTTTGAATGCTCGAAGTAGCCTTTACCACTTTACCATTTTTATAATAGATGGTAAAAGGAATTCCCATAAATCCCCTTACCTCTGGCAGGTTACGTATGATATGTGCCTCGGGATTGTCAAATTCCATATCGTAAAATTTCACATGCTTATATTCATCCCGCAATTGCTCAGCTATCCCGTATACCGGAATACACATGGGCCCCATACGTCCGCAAATGACCATTACGTTTTCATTTTCCGAAATAATTTTCTGCAATTGTGCAGCTGTTTCAATGTGATCGAGATTTGTGTACAACATAGCTTTTAATGTTTTTAATTTACCAGCAAAGTTAGACCACCTTACCCTACACTTCGCATCCAACATGTCCAAGCACAACCAGGATACAATTGTTTTATCTCAATCGTTTGATTGTTTTACTTCATTCGACAATATTTTTTATAGCAGTCGGATGGAACTTACATGAAACGAGCATGTATAGCAGTATTCACAAACGAGTATGAAAATAATTTTTCATGCCTGCTTGATTTTAGAGCACAAAACATATTACATGCGAGTTCCATCCGGCCTTTTTAAAAAAAAAATTTAAAATTATTTTCGGATGAAAAAAGCTATAACTGGCCTACAAAATTGTTCATGCTCTTTCGCGACCCCGTAAGGGTTACCTTATGGTAACATCGTAAATTACCTCACCCCTTTCCCCTCTCCTTACAAAGGAGAGGGGTGACTGGTTGGTAGTGTCAAACTTTATATCAACCATACACTAATGATACGACCCAAAAATTTTACCTCTTCCAACCCCGTAGGGGTGGCTCTTATGGTAGCAATAG
>ERZ795045.3035-NODE-3035-length-15430-cov-26.898667_pt1 | contig 15430 bp, 10 predicted proteins | sample MGYA00375129_ERZ795045 | MGnify/ENA primary metagenome ERZ795045 (study PRJEB30174, sample SAMN05720166) | activated sludge metagenome | isolation source: anaerobic digester from wastewater treatment plant | place: Japan | collected 2015-05-15 ... | reverse complement strand
CTGAGTATACAGTAAACCAGCGTTGAGCTCGGTAGAGAACGCGCGCGTCGTCTAGTAGTGGACATGGGTTGAGTGTGACTGTGACTGTTCTTAGAATCCGGATCTTAGAGGACGGATCCTAGATGAGTAAGCTTATGTAGCTCCTTGTAAGGACACGGTGAGAGAAAGGGGGGACGAAGCTTAGGAACACGCTTCTTGGGGGCCGTAGTACGTAGTGTGTAGACCAAAGACAAGGAATAAACCAAAGGAGGAGTAACGATGAAAAAGTGGATCCTTGGGTTGATAGTCCTATTGACGTTTGTTGTGTGTCAGAGTGCATTCGCCGCAAACGAAGTCGTGGTGTACACTGCTCTTCAAGAAAGTGACATGGTTCCGCTGGCCAAGGCCTTTGAGGAAGCTACAGGTATCAAAATGGACTATGTAATCGTCGGAGGAGCCGGCCAGGTCCAGGCGAGGATTCTGGCAGAGAGCAAGAATCCGCAGGCTGACATCTTCCTGGGCGGTTCAGCTGAGATGCATGCTCCTCTGGCACAGGACGGGTTGTTGGTTCAATACCGCTCTCCCAGAGCAGATGAGCTCGATGAGATCTTCAACGATCCGGAAGGCTACTGGCAAGGTTGGTACATGGGCGTCCTTGGGTATGTGCTGAATACCGAGCGGTTTGAGAAGGAAATGGCGCCCAAGGGAGTAAAGAAGCCCACCACATGGGATGACTGCCTGGATCCTGTATGGAAGGGCCTGTACGTCCATTCCAACCCTTCCACTGCAGGCGGCGCGTACATCCACCTCTGCAATCAGATCTTCCGGCTAGGTGAGGATGCAGCCTGGGAATACTTCAAGAAACTCGATGAGATAGTGCACCACTACACCCCTGGAGCCCCCGGTCCGATTAGCGCGTGTGCTACAGGTGAGTTTATACTCGGAATGTCTTGGGCCCATGATATTGTGAAGACAATGCGTGAGGGATACCCTATTGAAGTGATTATACCTGAGTACACGGCTTTTGAGATCGGAGCGGTCTCCATTGTAAAGGGTGGACCGAACACAGAGAACGCAAAGAAACTGGTGGATTGGCTCCTGACCAAGGAGGCAGGAGAACTCAACACCCGGAACTCCTACAGGTATTCTGCACGTGTGGATGTCACTCCGCCGGAAGGAATGCCGTCACTTGCAGATGTCGTCCTTGTCGATTATGATCGTGATTGGGCATTGAATAACCGGGCAGAAGTAGTGAAGAAATGGGAGACCATAATTCAATAGCGATTCGGGGGGCTTTGCCCCCCTCTGCCTCTTGATTTGAGGCAGGCTTCGCCCCGGTTTGCCTCAAATTCCTTTGTGAGGGGTGACTTTATGAAACCTTCCGAAGCTGCGATTTCACAAAAGACGCTGAATAGGCTTAAAGAGTTTCAAAGAAATGAAATCACAGAGTACCACATCTACACGCGCCTTTCCCAGAGAATTAAGGACGAAGGAAACAGAGAAGTCCTCAAGAGGATCGCCAAAGACGAGCTGAGGCACTACAATTTCTATAAGAAATACACTAAGGAAGATATCGAGCCTAACCACAGGCAGATAAGCCTATTCTACTGGATCAGCAGGATCTTCGGGTTGACCTTCGGCCTCAAGCTGATGGAGCGAGGCGAAGAGCAGGCGAAGCACGCCTATGAGGAGGTAGCTGTTGAGCTTCCTGAAGTGAAACGTATCGCAGAGGAAGAGGACGAGCATGAGCACGAACTCCTGGCGCTTATAGAGGAGGAGCGCCTTGAGTATGTAAGCTCGGTTGTCTTGGGCTTGAATGATGCCTTGGTGGAGCTCACAGGGACCTTAGCCGGATTGACCTTTGCCTTGCAGAATACAAGATTGATTGCTTTGGCAGGCTTGATTACGGGGATTGCGGCTTCGTTTTCGATGGGGGCATCTGAATACCTGTCTACAAAGGCAGAAGGCATAGAGTTTCAGCGAGCCTTTAAGTCAGCCCTCTATACATGGACAGCTTATCTCTTTACTGTTATTGCTTTGATTTTGCCATACTTGCTTGTGTCTAATTACTATGTCAGCCTCATACTTACGTTAGTTATCGGTATATTGATAATCCTCGTCTTCAATTTCTATGTCGCTACTGCCAAGGACCTCGATTTCTGGAGACGCTTTATTGAAATGGCTGCGATCAGCTTGGGAGTGGCTGCAATCAGCTTTGGGATAGGTGTCCTTGTCAGGACGTTCCTTGGAGTCGACGTCTAGGCGGTAGGCGGTGATCCTGCAGCTATAGTCTTCCGTGTTGAAGACCCTGAGCGGGCGATCCCTCTGTTGAAGGAGCATGGAGTTGAGCTTTTGACGGAAGATGAGGCCTATCGTTAGGTTAGAATCTTCTCCGGATTTCTGTTATTCACCTATCAGAAATGAAAGCTCACTGTTGGGCTTAGGCAAAACTTAACAAGAGGAAATCCGAGAACAGGGAAGAAGAATTAACTAGTACGCCCGTTCCCGGATTTGCGGCCCTAAACCATATGACATACCGTCTCCACGCCAGGTATGATATGGTTAGGGCCGTCTTCATTTTATTAGAAGTGTCCGGGATTCGGGACAGTGACTTACAAAAAATCCTCTCAGTAGACTTATACCATCCTCCTTGGCTTCCAGCAATACCCTATTATTGGCTAAATTTGCAATCCATTCATCTTTTGGCTCGATATTTGCATGTGAGATTGAAGATTAGAAGCAGCAATCGGACGTCCCTATACCCTGCAGGGTGGCAGTTGCTGCAGTCAGAGACGGCTGCCAGGCCGTCACAGAGTCTAAAATACCCAAGAAACAGGTGAGAGCCAATGAGTATTGCCAAAAAGTTCTCAAAACGCGTCATCATCGTCTTTGCGACGACCTGCCTTATTCTGTGTTTAGTGCTACCTTTGTCTGCATACGGGGGAGAAGGAGCAGTCCTTGAGTCTGAGACGAGCTCAACTCACGTGACTGTGAAGGTCTTAGGAGCCATCAAAGACACGTTGAAACTTGGTTTTAGTCATGACCTTGAAGCGGAGCCGGTAATCGCCGGAAGTCCCGAGACAGCCTGGAACTTCGGGACATTGACTCCGGATATGGATGCGTTGGGGGCAAGCGAGTTTCCCAATGCAGTTACCGTAATCGAAGGGTACGATTGGGTTATTGATTATCAATCAAACGCTGCTGCTCAACGTTCAGTAGAGTGCACCGGTATAGGAGATTGCGATATCTCTCGTCTTAAGCCGTTTTTCTGGCTGAGGACATGGACGGATCCGGGGTTTGCCGAGTATTCGCAGCCTGAACCCGGTTACCCGATAAGTTTTGCCTTTGCCCCTTCTTATGATGAGGTGCTGGGATTTCCAACAGGGATAAAAATCGACATGAAGCCGGAGACCGGGGATACCGGGCCTGATCCTTGGTCAGTTGAGGCAGGCAGGTATGAAGTGGAAGTGGCAAGCACGTGGTCTATCCTGCAGCAAGAGGGCGATCCCGTCCCCAAGGCGCCTGCGATTACCCTGACCCGATATGTGTACTTAACTGTTGCCAACGTGATCGGGAAGGAGCTTGGTTTTGGAATTGGAGCTTCGGCGGTAGACGCACCTGAACATGGGACTTATCTGGATCTCGGAGTTGATGAGGACTGGATCGGGGCAGTGTATCCCTGGGTGCTCAATTACAAGTCTAACTCCGACTTTTATATGGACATTGAGATTCCTCCGATAACACTCCAGGGCGAGGTAGGTAATTCGGATATCCGAAAGCATATGAAGTACTACATTTGGGAGGGTTCGGGTTTAGATCCGACAGGCACCAGCATGTATCCGTCTGCCGGAGGCCCGTTTATAGAAAGGTACATAATCCCTGCGACTTTTGGAGGGGAGATTAGCTTCCCCAACAGAATAGAGCTGGATCTTTCAGGGGCTAAGGATGGAAATAATCCCGACCGCTGGAAGGTCCGAGCAGGCATCTATAGGCCTACCCAGGACATATCAGTTGGTTACTCGTGTGAGCTACAGGACAGGACGATTACAGCTCATGTTTTCACAATCGACCCTCTGGAGTTTCAGGTGGCCGTCCCTGAAAGGCAGGACGGATATGAGCTGCCTGAGACCGCCGAGTTTGAACCGGTAGACGGCGTTGTACCGGGAGCGTCGGCCCGTTATGAGTACGAGCTTATTTGCAATCAAAACCATGATCGTAATGTTGTGCTTTCATGGATGTGGTCTGATGAAAAGGCCGGTGCCGGGGAGATTTCGTGGAACATCTTTAACAGGAGTAATGTGGAGGAAGGCACCACTGAGGAGGGGCAGTTGTGGAAAGGACGATTCAAATACAACCCTGACGGAAACTCCAGTGTACTGGGGTATTCCATAAGGTACAAACCATCTTGGACTGACCCGCCCGGTGAAAAGGAGTTAATAATCATGATGAGCCATTCTCCTGCTGTATGAGAAAGGCAGGGTTTTGATTGGAGTCCTCTGGAGCAGGAGGGATTGAAGTGACGTGTCGCACATTGTGTGCAGCAGTGGTTTTAATCCTGGTAGCATCGACTTTTCCTGTAGTAGCCTACGGACAAGGCATTCAAATCGAAACCGCTCCTCAGGTGGTTCGCGAGGCCATCCGGCAGGGCGAGATAAACACTTTCCAAATCGAAGTGACGAACACAGGGGCGGTGCCTGTGAAAGTTGTGGCTGAGGTCGTTGACCTGGCCATCGATGAATACGGCTATAATATGGAAGTTCCTGAAAGAGTAGGTTATGTGTGGGGATTGCAAGAGATGACAAAAGTCTCTCCGGAAGAATTCTTGCTGAATCCGGGGGAGATGCAGATCGCTGAAGTGGCCATTGACGCTCCAAAACCTCTTTCAGGGGGCAGGTATGGGATAGTGTATTTCGCAGCCTCGGACAAGTCTGCAAAAGGCCGCATCATTATGGTAGTCCGGTGCGGCTCGCTTCTATTTGCTACAGTACCTGGGACAGAAATGTATTCAGGGAGGGTCAAAGACATCAGGCTCATTCAGAGTGAGGATAGCCGTCCAGGTTACTTTGGAGGTTTCGATGTAATCTTCGAAAACACCGGTAATGTCCATGTGTCTGCCACGGGTCAGATCGAAGTATCAAACGGCAAAAGTACGGTGCTAAAGACGGCACTTCGAGGCGGCACAGGCACAGTGCTTCCAGGAGGTACGAGGGTTTACCGGGCTGAACTTGGACAAGCCATTCCAGACGGTGACTATCAAGTAACTGTGGAGTTTGAGTTTGAAGGGAAGAGAGTTTCAGCGCAAAAGGTGCTTAGCGTTAAGGGCAGGCAGGCGTATTTAGAGTGATATCCGGATACGGGATGACGGGCAGAGCAAAGGTATGGACTGGAGATAGAACCGTACCTGCTACAGCTGCTGTGTGCCTCGCAGTGTTTCTTTTGATAACATGCGGTTTTTGCATGTCCGCTACGGTTACGGCAGCGTGCCATATGATGCCTGGTTCTCCAGGTGAGGAAATACTCTACGAGCCGGTTATCCAGTCACCCCGACCCCCACTTGGGACAGGTTTGGCGGCTGCCGTAACCGCGGGTTCAGGGTCTGGAGATCAAGGGCCTGATCTCTCTCAATGTGCAGGTGTTGACTTCGGTGAAGTCACGCCGTCTCTGTCTCCGTATGTTGTTCCAATGGCATTTCAGATTACGTGTATAAGCCGAGAAAACCCTATCCAGGTGACGATTCAAGGTGAAGACTTAAGGCCGATAGGTGAAGAGGCAGAATCAGCGAAGCTTTCAGGAGAACCAAAGGCCATTCCGTGTTCAAGGCTTAGCTGGAAAGTATCAGGAGAGCCTTCCTGGTCCCGACTTACAAGAGAGCCTGCGCAGGTGGCCGAAGTGCCCCCAGGCGAAACACGCAACATCAGCCTTGACTTTAGATATGAAGTCCGGTGGGAGGATCCTGTAGGCGAATACTCAGCCCCTGTAACTGTGTCGTTTCTGCCCAGGGCTGAGGTTGTGCTTTCAAAGGCATTTCCGAATCCGTTTTCACCTAACGGTGACGGAGTTAAAGATGAGACACTAATCTCCTGCGAACTAACATGGGATAAGGATGAACCTGAGGCTATCGAATGTATGCTGAACTCTGCCGATGAAGGAAGTTCAGAGCCGGTTAGAACAATTGAGAATCCGGATGTCAAGGCGCAGTCCACTGCTTGGGTTATATGGGACGGAACAGATGAAGACGGACAACAAGTTCCGGATGGTTGTTATCAGTATAGGTTCCATAAAGCAGGACAAACTTCAGCGTTCAGCAGCGGGATCGTTGTAGTCGACACAACGGCCCCTGATCTCGCGGTGTTCTCTCCGAAAACCGGCGACGAAGTTGCGTCAAGTGTAACAGTTACCGGAAAGACCGATTCCGAAGACTGCCTCGTTTCAGTGTTCATCCAAGACCGTCTCGCATCGCAGGCAAGGCCGGCTATAGACGGCAGCTTCTCCTTGGCCGTAGTTGCTCCTCCCGGGATGTCTACGCTGTCTGTGGTGTCAGAAGACTTTGCAGGGAACAGAGCTTCATATAACATGGACTTAGTGAACAACTCTGCTGTTACGATTTCAGGCCCGTCTTACCGGAAGACGCGGTCTCCTGTGGCGGAGTTCCGCGGATTGGCGCCGGTGTCTGCCCGAATCTCAGTTATCGTAAACGGCAAAGAAGTAGCCCAGGCAGAATCCACAGAACAAGGCGCATGGGTGGCCGGCGGAGTTCAGCTTGTACCGGGAGACAATACTGTTACCGCGTCAGCCATAAACCAACGGGGTGAAACTGTCGTTGCAAAAGAACCTGTAACCGTAAGGTACGTGCCGTCTGAAGGATCAGGGAAGATTACCGGGAGGGTCACTGACAAATCTACCGGTGAACCGTTGGAAGGTGCGGAGGTTTCGTTAGTCTCGAAAGAAGACGGTATCTTAAATACGGATTTGACAAGCGCAGGCGGTTGGTATGAACTGAATGAAATCCCTCCGGGAACGTATACAGTACAGGCGTCGTGTGTCAACTACTGCACGTTGGAAACCGATCCGGTTGAGATAGTGTCAGGCGAGGAACTCGTCTTTGATGTTGCGCTTGTTCCAAACGTGGCGCTACGCCTTGAGAAGACTGTGAATGTTGATGCTTGCAGTATCGGAGATATTGTTGAATACACGTTGTCACTAGAAAACCTACTAGATATAGAGGTAAACAACGTAAAGGTGTATGACCTTTTGCCTGCGGGAATCACCGTTATCCCCGGGACTACAGTAGTTTCCGGGATCGAGACGGAACTCACGTACGAAGAAAACACTCCTGCCTGTGCAGTTTGGACAATCGACACCCTTGGCCCTCACAAGACGGCAACAGTCTCTTTCAAAGCGGCAGTCGGGTTTTGTGAAGAGGAGTTCGCGAGGAACAAGGCTTATGCTACCGGAGAGACCGGGCTCGGATCAGTGAGAACTCCCACTTCAGAAGCGACTCTCTTTGTCTCAAAGGGCGTGTTTAGAGAGGACGGGCTAGTATTCGGCAAGGTGTTCTTTGATATGGATAACGATGGAGAAGTGGACCCAGATGAACACTTTTTATGCGACGCACGGATTATTACAGAAGACGGGACTGTGATTTCTACGGATTACTCAGGAATGTACTCAATAAAGGGCGTCCGCCCCGGGTTTCACATGCTCGTCCTTTCCGTAGACAGCTTGCCTGAAGGCTGCTGCTGTGAAGAACGAACACAGCTTGTGTATGTAGCGCCGTACTCCATTGTGCGGCTAGACTTTCCTGTTACGCAATGTGAACCTGCATCTGATATAACCGAGACTCCCAAGGACTCTCACGCCGTTTGTGTTATGCCCGAAACCCACGCTCCCTGGGAGAGGATTAATCAACGGTCTATGGTGATGGTAGCGGTGGGGGAAGGGACTCTATCATTATCTGCGCCCTCGGGTATGTCGCTAAAGGATAGCAAGTCAGGATCAGGAAACAGCTCCTCCCAGGTTGATGCTTCCGGGAACCTGGCTTTCTTCATGTCAACCCAAATCGATGAGCATCACACTCTAACGTGCGGTCTTGACCTGGCCAGAGGAGGCATCGAGGATCTTGAACCCTCTGACAGCGGGCGTAAGGATTCCGAAGTGTTCAGCCCAGACTATGGAGACAGAAGTAAGGTAGTTGGAGCCCTGCCGTATGCCGGTCCACTGTACATCAGCCTGAAGGGGGATGTTTGGGAGGCATCTTACCGTACGTTTCGGACTGACTTTATCAAATCTGAACTTGCTCCATGTAATAGAGTTTTACCCGGAGTAATAATCCGTTATGGAAAAGACGACTTTAAGGCTACTTACTTTGATTCTACTCCTTTTACTACATCAAATCGCATCCTGGGCGGGGTATTTGAGACACAGGTATCACCCAGGTTGACACTGGGTGGAGGACTTGTGAGACACCGGGATAATCAGGATGCTGTCGACGTCTACTACATCCGCGGCGAATATCAGGGAGACGACGGCTTCAGTGCGCACTCTGAGATCGCCGGGTCTTCCACCGGCGACGCCAGGGGAGGGCTTGGCGTAAAGGTAAGAGTGAAAGCATCAGAGGGAATCTCCGAAACCGTTGGCATCAGGTGGGGTGAAACATGGGACCATCGCAGCACCGTTCCACCTATAGGATACCGAAGGTTGGAAGCTGAAGCGGAAACCGAGATAAGCAAGGATGTATCGATTTCGCTTAAGGGTGGGCTGGTTTTCGAATCCGAAAACGCTGACTTGTTGGGTCCTGCAAGCAGGCTGTCTGGAAAGCTCGGTATTGGAGTCAGTTGGACAGCATCTCCGCACTTCGCTGCCGGTGCGCGGGCAAGTATATCATCATTAGGCGGTACTACACTTTCTTTTCGTTGCGCGTACAGGCCGTCTCCACGATTGGATGCTGCCTTGAACTATGAGGCCGGGACAAAACGAGAAGAGTCAAAGCTTGCTCTCAATGTGGATGCTAACCCGATCCCGGGACTCAAGGTTAACGGTAGCTGGGATAAGAAAGAGACTCTGAACGAGTCGACTTCCCTAGGATATGAACTCAGTTTTACCTGGAGGCCTGTGTACAGCGACAGGCTAATGGCTTTTGGCGCGGTAAAGGCAAAGGAAGTATCCGGCGGACGGGAAGGCTTAGGCGGAAAAACGGGCTGTATCGGAACGGATGTCTTCGACGAAAGAGGAGCCTTTAATGGAGGAAGAGTCTTTGACGGAAGAGGGGGCTTCGATGAAAAGGAAGTTTTCAATGGAAACGGAGTCTTCACCGGAAAGGAAGCTTACAGTGGATCGTACGGGAAGTCCTATCGGGTCTTGACAGGCGAGGTAGGGCTTGCTTTTGCAGTAGATCCCTTAACTGACCTATCTGTAAGGTACATATATAAGCAAGTGTATGAAAGCGGCTCCGGGCGGGTATCTACCAACAGCACGGACCCAGTATCTAAGATCAGCAATGGGCAAGTATCTCAGAGTGGCACCAGGCAACTATCTAAGCGAGATGCTGAGCAAGTACTTGAGAATGCGACTAGGCAGCTATCCAAGGAAGACACAGGGCAGGTGACTAAGAGAAGTGTAAGACAGGTACCCGGGAACAACGCAGGAACAGGTGCCGGTGTGCACGCAGAGACGGCGCTTGCGGCTTTTCGCATCACCCGTAAGTTGGACTTGGACGGTTTGGGTCTCAGCTGCAAGTATCCGGTTGATGTGGCGTACGAGTCTTCATTCTACTTCGTCGATGTGGAGAAGCAAAGAAAGACCGAGTCTGCGGTGGAAGTGGGGATCTCTTTCAGGGAGAACGTGCGGTTTGCCTTGGGTTATAAGTGGACGAAGTCTCGCCAAGGAGCTACATCAGGCGCCTCATCCGCCGCCTGCTCCGTTGGAAGCTCTGTCTACGTCCGGCTGGGCTTAGGCTTCGCAACTGGGATCTAGGTTCAGGCTCTTCACAGTATATACCGTGTTTTTCCAGCTTCTCATACAATGTGGACCGTGCGATTCCCAGGTATTTTGCGGTCTTTGTCCGGTTGTTTTTGCACCTCTCAAGTGCATGCAGCAGCATGCTTTTTTCTGCGCCGAGGACTGCATCTGTAAGATCGAACTTAGGTTCAGCCGGCTCCGAATCCCGGTTTTTATCAGACTGGGCCTGAACAGCATCGAGGATACGGGGAGGCAGGTGTTCTGCGCGAAGCTCGTTGCCATCTGAGAAATTCAAGGCGTGTTCCAGTGCATTCTGCAATTCTCGCACATTGCCTGGCCAGTGATACTTCCGGAACACTCGAATCACTTCAGGGTGAATTCTCGTCACAGAGGCGTTACAGCGAAGATTGAGCAGGGGAATGAAGTGGTTTACAAGCAGCTCAACATCTGAGAGCCTTTCGCGTAAGGGAGGCAAGTGGATGGTGACGACATTGAGCCGGTAGTATAGGTCCGCCCTGAACAGCCCCTCTTCAACCAGTTCTTCAAGGTCCTGGTTAGTAGCGGTTATGAACCGTACGTCAATGGAGATTTGCCTCGTGCCTCCGATACGCTGGACTTTTCGCTCTTGTAGAACCCTTAGGAGTTTTGCCTGAAGCATTGGGGGCATATCGCAGATCTCATCTAAGAAGATCGTGCCTCTTGCCGCTGCTTCGAACCTCCCGACTTTGCCTGTGCTTAGAGCCCCGGTAAAGGAGCCGGGCTCATATCCGAAAAGCTCCGATTCCATCAGGGCTTCAGGTATAGCTGCGCAATTTATTGGGATAAAAGGGCCTTTAGCTCTTGGGCTTGCGTCATGTATTGCCCTTGCAAAGATCTCCTTTCCTGTGCCTGTTTCGCCGTAAAGGAGGACATTGGAGTCGCCTCTTGCGACTCTTTCTGCTATCTTGCGCGCCCTTACTATCCTCGGATGAGTCCCGATTATTCCGGCAAAAGGCTCTGTATTGTATTCTGATGATCTCTGCCTGTGCTCCAATGCCAATGTGACATCCCACCTAGTTTACTGTAATATTCTAGGAAAATATAGGAACTCCTTCCTAAAACTTCCTAATAATAATATTGGACGCAAAGGAGGAATTTCTATCCTCGGGGCGAATAAACAAGTTGATAGGTTGATATATCAACATGACATTATGTGTTCAGTCGGCTTATTCATACACCTAATCAAGGTGTTTACAGGAGGGTAGTGTAGGAGGTTGAAGACAGTGCCCCTTTCAAGAGACGGGAGGGTCCCCCTATATTACCAGATATATGACGTGCTGAAAGAAGAAATCGAAAACGGCACGTATCTTCCTGGTAGCCAGATCCCCAGCGAGGCAGAACTCGGCAAGAGGTTTAATGTCAGCCGCATCACAGTCAAACAGGCCATTCAGAAGCTGGTGGTGGACGGCTATCTCTACCGCCAGCAGGGTAAAGGTACATTTGTCAGCAAACCGCGGGTAAACCGCAAACTCAGCGAACTCATCAGTTTCCACGATGAAATGCTGGAAAAAGGTTTTGTGCCTACAAGCCGGATCCTGGAGTTTCGAGTAATTCCTGCGCAAGGCGTGGTAGCCCAAGCACTCGAGGTCCCCGAGAATGAGAAGGTCATACAGATCGTCAGGCTTCGGCTGGCAGATGACGAAGTCATGGCAATACAATCATCTCACGTTCCGTATGACCTGTGTCCGGAACTAGCCAACAGACGGGACCAGCTTACAGATTCCCTCTATAAACTCCTGAAGACCGAGTTTAATCTAGTGCCGGCCACAGGACGTGAATCATACAAAGCCGTTGTTGTCAGAGGCAAAGATGCCCGGATCTTAGGTGTGATGGATGGCTCACCTGCGTTTTCGGTGAGGCGGTATGCCTACCTGGAAGACGGCACCCCGATAGAATACGCAGAGTCGCTCCTACGCGCAGACAGGTACACTCTTGACGTGGAGCTTAAAGGAGTCTGACAGGAAAACGTTGCCGGCAGGGGGTGGGAACGCAAGCAACTTAATGTAGTCGACGTCAACCCGGCATGTGTTCCGTAGAGAAAAAACGGATAGGAGGACTCAGGTATGAAAAGATTGATGGTTGTTTCTATCGTGTTGGTTCTCCTGATGGCGTTGTCTATATCTTCTGTTTCATCGCAGGAAAAGATCAAGCTGATACTCTCCATTCACACTGACTTCAACCGCGAAGGCTTAGACGACTACCTCAGGTTGTATGAGCAGTTGAATCCGCATATTGAAATTGTAAAAGAAGTCACTCCCTTCGAAGACTATCTAAAAAAGATTCAGATAGCAGAGGTCTCAGGGCGCGGTGCCGATCTTTACCATGTTTACTCACTATGGGGCGTTGAGCTGGTCAGGTCAGGCATTCTTGACGAACCGCCGGCGGAAGTAAAAGAAGACGTAATGAAGAACTACGTCCCTGTGGCAGTAAGCGGCGTAACAATTGACGGGGACATCTGGGGTATTCCCACAGAGATTGACAACTACATGCTTGTCTACAACAAGAGGCTCCTTGCGGAGGGCGGCTACACCGAACCTCCTAAGACCTGGGATGAGCTCGTCGAGATGGCAAAGAACCTCACTAAATTCGATGATAAAGGCAATATCTCGCAATACGGGTTTACCTTCCTGGCAGGATGGGATTCCGCGGTTGTCCATCCTTTCCTTGCCATGCTGTGGTCTAACGGCGGAGAGTTCCTGAGTCCTGACTTCAAGAAGTGCCTTGTCAACAGTCCGGAAGGAGTCGAAGCCCTTGAGGCGCAGCTTAGGCTGTTCAGCGAGAAAGGCACAGACGTAAACGGCAGCGTATGGGACTTCCCCAACGGCACGGTGGCTATGATGGTAATGGCGCCGTGGAATGAGAACAACCTCATAACCACAATGGGCGATCGGTATGAGGACGTAGGGGTTGCACCTATCCCTGTCATGAAAGAGCGGGTAACATCTCTCTATACTTGGTTTGCAGGCGTCGGCAAGAACAGCAAGTATAAGGAAGAGGCCTGGGACTTCTGGATGTGGATGACTGCCCAGGTCCACGGTCCGAACCAGACAACCCGCATGGGGGACTATCTCGCACAGCGGGTAGGCGCGATACCCAGCAGGAAGATCGATATTGAGAACCATCCAAAAGAGTTGAACGACCAGTATACAGCCCCTTACATTGTTGAGCTGGAGTATTCCCGTGCCGAACCCAACATAGCCCAAGGTGCTGAGATCAAGACGATCTTGATGGATGAGATTATGGCTGCATGGTATGGCACGAAAGATGCCAAGACAGCACTTGACGATGCTGCAAGGCAAATCGATGAAATACTTGCCAGGTACTATTAATATCAGTAGCCAAAAAGGGCAACTGATAAGGCAACTCGAAAAAGGCAATGAGCTTGAGATGGAGATTGTTGGGATAGCGAGATTAGGTTGTAAGCTCTTTAAGTAGAGGGATTAGGGTTGTGGGGACGATGGGTTGAGGTATTGTTACGGTTAGTCACCCCGTTCGAACCTTTTATCCTCGTCCCCACTAAACCACCGAGCCAAAGAACGCAAGGTCCATTCCGGCGAGGTGTTGCCAGTGAATAAAAGGGCGCGCAGTGCATGGTTGTTTCTTACGCCGGCTCTTCTCTTTTACGCCATATTCTTGATATTTCCCGTGCTCAGCTCTTTATACTTGAGTCTTCACGAATGGAACATGCTGACTTCGCCGCTTGATGCGAAGTATGTCGGCTGGAGCAATTATTCCTACATATTTACCAAAGACAAGGTGTTTCTTAAAGCGCTGGGCAATACCTTTATATACGCTATGAGCGTGGTTCCCATCAGTGTGGTGCTTTCTATCTTTCTCGCAGTCCTTGTTTACAGGCAAAAAAGAAGCAGCATCTGGCGGCTGATTTTCTTCCTTCCTACGATCACGACTCCGGTCGCCATCGGTATGGTGTGGATGTATCTTTACCGTCCGAACTACGGCTTGATCAATACGATTCTTAATCTTTTCGGGTTTAAGTCCCTTGACTGGCTAAACAATCCGAAGACAGCGCTTCTTTCGATAATTATCACTGCAATCTGGGCGAATATCGGTGCAAATATGCTGATCCTTTACGCGGGGTTGAAAGATATCCCCACATCCTACTACGAGGCTGCTGCAGTTGACGGGGCTTCAGGATGGGTGCGTTTCTCCAAGATTACGCTGCCTCTTTTGAAACCTGCCATCTTGTTTGTGGTTGTGACAGGCATGATCTCGTCTTGGCAGGTATTCGACTTTATCGTGGCGATGACTGCCCCCACCCTGGGAAGAGCAGGTGGGCCTATCAACAGCACCATGACAATGGTCCTTTATATGTATCAGACTGCATTTGAGTATATGTACATGGGACGCGCCTGTGCCATGGCGTATGTTCTTTTGATAATAATTATGGCCCTGTCCCTTATCTTGCTTCGTATGTTCAGGAGAGGCGGGGTTGTGTCTTATTAGAAGGTGTATTTTCAAAAGAGTGTCTGTCTGCAGAGATGAGGTGGGATTATGTCAGTGAAGGCTCATGTAGATGCCAAACGAACAGGCAAAGGAAGATTCTATACCTCAGCAGAACTTGGCAGCGCCCGTCCTGTTGAGACCGTAATCTTGGTGCTCCTGGGCCTGACTATGTTGCTGCCGTTTGCCTGGTTAGTGTCGTCTGCGTTGAAGACCAGAGCCGAGCTTGTAAAGGTTCCGCCTATCTGGATTCCAGAGGTGCCGCAGTGGCAGAACTTCATTGCCGTCTTCCGCGAAGTGCCTCTTCTCAGATTCTACTTCAATAGCTTTGTAACTGCAGGTGGGATAACATTGTCAGTTATGATCACCAGCGCAATGGCGGGATTCGCACTTGCCAAGTATAAGTTCAAGGGGCGCGATTTGGTGTTTCAGGGCATCCTTGCCACGATGATGCTCCCTGCATTTATATTTGTGATACCTGTTTATTACATGATGAAGCGCGTTCCCTTTGCAGGTGGCAACAATTGGCTGGGTGTAGGAGGTTTCGGGCTTTTGCACTCTCATCTCTCACTGATTCTGCCCTTTGCAGTGAGCGGCTGGGGGATCTTCCTAATGCGTCAGTTTATGATAGGCATACCTGATGACCTCCTTGATGCTGCCCGCATTGACGGCGCTTCAGAGGCATACCTGTTTTTCCGGATTATTCTGCCGCTGACCAAGCCGGCCCTTGCGACAGTTGGGATCTTCACATTCATTACTCACTGGAACAACCTTTTCTGGCCGTTGATAATCTCAACATCCGCTCCTGAACTGACCACTCTGACGGTGGGGTTGAAGATGCTGTCTATGTCTTTTGACCCTAACCGAAATGCCCATCTGATACTGGCAGGCCTTACAGTTGGGATTCTGCCTGTGGTTATTCTCTTTGCGTCACTCCAGGGGTACTACGTCAAAGGCATGGTAATGAGCGGGTTGAAGGAATGAGCGGTGTGAT
>ERZ795045.3024-NODE-3024-length-15472-cov-5.095803_pt1 | contig 15472 bp, 13 predicted proteins | sample MGYA00375129_ERZ795045 | MGnify/ENA primary metagenome ERZ795045 (study PRJEB30174, sample SAMN05720166) | activated sludge metagenome | isolation source: anaerobic digester from wastewater treatment plant | place: Japan | collected 2015-05-15 ... | reverse complement strand
TTATTTTTTGCAAAATCCCAGGTTCGTTTTTTTAAATTTTAAACCTTATATAAACTTTATGTCGGATTCTCTGGGGCTTATTTATTTTTATATAATTTTGTTTTTTTTCGTATGGACTTTTTTCGCTTCATATATGGTATACGAACCGAGAAAGGTTCTGTTAAAATGGTTTTTATATCCTTTTGCCATTTTTTCCTTTTTTCCTTTTATTAACAAAGATTTGATTTTCCCGATAATAATCCCTCTTATCGTAGGTTCCTCCGTGACGTTTATTCCGGTATTTAGAAAATATTTTATCTACGCATGCGTGATTTTGGGAATTTTAAACGGTTTATCTTTAACCGGGGTGTTAAAATATTCCGATAGTAGAATTTTAGGAACTGAAAAAAATCCTTTTAAAAAATATCACATAAACGAGTTAATGCTTTTTATCAAAGAAGACCTCGGATTGGAAAAAGCTTTGGATGAGGTAAAGGAAAAAAATACCCATAGTTTCGTGACCGTATCCGTAAATTCTCAAAATGATTTTATCAATTATTACACATTTAACAGCATAAAAAATAAATACGGACTTCAAAGCGTGAGATTTGTGAGATATCCCGATAGTATGAAATATTTCGCCGATTATTTGATAACCGACGCAAACGCCGATTATTCGCTTAAAGGAGTTTTAAACGAAATAGCGAAGATAGAAAATATAAGAGTTTTTAAAAAACGTTCTTATTACGTTTTGGAACCGGATAAAAACACTTATTCCATTTCCGAATTAAAAATAGGGGATTTGGTTTTGAAAGACATTTTGATATATGTTTACGGCTTCGATCAAAATAAAAATTTCGCCGATTATGCGGACCTTGCGGCCGGTTATGCCAATTATAAAGGAGTAGATATCTACGGAATAAGGTTAAGATTGCATAATTTAAGATTTTCGGAATCTTTCCCGACATTCATAAACGGATTTTCTCAAATAGATATGATTTCGGCGAAGATTTCGGACTTTTCTTTGATAAGAACCGTAGAAGACTCGTTTGACTTAAAGGATTTGCAAATAGAATTTCTAAATAACATCATAAAAATAAAATTTAATTTGATGGGAAAAGAGATAACGACTTATTCTTATTTAACGGTTAAAGATAATAAGATTTTTTTTAGCGTTCTCTATGTGGATTTGGGATATTTTAGGATTCCGAAATTTTTGTGTTCGTTTTTAAATTTTACCTATGACCTGAATCGTTCCAATATTCCTTTAAAAATAAACGAAATAAAAATATATAGCGGAATAATAGAATTAAAATGAATAAATATTTTTTTCTCGCTTTATTCTTTCTTTATTCCTGCGCATCCGTAGAGTATTCGGATAAAAAATACTCTCTTTACGATTCAAGATACCCGGATTATACCTATTCGGAATCCGCTCATTTCATAGTAAATTCTCCTTCTTTTTCTTACGCCAAAGAGATATCAGATATGGCGGAGAAATATTACTATTCTCTTATGATGGACACGAATCTTTTTTCTTTTGTCCAGGTCGCTCCTTACAGAATAGTGGTTCACCAAGACAAAGAAAGTTTTTTTAAAATAACGAAAGCTCCGAAGTGGAGCGGAGGTTTTATAAGCTCAAATACCATAGAGACATACATATCCACTCAAACTCCATGCGTAATAGCTCATGAGATAACCCATTTGATATTAAACGAGTATCTGGGAGATTATTCCGAGATATATCCTTGGATCAATGAAGGTCTTGCTACATATCAAGAAAGAAAAGCATGTTTCGAATCCGATTTGAAATACGATAAGATTCTTAAATCTAAGGTCTACGTATCTCCTTATCCTTTTTCGGTTTTAAACAATTTAAAACCAAAAAATAACGATAAAATCTCCGATGTGGAAAAATTTTACGCTCAGTCTTCGGATATAATTAAATTTTTGATTAAAAACGAAGGTTCTTTTAAGTTTTATATTTTTATAGACGGACTTAAAAGAGGGTTAAATTTGGACTTTGCCCTTAAAAACGCTTATCCGGCCGTTTTTAACGACGCTTATCAGCTTGAAAAAAAGTGGCTTAACGAAATAGGAAAATGAATACCAGAAAATTGTCTCTTTTAGTTAAAGATATCGACTCGGATGAATCCGCTCGTACCATAGAAAATAACCTTTCAAAAATGGGCGGATTAAACAAAGTAAGCGTTTTTTTTATTTCGAAAATGATTTTGCTCGAATACGATAAAGATTCGGTGACTTTAGAGAAAATAATTTCGAGAATTAACTCCTTAGGTTACGGTGTGGATAAAGCGCTGGAAAGCGAAAAAAACAAAATGGAATTTAAGTTTTTCGATTCCAATTTTAGAAAAAAACTTTTTTTAAAATTTATATTATCTTTTTTTGTAAGCGTAATCATATTATATTCGAATTATTTAAACGTCGAAGGCATAACGTCGTTTATTCTGGCTTTTTTCGTATGGATTTATTGCGGTTTAGATTTTCATAAAAAATTTTTAAAAAACATCGGTTCGAAATTCGATATAGACGCTCTTGTAAGCGTTTCTTCCTCCTTCGGGATGATTCTTAATTCCTTAATTATCTTTTATCCGTCGATTCTTTCGGATATTAATCCGAGATGGTACGAAGTAACTTTGCTTATTTCTATTTTTAATTTGGGAAAATATTTGGATTCTTTCGTATCCGAAAGATACCATGAATATTTTAATTTAATGATTAGAATTTATCCCAAATTCGCGACTATAATAAAAAACGATAAAAGCTTGAGAGTGGAAACCGAAAAAATAGAACCGGGAGATTTGTTATACGTTAAAAAAGGAGAGCAAATACCTTCGGATTGCGTTTTAGAAAGCAGAGAGGCGCTTATAGACGAATCCGTCTTTACCGGACAAAGCGGTTACGTAAAAAAGAAAAGAGGCGATACTTTATACGCTACCACGGTCAATGTCTACGACGATATAAAAGCGGTCGCTTTAAAAAGAATGGAAGATACGGTTTTTATGCAGATAGCCGCAATAACGAGAGATTCTTATATTAAAAGGGAAATAATGAGCAATTCGCAAGAGAAAACTTTTAGATATTACTTTTTTTCTTTTCTTTTCCTATCCTTTTCATTTTCGTTCTTTTTGTACTTGAAAACTGATTTTTCTTTCGCTTTGTATTCTTTTATGTATATGATCATGCTGGCTTCTCCCTTGTCTTTGGGTATTCTTTTTCCGATTTCTACTCTAATAGGTTTTACAAGAGCTTCCAAAACCGGTTTTGTATTTAATAATCCCGAAGTAATCAACAGAATTGGAAGTATAAACCTTATGATATTCGATATGGCTTCGATACCGGATATTTCCGAAGATTATCTGGAAATTATGAAAAAGAATTTTAACGAATATAATATAAAGCCGGTAATAGCCAGTTCTGAAACGAAAGAGATAGTATCTAATTTCGCTTTAAAACTCGGTATCGACCAATACTATTTTAACGTAAAGCCTCAGGAAAAACATAGCATAGTATTGAGATATAGAATGGACGGTTATAAGGTTATGATGGTGGGAGACGGGCTTAACGATACGCCTGCCATTTTAAACTCTGATTTGGGAGTGGCAGTTAAAAGAGGGATAAATATTACTTCCATTTCAAGCGATATGGTTTTAATTAAACCAGATATCCTTCTTATTTTTAAGGCGATGGCTCTTACTAAAAAAATAAACGGCATAATAAATCAAAATTTCAAATTTTCTTTATCTCTCGCTTTTTTGTCCGCTTTTGCCTGCTTTTTTTCGTTAAAAAATCCACATATTTTCTCGATTGTTTTTATGTTTAGCGCTTTTATTAGCGTCGTCGGGGTTTTATTAAACTCTATCAGATTATATAAAATAAGATTGGAAGGCAACTGATTTCCTCTTATAACCGCCTTAATTCGGTTTTTTATATAATATATTTGTGAATGATAAAACTCGCTTTGCTTTTTGTTTGGGAATTTAACGTTATGGCTCAAACCGATGTTTTCGTTTCTCGCAATTTTTTTGTAGCTGACATTAACGAGCTTGAAAAAATAAAAGCCGTTAAAATTAAAAGAATGGATAACTTTAATATTATTTCTCAGCCCCAAGGCATACTCGAAAACTCCGATTTGTCAAAACCTTCCGAGATCTTAATTCAGATAAAAAACGAATTCCCTTTCGACCAGGCTATAGTTTCGGTCTCCGCGGATATTAAAAAAAACGATATTCTTTCTTCTTCGATTATAGTCGACGGCGAAGAATTCAGTTTCGGCAATTTTTCTTTCGGAAGGTCAAAAAGTTTTTCTAAGAAAAATCAAATAGGAAACACCGATGTGGATGTGGTGAAATTTAATAAAAAAATAAAAGATTTCGACCTTAGAATAAAACTTTACAACAACTCCGGCGAAAAAACAAAAATAAAGTTAATAAACGCCGTTTTGACCGACTCCGAAAAAAAACCTAAAGGTTTTGAAACGCTTAAAAACAAAAAAATAAAGCTTAACGTCCCTAAGATTTCTCAAATGGTTCAGCAGGTAAATTACAACCAGGACATATGCAGCCCCACCTCGCTTACCATGACCTTAAATTACTACGGAATTAAAATAGATACGATAACCGCGGCTTCCAATGTGATAGACACCTCCGAAAACATATACGGCAATTGGATTTTTAATACGATGTTCGCTTCTTCCAAAGGAGTTTATTCTTTCGTTTCCAGATTAAACTCCTACGAAGAACTTTATTTTTATCTTTCAAGAGGGATACCCGTCGTAGCCAGCATAACATTCGGTCCGGGAGAGCTTAGAAAATCTCCGATTAAAAAAACCAAAGGTCATCTCGTGGTTATAAAAGGAATAGACGAAAACGGAGACATAATGGTAAACGACCCCGCCGGTAAAAACAACGATTTTGTCGAAGTCGTTTACGACTCTAAAGAATTTGCCAAAGCGTGGTTTAAAAACAAATACGGAACTTCTTACATAATACTCGACGATATATACAAACTAATCTCGCCTTCGTTTCCTTATTCGGAAGTTTATTCGAAAGATAAGGAAAAGCTTACGCAGATTACTCCGGACGAGAATGTTTTTTTTGTTAAAAAGGACGATTTCGGCGTTTGGGGTAACGCTTTTGAACAAAAAATTTATCATGGCGATAAAAACCTCTCTCCTTACGGCGGGTATATCTTCGATTATCGTTTTTCTATTCCTCAAGTTTTTAACGCGGTTGTAAAAGAAAAATCGGCGGATGTGTATGGTTCCAATAAAAAGAAAATTTTGAGTCTATCTATGGGAACAAAATTTTACGCCATATCGGAAAGCGAAGGTTTTTATACGGGTTTTCTTTCCGGCGTATTATTTTACATAAAGAAAGAAGATGTCTTTTTGAATGAAAATTTGAAAAAAATAAATTTTCGAGAAAAAGTTGTCGAGCTAGCCCGAAAATTTATTGGAACCGGATACGATTGGGGAGGAAGAAGCTTTAACGGGATAGACTGTTCGGGTCTTTCAAGCGTAGTATATAAAACGCTCGGTATGGAAATACCGAGAAACGCAAAAGATCAATATATTTCCGCTAAAAAATTGAAAAGATTTGCCGAACTTAAAAAAGGAGACCTTGTCTTTTCTACAAAAGAAAATTCCGATTTTGTAGACCATGTTATGATATACTCGGGCGAGGGGAAAATAATAGAAGCCACAAAAGATTCAAATAACGTCAGAGAAATACTTTTTGCGGAAAAATTCGGAGAAAAGATTGAAAATATGGAGTCGGGTCGGAAAATAAAAGGCAAAAAAATATATTTTGGAAGTTTCTTAAAAGAAGAAAAATCCGACAAAAGGAGAAAAAAATGAAAAAAATAGTTGGTTTTTTAACCGTAGCGTTTTTTTTGCTTTCCTGCTCTAAAAATAATTCCAAAGATATGATTTATTTCGCGCATACCGGTGAGATAACTTCGCTGGATCCGGTTTATTCTTACGACGCCATAACTCACGGGACACTCATTAATATATATGACACTTTGATAGCGTTCGACGGAGAAAATTTGGACAAATTTATACCGCTTATATCCGAAAAAGTTCCGGATTTTTCAAACGGGCTCATATCTAAAGACGGTCTTGTTTACAAATTCCCGATAAGAAAAGGAATAAAGTTTCATAACGGCGAAAATCTTACTCCTGAGGATGTAAAATATTCCATTTTAAGGTTTGCCGTATCCGACGTATCCGGCGGGCCATCTTCTTTGCTTTTGGAACCGTTATTCGGCATAACTTCGGTAAGAGACGAAAAAGGAAATATAAAAATATCCAAATCCGATTTTGAAAACGCGGTTAAAACGGAAAACGACAATGTTTTAATAAAACTTAAAAAACCATTCGCTCCTTTTCTTTCGATAATGGCGAGATGGTCTTATATAATGAATAAAAACTGGGCTATTTCAAACGGCGAGTGGGACGGGATGTATGAAACCATAAAAGATTTTACTAACAGGCCGAAAGAAAAGGCGGGAATAATATATAAAGAAAACGGGACCGGACCTTATAAGGTTTTGAATTGGGAAAGAGAAAAAAAACAAATAACTTTATCGGCTTTTAAAGATTATTTTAGAGGCGAGCCCAAAATAAAAACCGTAATGGAAAAAACGATAGACGAGTTTTCGACAAGAAGACTTATGATAGAAAGAGGGGACGCGGATATAATAGAAGTGCCGAGGATATACGAAACTCAGTTTGAAAATTTAAAAGGAGTTGTTTTGTATCCCAAACTTCAAAGGCTTATGACCGATCCGGTATTCTTTTTTACTTTTAAAATAAATCCTACGGCAAATCCTGATATTGGAAGCGGAAAATTGGACGGAGAAGGAATACCGCCTGATTTTTTCTCGGATAAAAACATAAGGAAGGCCTTCGCTTATTCTTTCGACTACGAGAGATTCATAACCGAAAGCTTAAAAGGCAAAGCTGAAAGAGCATACTCCCCGGTTCCGCCTAATGTTTTAAGGCTAGACGGTTATAAAAAATACGAGTTTGACCCTGAAAAAGCCAAAGAACATTTTAAGAAGGCTTATGGCGGAAAAGTTTGGGAAAAAGGATTTAAGCTTACTTTAACATTTAATAACGGTAGCGAGATAAGACAGTTGGCTTGCGAGATACTCAAAAAAAACATAGAGGCCCTTAACCCTAAATTTAAAATAGAAATAAGGGGGCTTGATTGGTCGGTTTATCTTGAAAAAGCTCAAAACAAAAAAATGCCTATTTTTACGAGAGGCTGGGTCGGAGATTACGCGGATCCCCATAACTTTATTTTTCCTTTCTATCATTCCGACGGCAGATACCCCAAAGCCCAGAATTTTTCAAATCCCGAAATGGATATCCTTATAGAAAAAGCGGTCAGGGATACTTCTCTAAAAGGTAGAATGGAAACTTATAAAAAGATATTAAACATCGCAAACGAAGAGGTCTATCAGATATATACAATACATCCATACGGAATTATGGCTATGAGAGAAGAAGTAAAAGGATTTGTCGAAAATCCTTTGAATATGGGAATATATTTTTATAGTTTAAGCAAAGAGGGGGTAAAATGATCGAGAAAATAAAAAACCTGTTTCCTAAAGAAAACGAAATACCTAAGGATTACGATATAAAACCTATCGTGGCGGACGAATATCTTTTAAACGGAAAGATAGTAAAATTTAAAGGAGAATTTCAGGACGTTTATTCTCCGGTTATGGTTTTAAATAAAAGCGGCAAATACGAACAAAAATATTTGGGAAAGTATCCTCTTATGACCGAGGATCACTCGCAAAAAGCCTTAAGCGCCGCTATGAACGCTTACGACAGAGGCAAAGGCGTTTGGCCCACAATGAGAGTTGAGGAGAGAATAAACTGTGTTTTAAAATTCGTCGAGGAGCTTAAAAAGAAAAAAGAGATAGTGGTAAAGCTTATAATGTGGGAGATAGGAAAAAGTTTTTCCGACAGCGAAAAAGAGTTCGATAGAACCGTCGAATACATACTCGATACCGTGGAAGCTTTAAAAGAATTGGATAGAAACTCATCCAGATTTATAATATCTCAAGGGGTCTACGCTCAGGTTAAAAGATCTCCTTTGGGAGTCGTCTTATGTATGGGTCCCTATAACTATCCGCTTAACGAAACCTATACGACTCTCATACCGGCTTTGATAATGGGAAATACCGTAATATTCAAGCCTCCCAAATTCGGCGTTTTACTTCATACGGTTCTTGTGGAGTCTTTCGCAAAATCCTTCCCGCCGGGAGTCGTAAACACGATATACGGGGACGGCAAAACGGTAGTGGGGCCTCTTATGGAAAGCGGAAATATAGACGTATTGGCTTTCATAGGTTCGAGCAAAGTGGCCGACATATTGAAGCATAAACACCCGAAACCTCATAGATTAAGATCGGTGCTCGGGCTTGACGCGAAAAACGCCGCGATAATACTCGAAGACGCGGATATAGACGTGGCCGTAAAAGAATGCGTAACCGGGGCTTTGAGCTTTAACGGTCAGAGATGCACCGCGTTGAAAATACTTTTCGTACATAAAAATTTTCAAAATACTTTCATAGAAAAATTCGTAAGAGAAATAGAAAACTTAAAATTCGGTATGCCCTGGGAAGACGGAGTTAAACTGACTCCGATGCCGGAGCTTGATAGAGTGGATTACTTGAAGTCTTTAATAGAGGACGCGGTTAAAAAAGGAGCGAAGGTAATAAACGAATTCGGGGGGGAGTCTAACGGGACATTCTTATATCCCGCCGTAGTTTATCCGGTTAAAAAAAATATGAGGCTATGGACCGAGGAACAGTTCGGCCCGGTGATTCCTTTCACTTATTTTGAAGATATAAAAGACCCTCTGGATTACGTTATAAACTCAAACTACGGCCAGCAGGTATCCATATTCTCAAAAGACCCGAAAAGAATATCCGCTCTTACGGATGTGCTTGTAAATCAGGTATCCAGAGTCAATCTAAATTCTCAATGTCAAAGAGGTCCGGACATATTGCCTTTTACCGGAAGAAAAGATTCCGCGGAAGGCACTCTTTCCGTATCGGACGCTTTAAGAGTTTTTTCGATAAGAAGCTTGTTTGCTTTTAAAGGAACGGAAGAAAACAAAAAAACGGTAACGAGGATACTTAAAGAAAGAGAATCTAAGTTTATATCGACGGATTTTATATTTTAAATATGACGAGACAAGAAAGAGCCGCAGAGATAATAAGAATGTTGAAAAAAGAGTACCCCGAGGCTAAAACCGAGCTTCTGCACTCAAATCCTTTCGAACTTTTGATTGCCACGATATTATCGGCCCAATCTACCGATAAAACTATAAACAAAATTACTCCCGTACTTTTTTCAAAATATCCTACTCCCGAAAAACTTTCTAAGGCCGATTTGGGCGAGGTGGAAGAAATAATAAAATCCTCGGGTTTTTATAAAGTAAAAGCGAAAAACATAATAGAAACGTCGAGGATATTGGCCGAGAAATTTGGAGGCAAAGTTCCCGATACAATGGAAGACCTTTTGACTTTAAAAGGAGTGGCCAGAAAAACCGCCAATGTGGTTCTTTCAAACGCTTTCGGTAAAAACGAAGGAGTCGTCGTCGATACTCATGTTAAGCGCCTTTCTTACAGAATAGGCCTTAGCGACAATACAGATCCCGAGAAGATAGAAAAAGACCTTACGGTTTTATTCGAAAAAAAAGACTGGGGTTTTGTTTCAAACGCTTTGATTTTCCACGGTAGAAAAATCTGCGACGCAAAAAAACCCAAATGCGATTTGTGCGTCATTTCCAAATATTGTTTGAAAAGGATTAAATAAAATGGAAAAAGGATTTCTAATTTCCACTAAAAAATTCGATGTTTATGAAAACATGGCTTGCGACGAGGTCCTTTGCGAAACGATGCCTTCAAAATACATATTAAGATTTTTCGAATGGTCGAAAAACGGCGTAACGTTCGGTTTTTCTCAAAGATATAATAATGTGATTGAAACCGTAGAAGAAAAATATAAAAACTTCGATATCACAAGGCGTCCCACCGGCGGCGGAATAGTAATACACGAGTCGGATCTTACTTTTTCATTTATATTTTACAGCCCCGAGATGTTTAATCCTAACGCCACATACGAAAAGCTTCATTCCGCCATACACTCGGAATACCTTTTAAACGGAATTAATCTGGATATGGCAAACGGTATAAAGACAGATTATAACGTCAATACTCCCACCATGGATTGTTTTAAAAAACCCGTCGAAAAGGACCTCGTTTTCGGCGGTAAAAAAATTTTGGGAGGCGCTTTAAGAAAATTTTCAGATTACATATTGTATCAGGCCTCTTTGCAAATAGAAGACGCCAGAGACAACATTAGTTTTCATAAAGACATTATACTTTCCGCTTTTTCCAAAGCCTTCGATTTAAATTTCGAAAATTTCGTTTTAAACGACGATTATTACGATAAAATAAAAACGAAAAAGACTGATAAATATTTAAATTTAAGCTGGATTAGAAGAATATAACGGAGGAAAAATGAAAAAAACAAGCTACGGTTATACCGAAAAACACGCAAAATCTTTTAAAGAAAAAGAACTTCCGGATATAGACGTATGGGAAAATCAATATAAAGAAAACGATTATCTAATTAAAATAGTTCATCCGGAGTTTACCTCGGTCTGTCCAAAAACCGGACTTCCGGATTTGGGTACCATAACCATAGAGTATGTCCCGGATAAGTATTGCCTTGAATTAAAATCGCTAAAATATTATTTCTTAGAATATAGAGACCTTGGTATATTTATGGAAAACGCCGTAAACAGAATACTAAAAGACGTGGTAAAAGCCGCAAAACCCAAAAGCTGCGTCGTAACCGGAGATTTTACCCCACGCGGAGGGATAAAATCCGTTATAACGGCAAGATACCAAAAGAAATAATGAAAATGTTTAAATGGGCCGTTAGAATATTATTATACCCGACCTTAATATTTTTTATAATATCTTTAATATTCTTTTATCTATATTCAACGCCCAAAAAAAAGACCACCCCGGTAACTCCTTCTCAGTTCGGATTAAAATACGAAGAGGTATCGGCAAAAACCGAGGACGGGATAAATTTATCTTTCTGGTTTATCCCCAATAATAACTCAAAAAAAGGGATAATAATGCTTCACGGCTGGCCAGCGGACAAAGGAGATATAATTACGAACACCTTTTTTCTGTCTAAAAATTACAATCTTTTGTATCTGGATTTTAGAGCGATGGGGAAAAGCGAAGGTAAATTTAGCACCGGGGGATATCTTGAAACAAGAGACATAAAAACCGCTGTCGGATTTTTTAAAACCAAAGGAATAAACGATATATCTCTATACGGTTATTCGATGGGGGCTTTTACCGCCGTAATCTACTCGATTTTAAACGACGACATAAAATCGGTTGTGGCGGATTCTCCCTACGATAGCATACATTCGGTTTTGAAAGATTTTTTTAAATTTTACGGTTTTCTTTCCGCTCCGGTTTTATGGTTTATCAATCTGGAATATAAAATAATTTACGGAAAATTCATAACCGATTTGTCTTTATCTAAAAACATAGATAGAATAGACAAGCCCATACTCATATTATGCGGAAATAAAGACGATGTTTGTTATAACGATAAACTTAATCATTATCCGGGGAGAAATAAAAACGTGGATGTGTTGATACTCGACGGTTTTTCTCACAACGAAAGCATATACTATAAAAATTACGAGAAAATACTGAGCGATTTCTACGATAAAAAATTCATATGAAAAAAATAATATTTTTATTCGTATTATTTTGTTTCGCTCTGGAATCGAAAGGATCGGAGTGCGAAAGAGCGAAGCTATCGGATCCGTGTTACGGGGAGTGCGGAAGTTTTGTCGACGAAAATTCAAACGGCATATGCGACTTATGGGAAAAGTATAATAAGAAAAGAAAGTCTTTTAACGAAAAACCTCAAAAAAAAGTAGCATCCCGAGAAAAAAAAGAGTTTAAGGTTTTAATATCGAGTCCCATTAAAACCGATTTGGAATCGAATAAAAACGATATGATTAAACCTTCGGATTTAAAAAAAGAAGAAATTAAAAATAAAAAATACGAAAAGTTTTTTAAGTACGGGATTTTGCATATTTTTACGATAAACCTTGTTTTGATTATAGTAAGCGAGATGTTTTCGCAATCTTTTTATCCTTTGGTCAGGCTTTTCTGGAACTGGGTTCTTATGACGAGCTGTTTTATATGCGCTATTTCAGGTTTTTTTATGTACTTTGACATATTAACCGATTTTAAAAAAAACTTTTTCGCTCTTCATATGCAAACCGCCGTAATTTCTTCCGTTACCGGTTTTTATCACACATATAAAAGATTTAAATGCATGATTAAAATAAAATGATATACGATAAAAATTATTTTTTTACCGAATGCGAAGGATACAAAACCTTTCTTTCGTCGAAAGGCCTTAAATTATCCAGAAGGCTTTTAAAAATTTATAACAAAACAATAGAACTAAAACCCAAAAGAGTTCTGGATTTCGGTTGCGGAAGGGGGGAGTTGGCTTTAAATCTGGCTCTTAACTGGATAGAAACATTTGCGGCGGATAGCTCAAAAGACGCGATAGAAATATCTAACCAAATAAAAAATTACTGGAAAAAAACAAATCCCGATTTAAAGCTTGAGTTTATTAAAACCGACGGTTATACTCTTCCTTTCCAAAACGACTTTTTCGATTCCGTAATATTAAGCGACGTTATAGAGCATCTTAAGCCCGAAGAATGCGATTTAATAATGAAAGAAATATATAGAGTTTTGAAGAAGGGCGGGTACGTGTTGATACACACTTCTCCCAATAAAATTTTCATAAACTGGGGCCTTAAAATATACTGGCTTATCGGAGTGTTTAACGGGATAAAACTTCCTTTTAAAATGAAGAGCATGCTTCCCAAAGGTCTTGGAAACGATTATCATATAAACGAACAAACATCCTTTTCTTTAAAGAAATTATTAAAGAAAAACGGATATAAAAACATAAACATGGAATTTTGGAAAAATCCTCATTACGTTTATTATTTCTTAAAAGAGGATAAATACATAAAAATAATAAACAAAATTTATAAATTTATCCCGGTAAAACATCTTTTTTTCGCCGATATTTTCGCTTCCGCCCAAAAATAATATTATCTTATCTTTTCCACACAGCACTCGTAGCATATGGGAAGCATGCCGGTTTGCGCTTTTTCTTTTATCTCTTCTATTTTTTCGCGGTTTTTATCAAAAACTTCGGATAAATCGTTTAGGTATATGTTTCCTATGACCGTTTGAGTCAGCATAGGACATATGAGTATGTCACCGCTTGGAGTTATTATAAAATCTTTGTTTATAAAACGGCATTTTTTGTTTTCTTCTATAAATATTTTTTCAAACTCTAAATTCCCATATTTTTCTTTAAGCGAAAAACTTATTTCTTTTATAAAAGCAAACGCTTTTTCCGTTTGTATATCGTTTAAATAAGAATGAGTTTTTATAGAGTTTTTAAGTGTGGAATTGGTTTTTTTTATTATTTCTTCGGATATGTGCGAAGCCAACTGTATTCTTATTTTGTTCGGATTTAAAGAGTATGCCGCTTTCACTGTTTTTTCTATATCCGCGTAATTTTTATCCCATACGGTTATGTAAATTAAAACCTTAGGTTTTTTTAATTTGTTTTTGTTCTTTATCTTTCTTAAAGTTTTAATGTTTTCGTAAATCTTTTCGAATACTCCTTTTCCTCTGATTTCGTCGTGAGTTTTTCGATCTCCGTCTAAAGAGAATATGATGTTTTCAAACAATTTTTTTTCCGCTATTTCTTTTATCTTTTCTTCGTTTAAAAGCGTTCCGTTTGTTACCGTCGAAGCGGATATTCCGAATTCTTTCAATTCCTTTGCCGTAGAAAAAAGATATTCTTTTAAAAAAGGCTCTCCTCCTATGTATGTTACGCTTTTAACTCCGAATTCCTTTAGTTTGGCGTAAATTTCTCTTAATTTTTCTTGGGTTAGATTTTTGTTTTCGTTTCTATTTTTAATATAATTTTCTTGCCATAAAGAGCACATTTTGCACCTGAGGTTGCAGGTATATTCCGTTTCTATTATGGCTCTTTTAGGCCGTTCGTATGTCATATAATATTAAGATAACATATTTTGGAATAATAAAAAGCATATCAAGCTGGTCCAAAGTTTCAAGGAACATTATAAAATCTCTAATATCTTTTGGAGTCGATGTTAACATATACGAAAGAAAAGGTTTTTTATACGAAAAAGATTTTAATCTCGAGCCCGAAATTGAAAATAGAATAATAAACAGTTTCGACGGGGATGTAGTATTTACTTTCGAGCATCCTAAAAACTATGTTTATCTTCCTCAAAACAAGATAAAAATAGGTTTTTTGGTATACGAATTTACCGAACTTTGCGATTTATGGGTTTGTAACATAAACAAATATCTGGACGCGGTTTTTGTCCCTTCCAAATTCACATACGACGTTTTTGCGGGTTCGGGGGTAAAACGGGAAAAGATTAAAATTTTAAGATACGGTTTCGACCCCGAATATTATTATCCCAAAAAAGAAAAAAACGAAAATAATAAAAGATTTTTAACGATATCTTCTCCTCACAAAAGAGAGGCTCTGGACTATACTTTAAAGGCTTTTTACGAGGCTTTTTCAAACAATAAAGACGTTAAATTGACTTTGAAACTTTCTTATTTAAATAAAACCGTAAAATCTTTCGAAATAGACGCGTTTAAAACCGTAAATTTTTACAAACAAAGATTGGGCGATAGGCTTTCGGTTATAACCGATAAACTGAGCGAGAAAGAAATGGGCGAGCTTTATAGAAACTCGGATTTCTATTTTTCACTTTCCAAATCCGAGTCCTTCGGGCTTTGTTTTTTGGAAGCTTTGGCCTGCGGAATAGGCGTTTGTTGTTTGAATTACGGAGGCCAGCGAGATTTTCTAAATTCCGAAAACGCCGTTTTTATAAATCATTATTTGGATAAAACCGAAGGAGACGAATACGAAAAGAGCTCCAAAATACAGTACGTAGCTTACCCCGATATGTCCGATGCGGTATATAAACTTAAAAAAATATATTCGACTCAGAATGTGATTGGCAAAAATTTCGATATGGAATATTATATATGGGATAATGTCGCGAAGGATTTTTTAAAAGAAATGGAAAAGCTAATCGCCTAACTCCCAGATTCTTACATAAGAGTCGTTTGAAGCGGTAATAAGCTTGTTTTCGAAAATCTCAAGCGAATATACCTCGTCCTGGTGAAAATCGTTTTCGGCTATTATGTTCATTTCCTTGTCGTAAATAGAGATTATGTTACTATGCGCTATTACTATTTTATCTTGCCAGAATAAAATGTCGTTTATCCAGTTTGAAAATTTTATCTTCTTTGT
>ERZ795045.3018-NODE-3018-length-15510-cov-4.203041_pt1 | contig 15510 bp, 19 predicted proteins | sample MGYA00375129_ERZ795045 | MGnify/ENA primary metagenome ERZ795045 (study PRJEB30174, sample SAMN05720166) | activated sludge metagenome | isolation source: anaerobic digester from wastewater treatment plant | place: Japan | collected 2015-05-15 ... | reverse complement strand
CTACTAACGATGTCGAGATAATTGATAGCCCTTTAAGCACTAAAACAGCGACAATCAAGAGTATTAAAGGCTTGTCTATTAAAGCTATACAAAGATACGGGGATTTCAGAACGGGAGCTTTAAATGATTGGTCGGCTAATGCTGGCTATGCTTTGAGTATCGGCAATAACATTCTAACAGTTACTATAAACACGGACACGCCCGAGCAGGTCGTATTAACTAACAATGTTCAGGCTCTACCCGATAGGGCGTATTTCATAATGTGCTATGTAAAGACAATTGCCGCGACATCCGTGCAAGTCGGCTTTTCGGATGGCGTAAAGTCTGTCGCGAAAACGACAACGGCTAGTCAATGGACTTATGTTTCAAGCAAACTATCTACTAACGCGTCAAGCAGTCCGCAAATAGTCGTTGACTGCTCGTCAATGCCAAAGGGCGCTAGTTTCAAAGTCTGTCTGTTTGAGATTATCGACCTAGAAGAAAGCGGAATACAGGATTGGACAAATGAAAAACTTGACGCCACTATCCCATTGCTTGAGTATTTTGAGGACGTTCGACATAGCAACCCCGCACAGCTTAAGAGCATTGGGGATAATTTGATAAATCTACAACCTCTCACCTCCACTTTCGCAGGTGTGACTATGCAAATAAATGCCGATGGAACAATAATACTTAACGGAACTGCAACAGCCAATGCAGACAGATTTATTTTTGGAGACAGTCTCTGGGGAAATATTATATTAAAACACCCTCTTACAGAATTACAACTTGTAGTAGAGCATATATCTGGAACAATAAGCGGTGGTGTGCTTTATGTAATAGCTGATGGGCGATTGGTAAACGACAGAACGGCTGTGTATGGTGAGCAATTACAGTGTGCTATTCCCGCAGGAAGTGTGGGGGGTGTTTATAAAAGTTACATATACAAAAATAGAGCTGGTTATTTACACAATATCAGATTTTTCGTGGCGACAGGGCGCACTTTTAATAAAGCAACATTCCGTATTATGCTTGTCCACAAAGACAACCCCTTAACTGAATATAAGCCCTACACCGAGCATATTTTGGAGTTGCCGCAGTATGAGTTGCCTAAATTGCCCAACGGAGTAGCAGACGAAATTGATTTAACAAATAAAACTTATATAAAACGAGTAGGCAAAATCGTTATTGATGGTTCGCAAGAGGTGGCTCAATATCAAGCTAACAGCGTAGGTGGAACTTATGCGTTTTATGTAACGATACCTAACTATAAAAATAAATCGAACACCGACTATGCGCCAAACATTTTAGCAGATAGATTACCCACGCTGGGAGGCGAAACAGTATGGAATATAACATATCCTTGTGTCGCACCTTATACGAATGGTCGCATAGTTGTAAGAGATTATTTCCTTAATAATGCTGTTGCAGACGCTAAAGCATATTTGGCTCAAAATCCTATTACTCTTTGGTTCGAACTTGACGAACCTATTATCGAGCCTTTGGACAAAGACTATGACGCAACCTACCCCGCTTGGAACTATGGTTTAGAGCAGGTTGACAGTATCGCTCAATTTGACATTGAATACGAACTTGATGTGGTCAAGCAAGTCAGCACGAACACGGAGATAGTGCAAAGAAACGAGAACAGGCTGGCTAGTTCTGAAAGCCGATTGGATGAAGTCGAAAATAAATATATAAAAAATCAAACCTCATACAGTAATGCGGTTGCTATAGGCAATGATTTAACAATTGACCCTAGGGCAATATCGTCTATTACCATAGGCGACGGAGCGTATAACTTTAATTCCTCAAATATAGCCATAGGTACAGCGGCGGTAGCTGGCGACCAGAACGACCTATCTTCGACAGGTGCGATTGCAATAGGTACGGCGGCATACGGAAGACGTAATTGTAGTATAGCGATTGGCTGGGACGCTTACGCGAACGGAGCTGTCAGCACAGCTTTAGGTTATGAGGCACAAGCGCACGGAAGTAACAGCACAGCTTTAGGTTATGACGCACAAGTGTCGGAATCAGAAAATTTCACTATACGCTTGGGTTCGACTATTCTATCATCCTTAAAATGTGCTGTTGCCCTCACTGTTTCTTCTGACGAGCGAGATAAAGCGGACATAACCGAAATACCCGACGATAAGGCGTTAGAGTTTATTAAAAACTTAAAGCCTATTCAATACGTTCGCAACCCTAGAGAGTATTATGAATTGCCAGCACAAGACATAGAGGAATACGAAGTTGTCGAAACCGTAATGGTGGAAAAAGAGATAACTGAAACGGTTGTTGACAAAAACGGCGTCGAGCAGGAAATAACCAAAATTGTAAAGATTCCCGAACAACGCACCGTTAAGAAACAACGCACCGTTAACAAAAAGAAAGAACTTTACGGTCTTGGCGACTACGATAAAGAAGCACACGCTAGAGGCGAAAAGAAAGGCACTAGAAAACGCGTCGGTTTCTCGGCTCAACAAATCGAGCAGCTTGTACAAAACATTTTTGGCACGGACAACTACGCCGACCTAGTTTATGATAACTTCTACGACTTGCCCGAAAAACCTACGGACGCCGAGAGCCAAAAGACGGTTGCCTATGAAAAATTAATACCTTTCTTAGTTGCCGCTATGCAAGAGCAACAAAGACAAATCGACGAATTAAAGGCACGTATAGAGGCGTTGGGAAAAGACGCATTGCCGACTTGAAAAACGAATTTACCAATATCGTGATATAATTATTTAAGGGTGGGATATAAACATGGAAGCACAATATTTTGAAAAATTAGTAAGCGAATTTCTTACAAACTTTAAACTGACCTATAGTCTTTTTGGTTTGTGGGGGCTTGGCATTGTCGCCCTAACTTTCCTGCTGATGTTGCCTATAAACTTCGGCATTAAGAAATTATTCGGTTTGATTAAAAAGGGCGACCAAAGGCTGATTGGGCGTTTTCGCAAAATGACTTCGACAGCAACCGTTTTCCTAGTGGCTATGGGGCTGATAGCATTGTTTACAGCTTTTGTTTCCAAAACTGATTTAAATTTCAGCTATGTATATCAGTCTAGTATCCCGTGCGGTTTGCTCGCAATGACGCTAAACTTTGTTTATAAAGGCGGTCGCGATATAGTTCTAGCCTTTATCGCCAAAATATTAAAAAGCAACGAGTTTAAAATTGGCGTAAATGATGTTCTTAAGAATAAGTGCCTTTCTACGCTCGTAGTCGAATATCTGGACAGCGTTGAGCTAGAATACATAACCGCCAAAGCCGAGGAAAAAGCCAAAAAGCAAGCCGAAATTTTAAGCAATCTCAAGAATAAGCTTATGGGCTTTGTGGATAACCCCTCTATAATAGTGGCTTCAATTTGGAAGCTTTTTGTTGATAGAATAGAAAAAAATCAAGATAAGGCGGCGTAAGAATGGTAGTAAAAGACGAGGAGAGGCTTATAAAAGGCGATGAATTGCCCGAGCTTAATACTTTACCAAGCATCGGCGAAACGCCCGCCCAAACGCCTTCTACGGCTTTAAATAATGACATATTGCATACAGTTAACGAAAAAATTACACAAATAGCGGTTTCAAACATATCCGAAACCGACACCAACGATATAATTAAAAGGCGTGAAAAGACTGTTCGCAAGAACCTTGAAGTGCAGGATAAAGCCGAAGAAGCAAAGGCTATAATCGCCGAACACCAAATTGAAAGTGCTGTTATTCAATCTCGCACCAAAAAGACTGTTACCGAAACGCTAACTAAAGCCGAGAAAGAACAGGCGTACTTTGAACGGCACAAAGATACATTGGCTAAGTACAGGGTTTCCAATCCATGTAGTCGCATTAAAATGGCTGTGCTAGTTTTTATTGACAATTTGGCGACCTGCATAGCGTTTCCGTTCTTGTTTTTGTTCCGCTTGGCGACAATGCTAGTCGAAACCTTTAGCGGCTTAACAGACAGCGTTAAAAAGCTATTAAGGTCGCTATTCATCATCTTGCTTATATTAATCGTTATTGCGATTTTGTATAATTACGGCATATTGAAAGTGGGGTAGCCTATGAAAAACGCATTTTTTAAACTTTGCGGTGCGGTTTCTAACGGCTTGAGTAATACGTGGCATAAATTAACCAAAAAGATAATAACGTCAATAAAAAGGAGTGGAAAAATGGAAAATCTGATTATTAAAGGCACGGTTGCGTTTTTTGACACCATAAAAGCGGGAACGCGGCTACAGACCAAAAGTCAAGCGGAAGCGTGGCTAAAAGAATATTCGCAAAAATTCGGCATTGACACTTTGTATATGCTAACTCAAAACTCCGCTGGCAAAGAAGTATATTATCGTATCGGCACGGATAAACCTATAGCGGCAATTACTTATGATACTTTTAAGGTTGAATTTTTAGACCTGCCTGAACCCGAGCCTGAAACCAAACCCGAGATTGAAGTAGAAGAAGAATTGCCTACCGAAGAGGCAAAAGACGAGTTGCCTATCGAACAAGTCGAAAAAGAGCCAGACGACATAGTCGAAAGCAACGCAGCGGAACATTATGAAAATGCCCCTGTCGCCGAAGCAAACGTCGTTGAAAACAACGCTTTAGGCGAAAACAAAGCCGAAGAATTGAAAAGAGAATTGGCTGAACTTGACGGACAAATCGAGGCTCTTAAGGGGAAACTCGCCGATATTAAAAGCGACATTGAAATCGCTATCAATGAAGCCGTTAAAACCGCCTTAACTAACATACTTGCTAAACTTGGTTAACTTGCATACTGTTTTGCCTCACTTGGGTATGCATTGTTAACAGGCTGTCGCAAAGACAGCCTTTTTTATTGCGTTTTTAGCCCGAAAACGCCAGAATTTGGCAAGAAAAAATCTTTCTAGGGCAAATAGTCGAGTTCGGCTTTTTTGCGGCTCTAAAGGCGTATAATGGCGTATTTTATATATATTGAAAAATCTATTAAATATTGTAATTTTTTTATTGACAAATATTGGAAATTGTTGTATAAATAATGTGTTATATTCGATGGGGAGCGAATTTGACACATATTAGCCGTTATAAAAACGCGGTTTTGATATGATTTGCCCCTATTAGATGCGCTTAAGACATTACCCCCTCGAATATAACAGCGTGCTGATAGGGGCAAAAATTTTAATAGGGGGTGTTATGGAGCAAAAGTTTATTTTTCGCGGGCGTTTGCCTAGTTTAAATGAAGTTACAGCAATAAATCGTAAAAACAAGTATGAGGCGGCTCGTCTAAAAAAGTTCTATACGGAACAAGTGGCGTGGGAAGCCACAATTCAACACATTAAGAAATTTGATAACAAAGTTTTAATTGAAATCACTTATTACGAGCCAGATAGTCGACGCGACGACGACAATGTTCAGAGCGGTGCTAAGTTTATTCTCGATGGCTTGAAAGAGGCTGGCGTCATAAAAGACGACCGCCGTAAATATGTTTCCCTAAGGCAAAATGAAGTTAAGATAGACAAATTAAATCCACGCATAGAAATTTTAATAAAGGAGATTGAAAATGAATAAAGTTATTTTGATTGGAAACCTAACACAAAAACCGACGCTTTCGCAGACATCGTTTAGCGGCACGCCTTATTGCCGAATGACAGTAGCGGTTGCGAGAAAATACGCTAACGCCAACGGCGAAAAGATTACAGATTTCTTGCCCGTAGTGGCGTGTGGAAAAGTCGCTGAAAATTGTTGCAAGTATTTAGACAAAGGCTCTAAAGTCGGCATAGTCGGCTCGATACAAACACGCAAATATGAAAGCGGCGGCGAAACCAGAACTTGGACTGAAATTCTAGCGACAGAAGTCGAATTTTTAAGCAGTCCTAAAAACAATGTGAAACAAGATAATTCATACTCGCATGAACAAAATCTTTACGACTCTGAACAAATAAAAATAATTGAAGAAGATGAAGATTTGCCGTTTTAAGGGGGTGGTTTAATGGCAGTAAGCAGAATTGTTAATACATCTTTTTGGACAGATAGTAAAGTCAGCGATATGACGCCCGAGGATAGGTATTTTATGTTATACCTATTGACAAACCCACAGACAAGTCAACTCGGAATTTATGAATTAAATCGCAAGCGAGCGGCTTTTGAAATGGGATATTCTATTGAGGCTGTCGTATCTTTGTTAGACCGCTTTGAAAACAAATACGGAATTATTAAATGCTCAAAAACAACGAATGAAATCGCAATAAAGAATTATTTGATATACAGCATTATAAAAGGCGGCAAACCTGTTTTAGACTGTCTAGAAAAAGAACTTAAGCAGGTTAAAGATACTTCTCTTATTAGCTATATATTCTCTTATTTGCATAATAAACAAAATTTAAATGAAACTGTTAAATTGTTTATTAATAATAATATCAATAACTATCATACATATGAAAATATAAATGACAATGACAATGACAATGACAATGATGTATCGTCTAGACGATACGTCCACGAATCGTCCACGAATCGTCCACGAATCGTCCACGAATCGTTGGAAGATGAAAAACCTAAACGAGTGCGAAAGAAAAAAGAGTTTACCCCGCCCACTTTAGACGAAGTTAAGGCATACGCAATATCTAGAAACTCTATTGTCGACCCTGTAAAGTTTTTTGATTACTATAATGCTGGGAATTGGGTTGATAGTAAAGGCGCGCCAGTTAGGAATTGGAAACAGAAATTCATTACTTGGGAAGGCAGGGATAAGGACAAGCATTCCTCGCCTAATAACCAAAAACAAAGCAAAATAGCTCAATCTCAAAAAGTATTGGAGATGTGGAAAAATGAGTGTGGTAACTAGAGAGTTTATCGCAGCAATGTTCGCAATGGTTAAAGTTAATTATCCTTTTGCCTATAAAGAAATCAAAGAGGAAGAGGAATTAAGCATTTATAAGCTTTGGTATGAAAGTTTTAAAGATTATCCTGCTGAAATAGTCGAGGAAGCTTTTAAGCGGGCGATTAAGACTTGTAAAATTGCGGTTACCGTTGCGGATATAGTTGAGCAAATTGATAAAATCAAAGAGGCATTTGAGCCGTCGCCAGAAGAACTTTGGAACGAGTTTTTAAGAATATTAAATAAGACTAGTAGCGATGTGTTATGTATGCGGGCTTATAATAGCGGCGAGTCTGGGCGAGAAGCTTTTAAAGTTTATGAGAGCATGAAACCAGAGTTTAAACGCTTTTGCGGCGGGTTTACTACTTTTTGTGATTTATGCTTAATGTCGGAAGAACAGCTTAATTTTGAAAAGGCGAGATTTTTGAAAAACATTAAAGAATATAAATCGCAAGTTGATTTCCAACAAAGTGTGCAACTTAACAACCCGAAGCTGGCGGCATTAATACAAAACAGCGTAAAATTATTAGGGGCAGGAGAAAAGGATACAAAAAGTCAGTAAAAAATTCATAAAATATGTATTTTATTCTTGACAAAGGCAATAATTTAAAGTATAATCAAAATAAAATTATGGGAGGTGATATTGTGCCTAAAGTAGTTAGATATAAAAATCTTAGAGCGGCAATGACTGAAATAGGCTTAAATAAAGCGGAAATGGCTAGAGTGTTAGGAATGAAATATGACACTCTGTTATACAAGTTTAGAGAGGGCGAGTTTACTCACGAGGAAGCTAAAACAATAAACGCAGTTTTTTTCAAAAAGAAAACGCTTGAAGAGTTTTTTGAACTTTTTGAAAGGTAAATAAAATTTTAAACAGGAGGGATAAGGAATGGTAAAAGTTGTTCTTAAAAAAATAGACATTCAAAATTTCAAAGGTTTTGCAAAGGCGACAAAATTTTTCGACCCAACGCGAGAAGTCATTCAAGCCGAAAACGGAGCAGGCAAAAGCACTTTTTACGACGCTTTCCGTTGGGCTTTGTGCGTTGGCACGGACGCTGATATTGTGCCAATGATTGACAACAAAGAAATTACAGGTTTGGAAACTTATGTCGAAGTCAATTTGCAAGTTAACGATTTGGAATACACTCTTAAACGTGTTCAGGTTGAGAAATGGAAAACCGACAAATACACAAACGAACGCAAAAAAGAGGGTAACGAGTGCAAGTATTATTTTGACGGAATTGAATGCACAAAGCGAGATTACACGGAAAAAGTGAACAATCTTTTTGCGGCAAAAGGCGTTGACTTACAAATGCTCATATGCAAAGAATACTTTAACTCTGACGCATTTGATTGGCGTAATCGCCGCAAAATCTTATTTGACCTTTGCAGAATAGATGATGTTGTAGCGACTTTGGCTGATAGCCCTAAATATGATTTAATATCGAACGATATTAAGAAAGGCATAAGCACGTCAGAGTTAAAGAAGCGTTATGTCAAAGAGCGTAACGGCTACAAACAACAACAGGACAAAAACCAAATAATCATTGAGGAAAAGGCTACCGAAATTGCTAGATATAGCGATTATGATTTTGACGCTCTTAAGGCAGAAAAGGATAAGCTTTTAAAGCATTTATCTGACTTGCAGGTTAAGAACAGAGATGAGCAAATGAGCGAGGTGCTTAGCCTTAAGGTTAAGGAAGCTCAACGTTTGACTGACGAACTTTCAAAGTTGCAAATTGCGGAAATTAATGCAAGAAAAGAAAGAAGCAAGGCTCTTTCTGAAAAATTAAACGAGTTAAATAAGATTAAGAACGAGGGCGACAAATATAAGCGAGAAATCGCCGAAACCGAAGATGAAATAATTGACCTTAAGGAAAAACTAGACGAACTCGATAAAAAGGTTTTTGAGGGCGATACCGTTTGCTCGCTTTGCGGACAACCCTTGCCAACTGAAAAAATTGAAACAGCAAAGGCTGATTTTGAGAGCCATATAAAAGCCGAAAAAGCTAAGCTCAAGAATGAATTAAAAGAAAAGCAAAAGAAGCTAGACGCTTTAAACGCAGAAATTGAGCCATTGCGTGAGCAGTATAAACAATTGGCGAATGAATATAATGCTCTAAATTCCGAAAACAGCACTCAACAACCTAACCCCGCTATAGTCGAATTAGAACAAAAAATTACGGCATTGCAAGCCGAAATACGCGACTTAAAAAGCAAAGACGCTAAGGAAGAAATCAAGAAACTTATTTCTGAAACGCAAGAAAAAATTAGCGAAATTGACGCAAAACTGGGCTATCAAAAAGTTATAGCCGATATGAAAGCTAGGGTTGCTGAGTTGAAGAACGAGAACGCAGATTTAGCAGATAAGATAGCAGAGTGCTACAAAAAAGAAGAGCAATTGACTCAATTCATGTTTGAACAAGTTAAGCTAGTTAACGATACGGTTAACGCTCTTTTCTCTAACGGCGTATCGTTCGCTCTGTTCAAAGAACTTTACAAGGGCGGCGAGGGCGGCTTAGAAGAAGATTGCACTTGTATGTTTAACGGAAAACGTTATACGGCACTTTCGACAGGCGAAAGATATTATGCCGACCTTGAAGTTATCAAGACTTTGCAAAGAGAATACGGCGTAAACTTGCCGATTTTCTGTGATAATGCCGAGGCAATAACTCGCAACATTCAAGCCGACCAGCAATTGATTGAGTTGTTTGCTAAAAAAGGCAAGAAGATAGAAGAGGTCGTTCCTATTGAAACAATTATATAAAATAAAAATAAAGGAGAGATAGATTATGACTAATATAACGACAATGGGCTATCAAAGCAAACAAATTGCGAGAGTTACGCAGGACAAACTAATAGCTTGGGCAAAAGAATTTGCATACGGCAAAGACGGCAAAACAAAAATTGCGTTGCCTACAAATTATGATGTCGTGGGGGCGGTTAAGGCGTTATGGCTAGGTTTGCTAGATGTTAAAGATAAAAATGGAAGATTAGCACTAGAAGTATGCACGCCTGCAAGCATTGAAAGAGCTGTCCACGAAATGATTGCAAAAGGGCTAGACCCCAGAAAAAAGCAATGCTATCCAATTGTATTCGGGAACTCGTTAGTGATAATGGAGAGCCGTTACGGCGCTGAAAGAACAGCGAGAGCTTATAATCCCAACTTAAGCGACTTTCGCGCTCAATTAATTTACGACGGCGATACCTACGACGAGGAAGTCATTAACGGCCGTCTAGTAATAAGCAATCATAAACACAAGTTGCCTTTATTGCAAAGGACGCCCGACAAAATTATCGGGGCATATTCGACTGTTATTATAGACGGTGAAGTTGATTGCGAATTGATGAGCATAGAAGAAATAAAGCGTTCTTGGGCGAAAAGCAAGAATGGCGGTCAAGTTCATAAAGAATTTCCAGAGGAAATGTGCAAGAAAACAGTTATTAAACGCCACGCTAAACGCTTTATTAACACTTCTGACGATAGCGAGGCACTTAAGGACGCACCTGAGGTCGAAAACGAAGAAGTCATTTCGATTGACAACAATGAAAACACAATTACAATCGACGCCGAATTGATAGATGACACCGAAACGGAATCTAACAACGCCGAATTTCCGCAAGCCGAGCCTTTTGACGATGTGCAACAGGGGGATAATAAGCTAATTTGTAGCGAATGCGGTCAAAAAATTACAAACGCAGTCGCAAATTTCAGCACAAAGAAATTCGGTAAAACCCTCTGTTACCATTGCCAACAAAAACAGCCTAAAGCGTAATAACTATGAAATTATATTGTGTATCTAGTGGAAGCAGGGGCAACTGCTATATTCTAGAGGACGCTAGCGGAAAGCAACTATTGCTTGATGTTGGCGTTAAAGCTAAAGAAATCAGCCAGCACCCTGCTTTCACAAGTTGGCGTAATGTTTGTGGGGCATTAATCACTCACGAACATAGCGACCACGCAAAAGGCGTTTCGGAAATAGCGAGATACGGCGTAGATGGGTTCGGCTATCATAATATGGTGCGTAATAAAATTGTGCAAATTAACAATTGGAAAATCAAGGCGTTTGAATGCGTTCACGATACTTATAATTTAGGGTTTATTATCAAAGATTTAACGACCGACAAGGTTTTAGTGTATGCGACCGATACAGCCGAAATTCCGCTTATAGCGGGCGTTGATTATTGGCTTGTCGAATGTAATCACGACGCAGAAACTTTTGACGAGCAAGCATTGAAAAAAGGCGCTAAATATGATTACTTAAGCAGAGCGTGGAACAACCACTTGGGTTTGGAATTTTTACAGTCTTATTTCCGAAAGCGTGCGATTAAAAAACCAGACGCTATAATTGCTTGCCACTTGTCCGACCACAACGCTTTCGCAGACAGAATTTTGGCTGGGCTGAAAAGATATGCACGGTTTGTAGATACAGCCGCCAAAGGAAAACAATGGGAATTATAAAGGGAGGGCATGAGCAAAATTGATTAACCAAAATGAATGGACTTGTTATGTACATAAATGCACGGACAAAATCACGGGAAAAGGCATTCCTTACTGGCTCGCAACCATTAGAATACCAAAGCGCATCAACGGTTATTGGGGATACAAAAAGGATGGCGTTTTTAAGCCATATTTGGAATATTGGAACGATGTTAATATTTATACCGATTTGCCGTTGTATCCCGATGATAAGTTAATCATTAGCGAGTTTTGCATTCAAAAATATCTCAAAAAGAACAACGAATTTGACAAGGGCGAGTTCCGCGTTACCATTTCAGTCTTTGGTTTTCGCAATGAAACGCAAGGCTATGTAGTTGAAAGCGGTCGTCGCAAAAAACGCCGCAAAAGTTCCAAATATCCTATTATCAGACAAGCTACTAATGAGCCGATAGACTTTGATTTGCCTGAATTGCTCGAGGAGAAAACCAACGATAACAACGCCGAAGAGGACGATATACAGCCGTTTATTGTTGAGTAAATAGGAAGGTGAGAGATATTAATGAAAAAACTTAGACTTTTGTTAGGCGGTAGCCCTTGCACTTTTTGGAGCATTGCTCAAACGAGCGGCAAAAGAGAAACCGAGCCTAGCGGGTTGGGGTGGGAATTGTTCAAGAATTACCTAATCGCTAAAGAAAAATTTAAGCCGCATTATTTTCTATACGAGAATAATGTTTCAGCGTCAAAAGCGATTAAAGAGCAAATTAAGAAAAAGTTAGGCGTATGGGACGGCACGCTTTTAATGCCCGACACGGGAGCGCGTTACATAGAAATAAATTCGGCTTTGGTATCTGCTCAAAACCGAAAAAGGTTTTATGTGCATAATATACCGAATGTCGGGCAACCAGAAGATAAAGGAATATTGCTTAAAGATATATTGGAAAGCGGTGTTCCTTTTAGAAATGAAAAGAGTTATTGCTTGGATGCTAATTATTTCAAAGGAGGAAACCTCACAGGTTTTAATAGACAAAGCGGGCAAAGATTGTGCGTTGCTGAACCCCCTGCCTTTCAATGACGGGAACTTTTGGTAATCGTAATGCAAGTGTAAGCGAAAAAGCTTATTGTTTGGCGGCCAACCCTTCGTCCGACATGAGTGCGAGAATCATAGAGCCTGTATGTGTGGCACAGCGAGGCAGATATACGGGGCATAATGGTGAAATAGAGCAAAACTATGAGGCAAGGCAAGACGGGAAAACAAATGTTATAACTACTGTAACCAAAGATAATCTGGTAGCAGTGCCTGTAATATTCCAAACTCCACGCGGAAACAACCACGGCGGCATGAAGTACGAAAAGTCACCAACATTAACAGCAAACGGCGCATGGGCGGACAACAATAGGTTGGTTGAGCCTATCCGCATTGGCACGATAGAAGGGGCAAAGACAGGGTTGTATGCGTGTCCGATAGATGCAACTGCGGTTGCCGAATCGTGGGACGGCAAAACCCACCCCGTCTACACTGTAGCAAACGGCTTAATCACAATTAAAAACAAGCAATATCCTATCAAGTTGCCTGATGGATATTATATAATACGCAAATTGACAGTAAAGGAGTGTATGCGCTTACAAACAGCAAGAGACGATTATATTTTCCCTGTCAGCAACACTCAAGCCTATAAAATGCTTGGGAACGGTTGGACAGTGGATGTTATAGTGCATATTTTATCGCATATACCTAACCTACAAGACTATGAGCTAGAAGTGTTATCACTATATGACGGAATGAGCTGTGGCAATTTGGCATTGGAAAAATTAGGTTGTAAAATTGCTAGATATGTTAGCTATGAGATAGATAAATACTGCATTAAGACAACGCAAGCCAATTTTCCGTTCGTTGAACAGCGAGGCGATGCGTTTCAAATAAGAGATGATAATTGGCAATATTAGGGGGCATTAATGAAAGTTACTCTAGCTATCAAACAATGCAATATAGATAAGCTCATAGGACAGCTTGTAGTGCTTGTAGACACCCGAGAGCAGAATAACCAGCATATTATATCCTATTTCGATAAAAAGGGCGTCAAATGGCGTTTAAAGGCTTTAGAAACGGTTGACTACTCTTGCGAACTTAAAGCCAATCTAGAACTAGGCTTGCCGTTTGACATAACTCTTGAAAATGTGGTCGGGATAGAGCGTAAAAACAGCCTAACCGAACTTGCCGGCAACTTTACGCAAGGGCGTAGTCAATTTGAGGAAAAATGGCAAAAAGCTAAAGAAAAGATAAAGAATTTATATTTAATTATTGAGGGCGGCAGTTGGCAGGATATTAGAAACGGCAATTATCGTTCCGATATAAGCGAAAAAGCGTTATACAACTCTTTAATAAGTTGGCGTAACAAATACGGTTTTAAGGTTGATTTTATCGAGCCAGATTTCGCAGGAGAGCATATCTTACGCTTATTACAGGACAGCCTACGCAAGCTACTCAAAGAATAATAAATATTATTTTAGGGGGTATATAATGGGCGGTATTGAAATTTGGAAACCAATTGACAACAGATATTCGGTGAGCAATTATGGGAGAGTGCGAAACAACGAAACGCGAAAGATTTTGCAGCCTAGAAAAAACAGTAGAGGTTATTTTAGAGTATATTTATATTTTAATGAATTTAAACGCGATTTTTTTGTACATAAACTGGTCGCAAATGCCTTTTTGGGCAAACGCCCTAAAGGATACGTTATTAATCACCTCGACGGCGATAAGCAGAATAATTGCGTTTGGAACTTAGAATATTGCACTCAATCCGAAAACATGAAACATTTCTTTAAATTTATATCCAAAGCACAAAAAAATTAAAGAAAACATTAAAAAAATACTTGACAACACCGTTTCAATGGTGTATTATTTTTAACATAAGATACAATCAAAATGGGTATAAGGAGCAAGGGATATGGAGTTAAAGTATGAATATCTCAAAACCGAATATTCAATGTCGGTAGAGGAAGACAGAGTGCGTTTAGAGGCGTTGCCTAAAATTGTTGCCAGCTATTTAAAATTATCGGAATTTGACGCGGAAATAGTCGTAGATTTTATCTGCGATAAGCTATACGCTGGCGTGGCATTGCAAGATTTCTTTAGACAACAAATAGAGGAACACTTTAGGGAAGAACAAATGGAAAGGATAGTTAATAATATTAAGAAAACTTGCGAGGGGGAGAGATGAGCGTGAAAGATTACCCTAATAATAGCGTTCTAATTGCTTGTCCGCATTGCCAAAAGAAAGGCATTTATATTCTTGGCAGTTTATTATACGACGGTGGCAGGCTGGTTATATGCGAAAAGAAATACGGTGGTTGCGGCAAGGCATTCTATATTGATTACAAGGTGATAGTTGAAGCTAGAGCAGAGAAGTTATTAGAGTTAAATAGCATTCCAGATAAGAGAGCATGATTGGCAATATGATAACGGTCAGCTAATGCTGGCACTATAAGGAGGGATAGAAAGTGATAATAATTAAACGAAAAATGGAAAGCGAAAAATCAGGAACATCTGAATACGGTAATGTACAAGCAAGTATTAACTCAAACGGACAAATTACTCTAAGAACATATTACGAGCCTGAAAACGACGAGATAGTTATTTTGTCCGAAAAAGAAACACGCGCGATATTTACATTGTTTAAACAGATTAAAAATTTGGGCATAGAGTTGCCAGATTTACCGTTTTAGGAGGGAAACTATGAATATGGACAGATGGATAGATAAGATAAACGAATCACACGCAACGATTGACTATGCAGATTACAGCGAATTAATGGACTTAGTCGTCGAACTCAAAGCCGAAAATGAAAGTCTAAAAAACTCAAAGCGTATGCCCATAACCAAATTCAATTCTAATGAAGAACTTCAAGCGTGCATTGAATGGTGGCAAGCGAAGTTAGGCTTGCAGGATTGGATAATCAAAGGTAAGTCGACAAACGACTTGCAGGATATTGGAAATCACGGTGAAAATTCCTTTAATGTTGTCGGAAAACACTCAATGATACGAATCCGTCCTTATGATTCCGTTGAGGCGGGGGAATGGATTGCAAGACAACCGCAGGAATTAGTATTAGTACACGAACTGCTGCATTGTTTGATTTATGAGATTGAAAAAGACACAGAGAGTATTGAATTAATTATTTATAATCTACAACAGCATCAGCTAATCGAAAGTATGGCAAAAGCCTTGATAATGGCGAAGTAT
>ERZ795045.3013-NODE-3013-length-15527-cov-6.415654_pt1 | contig 15527 bp, 18 predicted proteins | sample MGYA00375129_ERZ795045 | MGnify/ENA primary metagenome ERZ795045 (study PRJEB30174, sample SAMN05720166) | activated sludge metagenome | isolation source: anaerobic digester from wastewater treatment plant | place: Japan | collected 2015-05-15 ... | reverse complement strand
CGCGCAGCCGCTCGAGCCCCACGTTGCGCGGCAGCTCGTCCACCAGCACGTCGCCCGTGCCGACGGAGACGATTTTCTCGTCGATGACGGAGACAGCAATCATGACGCAAACACGATGTAGTCGTACAGGTACGCCGTCGTCGATTCGCTGTTGCTCCAAAATTGGAGCCGAATCCAATGCAGCGTGTTATTGTCCAGCCCTGATATATCCAGCGTCCCCGTCGTGTCCACCCCACGTGTTTGATCCCATTCGGGCCGGCCCGGGCCGTGGATGAGTCCGCTCGACGAGCCGCCTGCCCCGGCGGTGGAATGATACAGCCGCGCATAGAGTATATATTTGGTCGTCCCGCCGCGGAACACTGCATACAAATTACTCATGTCTGACGTCTTGTAGACATAAAACCCGTCCTTCGTCGTCGGCGTCTTGTTCACAGAGAAGTCCTTGGCCCCCTCCACCGTCCGGCCGAATTGCCACCCCATGCGGTGCACGACACGCGCGACTACGGGCAGCTTCGCCGCGGTGATCGCGCCGTTTGCGATCTTCGACGCCGTCACGGCGGAGCTCGCGATCATCGTCTCCGTGATCCCGGAGGACGCGACCGACACCGTGACGTCGCTGACGAGCATCCCGCCGCCCGTGAGCCCCGAGCCTGCGGTCACCGTGCGCTGCACCTTCGCCGCCGCTCCGCCGTATGATCCCGTCGACAGGTCGATCACGGGGTTCCATCCGGCGTTATCCGCGCGCCGCACGCGAAGCCAGTTCGTGCCCGTGTCCGCCCATATAACGCCGACCGTCGTGTCGGGGGGGGTTGAGCTGCCGGAAAAATGCGTCTTCAAACAGTGCAGGTTGCTCTCGATGTTCTGCAGATCCGTCAGCGCCGGGTTATCCTGATCAAAGCAATTCTCGACGTAGTTCTGGGCCATGTCGCGATACTCCTTATGTGCAGAGAACGATCGCCGGGGATCTCACCATCCCGTAGATCGTCGGGTCCGGGTCAGTCACGCATGTCTCCACCTGGAAATATCTCCCGCTCACAACCGCGCACATGATCTCCGCGCGATCCGCCGTGTAGCCGAGCGCCGTCGTCGGGCCGTAGTTGATCTGCATGCGGATCGCCGGCGCGGCGCTCGGGGCGAACCACTCCGACCATCGCACGGTCGAGTTGAGCCCGGCCGCCGCCCACGTGATCGATGTCGTGGGAAACTTCGCCGACCACGTGTTCCCGCCGCCCAAGACCACGAACGACGAATCGACGTACGCAAGCCACGTCCTATTCGTCGTCGCGTCCCAGATGGGGCTGCGCCACACACCGACGAGCCCCGTCGTGTGCGTATTCCTCACGTATGGCCCGGAGTAGTAATACGCGCATGCGCCGATGCCCTCTCCACCGAGCATGATCACGTCGTCAACGTAATGCGTGGACGCCGTCGTCACCGGGTCGCCGATCTCGAGCCGCGCGCTCGACCCACCGGTCCCGATCGTGATCGTGGGCATCGTGACGAGATTCCATTGCGCCGGCGTCACCGGCGCCGTGGTCGTGTACGTCGTGTTGCCAGCTCCATCCGCGACGACGTAGCGCACGACGGTCGAGCCCTCGGGCAGCACCCAGAGCGACCCCGTGTATTTCCCGCCGGCGGACACAGCGCCCACCGTCTGCCACACGGAGCCTGAGGTCGTCCCCGGCCTGAGTAATAGCGAGTAATCGCCATAATGCTGCCGAGCCGTAGTGTAGGAAATCGATGCCCCGCCCGCCGTGGTCCACGCAAGCGTCGTCTCCATGTCTGAGTTGGTGACGACGTTCGTCGACGGGCCGAGCGTGATCGCGGCCGTGTACCCCGCGGGCGTCTGGATCGTGATCGTCGCCGAGCGCGGCGTGTCGCCGTAGACGCCGTTCGCCCCGAGCGTGTTCGCCCAGATCGTGTGCGTCCCCGGCCGCACGCCGCCGATGGCGAGATTCGGGGCACGAAATGCTCCTAGAAAAACGCCGCCGTCCCACGATGCCCCGAGCCTGAACTCATACAGCTCGACGTCGCTATCGGGCACGCGGTCAGCGAACACGTTGAGCGTCGTGCCCGTGTATACGGCATTCAACGACGTCAGGCTCATCGGCGCAAGGCCGATCTTCCCGGTCACCGGCAGCACCGAATACGGAGCCGCCGCGAAATCCTGCTTCGAGCCGAAGATGTTAGTGGCCACTAACTTGACGTGGTAAGTCGCGCCTTCCTGCGCGGGGTCGATAGAGAAGCTTGCGCGCGCCGTGCCTCTGTTTTCCCACGTCGCGCCGCTGTCGAGCGATACCCAGACCTCCGCATGTGAGAAATACGGATAGTCCGCCGGGGGGTCGAACGAGACATTGAGCCGAACGTACGTCCGCAGCCTGTAGACGTAGCTCTCCTCGGAGAGCGAGATATTTTTGACGTCCGGGACTTCCGTCGGCGAGACCAGCGTCGTCGTGTGATATGACTGGTCCGTGAGGTGGTACGTGTCATCATACAGCTCGTCGTGCTCGCTCACGCACTCGAGCGCCACCGTGTGATCGCTCGTCACTCCGACAGACAACACGCGGAGACGCTGCGCGGACCAGCCGGGCATCGAGTGCGTGAGCGTGATGAGATCGTACGGCTCCAGAACCGCCGCGCGCTCGCCGGCCTCGAACCGCACCGTGTACCGCAGCCGCTCGCTCTCGAGAATATACGCGGCCATCTTCTGCACGGACGCCTGATCGGACATGCCGTAGAGCGCGACCTGCAGCTCGCGATAGTCGCCGTCGGCGCTCACAGCATCGGGCGGCGCGTAGACGAGCTCGTTCGGTTGGCTGTGCTTCGTGGAGTCGAGATACGTCACGCGCAGCGCGTTAGGCCTCTCGTGCATCTGCGGCGAGGAGATCGAGAGCGTGCCCGCGACGACGTCGCTCTCGTCGAGCGCGAGCGCGACGGACTCATGATTCAGGTCGGCAAACCTGAACTTGTATTTTCCCTCGGAGTAGATGACAGCCCCGCGATAGCACGCGAGCACCTGCGCGAGATAATCCGTCACCGGAGACCGCGAGGTGATGGGGATGTTGCAGGTCCAGCCCTTCGCGTCACAGTAATCGCGCGCGGCGACGACCGAGGCCGTGTCGATCTCCGCGGCCGGGATCCCCATGCCGCCGCGCTGCGCGCTCCGCGTCATGACGTCGTAGGCGATCAGCGCAGGATTACTAGTCCACGAGTAATTCGCTGCGCCCGGGTCATAGCAGACGAGGCCGTGCACGACGAGCGTGATGTCAGGCTCGCGTGTGAATTTCGTCGGGTCGTAGCGCAGGACGACGTAAAGATACGCCGTGTAGCGCAGCGCCTCGTCCCACGCGCCGCTAGTCGCGGATTGCAGCTCCGCGCATACGCTCTGCGTGCTCGTGCCCGTGTAGAGCCGGATCGTGACGTTTCCCGTCCCGTACTCCGTCCACAGCTTCCCGTCGAGATAGACGAGCGGCGGGTCGCTCGTCGGGAACGCGGTCCCGGTCGTCGTGTAGATCGCGCCAGATTGCCGCACGATGCCGGAGATCGGCCCCTCGCCGATCTCGGCAACGATGTGCAGGTATGGGTTCGCCGCGTGATAGTACGTCTTGTTGACGCCGACCTCGCAGGCGCCGTATACTAGCTTGAGCGGCTCGCGGCTGCTGCGCGTGTTGACTCTGTGAGCAATCGCCGGAGCGCCGCCGCGCGCGCGCTTCGCCGCCTCTGCCGACAGCGCGGAGACGACGCCGCCCGCGATCATCATCCCCAGCCCGACGTATTTCAGGCCGGGGATCATGGACACGACGGCGCCCGCGAGACCGAGCGCGGGTCCGAGCGTTCGCCCTATTTTTTTCAGGAAGCCCATCAGCGCGGCCCCCAGTAGATCTCACGCGACTCGATGTCGGCGATATACTTGCGACCGCCGAACTGCGAGTAATTGCCGAGAGCGGCGCAATGCTCCGGGCTCTTGTCGCACCACGTCGTTCCGCCCGTATAGCCGCACTCCGTGCCCCGGAATACCCACGGACACGACGGCGCAGGGATACGCAGGCTGCGCCGCGCCCAGAACGCGGCGCGCGAGCCGATCTCGAGGCGGCACATCGACTCGTTGATGTGATAGCCTGCGACGTAGCCGGAATAGATTTCCTCCGCGCCGATCACCGACGATGCCGACGACACGGCGACGATGGAGAGCGCGGCCGCGTATGCGTGCGCGTCTGCGGAGAGAAGCGCAGCCGAGAGCCCGCGCGAGACGTTATCCAGCTCGACCGCGACCTCCTCCGATCCGAAGCCCACGCCGGAGCCGACGTCCACGCGCATCCCGATCGGCGCGTATGGATTCCCCCCGTAGTAGATCGTGACGTCGGCATCCGTGTAGCGGAGATCGTCGCCGACCGCGAGCAGCCAGAACACGCGCGCGGATTCGGCCTCGAGCTGCGTCTGCAGCGCTGTGCTGATCGTCCTCACGTCGAGAGCCCCTGCAGCCGGATCCCGTAGCGATAGAGCCCAATCTCGAAGTACTCGCGAGACAACGAATCGTCCGCAAACCTGCACACCACGCGCAGCTTGCCCGTGCAATCGCACGTGATCGGCGAGCCGCTCGCTGGCGCGCCAGACGGGAAGCGCAGCAGATCCGCGCCGTCCGGCCCGGCCGCCGTGCTGATCGCATAGGCCGTCGTGGCGACTCCACCGACATAGACCACATGCCCTGCGGATTGCTTTGCGGGCAGCGTAAATGCAGTAGACGTGCCGTCGCCCGTGCCGCAGTAGAGCCCGACGAACGTCGCCGAGTAGGGGACGAAGTAGGAAAACGACTCAAGCGCACCGGAGCGCGCGGTGTAGAAATTCCAGAGCGTGTCCGCCTCGCTGCTGAGCAATGCCGAGTAAGTCAATTGCAGATGGAACTTCGGGTAGAGCCACTTCGCGCGCCTTTGCTCCGCTCCGCTGTCGAACTCCGTGACGAGCGTCCTGTACTCCTGCGTCAGGACATGGACCCAGCTAGGCTGTGGAGTCTCAGGATATGCTGCCATCAGCCGCGCTCCATGATCGCACCACGCAGCGCGCCGTTCCGCCGCACGTCTTCCGCCGCGAGAAGCGGCACGGCGCCGGAGCGCCTAAGCGCCGAAACGAACGACTGCGTGTCAATCGCCGAGATGTAGTAATACGTGTTCCCGCCGACGCTCGCGCCGCGAGGAAGCACCGTCTCCCCGCGCTCGAGGATCGCGGGAAACTCGCCCGGCATAAGCCCGCCGTGCAAGCGCGGCGCGAACGACCAGACGTGATCAGGCACGCGGCGGACGGATCCGCCGGACATGCCGACGACGCCGCCGGTATGGAACGTCTCCGCCCCGGGAAATCCCGGCTGGTTGATAGGGAGCTCCGCTGCGCTGCCGGCGAACAGCCCCGCGAACGCCTTGAGGCCGCTCTCCGCCGCGCTCTGGATCTGCATCCGAATGAGCGAGGCGATGATGCTGTCGGCCATGCGCCGGAATGCGTCGGAGAGCTTCTCCGTGCCAGTGATGACTCCGGCGAACGCATCGGCGAAGCGTTGCGCCATGACGTCCGCCGTGTCCTCGATGATCGCCTGCTTGCGCCGCTCGGCCTCGACGATTTTCTTCACTTCGTCGCTATACGCTTTGCTCCGTTCCGCGATCGCGCGATTCTCGCGCTGGAAGGCTTCGACCCACGCGCGCTCTGACTCGCGCGCGGCCTCCGCCTCCATCTGCGCGATCATGCTCCCGCTGCGGAGCATCGCCTCCATGCGCTCGACGTTCGATCCCTCGCCGCCGTAGAGGAGCGCACGCCGGAATTCCTCCTGGTATTTCTCTACCTCGGCCGCAAGCTGCTCCGCCGCGCGCGTTGCTTCCTGCACGCCACGCTCCCATTCCTTGCGCGCCGCAGCGCTCGCCTCGCGGATGCGCTCGAGCTCGCTCGATGTCAGCTCACCATAAGCGCCCTCGCGCTCGCGCCATGACGCCATCCAGTCCGGGCCGCGCCATTCCTCGTATCGCCGCTGCGCTGCAATCTCAGCCTCAGACGGAGAGCCGTATTTCCGCTCATACTCAAGACGCTTCTGCCAGACGACGTCCTCGCTGATGAAGCCGAGACGCGCAGAAGTTGCGAGTTTGTCTATTTCTTCTCGAGCTGCAAGCGCATCGCGTAGAGGCCGCGTCTCGCGCATCTCGCGCATCTTCTGCACGATCGCGCCGATCTTCTCCGCAATTGCAGAGAGCGTCTCGTCGAGATAAGACGCTGCGGATTTCTTCACCTCGCCCCACAGATCGCTCTGCGCGGCGAGCAATTTGTTCATTCCGCCGATTGCGCCGCCAGCTTCGCCAATCTTGTCGACGAGATCGATTCCGGACTCGAGTACCGCGTTCCAGAAAGCCTGCCTCCTCTCGACCTCGGTCAGCGCCTCAGCCGTTTTCCCGAGCCGCTGCGCGTATTGCTCGTAGGCTTTCTCGGCGTCAACAATGATCCCAAGATTATCTAGGATCGCCTTGGACTGCCGGGCCATGCCGCGCGCGATATCGGAGAAAGCCTCGGTCACCGTCTGCCCGGTTTGCCTGCTCGTCACCTCCGCGATCCGCATCATGTCGACGAGCTTGTCTGCAGGAATACCGAGCATCATCGCTGTGCCGGCACTCTCGATGATCTCGGCCTGTGTCGCCATCCCGCGCGCGGCAGACGAGAGCGCGGAGAGAATGTCCCGCGACGATTTCCCGGCCTTTTGGGCGAGCGACTCGAACGCCTGCTCCTGCCTTAGCAAACGCTCGCCGAGCGCGAGATCCTCTGCAGCAGCAGAGATCGACTGGAGCGCAGCGCGAATGGAGAGCGCGGCGGCAGCGACCTTCGCGCCGATCTCCATAAGCGAAATCCCACGATCGACACTTTGCTGCATGCGAGACATCGAGGTCTCGACACTGCGCTGTGCCTCCGCGAGATCGCGCGAGAGCCGCTGAATCTGCGCCCGGATCTCAACGTATATGCTGCCGACCTTGTCCGCCATGTTTTTTACTAGCGAATCTTCGCGCGCAGCTTTTCTCGGACCATGCGCCAGAAGCGCGTCTTCTCGGCGTTGATCGCGCGCCTCATGTAGCGCGCTGCGCGCGCGCGGCCCGTGTATCGCCCGGTCGTCTTCTGCCTGCGCATCCGCGTTCCATACTCGACGATCTTCGCGTAATACGCGAGCACGGAGCCGACCAGCACAATGAAGCCGCCGTCCTTGTACTTACTTTTTACTTTTCTGACCGTGCTCCGAAGGCGCCCGGGCACGCGCTGCATCCACGCCTTCATGTGCCTGACGCGGCCGAACACGTCGCGATACGTCGGGCGATAGCTCCTCCGATGACTGCCGACCGGCACGGTCGCGAGAACGCGGCGATAGACGCGCTCCGCCGCCTGCGCCTCTTCCTCGGCGCTGATCGAGGCGATCATGCGCGCGATCTCCTCGCCGTGCCACTCGAGCAACTGCGCACGCCCTATGCGCTTGCGCACGGCCACGGCATCACCCCATGGGCGGAGGCTTCGGCGCGATCGACTGCAGCGCAGCCTTCAGGCCGGATTCCTTCTCGGCCTTTCGCCCGCGCTCCTCGGCAATGAAATATGCCTGCCACTCTGCGATCTCCCGCGCGTCCATCTCCGACAGCAACCGGCTGACCGACATGCCCAGCTCGCGAGCGAGCCGGAAGACAAACATCCGCTCGGGCTGGGCGATCATTCCCCCGCGAGGCGATCCACCGCATCGTCGGTCAGGCCGTTCAATTCGGCCGCCGCCGCGAAGACTCGCTGCAGCGCGGCCCCGGATTTCTCGCGCAGCGCCGGCACGTCGTCCGGCGAGAAGATCCGCTGCCCGTGCTCGTCCACGGCGCACGCGACGATCAACGCCTCGACGAGGCCATCGTCGTCGCCTGCGCGCTTGGAGGCCGCGCGCAGAAACGCCTGCCGCGCGGCCCCGGTCATCACGCGCAGACGCACGACGCCTCCCCACTCCGGCACCTCGACGTCCACCGTGCGCGTGTCATCGGCCGCCAAGATGTCTTCTCTACCAAGCAATTTCATCACACCCTCCAATTGCCGGCTAGGAGATCTCGGAGCTGAACGTCACGGCCCCCGTGATGCGGAGCACCGCCTCGGCGCGCGCAACGGCATCGACGCCGCCCGAAATCGTGAAGCCCAAGCAATAGGCGTCGAAGATCGCCTTCGTTCTCGCTGCGTCGGTCGTGCTGTCACTGAACTTGATGACGGCCTTCCGCATCGTGCGCGTTGCGCGATCCGCGCGCATGTTGGTCTGGCCGGTATCCCCGAAATTGAGCAGCATCGACAGCGTCACCTCTCCCTCGTCGCGCAGGCCGACAAAATACTCGCGCGCGGTCGAGCCGAGATGCGTGCGGTCGACGACGTTCGCCCGGCCGCCGGGGCCGGAGAAATCGATCACCTCGCCGACCAGCGCCGTCGTGGACGTGGACGCCGAGGTCGATGTGCTCCAGTAGAACTCGGTTCCTTGCGATATGAATGCCATCTCGTTTCCTCCTCGATTACTCCCTCCGCCAAATGCTCACGGAGAGCGTTCTCGTGTATGCGCCGGTCTCCGGGTCGTAGCCGTCCTGCGCCCCGGAGAACGACATGCCCAAGAATGCCGTCGATGCGGCATCGAGCGCATCGACCACGGCGTCGCCGATCGCAATCATCGAGTCTAAGGATGCGGCATGCACGTCGATTGCCACCGCCGCATTCTCGATCCCGACCGGGCCGGCCAAAGAGAGTTCCCGGTGTCCCCCGGCCCGCGAATAGACGACGGCCGGGAGGGTGGCGACCGACGTCTCCGGAGAGGACACCGGGAAGATGCGCGTCGTGAGCGCCATGAGCGCGGTGGACGCAGTCAGCGCGGCATAGATCTCCTGCTCAATACTGCTCACGTCGTCCTCACGGCGACGATGTCGAGCCACCTGCGGCGGCCATCAGCATCGATCGTCGCGGCCACCGAATACCGCGCGCCGTCATACGAGACGACGTCGGACTCGAGCACGGCCTGCGCCGGATAGCGGACCGTGAACACGACGTCCGTCATCGACCAGCGCGCGTCCTGACGATACGCCTCGTCGGACGCCGTCACGCGCACGGCCGCCCACACGGCCGACGAGATCGTCGTGTACTCGATCACGGGCGCGCCAGACGCCGTGCGCGTCGTGGCCGAAGGCCGCATGATGCTGATCCTGTGGCGCAGGTCGCCGATGCTCGGCACCGCTCAATCCCCCCACGGCGGGACGACGTACCCATCGAGCAGACCGTCCACGAGCGAGCGCGGCAGCACGCGCGCCACGCGCGCGCTGATGCTCCCGTAGCTCACGATCTCCCGGTGCTCGTACATCGTCGCCGCGACCAGCATGATCCATTGCCTGATCGGCGCAGGCACCTCGGCCGGCGAGGAATACCCGGCCCAATAGCGCACGCGCACGGCATCCCGACGCGAGGCCGTGTCCGGCCACGTGCTGCCGGACACGGGATAGACCGCGCCGGGCTCGCTGTAGTGATCGACATAGTATGACGTGCTCGCGAGCGCAGTCACCGTCATCGCATCGTCATCGGCCACATACTCTATCGACACATCGCTCGACACCGTGCTGATCGGCGGCATCGGCAGCACGAGCGCGCCGGTCGACGGGAAGCAATCGAGCACGAGCTCCCATTGCTTGCGCACGATCGAGCGCGCGCAATACGTCTCCGCCTGATCGGTCGCCGCGCGGATCATCTGCTCGATGATCCACTCGTCGCCGGGGTCGGAAACGCGCATATACTCGCGCGCCTCAACAAGGCTCACGGGCAGGCTCGTCGTCTCGTCAATCTTCCTCAAGTTCATCGCTTACGCCCCCGGCGCCGATACGTGATGATGCGCGACTCGCTCGGCGCGACGACGGCGCGCTCGACCGTATCCTCCACGTGCGGCACGATCGCGCCGAACGCCTGCAGCCGCGAATACTCCGCGGCCGACAGCTCGACGACGTCACCGACACGCAGGCGCTCGCCCGTGTCCTGATTCACCGCAGGCTTGACGACTCGCCACCTCATTGATTCTTCCACGTCTTCTGAATTTGCTCGATCGCGCTCAACGCGCCGATGTACTGGTCGACCTGCTTCATCGCCTGATCCCGCTGCTGCTCAGCGGCGGCGAGCTTCTTTCGCATCGCGTCCACCATGCCGCGCAGCTTGCGCGCGTATGCCATCTCCTCGACGTCCTGATAGCCGTACATGTAGCGCGTCTTCAGCAGATCGCTCCTGTCCGGGATGATTACTTCCACGCCGCGCCCTCTAGCAATCCCGATGAAGTACTCGCACGACGGCCGCTGCCAGTGATACTCGGTGTCCACCGCGAGATCGACGCCGTACAGGCCGATCACGCGGAATCCCTCATGCAAAGCCAATGCGATCTGGTAGGAAATCGTGTTCGTGAAGTAATTTCCGAACTGCGCGACGATCTGCCGGATCGGGTACTCGACCGCAGTCGGCACGAGCGGGCACGGGGCCTGCATGTACACCGGGACGCCGAGAGCGGCCAACGCCTGCAGATACTGATCGACACGCATGCCTCTGAACGTCTCGTCTCCGCGCCGCAGCCACTTGCCGCGAAACTCGAAGTGGTGCAGATCGAACCAGCGCGTCCAGCGCTTCCCCGGCATGCTGAGGAATAGATTATTGACGCCCCATATCTCCCAGCTATCGTCATCGTACGGAGCCTCGTCTCTGTGCTCCGTGCAGCCGACGATCGCCACCTTCCACTTTCGCGGGATCTTGATGTCGTCGCCCATTATTCCCTCCACGATTGCTTACTAGTAAAGCCCGGCCCGCGAACGGGCCGGGCTGTTAGTCATTAGCTCGCCACCGCGGCGATCTGGTCAAACGGCAGATACGATCCGTCACGCAGCCCGACCACAGACATCTTGACGACGGTGCTCGCCGTGCTGCAGCGGAGGCCGATATAGCGGGCGTCAACGTCAGCCTCGTCCACGTCGAAGATGCCGACGGCACGCAGCACCGCGCAGGCCGGGACATCCGAAACGGTCGTCCCGAACGAAAGCCCGCCCGGCACGTTGTCTCGCAGCTCGGCGACGAGCGAAGCGGTCGTGTCGGTCGTGAGGTTGAGCACAGAACCGAAATTCCGCGTGCTCTGGAGCGCAGCCTTGAGGGAATCCGCCGTGAGCTGAAGCCCCGTGTCAACCGTGCTCCCGACCGTGCTCCCGTAGTAGACGACAGTGGTCCACGCGTTGGACGCGAGCAGCGCGGTCGAAGTGGTATAACTAAATGTCCTGTAATTGCTGCCGAGCCCGAAACGGAAGGAATTACCCGTTGTGGTCGCCGAGCTCATGGTCAGCTTGACCGAGCGCACGCCGTCAGATGCGGAAATCGCGGAAGACGCGGCAGGGCCGACGCGCAGGCTCGCGACGGAAGACCCCGCCGAATCGATCGCAGACGAGGCCATGAGATCGACAGTCACGCCGCTCGACAGGCCGGCCGTCGAGAAGATGTTGACCACAAACGCCCCGTTCGTAACGCCGGAATAATCCAGCATCACGGTCTGGTCTGTCTGCGCCGACGTCACCTCGAGCAGATCGGCGTCGATTTTTACTCGTTCACTGATTCTGGCCATTTTGAGCCTCCTCGATATTTTTACTGCTGACTAGTAATCAGCTCAGGACGACGAACGGGCTGACGGTGCTTCCGCCGCCGATGGAGAGCGGAGCGTTCAGCCACGGCTTGCCATCCACGTTCCAGAAGACCTTGATGACTGTCTTGTTCGACGTGAAATGCACGTGCTCGCTCGCGGCGACGAAAGGCCCGGAGCCGTCCTTGATCAGATAGTAAGAAAGATCCGCAAGCACGAGATCGCCCTTGGTCCCCAGCGCAGGAGACGCATCGCGGAAGATCACAGGCAGACCGAGCAGCGTCGGAGGCACGCCGGCCGCGGCATTCTGGACCCACAGGTTTTCGTTCGCGCCGCCCTTGATTGTCGCAAGCTGTGGAATGCAGGTCGGAGAAGCAATCCACACAGGAGCCCCGCCCTGCTTCATGCGCGCGTACATCCCAACGACGTCCTCGTAGGAGATCGCATTCGCCGTCGCACGCGAATAAGCAATCGAGGCTGGCGCATCGACGATGCCGATTGGCTTCCCGGCGCCGTCGCCGGAGAAGAACGCATCCTCCTCCGCGCCGATGATGGCACCGCGCATCAGCCGCTCGAGAGTGGCAGACGCGGCCTCCCAGTTGCGGAGCAGGCGATCCGTGACGGTGATGTAGCCCGCGACCTCGTGCGGCTTCATGGTGACCAACCGCAGATAGGCCTGCGTCTCGGGCTTCGCCTCACCCTCGCCGATCCAGCTGACACTCACGCCGCCGTACATCCCACGAGCCGCAGACTGATCGAGCGCAGGAATCGGAAGCTCCGCATCTGGCGGGGATCCTGCAGGGATCACGGTCGCGCGCGGCCTGAAGATCGCGGCCTGCGGCTCGACCATGAGCAGACGATCGAGGAATTGCGGCGGCACGGCGAAACCGCCTGCAGCGCCGACGTCCATGCTCTGCCCGCGCGTCTCGGAGTAGAGATCACGCAGCCTGCGGTCGTCCTGACGATAGACGACCGAATGAAGAAATTCGCCGAGCGAGCGGAATTCCTCGTCGTTCGGCGCGCGGTACAGCGCGGCCTTTAGCGGGAGCCTGCTCTTTTCCTTCTGCGCTGCGGCAACCTTCTCGAGCCGCTCGCGGCGATCGATCTGCTTCCGCAGCACGTGTGTCGCCTGATCGAGCGACTCGAACTCGCGCTCCTCCTCATCGGAGAGATCGCGCGATTCCTCATCGGCCATTGCGAGCAATTCGTTCATGCGCGCCACGACCCGCTCGTGCTCTGCGCGCAGCTCGTCGAGTGTCTTAGCCATTTCTCTTTTCTCCTTCTTTTCTCGTTCTTTCGTTTCCTGCTCTCCGGCGGCTTCGCCGCGCGGATCGTTTGGTCGCCTGATCCCGCGCGCATGCTCGACGGCACGCGCGCTAATGTCTGTCGACTGATAGGCCGGGAACGTCACCGGCGACACCTCCCAGAGATCAACCGCCGTCAGCACGCGAAGAGGCTTCGGCTGATCCAGCTCCTCCCACCGCTCGCCGCCGGCCGGCACCGTGAACGCGAAGCTCATCTGCGAGACGTCACCGCGCCGGATCACGGCCCACGCATCCTGCGCGTACGTCGTGTCCGGCAGCACGGCCTCGATGTATAGCCCGCGCCCGTCCTCGCGCAGCTGGAGCGTCCCCGCGCGATTTCTGGCCAGAGGAAAATCCGTGTTGTGGTTCCAGACCATGCGAACGTCGTCCTCGGCGATCGTCCGCGCAAACGCGCCGGGCTCGATCCGCTCGCGGAACCAGCCGAGATCGGCCTCTACGCCGAACACCGCCGCGTGGCCGGACAGCACGCGCGGCGCGCCGTCGTCGCGCAGCTCGGCAGCAAGCGGCGCGTGATAACATCTGCGCTCGAGATCAGGTATCGACATTACTACCTCCGGGAGTAATCGCCGGGTTTTCAAACACGTCACCTCCCGGCACGGGGTTAAGATTTTCCAGCGCGCGCACTTCGTTTCTCGTCATCCACTTGTTTTGCAATGCTGAGGCATAGGCATCATAGCGGCTCTTCGTGTCGCCACGCATGAGCGCATCGATGCGAAACTCGGGGAAGTAGCGCTGGTCGCTCTCGAACAGCGACACGTACGCAGACTGCTCGATGCGCGAGCACCACGGCCTGATCGTGTGCTGGGCAAAGGCCAAGAAGAATTGCTCCGCGCTCGCATACGTCGCCGTCTTGTCGGCGTGCCCGATCATCACGCACGGCACGCGGAAGATGCGCGCGATCTCTTCGACCTGAAATTGCCTAGTCTGTAGATATTGCGCGTCCTCGTTAGAAAGCGTTACGGGCTGATAGCTCAAACCTTCCTCGAGCAGGATCAGGCGGAACTTATTCTCGCCAGCAATACTCTGCTGCAACCAATCGCGCAGCTCGCGCTTCTTGTCCGGCTTGAGCCGGCCTGGGTATGACGCGATCCCCGTCGTCTGCGCGCCGTTCCGGAAGTAGCGCAGGCCGTGCGTCTGCGCCTCGATCGCGAGGCGGATCGTTTCGCTCGCGACCTTGATGGGGCTCATGCCGACGATGCCGTCGCTCGAGATCCCGCGCAGATGCCACATTTCCTCCTGCGCGAGCAACACCTCGCCGCCGTCGCGCCTGCGGTAGTAATACGAGACCTGCGGCTCATCCATCGTCCCGTCGACCTCGACGCGCATCGCGTCCGGGTTGAGCGGGATCAACGCCGCGATCTCGCCGTCGCCTCCGCGCAGGATGTGGACGTAAGCATTTCCACGCAGGCAGAGGTGCGCGCAAATCGTCTCGATGAATTCAAACTTGGTCTGCAAGGGGTTGGGCGAGTCGTGCAAGATTTGGTAGAGCGGATGATCAGCGGCAACGCGCTTGCCTCCGTCCTGCAGGCGCTCGTACACCATAAGCGGGATCGATGCGATCGTCTCCGAGATCACGCGCACGCAGGCGAACACGGCCGAGACGGAGAGCGCCTCGCGCGCCGTGCCGAGCCCGTATTTCTCGGCGAGTACTGCGAGCCAATGCCTTTCGTCCGACACGGACACGCCGCGCCGAAGCACGGATTCCACGGCATCACGCGCGCGCTCGATCAGCCCCATCGCATGGATCCCCTTGGCGAGCAATCATACCACGGCGGATTTCTCATGTCTACTAGACAATCAAAAATCGTATGTGACGCTCCGCTAGGGCTAAAGCCCTGCGGCTTCTTGGGCAACCCCCGCCGCCGCAGAGGTTAACGCCCAACGGCTGCGTCCCAGCCGAAGAATGTCAGCGCAATAAGCGTCCAGCCGAAGCGATAGTCGGATGCGTCAGGCATCCCGCCCCACGCGCGGCCCTTGTTATAGGCCGCGACGACCTCGAGGCCCCATCGCTCGTCGATCCTGTATCCGAGCCCGCAGCCTGCATGCAGAAACAGCCCGTGCGGATGCCCGAGCTGCGAGCTGTCCACGTAGAGCCACCCGGCGCCGCCGCGCACGAACGCCTCGACCCCATCGACGATCTCGATCGCAGGCCGCGCGTACATGGCAGCCGCATGGACGTCCACGTCGATATCGCGATCCAGCCCGTACTCCGGGCGATAGTCCGGGTGGTACGTCTTCGCGCGGCTTCTCTGCCTCAGCAGAGAGTAGGAGTAAAACGCGCCGGCGGAAAGCCAGCTAGTAATCCTGCGCTCCACGCCAGCGTAGACCGCGAGGCCGCTATCGAACGAGTCGGCGGCCGCGCGAAAACGCGGATGCTCCCAGTCGAGCTCGTGGTTGTCGATGTCCTGCCACGCGATCCCGCCTCCGACGGCGACACGCCAATCTCCGGCTGAGGCGATCTGGCAGCAAAGAAACACCGCGACGAGCACCACCACTCCAGCTCTCATTCTCCCTCCTCGCGCTCACGCGGGCGGCCTCTCGCGCAG
>ERZ795045.3009-NODE-3009-length-15549-cov-5.795276_pt1 | contig 15549 bp, 16 predicted proteins | sample MGYA00375129_ERZ795045 | MGnify/ENA primary metagenome ERZ795045 (study PRJEB30174, sample SAMN05720166) | activated sludge metagenome | isolation source: anaerobic digester from wastewater treatment plant | place: Japan | collected 2015-05-15 ... | reverse complement strand
ACTCTGTCATTAATTAAATATATTATCTCATCAGGAATAATTTTTTTCAAGGTTTTTGCTATTTTTAAAAAAAACTTTGAATTTTCTCCTTTATATCTTAGTTGGATTATATCTGGCTTTCCTTTAATCACTTTTTCAGCAAATTTTAAAAATTCTTTTTCATTTTCTTTAAGATTAAGTATTACATATAGAGATGGAATTTTTATTTTTTTTCTTGAAATTCTGGTAATAACTTTTTTCTCTAATCGGTAAACTTCAAACCTCAAATCATGAAAAAAAGAAAAACTATCAGGATTCAGTACTTTTGAATACTCTTCAAGGACTCTTAAAGATTCTTCCACTCTGAAAAAGTTAGTTTCTATCAATCCTTTTAAATTCAATTTCTGTTTTATATCAGATGTCTTTCCTATGTCTGTCTCCACAAATCTATAACTTTTTAATTTATCAGATGGAAAATAGTATAAGAGGCCTTTTGAAAATTTATGTCTGATTTCTTTTATTTTCTTTAAAATTTCATTATCCTCACATATAAATCTTACAGATTCTTCAATAACTCTAATCCCTTCTCTGACCCTGTTAAAATTTACATCAATAATCCTTAAAATTTTCATTTATTTTCCTTATCAGATTTGTTGTTGAATATTTCTTATTTAATGGAACAATAACAACCTTTCCACCATATTTTTCAATAATATCCCTGCCAATAACTTCTTCTTCCCTGTAATCACTACCTTTTACAATAAAATTCGGTAAAATTGATTTTATCAGTTTTTCAGGTGTTTTTTCTTCAAATAAAACAATATAATCCACCATCCAGAAAGAAGACATAATTTCACACCTGCCTCTCTGGTCTATTATTGGTCTTTTTTCTCCTTTAATTTTTTTAATTGATTTATCACTATTAAGACCGACTATTAAAACATCTCCCATTGATTTTGCTTTTTTCAAAATCTTTATATGTCCTGGATGAATTATATCAAAACAACCATTTGTAAAAACAATGGTTTTACCTTCTTTCTTCAATCTTTCAGAAATTTTTTTTATTTCTTTAAGAGTTTTTATTTTACACATTTTCAAAATTCTTCCTCAATAAGATAGCAAAGCAGGTGATAGATAATTAGATGTATTTGCTGAACCTTTTCTGTTTCTTTTGACTGGATAGAGATGATAAAGTCGGATATTTTTTCAAGGGTATTTGGTGTTTTCCCTGTAAGTGAAATAACCTTCATTTTTTTTTCTTTTGCAACTTTTGCTGCTTTTATTACATTTTTAGATTCACCTGAAGTTGAAAAACAGATTAAAATATCTTTTTCTTTTCCAATTGCTTTAACCTGTTTTGAAAATATATCTTCAAAAGAGTAATCATTTCCTATACTTGTAATTACAGAAGTATCTGTCGTCAAAGAAATAAAAGGGAGTGGTTCTCTTTCTTTTTTAAATCTATTGACCATCTCACCACAAAAATGCTGACAATCAGCACTGCTTCCTCCATTACCGCATAGAAGAATTTTATTACCATTTTTTATACAATCAACAATAGTTTCAGAAATTTTTATAAGATTTTCATTAAAAGAAGGAGAGAAAACAATTTTTACAAGTTCAATGTGGTTTTTAACCTCTTTTTCCAGAAACTCAAGTTTCTTCTGGTTTTTCATTTTCCTCTTTGTTTTCAAACTCACCTATTATATTTGAAACATAGATTTCTATATTTGATATTCTTTCAATGCCAATTGTGTCCTGCAAATAACTTTTTGTTAATTCCTGAATATTGTTACATGTCTCCGGAATATTCAAACGAGAAATCAATTTTAAATTAATTTTTGTTTCAAGTCCTTTTGAAGTAACAAGTGCCTTAACCTTAATTGCTTTTATCCCATCTATCTGTTTGCTTATCGTTGAAGTTATATAGTCCTCTATTGCTTTTAGAGAAATTTTTACTTTTCCACCAGGATTATCAAAAGAAACAGATTTAGTTCTATAAACAAAATCAATCCAGTTTACTATCCACATTATCCCAATAAATAAAACCACGATTGCAAAAATTCCTACTTTAATAGAATTCTGTTCTATAAAATTTGTAAAACTATTGCATATCTCTCTGTTAGAAAAAAAGAAAAGAAGACAAAAAGTGAAAAATATACCCATTATTATATAAATTCCACCTACAATTCTACTCCATATTCTCATTTTTTCCCCTCTAATTTTTAACCTTCTTTTTATATTTTCCTTGATTTTTTAAAAATAGTCAAATTTTAAGGCGGGTTTTTTAAAATAAAAACTTTTATTTTCAAAATTTTATACTTTTAAATTGAGGCAAATAATCTTTATTTTTTTCAAACATTTCATTTACCATCTGTCTAATTTCTTTTAAAGATAAAACACTTGCAGTTAATGGGTCATAACATATTGCATGATAAACCATTTCAGGATTTCCTGTTAAAGCACCTTCTACAGCCATTTCCTCAACTGCAATATTTATATTATTTAAAGCAGCACATTGCGGAGGAATTTCACCTACATGTATATAATTAAATCCTCTTTTATTAACAAGAACTGGAACTTCTACACAGGCACCATAAGGTAGATTTGTAATAATATTTTCATTAGGAACATTTCCATTGAACACATATGGTTCCCCACCAAGATAAGCATTAATTATATAAGCAGCATATTCATGACCTCTTTCAAGATTAACAGGTTTTTCAAGCCATTTTTTTATTTCATCTTTCCATGTGTCCTCTCTTTTAAGATATTCTTTAAGTATATAAGCATATTCTCCAGGATTCCAGCCAGTTCCAGGAAGACAATATTTTCCTATCAAATCCTGCCTTTTTCTGAACCACCAGTTATATTCAGAATTATGTCCGCTTGATTCAGTAACATAATATCCAAGAGCAAGAAACATTTCATTCCTTACAATTTCCTCTTTGTAAATTTCTTCATTTTCCAGTATAACTTTTTTGATAAGTGGATATGCATCTTTGCCATCCTTTTTGTATTCAATATACCATGCCTGATGATTAATTCCTGCACAGACATAAGTAATCTGGTCCATGGTTGCTCCAATCCATTTCGCAAGCATTTCTGCTGTTCCCTGAACACTGTGACATAAACCTGTAACTTTGACTTTTGTTTTTTTCTGCATTGCCCTGCACAGCATTGACATTGGATTTGTATAATTAAGGAAGATTGTATCAGGACAGATTTCTTCAATATCCCTGCATATATCAAGCATAACAGGAATAGTCCTTAAAGCACGAAAAATTCCGGCAGGACCTCTTGTATCTCCAACACAAATATCTACTCCATATTTTTTTGGAATTTCTATATCATACCTCCATATATTAACTCCACCTGAAAGAATAGTACATAAAACAGCATCTGCTCCTTTAAGTGCTTCTCTTCTATCCATTGTTACTTCAAGTTTTGCTGGATATTTACCCTCTGCTATAATTTTCTCAACTGCTCTTTTAGAAAATTCAAGTCGTTCAGCATCTATATCCATTAAAGAAATAGTAGCATCTTTTAACAATGGAAATGTAAGTAAATCTCTTACAAGAGTTCGTGTAAAACCAAAACTACCTGCTCCAATAAAAGTAACCTTTGCCATTTTTTCTTCCAATTATTTAATTTTAATTTGTCTATTTTAACCCAATAATTTTTTCTGTGCAAGTCAATATAATATTATAAAAATTTTTATCCAAACCATCTTACTTATCCCACCTTAAAGGTGGGCAATGGAGATGATTGATACAAGCGGGTTTTAAAGGTCGGGTTTAAGAGGTGAATGTTTTTCAATAGGAATAAAAGTTAATGAGTTTTTAATATTTTGACCGGTTGATTTATAAACTTTATAATTTAACAGAAGAAGAGATTTGATTTATAGAGCGGAAAACGAGAAGATGGAAAAAACTATTAAAGTTATAAATGAACTTAAAAAGAAAGGATTGATTAATGATTATGCGATTGGAGGTGGAATTGGAGCCCTTTTTTATATTGAACCCTTTTTAACTTATGACCTTGACATTTTTGTTGTCTTAAAGGAAGAACCTGATAAAGTAATAATTGACCTTTCCAATATTTATAATTACTTGCAATCAAAAGGATATAAATGGAAAGGTGAGCATATTTTAATTGAGGGGGTGCCAGTTCAATTTATAGTTGCTGATGAACTTGAAGAAGAAGGAATTAAAAACGCCAAAAAGGTAAGATACAAAGGAATCCCTACTAAAGTGCTTTCTCCTGAATATTTAATAGCAATATTTCTGAGAACCGGACGCAAAAAGGATATTGAAAAGGTGGAAAGATTTTTTGAAGAAACAAAAATTAATAAGAGAAAGTTGAGAAATATTCTTAAAAAGTTTAATATTAAATGGGTAAAATGAGTAAAGAAATAAAAATTTGTATAAATGGAAAAGTTATAAAAAGGGAAGATATTTTTAAAAGAAAGGATATTTTTCATAAAGAACAGGCAAAACTTCCTTTTGAAAAAAAGATAGAAATTCTTGTCACACTTCAAAAAATCGCAAGAAATGTCAAAGGAAAAAAAGGTATTGTATGGAAGATTGAATAAAACAAAATTTCCCTATCCCACCTTAAAGGTGGGCAATGGAGATGATTGATACAAGCGGGTTTTGAAGGCACATACTGATTTGACAGTCAAGTTAGCAGTTAATATTTAAACAAAGTGATTTTTAGCGAAGTGTTTTTAAACAAGAAAGAATTTCTCCATAATAAACTCTGTGAAAGTCATCCTGCTTGTAATTAGAGTTTTTTATTTCTTCGGAAATAAATTCTGAAATTATATCTGTCTTTGCAATAACTCTACATTCAAAGTTTATTCTACATTCCTCAATTATGGGGGATTTTATAAACTCTGATTTTAATGGAGCTAAATTTTTCTATTTAAACTTATCATGGTTCCTACCAGAAACAGTTCCACAATAAATAACAATATCTTTCATGGATTCATCTGCAACATTCACACTGAAATCTTCTGTCTGCTCAATGAGTGAATAGGTATATCTGGAAGGTCTGACAAGAACTATAAAAACTGGTTTTCCCCAGATTTCACCCATTGCTCCCCATCCAATAGCCATTGGATTTGGTTTTCCTTTTTTATCTACAGAAACAAGCAAAACCAGCCCATTTTCAAGGGCTTCTACTGTTTCTTTTAAAACCTCTCTATAATCAATCTTTTCTTTCAATTTTAATTTCCCCTTTTTCTAAATAAATACTCATTGTCGGGAATGCAATTGAAAGTCCAAGTTCTTTAAGTTTTCTCATTATTGCAAGATTTATCCTTTCTTTTGTTTCAAGGTGTCCTTTCAATGTTGTATCAATTGTAAAATAGATAACCGTAATATCAAGAGAGGAAGAACCAAAATCACTGAATTTTACCACAATGAATTCCTTATCAACACCGGGGTCATTTTCAATTATCTTCCTTATTTCCCTGACAGCATTTTCCATCTGGTCGGCTGTTGTCTCATAGGTAAGTCCAATCGTCTGATAGACTCTTTTTTTAGGCATCCTTGACCAGTTATCTATTACTGATTCTGCAACTTTTTTATTTGGTATGGAAACAAGTGTGGCCGGCCAGGTTCTTATTCTTGTAGACCTGAAACCAATATCTTCAACAATTCCTTCAACATCTCCTATTTTAACCCAATCACCTACCATAAACGGTCTATCAAGAAAAATAAAAATTGAGCCAAAAAAATTACTAAGGGTATTCTGTAAAGCAAGAGCAACAGCAAGGCCACCTATTCCAAGACCTGCAATTAAACTTGAAACATTATATCCGAGCAATTGTAATAACCACAGAAAACAAATTATTCCAATTGTAACCTTCAGTGCTTTATTGATAAGTGGTACAAGTTGGTCATCAAGTTTTGATTCAGTTCTCTCTGTCAGACGGGAAAGGTAAACAACAATAACATCAACAAGACGGAAAAGGAGCCATAGAAATATTACAACACCCGCAATTTTTATAATTGAATAAATTATTCTTTCTGCTGTCTGAGAAACCGGTAAAACCGCTATTGCGAGAGAAAACCCAAGCAACGCTATTCCAAAACTGAATGGGCGGGAAAAAGCATTAACAATTAAATCATCCAGTTCAAACCTTGTTCTTTTTGTAATTTTTATAATTTTTGTTTCGATAATGTATTCAGAAATTTTTTTACCAGCAAACCCGAGAAGGATAAAAAGAAATGCAGTTATAAACTGCCATATTGCCACTCCCATAAACGTTTTACTCATCCAAGATGGAAAATGAGAAGACCAATTAATTTTGGGAAGCAGGTGTGTTTCTACTATTGAAGTATCTGAGGAAGCGGAAGTAAACAATGTATTCAAAAAAACGAAGTTAAACCATTTTCTCACTTTCCACCCCACAGAGTTGTTTTGAAAAAATTAACCGTTTGATTCAGAACTTCTTTTTCTGTTTCTTCAACAGTAAAAGTGTGACCACCTTTTTCAAAGATTGTAAGTTGAGAAAATCTTGACTGCTGGTGGAATTTTTTAAAATAAGCCAGAGCATGTTCAACAGGTAAAACCGTATCATCTTTACAGTGAATTATAAGCACACTTCCTTTATATTTTCCCGCAAATCGGAGAGGTTTAACCTCTTTTGTGCTTTTAATAAATTCATCACTTATATAAAGTCCTGTTCCCGGAAGATATGCCTTACCTTTTTCCTGAAGTTGTTTTTTTATTTTCCTTGTTAAACGCCTTGAAATAACAGAAGGATAAGCAACCGGCGACCAGAGGCAGAGAGAAGTGGTATTAAATTCAGAAGCGATATAGGAAGCGGTTACAGCCCCCATAGAAAGACCGAGAATTCCAATTTTTTCTTTATTCACATTTTCTAACTCTTTAATATATCTCAGTGCATTTTCTCCATCTTTCATTTCGGTGTACAGTGTCATATCTGAAAATTCCCCTTCACTATCACCCGAACCCATAAAGTCAAATCTTAAAACTGATATTTTTTCTTTACAGAGCAATCTGGCAAGTCGTGTAAATATAAAATGACTTTCACTTTTCTGACCTGTAAAACCGTGGAATAAGACAACAACCGGTGAATTTTTAAATTCTGATAAATGAAGTATTCCGATTAAATTTTTACCCTCACTTTCAAAAATTATCGGTTTTTCCATTTTTTTTTCAGAGTTCAAATTCTTTTATCTTTTTTATTATATCTTTAACTTCAACTCTGTCAAAACATTCCTTTACTTTACACAAATTCATTTTTTCCTGACTGCACGGATTACAACCTGAATTTTTAAAAAATACTTTGATATTTTGGCCCTGTGTACAGATAAAAAACGATGTGGGTCTTTATCCTCCCAATTTTTTCTTTCCACCATTCATATGATCAAACTCTGCTTGTTTAAAAATAACTCTGGCTTTTTCATATCTAAAATTGTTTAAAAGAGCAAAAAGCTCCGGTGGTAGGATTCGAACCTACAACCTTGCGGTTAACAGCCGCCCCCGCCAAACTACTTGGCGGGTCCGCCAATGTTTTAGTGGCGGATGCTCTACCGTTGAGATACGAAAGAAATATTACTTTTAGTAGATTTTTAGAAAAAGTTTACTAAATTCTTCCTTGAAAACTATATTTTTTATATACTTTCTGGAAGCATTATCTAAAAAAACTATATTACAGATATCCTAATGGAACTAACATTAAAATATCAACTTCCTCCGATATCTTAAGTAATCCTTTTATTGGTTCTGGACTTATAACTACCTATTATCTTTATTACATCCTCAAATTCCAATTTTACTTTCTTCCACAAAAAAAATTTATAAATAGCTCCGGTGGTAGGATTCGAACCTACAACCTTGCGGTTAACAGCCGCCCCCGCCAAACTACTTGGCGGGTCCGCCAATGTTTTAGTGGCGGATGCTCTACCGTTGAGATACGAAAGAAATATTACTTTTAGTAGATTTTTAGAAAAAGTTTACTAAATTCTTCCTTGAAAACTATATTTTTTATATACTTTCTGGAAGCATTATCTAAAAAAACTATATTACAGATATCCTAATGGAACTAACATTAAAATATCAACTTCCTCCGATATCTTAAGTAATCCTTTTATTGGTTCTGGACTTATAACTACCTATTATCTTTATTACATCCTCAAATTCCAATTTTACTTTCTTCCACAAAAAAAATTTATAAATAGCTCCGGTGGTAGGATTCGAACCTACAACCTTGCGGTTAACAGCCGCCTGCTCTACCGTTGAGCTACACCGGAACTATATAATTTTACCACAATTTTTTCAATTCTTCTATATTTTTTGTTTAATTTTTAAAAGTTTTATTTGAATTTTTTATTATTTTATTTAAAAATTCTCTTCCTTTGCCACTTTTAAGAAATCTCTCTCTTTTCCTTGCTTTTTCTTTTTCAGTAAATTCTTCATAATATATTAATTCAAATGGTCTATTTTGCCTACTCCACTTATTGCTTCCTCTATTATGTTCCTTTAATCTCTCTACTGGATTTTTAGATGTAAAACCTACATACCTTCTACTATTTTTAAAGCTTTTTATCACATATACATAATACATTTTCAATAGTTAACAGCCGCCCCCGCCAAACTACTTGGCGGGTCCGCCAATGTTTTAGTGGCGGATGCTCTACCGTTGAGCTACACCGGAACACTATTTTATTTTACTATTTTTAAAAATTTTTATCAAGTTTTTATAAAAATAAATAAGGGATTTTTAGAAAATTGTCAAGATTTCAGAAGTTAGACAAGGCTAAGGTATTCTTTTGGAAAAATATTGTCAAGACCTAAAATGCAGTAAGGGTCAAATATTTTTTTTATTTTTACCATATCTAAAATTCCATCCCTTCCATACATTATTTCAAGATATTTATGTTTTAATTTACCTATTCCGTGTTCAGCAAAACCAGTTCCACCAAGATAAACAGCTTTTTTTACTGATTCTTCATAAATTTTATATGCTCTCTCTTTTTGTTTTTCATCAACTGGAAAAAGATTAAAATGTAGATGGTTTTCTCCTATATGTCCAAAAAGTATTGTATGAATATCTTTGTTTTCTTCCATAATTTTTCTGTAAAATCTATAAAAGTTTTCAAATTTATCCTCTGGAACTGCTGCATCAACCGCAATTTTTATACTTCCTATTTTTTTAAAATAAGCATTAACATTTTCAGGAAGTTTATGTCTGAAATCAATGAGTTTTTTATAGTTTGTAATGTCCTCTCCTATTACTGTATCTAAAACTCCAATTTTTTCTGCTATTTCAATCCATTTTTCCATTTTTTCTGTATCATTTGTTGCTTCAATGTAAATAGCACATGTATCTTCAGGTATAAAGTTAAAGTCATCTTTCAAAAAAAGAAGAGATTTTTTATCAAAAAATTCAAATGAAAAAATTTCAAGTTCATCTTTCCTTTCTTTTATCTCCCTTACGATTTCTGGAATATTCTCTTCGTCTTTTAAAAATAAAATCATAATAAATCTCGGCGGTAAGTTTTCAATTAGGGATACATCTACTTCTGTAATTATTCCGAGAGTACCCTCTGAACCAATAATTAAATCAATACCATCCATCCCATCTTTTGAATAATAACCTGCAGAGCATTTAACATCAGGGGTTCTATAAGATGGCAGAGGTACTTTAAAAATTCCATAATCAATAAATCCATCCTTTTCAAAAATTTCTCCTCTTTTTATTTCAATAATATCACAGGAAGTAAGTACCATTTTTATTCTTTTTACATATTTTCTTGTTGGTCCAAATTTAAAACTGTATTCACCTGAAGCATTTGTTGAAACGTTCCCACCAATAAAAGCAGTTCTTTCTGTGGGAAATGGAGGATAAAAAAGCCCTTCCTTTTCAATTTCTTTTAAAAAATTATCAACAATTACACCTGCCTGCAAAGTCGCAATTTTTTTTTCTTTATTTATATCAATTATTTTATTAAAACTTTCGGTTGAAATTATATATCCAGAAACAGGAATTCTTCCTGCAACTGTTCCTGTCCCTCCCCCTGAAACTGTTATAGGAACTCTTTCTTTTCTGCATATCTCAAGAATCTCAAAAATTTCATTTTCTGTTTCAGGAATATATACTTTATCTGCTTTACCTTTTCTAAAATTAGAAGAATCTTCAAGATAGGAAATAATCTCATCAAAATTTTCTTTTATCTTCATTTTATTCCAATTAATTTTATTTCATTTTTCATACATTCTTCTACAACTTTATCTTTTTCAAGTATAATCGTTTTGTCTGACTTAACAGCAATAATTTTTCCACCTGCCATTTTCATATTTTTTACTGTTTCCATCCCTATTGTCGGTAAATCAAATCTTGTATCTTTATCTTCATTGCAACCTTTTACAAAAACAAAATCTTTACAGTATTTCCCTATTCTTTTTATCAGTTCATCTGTTCCTTCTATTCCTTCAACTCCAAGAATCATACCGTTTTTCACTATAACTGACTGTCCTATTCTGTGTTTTAAAATATCTTCAAGAACAGAAAGACCTGTTTTTACATCCTCCATTTCTTCATCTGTAAGCGGGAATGTATAAACTTTATTCTCTGCAATTTCATCTATAAAAACATCTGTCTGAGGAATTATTTTAAGTCCATAAGATTCAAGAAAATCAGCAATTTTTTTCATGGTATCCTCTGGTTTCAATTTTCCTATTTGAGATAGAAGATTTTTTGCTGTTGGATGTAAATTTTCAAAAACTAAATTCGCCTTAACCTTTCCTGCAAAAAAAATGAGTTTAATATTGTTTTTCTTCAAAAATTCAAAAAATAAAGGGACATTTGCATCTTTTACAATAAATGAATCATTAAATTTTTCTGATTCTGAAAAGGAAAAGGGGAATAAATTATATTTTTCTTTTAATTTTAAAAATGAATATTCAGAAAAAAAATCATCACTTACCAGAATTGCAAGATTTTCTTTCATTTATTCTCTTTCTTTTGCAATTCCTCTTTCAGATGTCTTTATAAATTCAATTATATCTTTTATTTCTTCACAATTGTTTATTTCTTCAAGTTTTTCCAATGCATCAGAAGTATTCAATCCAGACCTGAAAATAATTTTGTATGCTTTTTCCAGAATTTCTATTTTCTCCTTTGGGAAATTTCTTCTTCTAAGTCCGACAACATTTATTCCACAGGGTTTTGCAGGATGACCATCTGCTATAATATAAGGTAATATATCCATTGTAACTTTTGAAGCACCACCTATTATTGAGTGTTTGCCTATTTTACAGAATTGATGAACACCTGTAAGTCCACCTATAATGGCATAGTCATCAACTATTACATGTCCTGCTAAAGCAGCATAATTTGCCATTATAACATTATTTTTGATTATACAGTTATGAGCAATATGACAGTAAGCCATTATTAAATTATTGTCTCCAATTCTGGTTTCTTCTCCTTTTGAAGTTCCAGGATTTATTGTTACAAATTCTCTTATTGTATTGTTTTTGCCGATTCTTAAATATGTTATCTCTCCTTTATATTTCAAATCCTGTGGTATACTTCCAACTATTGCTCCTGTAAAAATTCTGTTATTTTCTCCTATTTCTGTATAACCCTGAATGTGAACAAAAGGACCTATTACACATCCATTTCTGATTTTAACATTTCCTTCAATAATTGCATAAGGACCTATTTCAACATCTTCACCAATTTCAACCTCTGGTGATATAATTGCTGTTGGATGGATTCTTTTCATTTTATGGCTCAACCACTGTAAACATTAAAAGTGCTTCTGCGGCAATTTTACCATCTACATAAGCCCTGCCCTGAATCTGCCCAACCTTACTCTTTAATTTTACAACCTCAACTTCAAGAATTAACTGGTCTCCCGGTCTTACTGTCCTTCTAAATTTTACTCTATCAACACTCATAAAATAGGCAAGTTTCCCTTTATTTTCTTCTTTACTTAACATCAGAACACCACCAACCTGCGCCATCGCTTCAATTATTAAAACACCGGGCATAATAGGTTTACCAGGGAAATGTCCTTCAAAAAACCATTCATTTATGGTGACATTTTTTATACCAACTGCTTTATTTTCGTTAATTTCCAGTATTTTATCAATGAGTAAGAAAGGATATCTATGAGGAATTACTTTTTCTATATCTTCAATTTCAAGTTGAGTACTTGAAACGGTAGCATAAACAGGAGAAGCAACTCCACTTATTTTTTCTTTTCTTATAAGTTCTTTTATTTTTCTTATTAATTTTGTATTTATTGAATGACCACTCTTAATTCCGATAATATGTGCAAAAAGATATTTCCCAAGCAAGGCAATATCTCCTATCAGGTCAGAAATTTTATGTCTTACCGGTTCATCCTGAAATCGGAATTCGTTGTTTATAACTTTATCTTTATCAATAATTAGTGTATTTTGATATGTAGAACCTTTACCCAGTCCCATATTTCTCAATACATCAATTTCTTCTTTAAGACAAAAGGTCCTTGCAGGAGATATTTCTTTTTCATAGATTTCTGGATTAATAACAAATGAGGCGAATTGAGAATTTATAAGAGTATTTGGATAATCAAGTGTATAGGAAATCCTGAATTCCTTAGATGGAAGAGCAATTATATGAGAACTGTTTTCTGAAATGTAAATTGGCTCCTTTAAATAAAATACATCTTTTTCTTCCTGATATTCCCTTATTCCTCCCTTTTTTATCAAATCAACAAATCCAACACAACTTCCATCAAGACCGGGACACTCACTTCCATAAATTTCAACAAAAATATTATCAATCTCCATGGCATAAAGTGCTGAAAGTAAATGTTCTATTGTATGGATTTGAAGTTTTTCATTACCAATTGATGTTCTTCTTGGGAATTTGTTTGTATCAAGGAGATTTTCTATATCAACTTTTATTGGTTCACTATCTTCTATGTCTTTTCTTATAAATATAATACCTGTATTTGGTGGAGCAGGTTTTAAAATAATCCTGCTTTTTTCACCTGTATGGAGTCCCACCCCATCAATACCCACTTCTTTTTCAATCGTTTTCTGAAATTTATCCATTTTTCTTTTCTAATTTTTCAATTTTTTCTTCAAGTTCTTTGATTTTCTCTATTAATTCAGGAATCTTTCTCATATATGCCTGAAATCTCATATCTTCCCATTTTTCTCTTGCAGGAAAACCTGTAACATGGGTATTTGGAGGAACATTTTTTGTAACCCCTGCTTTACCTCCTATTACTGCATTATCTCCAACTGTTATATGCCCTATTATACCTGCCTGACCTGCAATTATTACATTTTTACCTATTACAGTACTTCCAGAAATACCCACCTGAGCAACAATGATTGAATTATCACCTATATAAACATTATGGGCAATCTGGACAAGGTTATCTATTTTCACTCCATTTCCTATGTATGTCTTATCAAATCTTGCTCTATCAATTGTAACATTTGAACCAATTTCAACATCATCGCCTATTTCAACAGTTCCTATTTGAGGAATTTTATGATGAACTCCTTTGACTGTTGCAAAACCAAATCCATCTCCACCTATAACTGTTCCAGGATGTATTATGACTCTATTCCCTATTTTAATCCTTTCTCTTATAACAACTTTTGGATAAATCAAACAATCATAGCCAATTTCTGTATAATGTCCGATGTAAACACCTGCTCCGATTACAGTTCTATCACCTATTTTTACATAATCCTCTATTACTGCATAGGGTTGAATTGATACATCCTTTCCAAGAAAAACATTTTTTCCTATTATTGCTGTTGGATGGATACCAGAAGGAAAAACTATAGGTTCTGGACCTACAAGAGACATAATTTTTGCAAAAGCAATTGAAGGATTTTCTACCTGAATTAAAGTTGTACTTACAGAATTATTTATATCAGGTCCAACTATTACAGCAGATGCCTTTGTCGTGTAAAGAAGATTTTTATATTTTTTGTTTGCTATAAAAGTTAAATCCCCTTGTTTTGCTTCTTTTATACCGGAAACACCTGTAATAGTTATATTTTCATCACCTATAACTTTTCCATCTATTATTTTTGCAACTTCTTTAGCTTTCATATTCATTTTTTATTTATGAGTTTTATAACTTCATCAGTTAAATCAACCGCACTTTCTCCGTAAAGAATCAATCTTGAGTCAACTACCATAGAAAAACCATTCTTCTTTGCATAGTCAGCTATTGCTTTTTTGATATCTTCAAATATCTGATTTTCAAGTTCTTTTCCCCTATCATCAAGTTTTTGCTTTGTTTCCATCCATTTCTTTGATAATTCCTGTACTTTTGCCTTTATCTCATTCTCCTTTTTTGTCTGCTCTTCCGGTTTCATCATGCTTTTCTTTTTTTCATAATCCTCCTGCATTTTTTTTACTTCATCCTGCAATTTGTCAAGATTTTTCTGTGCTTCGTCAATCTCCTTCTTAAACTTCTCTTCTGTTTTCTTTGCTTCATCATAATTATCAAAAACCTTCTTAATATCCACATATCCTATTTTCCCGCTCTGAGCCAGCAATCCCATACACATAAAACCCAAAAAAACTAAAATCTTTTTCACTTTACTTTCCTCCTTTCTTTTTAAAAACCAAAACTCATTCCTATATGAATTCTGCCTTTCGGTTCTCCTTCTTCAGCATCAAGTGCATAACCGTAATATATTTCAACTGGAGCGTTGAAAAATGGAATATTTACTCTTATTCCCGCTCCTATACCTTTCTTTAAATTACTAAAACTCCAGTCCTTATCTACATTACCTATATCAAAAAAACCTATTCCATATAAAACGTCTTTATATAAAGGATACATCATTTCAAAATTTTGTGCAAAAATAAATTTTCCTCCCAGATAATGAACAACTCCTTCTGAATCTATTTCTTTTGGTCCTAAACTTCTCTCTACATAACCTCTGACTGTTCCAATCCCTCCTCCAAAAAATCTTTCGTAAATTGGTATTTCGTCATAATCTTTATTTATATATCCAACCATTGTCTTACTGTGAAATATAAAATTTTTCAATGGATAATAAAAATTATTTTCCAAGGTTGTTTTTGTAAAATCAATATCTCCTCCAAGTCCTGCATATTCTAAAGACAACCTAACTTTATCTCCTTTTGTTGGGAACATGTCACTATCAAGATTAGAATATGTAAGATATGTTGTAATACTATTTTTTCTCTTTTTGCCCTCCTGAGAAATTATAGAGGGTATTTGTATGTCATAAAGGTTTACATTTTCACTCAATAATTTAAATCCAAGATTAAAATTTTCCCATTTTCTGCCAATCCGCAGATCAAAACCAGTAGAAGTTGTATCCCAGTCATCCCAGTTTCTTTCCAATCTGTAAATATCAGGTCCGATATAAATGGGTCTATCAAATAAATATGGTTCTGTAAAACTGAACATGTAATTTTTTGCAACTGTACCTATTTCAAAAGATAAAGAAATTTTCTGTCCGCCTCCAATAAATTTTGGAGGATTTGTTATGTCAAAATTCGTCTGCTGAATGCTTACCATACCCACAAAT
>ERZ795045.3006-NODE-3006-length-15576-cov-4.516011_pt1 | contig 15576 bp, 15 predicted proteins | sample MGYA00375129_ERZ795045 | MGnify/ENA primary metagenome ERZ795045 (study PRJEB30174, sample SAMN05720166) | activated sludge metagenome | isolation source: anaerobic digester from wastewater treatment plant | place: Japan | collected 2015-05-15 ... | reverse complement strand
TGTCTATTATTTAGTCGCTTTTCGGGCGCGGGTGTCTAAGTTTTAGACTGGTCTGTAAAACCTGCTCGCCCCCGCGGCGAACCTTACGCCGCACGGCGCTTCCCTAGGCTTCTACCCGAGGCCAAACTTACAAGTAAAGACCTTAGCAGTCCCCCGGCTAAGTCGCAGACACCGGCAGTACAAACTCGAGGGGTGTGCAGAGATTTGTTGCGGTCTAATTAGGAATTAGACATCCCTGTTCATTTGCACACATTTCAAGGTCGCAACTGTCCAATTTCCAGTCGCTTTTCCCGACCACGAAAATGGCACTGCCTCCTAAAGTCCGCCTCTACCGCACCACGTGTGCGCAAAGCCCTAAAGATAGATCCTCAGGCATGGTCCGGAAAAGCGAACCCAAACCCAAAAAATGCACACGTCATCCAGTATCCGCATGCACTCGAAGGTGTATGCAGACGACCTTCCAGCATTTCCAAGCAGCTCAGGGGAAATGCCTTGGGCCAATTGAGCGGCAGAAGCCTGAAATACGAGGAACGCAAACCCGAAAGTCGCACAAGAACTTGGCAAGACTCGCGCCTTGCCCTGACAAACTCCACCATATGCCTTCAAAGGCAACCGCCCTCGCAGGCAACACAGCCCTACAACAGCCTCGCTCCACAGTACCGACAGAAAACATCCTTCTGTCCGGCAGCTCGCCCACACGCCTGGCACGCCCGTTTGGGCGCCTGCTTTGCCTTATGCGCCTCGGGTTTTGCTGAGCCCACAACCTTCGTATCATAGATTCCCGTGCCTGGAATGCTCACAGTGCGCCTGATCTTCCCATCCGGGCTGACACTGACCCGAAAACCCGGGACACCAATAGAAGCGCCGACCCCCGATTTGCTCAGGTTTATCCTGCCGTATTTGCCGATTTTCTTCGACTTTTTGAACCTGACCGCCACTACACTCCCTCCTAGCCAAAAATCCCGACTATTAGCAGGCGCCTCAGCTTGCGCCAACACCGCTTCGCTTCAAAATCCCGCCCGCCTTTCGCCTTGCCTTCCCCTCTATAATTATAGAATGAACGCAAAAGCCCTTCAGCAATCCTGCACAAACCTCTCACCGTGTTTCAACCTAAAGGAGAATAAGCCCGATGGCCAACACTAGGACGCAGCCAACCTAATGAGCATTGCTACCGGAAACAAGTTCTACACTCCGTACCTGCTTTACAATGTTCAGGCCGAAACCTCTGTCTTCATGGCATGTCCCCTTTGCCAAAACCCCAAAGATCAGACGCTCGGATTTCCCTCCGCCCCGCATTTGGAACTTCCTCTTTCAAGCCGCGTCATATCGGTTGAGAAGGAGTATGCCCGGAGCGAAAGGCCTAGGCCTGAACCGTCGCCTATCTCCCCCGGAAACTTGCCCTTCCTACCTGCCAGCAATCATTTGGCTGAGGCAGGCAGGAACACCAGGGCGGATGCCGTAGTACTATTCTGTTGGGGATTGCGGATTTTATCGCCACCCCCAGCAGGAATCGACAGGCATCCTAAGGGGTGAGCCAGGTGTATACGGATCTCTCTGATGAGCAGCTTATAGAGCTTCACCTTTCGGGCGACCCGAGAGGAATGGAAGCGATCTACGATAGATACTTCGATCGCATATACAGGCTGGCCTACTCGAAGCTGGGAAATGCCCCCGACGCCGAAGACGTAACATCCGCCGTTTTTATGAAACTATGCAGATCCCTCGGCACGTTCAGGGGTGACTCAAAGCTCTCGACGTGGATATACACTGTATCGAACAATGCGATAACCGACTTTCTGAGAAAAAAGCGTCCGGCTCTGTCGCTGGACGCAGACATGATGATGGATGACGGTGACTCTGTGCCGCGCGAGATCAAAGACGACTCCCGCGGACCCGAAGAACTGGCGTGCGAGGATGATTTCGCCCGCTATGTAATGAGCAAACTTGAGGGGCTTCCGCCCCATCAGCGTACAGTCATTGAGCTCAGGTATTTCATGGAACTGAGCTATCAAGAGATCGCAGACCAACTCGGGATCGAACTGGGAACAGTGAAGTCCAGGTTGAATAGGGCAATTGGCGCCCTGCGATCCATGTGTTCCTCTGACAGTGAGGTGAATGCAAATGCAATGCGATGATCTGGGCCATAAGAACAAGAGAATAGATGCATCCACTCCGACGGGCTTTTCGCACGAGTGCTTCGAAGACGACGCCACATGCGAAAAGGACCTCGCTATCATCGAGGCCCTTCACTCCGGTATAGCGGCAACCCCCGAATTTCGGGCCAGCCTCAAACAGGAGTTCATGGCAGAGGCCAGAGCCGATGCAGCCAGGCATGCAGAGAGCGCAGCCGGAATGAACAAGCCTGCATCGGAAGAGCCCCGTAAAAAGAGCGGCAGCAAGGTCAGGCCGCTTTATGCGAGATATGCAGCTGTAGCCGCAGCCGCTATCGTAATCATATCGATTTTCACCACGAACTGGCTGAAGCCCGCGCGCCCTGACGTGACACAGCTTGCAGATGCCCCGTCCCGGAGAAACGCTGCCTCCATAGAAGAAAGGCAAGATGAATTGGCATACGGCGAAGGGAACATTCGAGGCATGCTAGCCGTGACGTCCGATATCAAGGCAATGGGCTTTGCGCCTCAGGCAGGCGACAGCGCAGCGGCGGTAGAAGTCAGCCTCAAATCGGCGTTGACAGATGACTCGCTCCAAGAGCTTTCGGCTATTGCCAACCAAGCAGGCGGGTCAGTGGCTTTATCCGGTCTAGATGCAGTTGCATCCATGAGCATCCCCTCTGAGGTGCTCGACCATGTCCTGTCGAACCTCGATGCAAGCCTCGGAATAGTGGACGTGTCAAGGCCTGTTGAGATCAACACCGCAAAAACATGTATCACCCTGTATTTCACTGCAGACTGACAGACGCCACCTTCCACTCGCCGTCCTCTAGAACCATCGTGAGCCTCGTGAAGTTGCTCGTTATGGGCACTTCATCGAGGCTTATTGCCGACGAAAAGGTGACCGTCGCCAAAGTACGACTGTGCACATCACACCTGACGCTCCACGCCCAGTTTTGGGCCTTCCGTCCGCTTAAAAACTGCGCCCAGCCTATCGCTTCAAGGCTCCCATCTTCCTGATCACCTTGCCATGCACCAGAGTTCATTCGGTCATGACCGCCATCGACCGATGCCGTACTCTGTTTGCAATCACAGCCAGAACTTCCCCCGGCAAAAGCCCCAGTATCCTTGCTCGCTCCACCTTCATCCTCCAAATTGGCGTTATTCACATACTCTATCCTGCCCTTTGCATAAGTCGAAAGGTGCTCCCCGAAGTCGATAATGCTCGTATCCCGCCAGCGCGCAGCGGCCTCCAACACGCCCCGGGCCGCGCCCGCATCTCCATTATTGCCATCCCAAACCACCTGCGCAGAACTGCCCGAAGCTAACCACCCTCCTCTACCTACCCAACGCCAGGCGTTGCCCAGTTCATCCCCGACCATCGACCAATGGGAAGAGACCGGACGCGCCTTCGAGAATGCCTGGCCCAATACGACCACCCATACTCCGTCCCTACGAACCAGCCACAGTCTGCCTCCCAGCACTCCGGGGGTTCCCGCAGAAGAATGGCCCAGAGTCGTCTCAACCCCGACATCGACCGCACACAACACCGGCGTGAAAAGGGCGGTGCGAACCACCATCCTGCTGTCGTCGGCATACGGCCACCCATGACCCAGCCAGTTGTAGGCCCTCATCTCATCCTCCACGCCTTCCAGCGTCTTCAAAGTCCTTGCACAAATTGAAGCCACCTCGTCTAAGCCCACAACTTGCGCACATATTCCCGGTCTATCCCCTCGCAAGGCGGCAATGGCGTTTTCCAAAGCAAGGCGTGCAACCTCAGCCGGGTTGTGCACCGCAATCCATGAAGGATCCCCCATAGACTCGAGAACCTCGCTCGCCCCCTCTATCCTGTCAGACGAAGTAGGATGGCTCGTGACAGGCATCTCGGGCAGACGCGTCAGGATCCGGAATATCCTTCGCACGCAATAGCCGCACTCGGCCGCATGCAATATCGCCATGGCGTCAGCTTCGTATTCCTGCTCATACGATGTGGACGCCTCACCTGAAAACGCCTTTGCCCCCATCTTTACCAAGGCCAGTGCAGCCTCGGCCATCGCGCCGCCTTCCTGCGGGTTTTCCGTGTCAGCATCAAAGCTGCCGTCTCCCGCACTCACTGCCCACCAGTTGATCCAGTGGCCCGAACGTATGTGATGCATTTCGTGGGCGATGACGAGGGCAATCTCGTCATCCGAAGACGTAGTGACCAAGCCTCGGGTAAGGTATATCCTCCCGTCCGCGGTAGAAAAGGCATTGATCTGTGGAGTGTCGAGCATGGCGATTTTGTATCCCAAAGCATCATCACCCGCCACATGAGACAGTCCGTCGACTATTCTATCTATTCTGAGCCGATGGAACTTTGAGCCCCATTCTCCCCCGTTTTGCCGGAGAACCGCCTCGTGAGCCTCCCTTGCCAATTCGGCCTCGACCTCCTGGTTTGCCTCTACAGCCGCCACGCTGGAACGCTCGCCTATAATCTTTTGGATCCGTGTGAGCGGGACATCCGGAAAGCCCGCCGACGAGCATTTCTGTACATAGCGCACCAGCGCAGCCACATCGTTCTCGCCAAACTGAGTCCCGCTGCCTCCGCCCGCCTCGGCGAGCACAGCGCAAAGCTGTGGAGGAACCCGAAGCTGCATCCATATTGCGCCGCCCACTGCACCCACAACTATTAGAACCGCGGCCATGCCCAGCGCCAGCAGTGTCGGCGGCAACGCCCTTTCATATTCCCCGTTTTTCCTAGAAGGCCTTGCCACTGCCGATATTTCCGCTCAACCTCCAACTTCGCGTCCGCCCCGCAAAGGACAGTCGATGAATTGCTCCTGGACAACTATGGAACGGGCCAAAAGAGGCTAATCTAGATCCCCCTAGAAGCTCTCCCAGTGCAGCACCTCTTGAAGCTCGCGCTTGTGAACCGTGCATTCCTCATCCGGGTAGCCAAGGGGAGAGAGTGCCACCAGACGGTAGTCTCCAGGGGCCTTGCATATGCGCGCTATCTCCTTCTCATACGGCGTGTTGTGCCCCGCAATCCAGCACGTGCCCAAACCATGGGCGTAGGCGGCAACCAGCATGTTCTGAAAGGCCGCGCACGTATCCTCCACAAAGCGTGGAGTCTGGCGAGAAAATGCCACAAGACATACAGGGGCATCGGCTATGAACTTCCCGTATGTAGCTACAGCTGCTATCTCTTCCCTGATCGACTGCTCAGTCACTACAACGAATTCCCATGGCTGATCATTCCGGGCACTCGGCGCCAACCTGCCGCAATCCACAATCTCCTCTATGATCTCTCGGGGCACAGGATCAGGCCGATACTTGCGCACGCTTCGCCTTCCCCGAATTGCATCTATAGCTTCCATTTTATCTCCTCCCGCAAATAGTCTCGTGCAGGCCAAACGTGCCGGGTTCACGGCACACACTTCCCACACAACAGGGCCTCGGCCCGCCTGCAATGTCCCACTTCTTGGAGTCGAAGTGCCGCAAGCTATCCCCGCTCGCGGAGCTTGCACGATATAGCCCTGGCTATCTCCGCTCCAACCCGGGCATTGTTCTCGAGCAATCCCAGGTTTGCCTCGACCGACCTTCCCCCGGTCGTCTCCGCAAGCCGGGCAAGAAGGTAAGGCGTAAGGGCCTTCCCACGCACACCCCGCTCATCGGCGAGCGCCACGGCATCTTCAATAGCCGCATCGATCTCTTCGGAGGAAAGCTCCTTCTCCGCCGGAATAGGAGCTGCCACCAAGAGCCCGCCATGGATTCCCAATTCCTCTCTAGCCAAAAAAGCATCCGCAACTTCGTCGGCGGACTCGACTCGCCAAGAGAGCGGAATCCCAGAATCGGCAGAGTAGAACGCCGGAAGTCTATCAGTTCTGTATCCCAGCACGCACACTCCCACAGTCTCCAGGTATTCCATGGTTTTGGGCAGATCAAGTATCGCCTTCGCGCCTGCGCACACAGTAACCACGGGCGAACGGGCAATGCTGACAAGATCGTGGGAAATGTCGAAGGTCTCGGACGCGCCCCGATGGACGCCTCCAATTCCGCCAGTTGCAAACACTCTTACCCCGGCGCGCTCGGCGATGGCAAGCGTGCCGGAGACGGTGACCCCTGCAGACATCCCAGAAGCAACGACAAATGCTATGTCGTGTCCAGATGCCTTGACAGCCCTAGAGGCAGCACCGTCAGCCGCCAGGCGGTCTATCTCTTCCGGTGTCATTCCAACATGCACAACGCCGTCTATAATACCCATAGTTGCAGGAACACACCCCTCCTCGCGGGCAATCGACTCCACCCGCAAGGCCAAGTCCCTGCTCACAGGATAAGGAAGCCCATGAGTCAGAACAGTCGACTCGAAAGCCAACACAGGCCTCTCCTGATTGAGCGCATCTGTTACTTCATCCTTGACAATCCATAAGTTTTTCATAACCCTGCCCCCATGCAACCGATTTGTGCGGCAGTGGATGCCGCAGTCTGACACTGGCCCCATTCCCACCTTTAGGCGCTTCAACACGTTTCGCAAGGTTCCTTCTCAACAGGAACTCATAAACTTCGCGGACCCGTTCTTTGCCTGCTATTCCCCTCATCACTTGCACCAGGCAACTTCCAAGCCGTCCCCCACAACAGGCGCCCGCGGAAAGTCTTATCGGCCCTGACCGTCCCTGTCTTTCCAAGCCCTGCCCGAGTTAGACTGAAGAGCATCGCAACCCATGCATTCCCCTGAACTATCCCGCCCATCTTTCGTTTATCATTACTGACGATACTACTTTCTCAGGGAGGTTGCACCATGAAAACCAAACCACTCCTCGCCACCGTCCTGGCCGGGCTATTGCTCACAGCAGGCGCACTAGCGTACGCAAAAACCACTCCGCCCAAGACTGCAGACGCTGAAGCGGAGGGACTAACAATCGAAGGCTCCGGGTCACTCCAGGCACCTGCAGCGAAACTCGTTGCGGAAGTCAAGATCCTCAAGGCCGTGGATGATCTAGGCCTTTCAAAGGAACAGGTGAAGTCCTTGGCCAAACTCGCCTACAACCTAGACGACGAGGTTACCAAGGGCATAGATGCAATCGTCAAACAGCTGGAAATCGAGAAGAACGAACTGCTGGCAGGTCCTGCGGGGGACGCGGTTCACGGAGCCGAAAGCGAGATCGCAGACGAAAAGGCTGCCATAGGCAAAGCGCTTTCAGATGCTCAGAAGGAAGCTGTAAAGATACTCTCCCCCGCACAACGCAGCAAGGCAATGAAGATGATTCAGGAGATCGAGATCCCCAAAGAGGCGCGCAAACGCCTCATGGCAGACGGGCCAAAGATGTTGAAGGCCCTATCCGATCTGCTCGATCAGAAACTGGCTACTATGTAGACGGATTCCACAACGCATACGACCCCGGCCGGGCGCCGATTTCAGGCCTTCTTAGGCTTGAATCGGGCCCGGCACGACTCCCTAACTCCGCTCTAGCCTGAGCTCGAGCATATCCGGTATGGAACACTTGTCCCATGAAATCTTCGCTATTGAATCTATATGGTATGATCCCAATTTCCGATCTGGGTAGACTTGTAACCATAGCTGCTAAAGAGGCATTTTGTCCCGCACTCTGACTCGAGCCATGCGGTCTGCGAAATGCTCGTGGTATTCGAGTAATCAGTATCTTTGGCCCCCTCATTCGCGCGTGCGCCTCAACAAAAGCCTCACGCCAACCTTCCGCAGACCTGAGATTGGCACTTTCCGAAGTCCATAGTATCATTAGACTTGCAACGCCGAGGCCTGCACGCGTCGCGCTCCGCACCCTACGTTTCGCGTCCTGCGCTCTCGGCAGCATATAACGTGCCAAGCTCGTAGGCGAACAAACACAGTCGAGCGGTCGGCAGACAGGCAAGCTGCTTAGGAGGATAGCTATGCTCTACATACCAAACGATTCGAATGATCCCCGATTCAACCTGGCATTTGAAGAATACGTACTGAAAAACCTCGATATGGACGATCCCTACCTTCTCCTCTGGCGCAATGCCCCTACAGTTGTCGTAGGCCGCTTTCAGAACACGCCCGATGAAATCAATGCCGACTACGTAGAGGAGCACGGAGTGCACGTAGTGAGGCGAATGACTGGCGGCGGAGCGGTCTACCACGATCTGGGCAACCTCAACTTCAGTTTCATCGAGCGCAAGACCTCAGAGGGAATAGACATGAAACTGTTTGCCCGCAGGATAGCCCAGGCCCTTCAGGGAGTCGGCCTGGATGTGGAAGTAAGCGGGAGAAACGATCTGACCATTGACGGACGGAAGTTCTCCGGGAACGCCCAGTATATCTACCACGACAGAGTGCTCCACCACGGAACAATCCTATACAGCTCAGACCTGGATAACGTGCAGGCAGCGCTCAACGTCAAAGCAGACAAGATCGCCTCTAAAGGCGTCAAGTCAGTCAAAAGCAGAGTAACAAATCTCATAGATTACATGCCCGTTCCCCTTTCGATCGAGGAGTTTCAGAAATCCCTTCTGCTCCAGTTGTTCCAGGGCGCCCCTGTTCGAACGCGAGTCCTGACAGAGGCGGAGCTAGAGGAGATAAACGAGCTCGTGGCGGCAAAATATGCCAAATGGGAGTGGAACTTCGGGAGATCGCCCGCCTACAACGTAAGCAACAGAGGAAGATTTGGCTGTGGGGAGGTAGCCATATACCTTTGGGTTGATGAAGGGATAATCCGATCTTGCAGGATTCACGGAGATTTCTTTACCGCAAGAGACATACATGACCTCGAGTCGGGGCTGACGGGGATCGAATGCTCTAAAGAAACCCTTAGCAAGGCATACCAAGACCTCAATGTCGCAAATTACCTGGAAGGTCTCGGCCTCGACGAGTTTCTGAAGCTGACCACAGGCACCAAAGCAGTCTGATGATCGACTTCAGCTTGCCTTCCCCTGCACACAGTGGCGGGCGGCGCCAAAGCGCCGCCCGTAACACCTCCGAATGCAAAAACTCTCTTGCTTTGGCAGATCCATGTCAGCGCAGAGGGAACGGCAACATCCTCAAGTCGCAGAGCGTCGCGCCGCCTCGTTGACAGCCTCTTTTCCAAGCCGCAGCTCTATCCAGGCTACGCATTCTCAGTGACTATCTTCACTCCAGCACTCGCACCTATCCTGTTGGCGCCCGCGGCAATCATGGCCCGGGCAGTAGCGGCATCACGAATCCCCCCGGATGCCTTAACCCCCATGCTCTGTCCCACAGTCCGCCTCATCAGAGCCACATCTTCCACAGTCGCTCCGCCATGCCCGAACCCAGTGGATGTCTTGACGAAATCAGCCCCTGCGCGCTTTGCGATGAGGCATGCCCTGACCTTCTCTTCATCAGTCAAAAGGCCCGTCTCGATTATCACTTTCACAAGAGCGCGGCCTCCTGCCGCGTCCACCACCGATTCGATATCCCGCAAAACACAGTCGAGTTCGCCACCACGGAGAGCGCCGATATTCATGACCATGTCAACCTCTGATGCGCCACTCGCGATGGCGTCCCTGACTTCTACCGCCTTGACCATGGATGTAGCGGCACCTAAGGGAAAACCGATGACCGTGCATACGGCTACATCGGTCCCTTCCAGAAGTTCGTATGCAAAACCGCAGTAGCACGGGTTTACACAAACAGACGCAAACCCGTATAAGGCGGCTTCTTCACACAGCGTTACTACCTGATCCCATGTGGCATCAGGTTTGAGCAGAGTATGGTCGATCATGGACGCAAGCTTCGCGTCGACTCCTTGCGGCCGCCCCGTCACCTTAGCCCTGACCGCCTCGACGCGCCCCCTAGCCCGCTTGAAGCCTTCTCCCGCACTGCTCACTTCGGAAGAGACTTTCTTGATGAGTCCGTCAATATCCATCTGTTGCACCTCCATGCACAGTCGATCCCGATCAGTTTCGCCTTCTGCTACTATTCTCCCTCAAGTTTGACATCCCTGCGCCCCGGTTGATAGACAGCGTGGCCCCACACGACCTGTACGCGTGTGAAGACAAAGTCGCGCAGCTTATCCTTAATGTCGGGCCATATGTTCGCATTCTAAACAAAGTTTGAAGGATTGTCCCAAAACGCGGAGAATAGCACCCTGAGTAAGAGCTCGGCAAAACCCACTTCTCCTCGTCATCATCTGTGTTATACTATTGCTTGGAGAATTTCGGGTCTGGTTTTTACGCCTACCATTGTTTAACACGCAAAGATTTTAGCATGATTCAAAGCACAAGAGTAAAGGTGGACGATGGGCTATGGGACAATCCGGCTACAGTTCGTGCTTTAGCGGCGTCAAAGCCAGCGATACGCGGATACTTAAGAGCATTAACCTCCTTGCAGTCCTAAAAGTTCTCAGAGAAAACCCGTCGGTCTCCCGCGCCGACATTGCTCGCATCACCGAGCTCACCCCAGCCACAGTTTCAAGCATAGTGTCGCTTCTCATAACCGCGGGAATAGCCAAGGAAACAGGGTATGGCGAGTCCACCGGGGGACGTCCTCCCGTGATGGTAGAGTTCAACCCCAAGGCATTCTACCTAGCCGGGGTGGATCTCGGAGTGAGTAAGATAATCTCAGTCGTTACCGATCTTGAGGGCAATATTGTGTCCAAGACGCGTCTAGAGCTCGACGCCCATCAGGGTGTGGACTCGATCATGGCCAGCCTCTTTGAAGCAACGCATGAAACATTGGAGCAAGTTAGAGATGTGCGCGACAGGATTGCAGGACTGGGGCTGTCTGTCCCGGGCCTGATAGATGCTGAGCGCGGTATTAGCGTATTTGCGCCCAACATCCCCGGCTGGAGCGATATTCCCATCGTCAAGGTCTTTGAAGATGAATTCGCCATCCCGTGTTGGGTGGAGAATGACGCGCGCGCGATGGCCATCGGCGAGGCCATGTTCGGAGCAGGCCGGGGACACGACAACATCCTCTGCATAAACGTTGGAAGAGGCATCGGCGCCGGCATCATCATGAACGGCGAGATCCACCGGGGCAAGCAAGGGGGCGCAGGCGAGCTAGGGCACATGACCATCGACCCCAACGGGCCAGTCTGCCCGTGCGGCAACCACGGCTGTCTTGAGGCGATGGCCGCCGGACCCGCCATTGCAGCCGCAGCCATCAGGGCTGTTTCTACCGGGTCGAGCACACTCATACGCGACATCGTAGACGGCAAGATAGAAGCCATAACCGCCGAGGTCGTCTCCCAAGCCGCCGCACAAGGCGACCTGTTGGCGACGAGACTCATTCAGGAGGCGGGCAGGTATTTGGGGATCGGAATAGCTAACGCCGTCAACCTGCTGAGCCCCGACATAGTCATCATCGGAGGAGGAGTCGCCCGGGCAGGAGACATTCTCTTCGATGAAGTTAGGGCCACTGTACAAAAACGCGCATTCACTGCCATGGTCAACTTGCCCCCCATACTCCCCTCGGCCCAGGGCGAGGAAGCAAGCTCAGTGGGGGCAGCAGCGCTGGTGTTTGAAGAGATGTTGGCGGTTGGGAGCGTTGCAAACCTCATGGGGGAAAGCAGCTGAACGTGGAGGAATGCGTCAACGGTATGGGAACACGGCCCCCGCAATCCGCGCACTCTGCTTGAACTCCTTATGCCTAGATCACGAGTATATCAGGCCTCTGCAACGTCACCCCGTCGATTTTCACCTCAATCATCGGCCACCAACCCTCACCAACAGTAACCACCCTGGTCTCGTCCTCCATCACAAGGAACGAATCCTCCGATTTAGCCCCGGGGACAGAAGGGTTCCACGCCACTGCCTGCAGCGGCATTATTACGCCACGATCAGGGCCCCCGACTTCCTGAGGCATGGCAAAAAACTCCCTGTCCTGGTAGCCGATGGGCCCTCCTTGATGATGGCACTTCCACTCATCTTCAAAACCTTGAGCCCGATATTCCTCCTTCATGGCCTCCATCACATCCGCCCATCGTGTGCCTGCCCGCGTACGGGCATTCATAGCAGCACACACATCTGCCGCAGCCTCGTGCCGCCTTCGGAGCTTGGGGCTGGGTTCGCCGATATGGACCGACCTAGTGAGGGCGACAGTCAGGCCGCCACAATGGGCGCAAACGATTATCATACAATACTTGTCTACAAGGTTCATTGTGGGAAGAGGGTGCCTGTACCGCTCCACACGCCAATCTGCGCCCACAAGCAACACAGTGGGGAAATAGCCGAAAGCGAAAAGATCCGACGCCACTCGGCCTGCTATTTCGCGCTCTGTTTGGCCCCTGCGCACCTCCCTGGCCGCCCGCTCCACCACTTCTGCCACACCATGCGCGACCTTCACGTACCTATCGGCTTCGCCTTTTGTAAAAGGATAACGCAGCTGCACGAGCTCAGGGCCTACAAACTCGGCGCCGGCAAGAGGAACATCCGCCCCGACACGGCCACCGTAACTGAGCAGACTGGTCCCATCTACAAAGCCCTTTGCGGCCTCACCTAGGGCTTCCGCCTCGCCGTACCACGGATGCTCACGCATGCGGAAAATGCCTTCTGCCCAAATATGGGCGAGCGCTTCCTCGCAAAATCGCCTTGTTTCAACGTTCGACGTCAACACCCATTGGTCGTCATGGGTGATGAGGACAGACGCTACCCCGATGTCCGTTGCTCCCGCACACCTGTTGTCTCCCCCAGCGGTTATCCACGCGAAATTGTCGAAGCGCCGCAAAATCATCACATCGAGTCCGCGTTCACACATGTACTTCCTGGCTCGAGCAAGTTTGACCTTTATTTCACCACCCACGACCTCATCCCCCATGCACTCAGTCATCTCGCTCATCCCTTCAAGGCTCCCGCAAGCAATCCTCGGACGAAATATCGGCCGAGCAGAACATAGATGAGCACCGTTGGAAGCGCAGCAAGGATCGATCCAGCCATAGGCAGGTTCCACGACACAGCCTGACCGCCAGCTAGATTCGCCAGAGCCACCGTTATGGGCTGTGCATCCGGGCGCGCCAAGGTCACAGCGAATAGAAACTCGTTCCATATCTGCGTAAACTGCCAGATGCAAACGACGAGAAACGGCGGGCCAGAGAGCGGCATTATCAAGTATCTGAAGATCCCGAAGAAGTCCGCCCCATCTATGCTGGCTGCGCCCAGCAGTTCGTCAGGGATCTCTTCGTAGAAGCTCCTAAAAAGCAGGGTAGTAATGGGAAGACCATAGACTACATGCACTAGTATCAAGCCTGGTAGCCCCCCGTACAGTTTCGTCTTCTGCATGAACTGAAAGAGGGGCACAAGTATGCTCTGATAAGGAATGAACATGCCGAACACTATCAGCGGCATTATGATATTGGTCCCCGGAATCGGATACTTGCATAGCACATAACCGTTGAGAGAACCCATGACAGCTGAAATCAGCGTTGCAGAAATGGCGAGGATGAAACTGTTTTTGAGATAAGGGGCGAACTGCTTAAATGCTGTGGAGTAGCTCTCCCAGTTGGGCTTCGACGGGAGCTCCCATGCCGTCATCAAGTTTATCTCCTCAGGCTCTTTCAGGCTTGTGACTACCGTCATGTAGACGGGGATCAGATAAGCAATCGCCAGAAGAACCGCGAGAACCTGCACTAGTATTTTCGACACTCCCTTGGGTTTCATCGCTTATCACTCCTTTCCCGTCTTGAATGAATTGACCAGATAAGGAATGATCAGCAAGGAAACGAGAATCAACAGGATCACTCCGATAGCGGAACCGACAGCAAGCTCGTTCCCGCGGAAAGTCTTAAGAAACATGGTTATCGCAGGCACAGACGTCGGCACATGATCGGGGCCTGCCATGGAGAAGATCAAATCGAAAATCTTCAGGGCTATGTGTCCTAGAATGACTATGGCGCTTACGGTGATCGGCTTGAGCAGCGGCAAATCCACGTGCCTGTAAATCTGGAACTTGCTTGCTCCGTCAACCCGGGCCGCTTCGCGAAGCTCGTCAGGTATAGTGCGGAGCCCGGCAAGATACAACGCCATTGTATAGCCTGACATCTGCCATACAGCAGCGACGATAACACCCCAAAGCGCCCTGTTGAAACCGTGTGCCTCGGGATAATCCAGGAGCTTGACACGGGTCAGAATCCCGCTTGCCGAAATCCCGATGAGCACGGCACATATGATGGACTTCGCGCGGAGCTCTTTTCGTTCTCCACGGCGCCAGTGCCCGTAAGCGAATACCGCCAGAACAACCGCGGCCGCTATGCAGATGTAGTGGAAAATGTGGGACCAATCGAAGATAAGGATCTGCTCGCGGCTGGAAAGCCATAGAAAGTCGCCTGCGGGCAATCCGATCAAGGTAGGCAACACATTTATGCCCCCTCTCGGCTGGAGCAGCCAGCGCCAGATCGTCCCCGTAACCACCAGCGACAATGACATCGGGTACAGGAAAACCGTTCGGAAGAACGCCTCACCCCAGATGAGCTGATCGATAAGCGTAGCCAAAAGCAATCCCACAAGCAAGGACAGGCTAACGAAAAGCAATGTGAAGAAGAACATGTTTGTAATGTCCTGCCTGAACCGCATGTTCAAAAAGCCCCCGAACAGCTCGCGATAGTTCGCCAGTCCCACGTGATGGATCTCAGGATCCAGCGACATCGCCGCTTCCTGGCCCCAATCCGTCATCGACACGCGCACAGTCTGAGCTATGAATCCGTACACAAATACTGCCAAGAGCACTATAGACGGCAGGATAATGAGGGCCGCCGTCAACTGGTCTCTTCGTGATTGCATGCCCTTCACCGTCCTTCTTCTTGCAGGCGCAGGGCCCGTCGCCCTCAGGCGGCGGGCCTTGCGCCCGTTCTATGTAGAACAACCTTCCTACTTCCCTATTCCGGCCTGAATCGCCACTGCCTGGGCAGCGTTTGCTGCAGCCTGAGCGTTCTTCGTGCTCAGGAAGATGTCCATGACCGTGGCAAAGTCATTCATGAACCTCTCATTGGCCACGACTCCGTGAGCCAAAGAGCCGACGATCTTATTCGTCCTCCAGTCGCGCGCAGCGCTTTGCAGATATGCATCGTATTTCGTCAGATCCGAGTCGGTTCTGGCACTGATCGAGCCCTTAAGCGGGTTGAAGGTGTCCTGCCCGTCACGGCTTCCGAGCATCTTCAGCCATGCAATCGCATTCTCCTTGTTCTTGCAACCAACCGGGAGGCCAAACGAATCAGAGAGCATCATGAATATGCCCTTGGTGCCCGGGGATGCCGCCCACCCAAACCCGGTTCCGGGTTTGAGCTTGAGGGTAGTTGTCATGTATCCCGAAGCCCAGTCTCCCATGATATTGAACGCGGCCTCACCCTTGACCACCATATCAGTGGCCTGCTGCCATGAGAGGGATGGCGCATCGGTATTAGTGTACTTCAAGATTTCGCCGAACAGTTCCCACACCCGGATGACTTCAGGGCTTCGCCAGGAGAGTTTGCCGTTCCACAGCTGCTCCCATTTGACAGGGCCTAGCACCGATAGGGCTACACTTTCCCACAGGTGAGTG
>ERZ795045.2990-NODE-2990-length-15625-cov-137.361721_pt1 | contig 15625 bp, 10 predicted proteins | sample MGYA00375129_ERZ795045 | MGnify/ENA primary metagenome ERZ795045 (study PRJEB30174, sample SAMN05720166) | activated sludge metagenome | isolation source: anaerobic digester from wastewater treatment plant | place: Japan | collected 2015-05-15 ... | reverse complement strand
TCATTTTGCTCACCCACTCGTCGAACAGGTCGTAGGCGGCCGGTACTACGAGCAGGGTCAGAAAAAGAGAAGTAAGAAGCCCGCCTATGACCGCCACCCCCATCGGGGAACGTGTTTCCGCCCCTTCTCCCACCCCGAATGCTACTGGGACCATGCCGAAGACCATCGCGAAGGTCGTCATTAAGATGGGACGCAGCCTCACCGGTCCGGCTTCCTTGATGGCTGCCCTCCGGGAAAGGCCCCTTGCACGCAGGGTATTGGTGTAATCCACAAGGAGGATGGCGTTTTTCTTCACGAGACCCATGAGAAGAATAAGACCGATCATGCTGAAGATATTGATCGTCTTTCCCGTCAACAAGAGGGCCCCGAAGGCGCCTATGAGGGAGAGAGGCATGGAAAGGAGGATGGTAATAGGGTGGATGAAGCTCTCGAATTGGGCGGCGAGCACCATGTACGCAAGAACGATGCCCAGGATAAGGGCGAAGATGAGATAGTAAAAGGACTCTTGCATCGTATCAGCATAACCTTTGTAGAGGGTGGTAAAGTCGGGTGGTAGTATCCGGGCCGCGAGGGCATCTATTTCTTCCTTCGCTTGTCCTAAAGGCTTTTTCTCCAGGCTGGCATATACGATCTGGGCCCGCTGGCGGTCCACCCGCCAGATGGTGCTGGGGGCTCCGCCCTCTTGAACGGTAATGAGATTGGCCAGTTCAACGAGCCCCCCATCTTTTGCCCGCACACATATCCTTCCCAAATCCGAGAAATCCCTGCGATCTTCGGGGAAAAGCCTGACCCTCAAATCGTATCTTCGACCCCTACTTTCGTCTTTAAATTTCGTAATGTCCACTTCTCCACTTACGAGGAGATTTATCGCCTCCGTGATGGATGCTACACTTACCCCGAGGGCAGCGGCTTTCTCGCGATCAATGAAGACTTTAAGTTCCGGTTTGCCGGCCTCCAGCGAGGTGTCGATATCCACGATGCCCGGAATCTGGGATAGCTCCGAGACGAATTGCTTCGTGTAATAAGTAAGCAAACCGATATCACTCCCCCGGATGGTGAACTGGATGGGGACATTGCGCCCCATGCCGGAAATGAAGGCTACATCTTCGGCCATAGCTTTGAGACCGGGGATTTCTCTCATTTTCCGCCTTAAATCGGCCTTAATCTCCTCCTGATTCCTTTTGCGATTTTTCTTCTCCGTCAGGTTCACCATGATCACCCCTCGGTTTACCTGACCGGAACCTCCTGGACCTAATCCCTGAAGGTAATTCACCGATACCACCTCAGGGAGGGAGCGCACGATGGCCTCTGCCCGAGAAAAAAGCTCGTTTACCTTCTCTACAGAGTAATCGATGGGAGCTTCCAGCCGGATGAGAAATCGCCCCTGGTCTTCGGGAGGGACAAATTCCTTGCCCATCAAGCGCGTCATGAAGAGGCTGAGAACAAAAATAATGAGGGCACTGATGAGCACCTTACCGCGATGGTCAAGGCAGTAATCGAGGAGCCGTCGGTAAAACCCTTCCAATTTCTTATAGAGTCGCTCGAATGTATCACCCAATGGGCTTACTTCTGCATGTCTTGCCCGCAGATAAATAGAGGCAAGCATGGGTGTTAGGGTAAAGGAAACGAGCAGAGATACGAGAACGGCAAAAACAACAGTCAAAGAGAAGGACATGAAGAAACGCCCGATTATTCCCTTCATGAAGGCCACGGGAAGAAAAATGACCACGATGGCCAAGGTAGTCGCCATGACAGCCAGCCCTATCTCGGAGGTGGCGAAATCGGCAGCCTCTCGGGGTTCCATGCCCTTTTCGATGTGTCGGTAGATATTTTCGATGACGATAATGGCATCGTCGATGAGGATGCCGACAGAGAGGGTAAGCCCTAACATGGTCATGTTGTTGAACGTGAATCCAAAGGCCCGCATAATGGTAAAGGTCGAAATGACAGAAACGGGAAGGGCCAAAGCGCTAATCAAGGTGACGCGCAAATTCTTAAGAAAGAGCATAACGGCCAAAACGGCGAGAATGCCTCCCAAGATCAGGTGATACTGAACCTCCCGGATGGAACGTTTGATGAATATGGATTGATCGAAGGCAATATCGAGATGCATGCCCGGAGGGAGGTTTCGTCGGATTTTCGTAAGCTCGCCTTTGACGCGGTCGATAACCTCCACCGTGTTAGTGCCCGATTGTTTCTGAATGGCTATGTTCACCGAGGGTACACCGTTGAACCGGGAGATGGTCCTTCTTTCCTCCATGCCGTCTTCGGCCCGTCCTATATCCCTGATTCTCACGGGGGCGCCTTTATACCAGGCCACTATGAGATCGTTGAAGTCCTGGGCCGATGGGAGTTCTCCCTTCACCTTCACGCCGTATTCTTTTACCGCCTCTTCGATTCTTCCGCCGGGAAGCTCCATATTCTCCCGGGCGAGTACATATGCGACCTCTCCGGCCGACACGTTGAAAGCCCTCATGCGGTCTGCGTCGAGCCAGATTCTTACCTGTCTTAACTGAAGCCCGAAAAGGCGCAGAGCGCCTACGCCGTTTATCCGCTGCAATTGTTCCTTCAAAACCTCGTCGGCGTAAGTTGACAGCTCCCGTACCGATTTTTGACCGGAAAGACTCAAATACATAACGGGCGTCGCATCGGTATCCACTTTCTGAACGAGGGGTTCGGCGATATCCGTCGGTAGCTTGTTGCGAACGAGGGAGATCTTTTCCCTCACATCTTGGACGGCCAGGTCAATATCCCTTTCGAGGACGAATTCTACCGTGATGGAAGACACCCCTTCGGCGCTGGTGGAGGTGATGGACTTTACCCCGTTGATGGTATTTACCGCCTCTTCAATCTTGTCCGTTACGTCGATATCCATGATCTCAGGGCTTGCACCTTTGAGGGTAGTGATAATGTTGACGATGGGAAGTTCCACGCGGGGAAATAGATCGACCCCAATTTCCGGATAGCTCACTACCCCCAATACCACCAAGGCCATGATGATCATGGTGGCAAATACAGGGCGCTTGATGGACGTCTTAGCGAGCCACATGCACCATGACTCCCGGTGCCAGATTGTTCTGCCCTACCACCACCAGCATCTCTCCGGCTGTGAGGCCCGCCAAAACTTCCATCATGTCCCCATACTTCTGGCCTGTCTTTACGACCCGCTCCTGAGCCCTATTCTCCACCACGGTAAAGACCCGCACTTGCGTACCTTCATAGAGAAGGGCATTGATGGGTATGACCACCTTTTCCTCCGGTGGTCCGGTGTAGACAATAACCCGCGCGAAAAGGCCGGCCTTCAGCTCTTCTCTGGGGTTCGGAACCAGGGCCTCGGCCTGTAGCGTACGGGTTCTCTCGTCGAGGTCGGCAAAAAGATTTCGTATCTTACCGGAAAACATGCGACCGGCGGCGCTGTCCACGCGGAAACTTACTTCCTGACCTACCTTGAGGTATTTCCAATCCTTTTCCACCACCGAGAAGTTAAGCAGTAAGGGATGGGTAACAATGATCCGGACAAGGGGCGTGCCTCCCCGCACGTAATCTCCTGCACTTACTTTCTTTTCCTTCACCAAGCCGGAAAGGGGACAGAAAATCTCCGTTTTTCTCAGCCTTTCTTTGGCCAGATCTCTTGCCGATCGGGCCCGATCTACCTCGCTTCTTGCCACCTCAAGACGGGCAGAAACATCGTCGAATTGTTGCTTGGTTACCAACTCTTCCCGATATAAGGCTTCTTTTCGCCTAAATTCTTCCCCCAGATTGGCCAGGTTTGCCTCTGCCTGTTTTAGCACCGCCTCCGCCTGCCGAAGGGCAAGCCGGTAATCGGTATCTTTTATCTTGACGAGGAGCGCTCCCCTTTTTACCTTGGCCCCTTCAATCACATCTATTTTTTCTACGACGCCTTCGACTTCGGCGCTAACCGTGACCTCGTCCAAAGGCTTTAACGTCCCTACTGCCTCAACGTAGGGACGCAAAAGCTTCGTACCCACGGTCATGACCTTTACGTTGACCACCTTCTCCATTTTCTTTTTTTCTTCCTTCTTTGCACACCCCACGGTCAATGATAGGGCTAAGGCAAGTAACGCCATAATTAGCTTTCGGCCTTTTCTTTTCAACCTAAGCGTGCCTCCTATGATTTTTCCTGCATGCCGGCAATTTCTGGAAGAAGCATGCCCGTGGCCCTTTTCAATCTAACGAAAGCCGCCCGCTGGGCAAACTCCGCCGCTGCCAGTTGCCTTTCCGTGCCCACAAGAAGAGTATGGGCATCCATGACATCGATGCTACTTGCCAAACCCACCTCGAACTGGCGATTTACCGCCTGGTAGTTTTCCCGGGCGAATTTGAGCTGATCCTTCAGGGCCTTTATGATCTCTCCTTGACTCTTGAAATCCCGATATGCCGTTTCCACTTCCACCATGACGTTTTTTTTCACATCTTCATATCGAAGCTGGGCCTGTCTTTCCTTGATCAGGGCTTCTCTAACCTCCGCCATACGGAGACCGCCTTCGAACAATGGAAAATTTAAGCTGACCAGCCCATAGACGGACTCCCTGTTGGTGGTTGCCTGACCGGGGGATTGATCATAACGGCTATAGACACCGGAAAGCGCTAAACTTGGCCAGTGACCACTTTTTACGCTCTTTACCTGTTCCGCGGCCATTTTCATCTCCCACCAAGCGGCCTTTATCTCCGGCCTGTTATCAAGGGCTAATTTAATGAGTTCGGCAAGCTCCGGGATGGAATCCAGCTTCAGCAATTCCTCTTTTAACGAAAATTCCCCTTCAATACCGACCAGGCTAGCGAGGTATGTTCTGGTTATTTCTAGGGTGTTTACGGCTTTGACGCGATCGGATAAGGCACCGGAGAGTTCCCCTTCTGCCCTCAGGAGGACCGTCTTGGTAACTTCTCCCACTTTCAGCCTCTTTTCCGCCGCTAAACGGTAAAGTTCAAGCCGCCTGATGGCGGCCTCTGCTATCTCCAAGTTCTTTTCTGCCCTGAGGGTTTCGAAATAAGAGACGGCTACAACTGTCAGGTATTCTTCCTTCTGGGCCCTTATATCCTCGTTCTGCCTAAGTACATTATGCTGGGCAATGGCCAAATCTCTGATCTCTTTTCCGTAGAGATTGAGGGCTTGATCCACCCTGAGTGCCCACTGCCCCATATAGTCTGGTTGATAGACGGTGCCGGGAAGTATTATCCCGGGGAAAATTGCCGTATCCGGGGTTTTCTTACCTTCCGTAAACCAAGTGAGGGAACCGGACGTCGTCACCCGGGGAAGAAGCGCGGCCTTTCTTTTGTTTTTCCCTTCCTCAGCAATTTCTTTGTTTTTTTCTGCGATCTGTATCTTTTCAGCCTTTTTTAAGGCGATAAGCAGCAAATCTTTTAGGCCGTAATCGGCGGAAAGAACTTTCTGAGGCAAGGCGATTAACGTAATCATGGATAAAAAAATAACGATTTTACGCATCTTCCCAAGCACCTCTCATCTTAAGAAGGCAGATTTGCCGCGATATTCATTTAAAAACCGCGTTCCTGTCAAGTTCATTTCCAAAATAAAGGGATTGTTTTTGTCGGCAGATTGGAAAGAAGGGACAGCGCCCATTTCTCAGCGGGCGCTGTCCCTCATTTTTATTACGGGACGAAATCTCGGAACTGGACCGAGATACGAACGTCAGACGAAGCCCAGTTGGGAACTTTGATGGTTTGAACCTTTCCTCCCCCTCCTCTCGGGGTCATACTGATCGTGATGGCCTTATTCCACGGGATACTGGCGGGCAGGTAAAGGTCAAGGCCGGAGAAGAAAGGAAGGGCATGGAATATGGAGATAGGCGTTGATAAATCTGTTTTCTGGTCAGGGGGATTGGATGACGAAGTTGAAAGGGCGCTATGGTTTGGACCCCAGTCTAACAAGAATAAAGCGGAAAGGTGCTTCGTCCTGGGAGCAGCCACACTTGACATCACATTTACACCGTCTATAGTGAGAACATCGCTTTTGCTTTCCTGATCACCCCACATTTCTTTGTCCCGGCTGATAAGAATGCCGGTGTGGTTATCTGTCCTGGTCAAAAGATTACCTATACTGGTCGGCGATGCAGGATTTGATGTATTCAGCCGGATAAAATAATTATTGGTCCAGAAAGGTTCTCGATAGAAGTAGTGTTTTCCTCCTGAGGTGTGGTGGAATGCAAACTCGTATGTGGCTCCTTTCTTTACACTAACGGGGCCCCAAGTCCCGTTCGCATCAATACTTTTTGTATAAACTGGGGTACTACTTAGCCGTTGAGCTGTATTGGGATCAATTTCATAGATGTAAAGGGTTCCCAATGCACCAGTGTTCTGGGGGAAATAGTTTACCTTACCCGCGATTTCAACCGTATCCGTCTCGCTTACCGGGATCTGTACTGTGCGAGGGCTCACCCCTCTTAGGAACCTATACATATACCAAAAAGATTCGGCCGAGGTACAGGCCTCGATATGAGCCTGGTCGAGAATGTAAACGTTGGTAGCCCCCACTATTTTCCGGGCATAGGGATCGCTCGGAGGCCCGCCTGAAGATAGCCACCCATCTGCCCAAATAGCCAGGGTGGGAACACCTCCTGGAAGGCTACTTGCGGTCCTTCCATCTACATTAACGTAGTGGGCCACCTTGGCCGCCCTGGTCGGGTCGGAAAGATAGGTATGGCTCACGGTAGTACCACGGGAGTGACCGATTAGCTCCACTTTTTTTGCCCCGTATTGGACAAGACATCGTCGATAAAGGCATCAAGTTGCGCGGCCTGGGCCGTAATGACGTCCGTTGTGCTGGACGAGGTATCATGCTCAAAGGCGTATAGGTAATTTAATGGATAGCCGTTGGCGATGAAGCGTTGGGCTTGCGATTCAAATTGTGAGGCCGATCCAGAATATCCATGTACAAAAACGATCGGATACTCAGGGGGCGCTAAGCTCGCTACATATCTTTCATTAGATGCGCTTCTGAAATGTTCAAGGGCGTCGGATACTTTTCTTAGGACACGGTCTCCCATCGTAGACTTGTCCGTAAACGTACCGGCGGTGCCGTTAAGTGTTGTCAGGAGAGACCTGATACTCGGATCAACAGCAAAAGATTCTGGTTCCTGATTAAAATTAATATTATTCGCATTAGCCGATACAACGGTTTTAGTAGCACTGTTAATCTTTATTCCATTGTTCAAATTCCCATCTTCATCTAATGTTTGAAGCAAAACTAGCATGTTTACCACTCGCCGATCGCTAACGGTACCTCCGGGTACAATATCTACGGGTGTAATCTGTGAAGCACCTTTCGCTGAGCCTAAAACGAGATTGCCAATCTTGAAAGTTACCGTGTCTCCGGGATCGAAATAAAAAAGCCCGTTAGCATCGGTTTGGCCCGTAATGCCTGAGGTTGTTGTGTAGTCCAAACCCTCCACGGCCGCATCTACAAAAACACCCCTTAGAGGACCGGTGCCCGATGTGCCCCCACCACAACCAACCAAAACCAAAAGTGCCGCCGTAACGATGAATACAGCAAAAACCCTTTTCTTCATACCTTTACCCCCCTCCTGGTATTTTTTTGCCCTAAGGGCAAAAGAGTGAACAGCCTTTTAATAATTCCAATTCATGAGGATGGTTCATATATATGCGGGTAATTAGTCCATGTCAACAAGCAACTTTTAGAGATTAAATGTTTTCTGTAGATAGGCGATTTTTATGCTTGTTTTTGCAAAGTGAGGGGTAATTTTACCGAAATCTTTAATTTCATACCCCTAATTTAAGCCATCTAAATGTCGTAAAACGGCTTTAATTTAGCTATTTAGATTTATTTTCTTAATCGCTATCAAGGAGGAATCATGGGTGGGCATCGAGGATGAAGGTCTGGGCTCATAATTTCTCACGGCAGTAATGGGGATTAATCTCGGAGAGAAATGTGGGAGGTAACGCGGCAGTTTTCGTATAAAATGCGCCAGGAGCCATCCGCCGCCCTTGTTTCACACCGGGCACTGTTGCCTTTTGTCCACCACAAGAGGTCCATCTCATCTGTATAGCGCACACCCGAAGCAGAAAGCACCCGCGGTAAGGTTCGGGTCTTCCCGTCCGGCATCTTTATCCGCACAAATTCGAGACTGCCGTCGTCGAGGGCATAATAAGACGCTTCGATAAGCACATTTTCTTCACACTCGTAGGTGACGCGAGATATAGGGCGAATAACCAGATTTTCCGTCTCCAACCAGGTACAGCTTAGGATAAGAACGCAAACTAAAGAAAGAATTCCCACCCCAAAGTTTGACTTCACTTAGCCTCCCTTCTTTAAGGAAAAAGTTCGTGTAACCTACATTTTTTGGTTCCCCCAGACAATCAAAAAATAAGCCTGAGGCATCTTTTCCATCTCCGACGAAATGTCGCATTGTTTCCGAAAAAATGTTAGTTATCAGCCGAGTACCTTTTGGGAGGGTTTTATGCCGATTGAAATCTTCGTATTGATCCTTCTGGCCGTAACTTTTTTTTTCATCGTACTTTTCCAAGGCCGAGCCCATAAGAGGTTAAACACCGTCATCGAGGCCCTCGGCTTCAAACCAAAGAGGATTTTCCTTTCCTCGCAAAGGCGGGAAACTTTCCAAGGGGAGCCCATCAAACTTGAGATTTCCAAGGATGTTCTGCGCATCCTCTTTCCCCTCACAACTGCCGTGAGTTTTACCATAAGGAAAAAAGGCGATGCGCCCTCATGGGAAAGTGGAAAACAAATAAAAACGGGTCAGGCAGACTTCGATGCAAAATTCTCGATTATTACCCATGCGGAAAGGGAAACGATGGAGTTATTCCTCCATCCCGAGGTAAGGACGTTACTGGATACCCTTTTCAACGGCTGGATAGAAGAAGTCGAATGCGATGGTGACCACCTCCAGGCGGCCATTTCCATCCAGAGCCAAGCCGACCCTCTTTTGCTTCAGGTCGCGTCGGAAAGCCTTCTGAAACTCAAACGGTTATTAGAAGGGAAACAAACAGCTAAAGAAACAAAATGGGGAAGCCCTTCCCGCCTTACCTTGTATTTCCTTTACGCCTTTCCCCTGCTTTTGGCCATAGCTCAAATTGTATTGGCCGTGTGGTTGCCTGCCTCGGTAAGGAAAGATTTTGAACCCACAAATAGTGTTAGCCTAGTGCTAAAATCCATCATCATCTCTTCCCCCCTTATTCTCCTTTATCTTTACGTATCCTTTGCCATTACCAGAAGATATCCCGCTTCCGGAAAGAAATTTTATGCGTGCCTGCTTTTTGCCTTTATATGGTTTCTCAGTGCCTTTCCCTTTTCCCAGGGGGTAAACGGCTACTTTGACCGCTCAGCTTTGAGAGAGGCAAGTTATACCGTTGTCGATAAAATACCGAGCAAGAAGGGACAGACTTTTTTGCTCATCCTGGAAGAAGAAGGAAAAAAGAAAGATATAGGGGAAGATATCGTTCGGCAGAGGCTTTCCCGCCTCTTTAGTTCCGGTACGGTGAAACTCGCCGTGAAAAGAAGCGAATATCTCCGGGCCAAACCAGGTCAAACTCAGGCGAAAGTCTTCTTGCGTGCGGGGGCCTTGGGGGTGACCTGGATAGACGGTTATGCCCTCTCGGAGGGAAAAATTGGGGAGGTGGCAGATAAAGGCTGCCATGATAAGGCATTTAATTTATACAAAAGCGGCCACCTCGATGAGGCGATTGATGAGTATACGAAGTGTATCGCCGTAAAAGGGGAAGACGGTCTTCTCTATTACAATCGAGGCGTGGCTTACCGGCAAAAGGGCCTGCACCGGGAGGCCCTACAGGATTTCGAGCGAGCGATCGAGCTTAACCCCGAAATGATCAAGGCCTACCAGAACATAGACTGGATCCTTGCGCAGAAGAAGGAATGGCCCCGAATCGTAGCCTTATGGAGCAAGTACATAGCCATCAAATCGCAAGATCCAGAAGGCTACTACGAGCGGGCCGGTGCCTTTTATCAAGATCACCAGATGGAAAAAGCGATGGAAGACTTGAAAAAGGCTTGCGCCCTGGGAAAAAGGGAAGCCTGCGATTGGTTGAAGAAAAAAGGATTGAGCCGCTGAAAATGGTCTTGGCCTCTAACTTACGATCACGGGGTGGAAAGTTTCTGCTTAATGGCTTTTGCAATGGGCCCACCTTCCCGCCATACATGGCAGGAGTTAACCAGTCGGTTATATACCATCTGGAGCGTCTTGGTATCGAGTTTAACAAGCTTTTTGGAGCGGTAGGCGGCAACACCCTGAAAGACGGCAGGTGCCATCGCCTGGAGCAACTCCACGAGATGGGCGCAGCCCTTCGTACCGCCGACGAGTTCCTTCAGTCGCTTCGAAAAGCCTCTCGATATTTGCATCCCTTTGATGGGAGCCAGGCAGTCGGCCGTCTCGAGGCAAAATGCCCTGGGTACTTGGAAGAGTTTTACGTCCACCTCTTCTATCATCATACTGGAGCAGTTTACGAGGAGCCTTATGCCTAGATGATGCATGATGCCCCGGGGAAACTTTTCTCCCGTGGGGACATGGGTTTCTTGAAATCGCTCGTCTTTGAGTAAACCCTCCACGATGACCTTGTCTTTATCCTGAGCGTAAGTGGAGATCTCTATGGTACGCGAATGAACCTTTTCCCCTTGTACTGGCATGTTTTTACCCCCGCATATCATTGTAGCTAAGACACGTAATCCCAAAATCGCCACCCTGTCAAACCTTCTTTTACGGCCATTGGCAATTTTCTCCGAAATAGATTATACGGTAGGTGAAAAGGGGGGTAGGAAATCTAACCCCCCGAAATTTTTTCACGCGAGAAAAAAGCATGAATTCATACCGGGAAGACACGATCTGCGGCATTTTTCATAACCAAGCCCTTCGTTTCGGCCATCGCTACCCCTTTCTCACGGCCCGGTTCGACCGTGCGGGTAGACCGATAGACCATTTCGTCTCCCTCACCTGGGAAGAGACGAGAAAAGAGGTGTTAGGCCTGGCGCGAGGACTAATCGCCTGCGGGGTAAAAAGGGGAGACAGGGTGGTTATCTTTTCTGAAAGTCGTCCCCGATGGATCATCGCCGACCAGGCCGTTCAGGCCTGTGGGGCAGTGAGCGTCCCACTTTATCCTTCCCTTTCGGCCGGAGAACTCGCCTTCATGGTGAAAGACAGCGGATCCCGTCTTGCCATTGTTTCTACCCCCGACAAGGCCCGGCTCGTTTTGGAGGCAGTAAGAGACCCCTTGCTGCAAACAATCGTAACCATGAGTCCCTGGGCAGGTGACAGGCCGGCCCAGGTTCATGAATGGGCAGAAATCATCGCTTTAGGGGAAAAGATACCTTTGCAGGTGGTGGAAGACTCTATCAACTCCGTTTCTTACGATGATATCGTGTCCATCGTTTATACGTCGGGAACCACGGGCACGCCCAAGGGGGTCATCCTCACGCAGGGAAATTTCGTCGCCAACATCCGCCAATGTACGGCTTCCGAGCTCATTCAGAGGACACGCCGACTGGATTTACACCTAAAATCCTTGGTACACCTCCCCCTGTCCCATGTCTACGGCCGCACGTGTGACTACCATGTAAACGGTCTTTTCTTGGGTGGCGAGCTCGTCTTCGCCGAAAGTTACCAAACAATCGCCCGCGACTTGAGGGAAGTAAGGCCCCATATCCTGGCCACCATCCCCCGCCTTTTCGAAAAGATGTACGAGATAGTTCAAACTACCTTAAGCCGCATGAAACCTGTCTACCGGAGGTTGTTTAGCTGGGCCATGTGTCAGGGGGAAAGGTACGTGGAGAGTTTTGCCCGGGGACGCCTACTTTTGCCCCATGAACTTTTCACTTTTTCCCTCGCCAACTTACTTGTCTTCGAAAGGTTGAAAAAGCAGATGGGCCTCGACCGACTCGTCTACGCCGTCTCCGGCGGCGGAAAGCTGGCTCCGGAAATAGCCACTTTCATTCGCGCCCTGGGAATTCAGTTAAGCGAAGGTTACGGCCTGACGGAGACGAGCCCCGTTATCAACTTCAATGCGCCGGAACTCATGATGGATAAACCGTCCACACGCCTTGGGCGTAAGTTTCAGGACCTCATGATCGATACGATGATAGAGATCATGGTGAAAGAACAATCACAGGGCAAGGCGCCTTACCGCCACCCTATTTCCGGCCTCAAGCTCATTTTCTCCTACTATACGGTAGCCCACAACCTGCGCGTCAAGCCCGGTTTCGTGGGGCGCGTTGTTATCGACACGGAGGAAAAGCTCGCCCCCGATGGGGAAATCCTCGTCCGAGGGCCCCAGGTGTTTAAAGGCTATTGGAACAATCCCGAAGAAACAAGGCAGGCTTTCACAGAAGACGGCTTTTTCAAGACGGGCGATATCGGCGTATTTGACGAAGAAGGGTTCCTTAAAATCACAGACCGAAAAAAGGAAATTTTCGTTACTTCCGGAGGGAAAAACGTGGCCCCCCACCCCATCGAAGTTGCCCTTCTATCACGACCTTACATCGACCAGGCCTGCTTGGTGGGGGATGGAAAGAAGTATATAACCGCCCTGATCGTGCCCGATTTCGAAAGTTTGCGACGCTTTGCCAAAGAGGGGGGCATCACCTATAACACCCCGGAAGAATTAATCGCGCACCCGGCGGTAAGAGAGCTCATCTCGAGGGAAGTAGAGGCAGTCAATCGCCATCTTCCCAAGTACGAGCAGATCAAATACTTTACCCTCCTTTCCCAGCCTTTCGACGTGGCGACGGGCGAACTTACCCACACCCTAAAGGTGAAGAGGCGTATCGTTCTGGAGAAGTACCGAGATGTAATCGAAAAAATGTATGCCCAACCCCAAAAAGAACAAACGCCTGGCAATAGACGTTAGGTCATGATAAATCCCCATCAATAAAACAGGGAGGGGCGGACATGAGATCGTTTGTGGTTTTTTCGGCCATGGGTCCCGATCGTCCGGGGCTGGCAAGGGAAATCGCCGAGTTCTTCACGGCAAGAGGGATAAACATCGAAAGGTTCCGCGGCTGCGTCCTAGGCAGTGAGTTCGGCATGATCATTCTGACCTCGGGCAAGACGGAAGATATCGACCGTTTGATGGGTGATCTGGACGACTTGCGCGCCCGAACCCAGCTGGAAATCTACATAAGGAAAAGCAAAGCCCCGACCCATCGGGAGATGAAGCCCAGCATCCCCTATCGCCTTACGGCCACTGCCATAGACCGGCCGGGCATTATTCATCAAATCTGTCGAACCTTGCAAAACAAGGGGATCAACATTGACGATATTTCCACCAACGTGGACCACAATTTTCTGACCGGTGCCGCCGTATTTCAGATGACCTGTTCATTCTTGCTACCACCAGGGATAAAGGTGGTGGACTTGAAGCGCGATTTAGAGCAGGTGGGGAACGAATTCAATATCGATATCCGCTTCGAGGCGGTTAGTCTTTAATTATGATGCCCATCCTGAAAATAGCTCATTTAATCGGTCTGGGTAAGAGAGACCTGGAGCTTTTTGGAGATTATAAGGCCAAGATTAAATTGGCCGTGAGAGATAAGTTCCCTCGCCGGGAGAATGCGGCCCTCATTCTTGTCTCTGCTATGACGCCCACGCCCGCCGGAGAGGGGAAAACGACGGTATCCATTGGCCTTGCCCAGGCGCTTGCCCAACTGGGGAAAAAGACCATCGTTACCTTAAGGGAACCCTCGCTGGGTCCCGTATTCGGGCGCAAAGGCGGTGCCACGGGGGGTGGAAGGTCTTCCTTGCTTCCCGCCGAAGAAATAAACCTTCATTTTACTGGCGATTTTTCCGCCGTGGAGACCGCTCATAACTTGCTTGCCGCCCTCATAGACAATGCCATCTATCACGGAAACAACCTGAAAATAGACCCTCGGAAAATCATGTGGCGCCGCGTTTTGGACATTAACGACCGTTCCCTCCGGCACATCGTCATCGGCCTGGGGGGAACGGTAAATGGCGTGCCCCGGGAGACGGGCTTTGATATCGTGCCCTCCAGCGAGATCATGGCCATTTTATGTCTATCCCGTTCCTACGGAGAGCTCAAAGAAAGGATCGGACGCATTCTGGTGGGTTTCACCTATGAGGACGAACCGGTATATGTAAGGGATTTAAAGGTGGAGGGAGCGGTGGCGGCCCTTCTCAAATACGCCTTTTTGCCCAATTTAGTCCAGACTACGGAAGGTGTCCCCGCCATCGTTCACGGGGGACCCTTTGCCAACATCGCCCAAGGTACAAACAGTATTCTCGCCACGGACCTGGCCTTGAGACTCGCTGAATGCGTTATTACGGAGGCCGGATTCGGTTTCGACTTGGGAGCGGAAAAATTCTTCGACATCGTGGCCCCCTACGGGGAATTTTTCCCGCGGGCGTGTGTCCTCGTCGCTTCCACCCGCGCTTTAAAGTATCACGCGGGGGTTTCCCCCGAAGAGCTCGCCACCCCCGCCCCCCACATGGCCATCTTAGGCATGGCCAATTTGCGAAAACACTTCGAGAACATTGGACAATTCGGGGTTCCTTGCGTGATCGCCTTAAACCGTTTTCCCACGGATACAGAAGAAGAAATAAAGGCGGTAATAGAGGTGGCAGAAAACGAGGGGATGCAGATCGCCGTTTGTGACTGCTATAGCCGTGGTGGAGAAGGTGGGCTGACCTTGGCGGAAAGGATAATTCAGACGGTAGAAGACCAACCAACGCCGAAGCCAAGGAAACTGTACGATTGGTACCTACCGGTGGAGGATAAGATCTTCACCGTAGCCAGTCGCATTTACGGTGCCACTGCCATCGACTATCAACGCCAGGCCAAGCGTGACCTGGCCGTAATAAAAAAATGCGGGCTCGAAAAACTGCCCGTGTGTATCGCCAAAACCCAGCAATCCCTTTCCGACAATCCGGAACTGTTAGGTCTGCCCCGTGATTTCATCGTTAACGTAAGGGAGATAAAGATTGCCTCCGGTGCAGGGTTTCTCATCCCCATTACGGGAGACATTATGCGGATGCCGGGTCTGCCCCCTCAGCCTGCCGCCCTCCACATCGACCTCGACGGAGAGGGGAACATAAAGGGGGTAAAGTAAAATTTAACGACCACTCGCTATTATTCTCCCCCCACCTAAAACGACTTCTCCAAAGTAGAGAACAACGAATTGACCGGGGGTAACTGCCTCCTGTGGTTCATCGAAGGTAACGGTGAGCTTTTCGGCTTCTATTTCGACGCGGCAGGCAACCGGTCGGTGAGCGTATCTGATCTTGGCCTCACATCTTAGGGGAAGGTCATCTACGAGGATATTCACCCGATCCGCGACGAGTCTACGGGAAAGGAGGTCTTCCCTCTTCCCCAAAAAAACGAGGTTTCGCATCGGATCCACGGAAATTACATAGAGTCTCCCCGACCGTATCCCGCCCAACCTGGCCCTCTGTCCCACCGTGTAAAGCAGACTCCCCCGGTGTTTACCCATCGGGTGGCCTTGCCGATCGACGAAATCACCCGGTTCAATTGTCACACCACGCTCGCTCAGAAAAGCACCGTATCCATCGGCAGGAATAAAGCAAATATCCTGGCTTTCCTTTCTTTCTGCCGTGGGGATGCGCCTTTCTTTCGCCCATTGTCTTACCTGTGT
>ERZ795045.2980-NODE-2980-length-15688-cov-11.020917_pt1 | contig 15688 bp, 17 predicted proteins | sample MGYA00375129_ERZ795045 | MGnify/ENA primary metagenome ERZ795045 (study PRJEB30174, sample SAMN05720166) | activated sludge metagenome | isolation source: anaerobic digester from wastewater treatment plant | place: Japan | collected 2015-05-15 ... | reverse complement strand
TAAAAAGATATCCTGATTTTCCAGAGATTGAAGATGTGTTGAAGATGCAGAGAGAAATTTCAATTAAAATTCTCCAAAAAAAACAGTTGAGACTGGTGGAAAAATTCAAAGACCCATCAAAAAAATACGAGGCAATTAACAGAGCCATAGAATCTGACCCTTTTAACCCGCAAACCCCGCCTGTTGCCCTGCAACTTGCTTCAAAATATGCAAAAAGCGGTGAAATGGAAAAAGCAATAAACCTATACCAGCAGGTGATAAGAGATTTTCCTGCAACCCAATGGGCAGAAAAGGCGAGATACGAAATGTTGATTCATCAAATCAAAAGCATTCCAGAAGGAACAACAGATGTTTCTCTTTTTTCTTCTGTGGAAAAACAGATAGACCTGTTTATTTCTGATTTTCCTTCAAGTTCTTACAAACAGAAGTTGCTGGATACAAAAACCCAGCTTAGAAGTGAAATCGCCAGCAGGCTTTTCAAGGTGGCAGAAATTTACAGCAAAAATGGTAAGAAAAAAAGCGCAGAAATTTATTATAATAAGATAAAAACCCTGTATCCAGAAACAGAGTATGCCAAAAAATCTCCTGTTCATCCTTGAAGCGCTGTTATTCAGTGGTTGTGGTTTCCATCTCATTAATCCAGCGCAAAATCGAGTGTATGTTGAAGTGTTTTCAAATCGGTCTTTGCAACCAGGCATTGAAATTTTTATGGTGAAAAATTTAAAAAAGACCCTGGCAGAATTACCTGGATTTACCCCTGTATCGAAAAAAAATAGCGCTGACATTATCCTGGAAGGTACAATTCAACAATTTTCAAGAGACCCTGAATTTATTGCTGAATCTGACCAGATTGTCATGGCATCTTACAAAATCAAAATTCTTCTTGAGATAATAAAAAATGGTAAAACAACTGAAAAAACATTTCAACAGACCTATGTCGTTAACCTTACCAGACAACTGAAGACAGATGAACTTCTTGATAACATTTCAAAAAAGGTTTCAAAGGATATCTATTTCCAACTCATTAACCTCGATGAAAAAAGATAATGTGAAATTTCTCGCAGGACCCCATGAATTAACAACAGAAAGAATTGACTGGCTTATTCAAAAGTATTCAGAGCAATACGAAAATGTGGAAATAAAAAGATACTACGGCGCTGAATTCAATCCAGAAAACTTTGTTGATGAACTGGTTGCAAATTCTCTTTTTCATGAACATAGAATTATTATTATTCATCAGATGGAATTGATTGAAAAAAAACTCTGGACAGAGCTCATATTCCCGCATCTTGAGAAAACCCCTGATGATGTCCTGGTGATTTTTGAAGGACTCAATATCAAGGTGAAACCAGTTGATTACGAGATAGAAACTGTACAGGATGCTGAAAACCTTTTCAGAAAAATTTATCAGAAATCCTGGAAAAAAAATTTAACCGCCAGAGACATTTATGAAATTTCAAAGTTTCTGAAAATAAATCCCTACGAATTTTCTGTGGTGATTGGAGTAATAGAGAAGCATCTTGAAAATCTTGTTATGCAAAAAGAAATCAATGGACAAACATTTCTCCAAAAACTACAAAATCTCCTGGAAATTGATTTTAAATTGAAATCAGGAAGAATTCCAAATGAACCTGGCTGGGAAATACTCCTGCTACGATTGCTTGATGTCAGCAGTTAGTTTGAACACTGTCTTCATCAACCTGCTTTTTTTTCTGGCAGCGTTATTTTTATGTATGATACCCTTTGAAGCAGCTTTGTCTATTTCCTTTATCGCTGTTTTCAGTGTCGGTTGGTATTCTTTGCCATCAAGAATCAGCTTTTTCACCTTTTTAATTAAGGTTTTCAACTTCGTTAGCACTGCTTTGTTTCTCATCCTTCTTTTTTGTTCCTGTCTCTGTCTTTTAAGTACAGAAGGTTTCTTTTTCTTTACTGGCATGACATTTCCTCCTTTTCGTTGTAGTATATCATAATATTGAGATTTGGTAAAGTGTAATGTTGACTAAAACAAAAGCGATGTGTTTCGTCTAAAGTATGAACAATAAAGAATTTGAAAAACTTTACAAAAGGTATGCGCCAGTGTTATACAGAACAGCATACAGAATGGTGAAGAATGACGCGGATGCTCTTGACATTGTTCAGGAAGCATTTATACGGATTTATAACGGACTATCAAAATTTAGAAATGAGTCGCACATTCAAACATGGATGTATAGAATCGTGACGAATTTATGCTATGATTATTTCAGGAAGAGAAAAAAAATCACATTTGTTTCAGAGCAAGAACTTTTTGACCCTGATGCAGGACAGGAGAGTTTTCAAAACATCCATATCAGAGATGTGAATGAAATAGAACAGACAAGAAAGCAAAATCTCAAAAGAGCTCTTGAGCATCTTACTTTGAGACAACGGACAGTTTTTAATTTGAGAATATATGAGGAACTCTCTTACGAAGAAATCGCAAAAATTATGAAGGTGAAGGTGGGAACAGCAAAGGCAACCTTCTTTCAATCAGTAGAAAAAATTAAGGCGATTATGAAGGAGATGGAGAAAAAATGAATTGCGAACAAATAAAAAAGAAGCTTGTTGATTATGTGGATGGCAATGTCAGTGAACCAGAACTGAACCAGATTCAACAGCATTTTGCAGAATGTCAGGAGTGCAGGAAAGAGTTTGAAACCTTGACAGAGATTATACTTTCTGTCAAAAGCATGAAAATTCCTGAGCACGACGAAAATTTCTGGATGATGAAGTATCCCCAGGTTATTGAAAAGGCAGAACAACGACACCACAGGACTGTTTTTATCAAAAGGCTCAGGATTGGTTTTGGGCTTGTTGCGATATTGCTGATATTGTTCGGGTCAAGGACTTTTATTGGGAAAAATGCGCCTATTCGGTTTCCTAAAGTACCTGAAGTTGCCTACTATGTACCTGAAGATGTGCTTACAGAAAGCAATCTTCCTCTGCCGATTGAGGAATTAAATAAGGTGATTGATTTACTCGGTCCAGAAGACCACATGATGATTCTTTCTGAATACTTGCGCTGATATCTCAATCAGGTATAAAATCTTAATATGGAAAAGAAAGTCATCCAGCTTCCATCTCCAATATTAAAGGGCAATGTTTCTGTTGAAGAGGCATTGTTCAAAAGATGTTCTACCAGATCTTTCAAAAAAGTTCCGCTGAATCTGGGTGAAGTTTCTCAACTTTTGTGGGCAGCATATGGGAAAAATGCTTATGGCAAGAAAACTGTTCCATCAGCAGGAGCAACATATCCCTTTGATATTTATCTTGTGGCTGGACTTGTTGAAGATATTGAACCAGGCCTTTATCTTTATGAATGCGAAAGACATACCTTAATACCTGTAAAACAGGGTGATTTAAGAGAAAAACTTGCTGTTGCTGCATATGACCAGAAGTTTATAGCGAATGCGCCTATCACGATTGTGCTGGTGGCTCAATTTGCCCGTACCACAGCATACTATGGTAAACGGGGCGAAAGATATGTGTTTCTTGACGCAGGACATGTCGGACAGAATGTTTCACTTCAGGTTGAAGGTATGGGACTGGGAACATGTATGATAGGAGCATTTGACGATGACTAGGTAATGAAAGTGCTCGGGGTAAAAGGTAATGTTGTTTATATGATGCCAGTGGGAAAGCCATGAAAAACAGTGAAATTGCTGATGTTTTAGACGGAATTGCAGATGTTCTTGAATTCGAAGGAGATAATGTTTTTAAAATCAATGCATATAGAAAAGTGGCAAGAAGAATCAGGGAAATCCCTGAAGACATAGAACAATTGTACCAGAGCGGGCAGTTATCGAAGATCCCGGGCATAGGAAAAAACATAGCCGAACATATAGAGGAATACCTCAAAACAGGTTCAATCTCAAAGTACAGGGAACTTCTTTCCAGAGTTCCTTCCACATTTGTTGAAATGATGAAAATCCCGAATCTTGGACCAAAAACCTTGAAACTTCTTTATGAACATTTTAAGATTCAAACGATTGAAGATTTGAAAAATGTTCTTGAAAAACCAGAAGCAATCAATTTACCAGGTATGGGTGAAAAAAAGATACAAAACATTAAAAACGGGATACAACTGTATCTCACAAAAAGAACGCATCAAAGGATTTCTCTTGGTATTGCGCTGCCTGTCGTGGATGAAATCGTCAAATACATGAAACAGGTGTGCAAAGATATTTCTCCGTGCGGTTCTTTGAGAAGAATGAAAGAAACAATCGGTGATATTGATATACTATGCACAGCAGATAATAAAGATAAAGTGGTAAAAAGATTTATCAGTTATCCGGGTGTTCAATCAATCATTGCAGAAGGAGAAACAAAATCATCAATTATTGTTAAAGACCATATGCTTCAAATAGATCTCAGAGTTGTCGAACCTGAATCTTATGGTGCTGCTCTCCAGTATTTTACTGGTTCCAAGGAACACAATATTAAACTGCGAACGATTGCAAAAGAAAAAGGATTGAAAATCAGCGAATATGGAGTTTTCAAAGGCGAAGATAGAATTGCAGGAAAGTCAGAAGAAGAAATTTACAAAATCTTTGGGATGCCGCTTATTCCGCCAGAATTGAGGGAAGACAGGGGAGAAATAGAAGCTGCCATTGCCGGGAAACTTCCACACATTATAAAATACGATGATGTCAAAGGGGATTTTCACATCCATACAAATTATTCTGATGGAATCAGTACCATTGAAGAAATTGTGAAAAAAGCCATTGAAATGGGATATCAGTTTATTGGACTCTGTGATCATTCTCAAACAAGCAAGTTTGCCGGTGGTCTTAATGTTGAGCGATTAAGGGAAAGAAACAAGGAAATTGATAGAATTGCAAGAAAATACCCACAGATAAAAATTTTTAAAGCCGCTGAAGTTGACATCCTTGGTAATGGAGAGATGGATTATCCAGATGAAATACTTGCTGAACTGGATTTTGTTATTGGGTCAATCCACCAGGGATTTAAGAAAAATGTTACTGAAAGAATGATCAAGGCAATGGAAAATAGATATGTTGACATTATCGGGCATCCCACTGGCAGATTGATATCAAGCAGAGAAGGATATGAGGTTGACATAGACAAAGTAATTGAATATGCAGCAAAAACAGGCACTGCACTTGAAATTAATGCCTATTATGACAGGCTTGACCTCAATGATGTCAATGCGATGAAGGCAAAGGAAAAAAATGTGATGATTGCGATCGGAACTGATGCCCATAACATAAAAATGATGGAATATATGACTCTTGGCGTTGCGGTTGCAAGGCGAGCATGGCTGGAAAAGAGTAGATTATTGAACTGTTATGATTGGAAAAAGATGCCAGTGAAAAGGAACAAATAGATTCAAATCAGTCTTTTCTTTTTTAGTGCTTCAGTTGAAAAAATTGCCATTAACCACGATGCAACCATGGTATAGAGAACATACACGGTTAAATGTGCCCAATCCTCTGATAAAACAAGCCAGCTTTTCACCACTTCATTAAATTTTTCTGCATAAGGGTTGATGATCGGTACAGTTCTGTACAATATCTCGCTGACACTTTTTGAAATATTCAACCAGAAAGCATGCCAGAAAGAGAAAGTGGAAGTACTTTCCAGCGCAGCTCTCACTGAAAGACAAATGTAATATAATGATGACTCGTTTAATACAGTAATAAGGAAAACTGCAATTAGAGGGTGCACGATCAAACTCAGCAGAAGAAGAAAAAATGACATAATCATTGCCTCGCAACATTCTTTTATGCAGACGAAAATCAGGCCGGGCTGATAAGGGACTTTCCAGATGACAAACAGAAGTGAACCAGTGAGAAAAGACAGGAAGAATATTAAAATCGCGACAATTGCAATACTGAGAAAAAGAGAAAAAATCCATACATCAGGTAAACAGGGTTTTGTAAAAACCATTTTCAAGCAGCGTTGAGTACTGTGGCTGAATATTGTCACAATACCAAGCGCTACAACGATTATAAAACCATAATTGTTGATTGAGCCAACAATGTTTTGAATATTTTCAAACCTATTAGCATGATACAGCGGAATTAATCCACCAAATATGAAACTTAACAGGGCATGTAAAACTAGCACAGCAACGATACCGATCAACCACCCATTTCTTGAAAAGAAGATGAGGTCAGCTTTGATGTTCGAAAGAATCTTTCTTTTCATTTGATGTTCCTTTTACAATGCTGGTGAAAACATGTTCCAGCGTCGTTTTCTTTAATGCGCAGATGTATAACTTGACCTTTCTTTGTTTAAGAAAATCAAAAAAGTCATACAGCCGCTCGCTGTCAATCAATCCCTTTACAGATGAATCAGTCTTTGCAGTTACAAACACATAGCCGGGGATATCTGTGCATGGTTCAAATTCAACTTCATACTGATTTTGTTTACGACTCAATAACGATTTCAATTCATCCTCAATGATGACATGTCCTCTATCCATAATGGCAACCCTGTTGCATATCATTTCAACTTCAGAAAGAATATGGGAATTCAAAAAAATTGTCACGCCATTTTTGTTTTTTTCCAGAAGCATGTCTCTGAATTGAACAGTTGTTAATGGATCAAGCCCTCTCGTTGGTTCATCAAGAAACATAATCTTTGCATTATGGTTCAAAAAAATCTGAACGAGGCCAACTTTTTGTTTCATTCCTTTTGAACAATGACTCAACTTCAATTGTCTGAATTCATCAAGACCGAATGTCTCAAGAAGTTGTTTTATCTGTTTTGAGGACGGATGATACCCGTAAAGCTCAGCATAATAGTTAATTGCTTCTTCAACGGTTAGATAAAGATGATAATGGGCTTCTTCTGGAAGGTATGAAATGAATTGAAACAAGCTGCTACCGGGATAAAGATGCTCTCCCATTACTCTGACTGTGCCGTAGTCAGGTTTTAGAAGTCCAAGCAGGGTGTATATTGCCGTTGATTTTCCTGCACCATTTGGTCCAAGAAGACCAAAGATGTCACCCGGTTTTACAGTCAAATTGAAATCGCTGAGTGCTGTAACACGTCGTCTAAAAGTCCGATTATAGCTGACATAAACATTTTTTGCTTCAATCATCTTTCACTGAACAATAGCGGGTATTAATTTTTTTAACAATTTCTTTTTCTGAAGTGCATTTTTTCATTTCTTCTTTCATTTCTTCGATGGCTTCTCTGCACATTGAGCAATCACATTCAATGAGGTTTTTACCGCACCCACGAGGACAGTAAATTTGTTTTGCAATTCTTTTTTCCTGTTCAGTCAATCCCCTCTTTGTTTCTTGGTATTTCAATCCATATGGAGATTGAATTTTACTCTGCTTGAGAAACTGTTCTTTTGAGATGCCTTTTCCAGATTGTATCATGGCAACAGCACTTTTCACTTTTGGTTCTAATGTTGCCTCAGGATTGTATATCGCTCCTGTAATGTAAGCCACAATTTTACCATCACCGTCGATCACCACAGTTGTTGGATATACTTCAATGGCAAATTTTTTTTCTATTTCACCGTCATCAACGGCAACATGAAAATTGATTTTGTTTTCTTCCAGAAATTTTTCAATGACTGCCATTTTTTCTGAAGACACACCCACCATAAAAACATTCATTTTAGACAATTTTTCGTAGAACTTGTTCAACGACGGTATTTCTCTTTTGCACGGTTCACACCACGTAGCAAAGAAGTTGATAACAATACATTTTTTGCCCACAATATCTGACAGGTTGATTTTTTCTCCTGTCAATAGGGTAAACTGACATTCAGGCGCAATTTTGTTCATTACCTCAAAAGAACGGCTCATGAAAGAAGCAAAATGGCTAATGGTTTTTTCATCAGGAACTTTCTTCAATTTCAGGTGAAAGGCAAAAACCGCAAAAAGTAATGCCAGCAACAAAATGGTCCGTTTTATGTTCATAAATATTTTATAATACAACTATCAGTTCGCTGTCAAACCCGATTTTATGGTTAAACAGGTTTTTCTGGATATGATAAAATATGTTTGCCATCTAAATGGTTCAACAGAACGATATAGCAATGAATTGTGCGGCTGGTTTTGCAAAGAAAAGTGTTAAAAAACAATAGCCATTAAAAGTTTCGGAGGTGGCAATGGTCGCAAAGATACTTGTGGTCGAAGGAAAATCAATTGCTGAAGTATGGGAAAAAAGCGTGTTGCTGCTATGGGAAAAAGGCGCTCAGTTCAAAACAGAGTACGACCAGCCAGGGGACCCTTATAGCAGGGATGCAACGATGGTAATGGTTGTGAATGAACCCTTTTCAGAGCCACGAATACATCTTGGTTTTCCAGGTGGTATTGAAGATCTTGAAAAATACAGACAGGAAGTTGTTTATGGGATACATGACCACTGGATCAAACCAGAAGAAGGCAAGTGGACATATACATATCATCAAAGATTGTTTAATTATCCTGCCAGCGACAACAGAACTGTTAATCAGATTGAATACATTATTAACAAACTTTCTCATGTTTTTTATACAAGGCGAGCCCAGGCAATTACATGGGTTCCATCTTACGACCCTGAAACAGACGACCCACCGTGCCTTCAGAGAATATGGTGCAGAATTGTGACTGAAGACAATAAAAATTATCTCAGAATGAATACTCACTGGCGTTCAAGGGATGCTTACAGAGCTGCCTATATGAATCTTTTTGGTCTGACAGAATTGCAAAAATACATTGCAGATGAAATTTCACAGAGAACAGGAAAAGAAATTCTTGTGGGTCCGTATATTGATATTACTGATTCATATCACATTTACGGTTCAAATTTTGCTGACTTCAAAGATAGGTTTCTTAAAATGATGGATACAAGAGATTTTTATAATCAGGACCGACTCAAAAGCAGAACCATCAGAAGCGATGACCCTGCAGTGATTGCTGGTTTTGAATATGGAAGGCAACTTCTGGAGAATGAAGAAAAATCCTGAAAGTCTTCTCTTAATTATTGCTGGTCCCACAGGAACTGGAAAAACTCAGGTCGCTTTGGAATTGAGTAAAATTATTCCATCTGAAATTATTAATGCTGATTCCAGGCAGTTTTATAGAGAAATTGATATTGGAACAGCAAAACCACCAGTTTCTGTTTTCAACCAGGTTCCACATCATCTTTACAGTTTTCTTTCATTAAGAGACAATTTCAGTGTTTTTGATTTCAGGCAATACCTTGAAACACTTGTTCCACAGATATGGGCAAAGAGAAAATCCGCAATAATCGTTGGGGGAAGTGGCCTGTACATCAGGGCAATACTGAAGGGTGTCTTTGATTTTCCACAGGAGAAAAAATCGCTTCAAACTGCTATCAGGCAGCAATTAATTGCTCAGGAAACACAGCAACTGTATGAAAAACTGAAAAACATTGATCCAGTGATTGCAAAAAAAATACATCCAAATGACAGGGTAAGAATTATTAGAGCTCTTGAAGTATGGTTGATAACAGGAATTCCAATGAGCCAGTGGCAATCCAGGGCAAAACCTGCAAATTTTATTGAAAAGGCACAACTGTTTTACTGGATATTGAATATGAAAAGAGACATTCTCTATAGCCGGCTTGATTTGAGAACAGAAGCCATGCTTGAGTCTGGATGGCTTGAAGAAGTAAAAAATCTCATTGACAAAGGCCTGAAAGATGATTTAAAAGAAAAGGCACCGATTGGGTATGTGGAACTGTGTGATTATATTGAAGGAAAAGGCACCTGGGAGGAAACTATAGAGGTCATTAAAAGAAAAATGAGAAACTACGCAAGAAGGCAGTTGACATGGTTCAGAAAAGAAAAGGATGCACAATGGCTTGATGTCACAAATCTTCATCCATCTGAAACAGCAAAAATTATTGTTGAAAAAATCAGAAAGGTACATGGAAAAGGAAATAAGGACTGATAGAATTTTCCCATTGAAGGATGCAAGTTTTTATCCAGGGAAAGAATTTTGTGACATGGTGTATTTCTGTCCACCCATCAGCGGGAAGAAAAGATTGTGGCTTTTGACGGAAGCAAAAAGACCGGTTGTTTACATTGATCACTATAAGTTTGAACCCAGGGATATTTCAAAAAACAAAACCTACAAATGGATTGATTATGGTATTACTGAGGTTGAACTTGCTTATCCGATGGGCTTTGGCCAGATAAAATTTTATGGAATCAGTCCTTTGCAGGCAATCAATTCATATTTCGTCATCACGACTCAAACAAATAAAAAATTGTCTGGAAATATTGAAAGTGTTGAGAAAAAACTTTTTGGTATTACAAGAGAAAATACTGGCAAAAGTTTAATAAGTCCTTCAACCATTGAAGTGAGAAGTCCTGTCACATTCAAACTTATTTATGAGGCAGGAAAAAATGGACTTCCAGAGAAAAGTTATATCAGATTTTCCATTTCAAGGGTTTTTGCACAGCCTCAGACAGAAAACAGTCACAAAGATGGGTACCTTAAGATTATTCAGGCAGACGCAGAATTGATTTTCAAAGGTATTAAAGTTCCCTCAGATGAATCTCACAGGGATATAGACATCATTTATTTTTTACCAGAAGGCATAAAACCACATGGAAAAATTGAAATTGAATATCATACAGATACAACATTTATATGCCCTGTTGTAAGTCATACAATGGAAAGAAGGTACTGGTACTCACACATGCCGCCATTATCTCCTGCGATTGCCCTTGATAAAAAGAAGATTTTTGTACCTGTGGCAGAACACAATGGCCACTGTGTAAGATTTGTTGCTGGAAAACCTGAAAGGTTATTTTTATTTTTCCCTGGCAGAATAAAACAGAGAGAAATAGTAAATCTTGTTGGAATTATGACTGACAGATATAGAAACATTGTAAATGACACCAACTGGAAAACAAAAATCAACATACTTCTTGAAGGACCGCAGAAAAAAGAAATTAGAGAAATCTCAAACCACCTTACAGCCAGATACAGATTCTGTATTGATTTCCACAATCTTCTGCCAGGTGTTTACAGGGCAAAGGCGTTCGACCAGGATACAGGAAAACTTCTTGCTATCAGCAACCCTGTTGAAATTATGAACAGTAAGGACGAAAGGGAACAGATTTTCTGGGGCGAGATACATGGTCATACTGAAATGAGCGATGGTATAGGTGAGTTTGAGACACTGTATGAAAATGCAAAAAACGCAGGATGTCTTGACTTTGCGGCAGCAGCAGACCATGCCTGTTATTTTACTGACAATCAATGGGAATGGATGCAAGATATTACCAATAGTTTCAATAAAGATAATGAATTTTGCACTCTCATTGGCTATGAATGGGCAGGAAACCAGGGACACAGAAACATCTATACTTCAGGGTCCAGATTGAAACTTTTCCGTGGTATGTATGAACCAACACGGGATATTGGAGTTGTCTATAAGGAATTTGAAGGAAACCCATCAATTGTTGCTGGCCCACATACAGGACATACAGGAGATTTCTGGAAATTTCATAATCCTGATGTTGAAAGATTTTTTGAAATTTATTCAATGTGGGGACATTTTGATGTGCTTGCAAACAAATTGTTGAACGAGGCAGCAGTAATTGGTTTTACAGGCGGTGGAGACTGTCATAGTGGAAATGTGTTTTTTTCTCCTGAAGACAGAACTGGCCAGGGAAAAACAGCACATTTTACATCCTATGCAATAAAGTACAAATGTGGAATTATGGCTGCTTTTATGAAAACCCTTGATAGGAAAAACCTTATTGAGGCATTGAGAAACAGACGAACATACGCAACAACAAGCGATAGAATCCTTGTCGATTTTTCAATTTCCGGGTACAAAATGGGAGAAATGGGAAAATCTGATAATATCGTTATCACAGCTGATATTCATGGATGTGATATCATAAAAAGGATTGAAGTCGTAAGAAATGGAAAAATTGTTCATGTGGAAAATTCCGAAAATGTGGACACGACATTTCAATGGCAGGATAAAAATACTGAAAAAGGGAAATTCTGGTATTATCTCAAAATTACACAGAGAAACAAAGAAGTCGCATACACAGGGCCAATCTGGATAGAAGTAATCTAATAATAGAAAAGTATGAGTAAGATCGAGGGTGAAAACAGAGGAAAATAACATAACCAACCAAAATTTGGCATAAAAACAGGGAGGGAAAATGGAATTTTATCAGGTGATCAAAACCAGGAGAAGCATCAGAAAATACACAAGTAAGGAAATTGATGAAGATGTATTGAAACGGGTTCTTGATGCAGCAAGAATTGCTCCAAGTGGAAGCAACAGACAGCCATGGAAGTTTATTATTGTCAGAAATATTGAAAGAAAAAAGACACTTGCGAAACTGTGTCATAATCAGTCCTTCATTGCACAGGCGCCTGTTGTGATTGTGGCATGCGGAAAAAACATTCATTATAACAGGGGCGAGTGGATGGGTGATTACAGCGTAATTGTTGATGTGGCAATTGCTGTTGACCATTTGACGCTTGCCGCAAGGGCAGAAGGACTTGGTACCTGCTGGATTGGTTCATTTGATAACGCTGAAATAAAAAAATATCTTGAAATTCCAGAAGATGTGAATGTGGTGGCATTAACTCCATTGGGATATCCTGAAGACCCATCTGAATTTACTGAAACTTCAGATCGATTACCACTTGACCAGGTCATATTTTTTGAAAAATGGGGCAAAAGGTGAAACCTAATGTCCTCCACATAATCACCCATGATACTGGAAAGTATTTAGAGTGCTATGGCGCTTCTGTAAAAACACCAAACATCAATAAATTGGCACAGAAATCCACAATTTTTACCAATTACTTCTGTTGCGCGCCACAATGCAGTCCCAGCAGGGCAGGCATGTTTTCGTCCCTTGTACCACACAGAAATGGAATGATGGGACTTGCCCACAGGGGTTTTGAACTAAAAAAAGGCATTCCCTATCTTCCAGAGATTCTTTGCAAAAGTGGCTATCACACAACCCTTATAGGTATCCAGCATGAAGCAGAGTGGGGAAAACACGCTGAACTTGGTTATCAGGAATTTTTTACATCAAAAACAACATCCTGTGTTGACCTTGGAGAAGTGCTGTGTGATATCCTTGAAAATAAGCCAAAAGAACCATTTTTTATCTCAATGGGAGTTTCAGAAACCCATCAAAGGTATCCAGTTGTGGAACATGTTGATGAAACATTGAAAGTGCCTGATTTTCTTCCAGATAGCATTGAAGTGAAAAAGGACATTGCAGGGCTTAATATTCTTGTTCAGAGGGTTGATGAGATGATCGGAAAAATTGTCACCACTGTTGAAAAAACAAAACTTATTGATAACACCCTGATAATTTTTACCACTGACCATGGTATTGCAATGCCTGGTGCAAAGGCAACACTATTTGACCCCGGGATTGAAATTTTCATGATGATGAAAGGGCCCGGGCTGCCTGAAGGAAAAAGCATCAACTGCCTTTCATGGAATATCGATTTGTTGCCAACAATTCTTGATTATCTGGAAATAGAAATTCCTACAGATATTGATGGGGTCAGTTTAATGCCAGCCATTAGAGGAGAAAAAGCAAGTGTAAGGGAATGTATTTATCCAGAGCTCACATATCATGCTGGATATGACCCTATGAGAAGCATCAGAACAGAAAAATACAAGTACATTCGTTGTTTTGAAACACGACCCTATTATTTCCCTGTCAATGTTGATGAATCTTTTTCCAAAACTTTTTTTAAAAAATTGGGATACTTTAACAGAATCAGGCCATTTGAGTTGTTTTTTGACCTTGAAAATGATAAACTTGAAAGAAACAATCTCATTAATGATCCTGCATACAGAGACATCATTGAAAAATTCAGAAGGCAACTTGTGGATTTTATGAAACAGACCAAAGACCCGCTGGTTTCTGGACCAGTACCACTTCCCGAAGGCGCAAAATTATCTGTTCCGTGGGGATACAACCCGGAAGATGTGTGGAATAAACAATTTTAAATAGTTTTAACTGATTTTTTCACAGGTTTCAGAGATTTTTTCAAGATAATAAAGATAATTTTCAAACGACACATCTGGCGGAATACTGTGATCAGGATGTGGAATAAAACCTCCCTCTTCTATTAATGGTGTCAGCCGCTGTATTTCCCTGTCGATGGCATCTTTTCCTGATGCTATTGCCCTTTTATCAACACCACCCCAGATTCTCAATTGCTTCCCAAATTTTTTTCTTACTTCAATAACATCCATACCTGCCTGGACTTCAAAAGGATACAAAAAGTTCAATCCTGAATCAATCCAGACAGGAATGAGGCTGGTGATGTCGCCATCACTATCAAGACCAATGTATTTCACGCCTCTTTTTGTCAGGAAATCCACCACTTTTCTGTATCTTGGAAGCATATATTTTCTTGCCAGGTCAGGAGAAATCAATGGACCTGTTTTATATGCCATATCTTCCCAGAAGCCAAAGGCATCTATATTTATCACGTCAAGTATCTTGCTCATCATTGAAATGATAAACTCAGCATTGGCATCCATCATTTCTTCAACAAAGGCAGTATCATCATAAAAAAGCATGCATAATTTTTCAACGCCAACAAGATTTCTCAAAGGACCAAAAAAACCGCCCCACCTGTCTGAAATGATAATAAAAGGATATGGTTTGTTGCGGATATCAAGCAGGATTTTTCTCCAGTCAGGACCTATTCGTGTTTCAAGGTCTGGCTGCATCCTCTGTTTCCAGAATTTTCTGAAATCTTCGCGTGTTTCGACAGGAAACCTTACAAACTGAGGCATTGAACTTTTGGGATTGTTTTTCATTTCTCTCATCAGAATACCTTCATGATTGATGTAAAGGATGTGCTGGTCATTTTCTTCAATGACTTTTTTCTCAAATGGCGGATGTGGAAAAAACCAGTGATTAAAAAACTGCCGTTGATTGAGGGTTGTAAAAGGGGCTAATTTTGATTCAAATTCAGGACATTCTTGTTTCCATCGTTCAATGGTTTCAGGCCATCCTCCCCAACTCCAGAATATTGCCCTATCTCGTTTTTGATACTCCATTGTTGCGTGAAATCTTTCGATATCTGTCATTTTTTCTCCTTGAGTACTTCATCCATCCATAAGCGGTACTTTTTCTCAATATGGCTGATTTCAAAAGAGACAATTTCAGGAACCTGGTACGGGTGATTTGATAGAATTTTTTTTGTCAACTGTTTCAGCAGAGATTTTTCTGTTTTCATCAGCACCAGGCACTCCTTTGATTTTTCAAGTTTGTTTTTCCACCAGTAAACACTTTTTATATCAGAAATAATCTGACAGCATGCAGCAAGTTTTTCCTTAACCAGTATTTCACAGATTTTTTCAGCAGTTCCAATGTCAGGAAATGTGGTAAATACGAGCAGATATTTTTTCATTGAAACTTAAAATTCTTTGCAGATTTTGTCCAGGGTATCAGCAATTTTTAAAGCGTCCATCTTCATCAATATTTCAAGAACCACAGTTTTTTCAAGAATTTTTTTGCTTTTTGCGAAGGACCTTTTTGTTTTCACGCTCTGGATGTTGGCAAAGAAATGCCAGTAATTTAAAATACCTGGATTTATTCCATTTTCCCGCATTTTCTCTTTAAATTTTTCAGCCCTTTTTGCATCAGGCAAAAAGAAAGCAAGAAATGTTGCGATTTCTCCGTCCTGGTCATTGTGCTTTCTGAAAGAGATAA